>Ga0194112_10002064_pt1 | contig 29082 bp, 26 predicted proteins | sample TA2MahC400mmetaG_FD_146191 | JGI IMG/M metagenome (GOLD analysis project Ga0194112, IMG submission 146191) | Freshwater microbial communities from Lake Tanganyika, Tanzania - TA2015016 Mahale Deep Cast 400m | ecosystem: Environmental > Aquatic > Freshwater > Lake | place: Tanzania: Lake... | reverse complement strand
GATGTTGCACGCCTGGGCCAGCTCGTGCGCCGCCTGGGCATTCGCGTCCGCGCACGCGAGCACCTCCGCCCCCTCGATGGCCTGGAGCGACTTCGTGTGATGCCGTCCCATCCCCCCGCACCCGATAATGCCGAAGTTCACCATTCCGAAGGTTCTCCTCGTGGTACGAGAATCAAGCTGATTCCCTCGATGATCTCCTCCACGCGCTTGCGGGAAAGGGTCCCGATCTTGTCCCGCAGGCGACTCCTGCTCACGGTGAGAAGCTGGCTGACGACGACCACGCTCTGTTTCGGCAGGCCGCCTTCCCCTGGATCCAGGAGCACGTTCCCCGGGAACCTCGCCTGGCCCAAGTGAGAGGTCAGAGCGCAGATGACAACCGTACCGATGCGAGTGCGGTTGAGGAGATTGTTCTGGACAACCACGCAGGGATGGATGTAGCCGGGTTCCGACCCCAGCGGCAGGTCGAGTTCGACCCAATAGATTTCGCCCTGGTTGATCACCATTGGCCCTCAACCAGGTGCCTGAAGGAATGACTCATCGCGCTCAGGCGCTTCTCCTCTTCGGGGTCCGGCGGCTCGTTGCACGCCGCGTTGATCCTGGCGACGAGTTCACGCTCATCGTGCTGCGAGAAGAAGCTCCTCAGTGCAAGGTTGAACACCCGGCTACGCGGCACCCCTCTCTCGCGAGCCATCTCCTCGACTCGGTCGAACAGCGGCTTCTCGACGGATACAGCGGTCTTGACGGTCGCCATCGGTCATACCATCCTTTCTACCAGCAGTATAACCGATTCGGGCTGCGTGTCAAGGACGGCTGAACCTACTTCACCCCTTCCACCCGCCCCGCCTTCTCGTCCACCAGCCAGAACACGCCGGCGGGAGAGGTGTCTACAGTGATCTGCTGGTAGTCGGGGATGGTGAGCTTGACGCCCTTGCGCTCCTTGACGGGCGAGTGGGCGTAGACGAGCCACTGGCGCTCGGGGGCCTGGCCCATCACGAGGGCCAGGGAGTAGACCGCTACCTCCCAGTGCAGTTCCCAGGGGAACTCCTGCGGGTTCACGCTCGCGTCGAGGAGGAACCAGCGGTCCTCGCCCTTCCACTCGTCGGGGATGCCGGCCTGGTAGTGGTGCTGGCGGGCGCGGTTGGGCACGAGCTCGCCTTGGCGCCAGAACTTGCGAAGCACGTCGCTGCGGTGCACGCGGTCAACCGCCTCCGCAATGGCCATGAAATAGGGCAGGCCCTCCTCGGCGGGGAAGACCCAGCCGCGGAACTCGCGGACGGCTCGCGGCCTGAGAAGCCAAATGCCGAACTGCACGAAGCCGCCGTAGCGCTCGGGGTTGTAGGCCTGCCCCTTCATCCTGTAGAGCGTGCGGGGCGATGGGTACTCCTTCTCGCGCCTCGGACCGTCGTAGCCGTCCCACACCGAGAACTCGAACCAGAAGTTGGGGTTGAGCTTCCAGGCCTCGCGGAGCATGAAGGCGAGGTTCATGAACTCGAGCTGCGGGCTCCACACCGTGTAGTCGCGGCTCGGATTCCAGTCGTGGGTGTAGTAGGACGGGCTGCCGCCATCCCACATGAGCGGGGCTGGGCTGATGCGGCCCTTGGAGTGGAGCGAGTAGTTGGGCCACCCGCCCCATCGCCCCATGTGGTCGGGGCCAAACGCCTCGTAGCCGACGAAGAGCGCCCTTTCCCGCCACGCGCCGCTGGCCAACCCGTCTCGCATGCCCTTCTGAAGCGCGCGGTAGCGCTCGATCCAGCCCTCGGCCACCACCCGCCGCTTGAAATCGTCGTCCTTCCCCTTCCCATACTTGGCGAGGTAGCGCCGCGATTCCTCGGCCTTGTGCCAGCGGAGCTTCGTGTGCTCGTTGTTGGACAGGAAGATGACCAGCGGCGGGTCGGGATACCAGGCCTGGAGGCGTTTGAGCTGCGGGTTGTCAGTCCACTTCCGCCCCACCTCGTCCCATAGCTCCACCGGCCCGAAGGGGCAGACCTCTTTGCGGACCTTGCCGTCCACCGTCACAACGTTCGGATTCTTCTCGGGCTCGAGCTTGATGTATGGCTCGGCGGAGAGCAGGCACTCCCACTGCGTGCCCACGATGGTGAGTGGGAGCTTCAGCTCGGCGGCCCGCTTCATCGGCTCCTCGTAGTACTTCAGGAAGGCGTCGAGCCCCTCCTTGCCCAGTTGCGCCTCGGTCGGCGGATGGGCGAACCAGGGGAGGAGGTAGTGGCCCTCCTCGATGAGGCGGAGCTGGTGTGCCGGCGCCCAGCCCTCCGAAAGCGGGTGCTTGCCGCAGCACCAGTGCGACGCCAGCGGGAGCGGCCGCCCCTCCTTGTCGTCGTTCCGCCGCGTGGCCTCGGCCCGAATCGCATCGGCCACCAACTTGGCATCGGCGGCAATGGCGAGCGAAGAAGAAGCTATAAGGAATGCAGGAAGGCAGGAACGGATGAAGACAGTCATTCTTCGATCCCCTGGCGGGCCTCGACGTCTTGGCGGAAGTAGTGCTTGACGGCTCGGATGTCGGAGACGAGGTCGGCGACAGCAACAATCGTCGGCGATGCTTGCCTGCCCGTCAGCACCAGCTCGACCGCCTCCGGCTTCTCGCGGATGAAGGCCATGACTTCCTCCAGGGAGAGCAGGCGGAAGTTGATGGCGACGCACACCTCGTCGAGAACGATGATGTGGTATTCGCCCGAGAGCATGGCGGCTCGCGCGCGGGCCAGCCCTTCGCCGGCGCGGGCCACTTCGGCCGGGTCGGGGGGCCACTTCGGGTAGAGGAACTTGCCGCTGCCACAGGTCTCGATCGCGATGAGGTTGCCGAGGCGCTTGACGGCCTCGTGCTCGCCGCTCGGCCGCCGCTTCATGAATTGGCAAATGTAGGTGCGCAGCCCATGCCCCGCCGCGCGCACCGCCAGGCCGAGGGCGGCCGTCGTCTTCCCCTTCCCGTCGCCCGTATATACCTGCACGTAGCCGCGACCCCAAGGCTTCTGCATCACGCGTCACGCGTCACGGGTCACGCGTCCTTCCTCTCCCCCAGCTTCCCTTCTCGATACGCCGAGATGTATTCCATGCAGAACTCATCGAGGCCCAGGGCGGCCCTGGCCGAGAGCAGCGTGTTCATCATCCCCTCCTCGCAGGGGTCAATGATCGCCCCGTCGGCGCCAGCGGCCACGAGCATGGCGAGGAACGCGCGGTTCAGGTTGTTGCGGTTCGGCAGCCCGTAGGAGACATTGGACAAGCCGAGGGCGATGTGGGCCTCGGGGAACTCGGCCCGCGTGATGCGAATGGCCTCCAGGATGTGCCGCGCCTGGCCGGGATTGGTCGAGGCCGGGCGCACGAGGTGGTCGAAGTACACGCGGTCCAGCCCCACCCCCTTCGCCTTCACAGCCTCGGCAATCGCCCGCGTCAGCGCCACGCGCCCCTCCAGGTCCTCCGGCATCCCGCCGTCGTCCATCGTCAGCGCCACCACGCCCGTCTTGTGCTTCTTCACGAGGGGCAGGATGCTCTTGAGACGCTCCTTCTCCCCCGTGATCGAGTTGATGATCGTCCCCGGGCGGTTGCAGAGGCTCAGGCCCTTCTCGATGGCCTTGGGATTCGTCGAGTCGAAGGCGAGCGGCAGGCCGGTCGCCTCGGCCACGACCTCGGTGAGCCAGGCCATGTCCTTCACCTCGCTGGCCGGGTCGCCGCCGGCGTTCACGTCAATGTGCGTGGCCCCGGCCGCCTCCTGCTTCTTCGCCTGGCCAGCGATGAAGGCCGCGTCGCGGGCGAGCACCCGCTCCCGGATGCTCTTGCGGGTCATATTGATGCGTTCGCCGATAATCGTGAAGGGGGCGATGGCTGGGCCTCCTGCTCCGTGGTGGTGACGCGCATCTGAGCCAACGGCCCGCCATTCTAGCGCGACGGCCCGGCCGCTTCAACACGCAGACTGCCTGAAGGCAGCACTCCAAACGGGTCGCTCTCCTTGTTCGGAGTCCTGCCTTTAGGCAGTCTTGTGTCGCGGAAAAGACACCCGCTGTCTCCTGCCGTCCACGGCCCTATCGCGGAAAAGACACCCGCTGTCTTTTGCCGTCCACGGCCCTACGGGTGCTTCGCACAAAAGACAGCGGGTGTCTTTTCCGCGCCCTGCGCCGCGCCCTCACCTGCAATCCCGGCCCACGCCGCACACACCCGGCAGCACCCGGCAGTGCCCCTCACTGCGGCGGGATGAGCTTCGCGTCGCGCAGCGGCTGCGCCAGCGGCTCGTAGTCCAGCCGCGCGCCCAGCCGCAGGATCGACTCCCCCAACAGGTCGCTCGGATACTTCTGCTTCTGCACCTCCGCCCGATACTCCTTCAGCCAGCGCCCGCACGCGCCCACCAACAGCTCCCTCACCGGCAGCACGATCCCCTCCCCCTTGATCTCCTGCTGCACGCAGGCAATCGCCAGTGCCGCGTCGGCCGCATACCGCTTCGCCACCGAATCCGCCGCCCCCGCCAGCGCCCGCCACGGAGCCACGGGATCGCCACCCCCAATCCCCCCAGCCCGCCGCGCCAGCGACCGCAGCCGCCCAGGCGCCTGAAGCACCTCCGCCAGCGACAGCGCCCCGACCAGCGTCTCCATCAACACCTTCGCCCGCTTCTCCCCCTTCGGATCGTCCGCATCCGAAACCTGCGCCACCGCGTGCGCCGCCAGCACATCGAGCGCTCGCCCCTTCGCATACTCCTTCATCCCCGCCGAACCCGCCAGCCGCGCCAGCGCACGCCGCACCTCCTCGCTCGAAGCGTGACGGCTCAACGCATCAACGATCGGCACCTGAATCGCCTGGAGCGGCGACTGCCGGAAGTCCCGCGCCTTCATCCCCTCCACACGCTCCACGTGCTCCGTCGCGATCCGCAGCAGGAGCGGCACCGCCTCCTTCGCCCCCCGCCCAGCGATCGCCTGAAGCAACTCCGCCTGCCGGCGAATGAACTGCGGCGGCTGTCCCCCCACGAACTCCCTGTCCAGATTCTCCCGCCTATTCAGCCCCTCGAACTCATCGTACAGCACCTTCGGGTCTGCCGCCTTCTCCACCGCCTTCTCCTCGGCCGCGGCCAGCGCCGCCCACACCCCGAACACCCCAGCCAGCCACGCACATCGCATCGCGCAACCCCCTCATCCCAAGCAGCGCACCCCATCCCCCCCGAACACCCCCCTCCCCTATATATAACCCGGCACCGAGGGCGAGTCAACACCCAACGCCCGCGTCGCGCGTGGCCCCCCGATCCCGGTCACGCGGCCGGGATGCGCGAATCGTCCTCGTCCTCGTCCCTCGTCCTCCTCCTCGACTCCTCTGCCCCCATCGAGACGAATCGAGAACGAGGGACGAGGACGACGGACGAGGACGATTGGGGACTGGCGAGCGGTCCAGCAGAAGCAGCGGCCGCTCTCCTCTCAAGAGCCCCCTTGCAGCGCGCACGGCCCGGCGCTATACTCTCACGCAGCCAGCGACACCGGAGGTCCAGCTCGTCATGCCCACCCTCAACTGGATCGGCAAGCAGGCCGTCGTCAACCACCAGCACCACGTGCCCTACCGACTCCTCACCTGCGACCCCGAGCTCTCCGCCGGCGACCCCGACGCGGGCAACCTCCTCGTCGAGGGCGACAACCTCGAGGCCTGCGGCGCTGGTGAGCTTCGCGGACCTGGCGGCGCATGTGTTCTTCACGGAGACGGGGGTGCCCATCCCGAAGCGGGCGAGTGGCAAGTCGCCGCTCCTGGGCCTCCACGAGGGGAGGGCGGTGTACCTCCTCTTCAACGGCGTGATGGGCGACAAGCGGCCGAAGGGTGGCAACGTGCTGACGGGCGATGTGCTGGCGAAGCTGCCGCCGCACCACGGGCCGAGGGTGGTGTATGGGGAGGCGAGCCGGCTGTCGGCCGAGCGCCTGGCCCGGGAGGGCATTGTGTTCCGCCAGATTCCGTATGAGATCAAGGTGACGTGATGAGCTACTGGGAGGCCCTATTGTGGGCAGGGGCACGATTGTGGGCGGGGGCTCTGTCCCCCGCGAAGAAAAGGTCGGGGACAAGACGCGGGGCACGGAGGCCCCGCCCACAATGGGGCCGGCAGGACACAGCCGAGGGCGGCTGTGCGACATGGCAGAAGCGGCTTGCGCGGCAGGCGCGGTCCGCGCATAATGAAGGTGGAAGGAGGACCAGCCGTGGCCCCGTACGTGATGGATGTGCCCACGGATGTGCTTGGGGACTTGTGCCGCCGGTGGAAGATCACGCGGCTTGAGATTTTCGGGTCCGCCGTGCGCGACGACTTCGGGCCGAAGAGCGACATTGACCTGCTGGTCCTCTTCGCGCCCGACGTCGAGATGGGCTTCCTCGCCTGGGCGCGCTGTGAGCGGGAGCTGAGCAAGCTCTTCAGGCGGCGCGTGGACCTGGTCCCCAGGGATTGCCTGAAGCCCCTCATCCGCGACTCTGTGCTCGCCAGCGCCAAGGTGCTCTATGCGGCGTGAGGAGCTGCATCCGCGCGGCATCGTTGAGGCAGCGGACCCCATCCCCCCGAGCACACCCCTCCCCTACACATGCCCCGGCGCGGAGCGAGGAGTCAATCGGACGCGGGCCGGCGCATGGGGCGACCGTGGACATACCAGTGCATCAACAGGTCTGTGACCTCTTTGAGGAGCTTGTCGTTCTCGCCCGTTCGGCTGCGGGCCACCTCGCCCAGGCCCGCGCGCGCCTGGGCAACGCGGGCGTCAAGGGCGGCAAGGAGAGCCGAACACCCTGCGCCCGTGGGTGGCAGGCTGACAGGGCCGGATGAGCCCAATGAGCCGAGCCGAGCAACAAGCTCGGCCTCGGCCCGCGTGGCGCATTCCACGTGGGCCTCGCGCCCTTTCCCAAAGTACACGATCTTGGCATCGAACATGTGCTCCGCAGGCGGGAGTTGCACGTTGCCCCCTTCGGGGAGCCGCACTTCCTTCGTCGTCCCCGGCTGGTCCATGAGCCATTCCCGCAGGGGCTGGGTGTCCTCAAGCTGAGCAGCGTCCCAGGCATCTGCGGCCAACTCGTCGGGGCGGAAGCGGCGGGCCTTCGTCTTCGACCGCTGCTCCATCTTCTCGATCTCGACGACGCGAATCTGGCGGTAGTGCCGGGCCGTCTCCTCATAGAGCTGGTCAATCAGCCGCGCGCGTTCCGCCGGGTCCTTCACGCAGAGCATCTCGAACACTGCATCGTCCAGCGCCCGGCGGTCCGGCTGCCGCAGTTCCACAGGCAGCACGATGGGCCGCTTAGCGATCTCTCTCGCCCGCTCGGGCGAGTGGCACTCCATCAGTTCCTCTTCGAGGAGCCGGCCGGCCGGGCGCTCGCACATCCTCTCGAACGCCGCCAGAATCTTGCCGGCGACCCGTTCGTCAACTCCCCGCGGATCCGGGACCTCGATCAGGTTCACGTCTACCACCTCGGTCTTCAGGTTACCCTCCGTGCCAGCGTACCGGCCGTAGAAGGTCTTGAAGAGGCCCAGGATTGTGGAGTTGAGGACAGCCACAAGGACCCGCCGCTCCAGCTTGCTCAGTTTCGGCGCGCTGATGTCGAAGAGGTTGTGGTTGCAGATCAAGCGGTCCGGGTTGGCTGCGACGATGTGGCGGTATTGTTGCGCCTCTGGCCAGAATCCGAGGCCGGGCCTGGCGATGCCCGTCAGATCGTACCACGGGTGGCGTGCCGCGCACGTGGTCCGCTTGGGAATGGGAACGGGGCGCGACTTGGCAGAAGCGAATGAATGCTTCTCGCCATATTGGAGATAGCGCCTGACGAGGGTTCCGGCTAAGGCACTGAGTGGCTTGTCCACGAGTAGGACCATCCGCTTGATCTCGCGCCCCCTGACTTCGGGCCTCTTGATCTGCATGAGGCTGTGCACCTCCGGAGCAAGGTACTCGCTCTCGATGGGATGCACACTGCCATCGCCGGCTCTGACGATCTTGACTTTGCACTCAGCAACCCTTAAGCGTGGGATGCCATACTGACGGGAAAACGCGCGGTCTTCCGGGAACTGCTTTAGCTTCTCCTCTGTCACGTCAAGAGGCATGAAAAAGCCGTCGCAACCGCTTCTGATGCCGCACTTGAGTTGGGCGATCTCTCCGAAGGGGAACATTCTCTGCGCGCGGGCGCGTATCAGGTCGAAGTAGAACTGCGGGGCGCGGAGGAACCTGCCCCACTTGCCTGCGAAGCTCACGCCCAGGGTCTTGCCGGCGCGCTGGCCCTCGTCCCACAATTCGGCCTGGGGCTTGACGATGATGCGGAGGTCGCCATCGGCAAAGTCGCCACCCACACCGAGGATGCGGTCGCGCAAGCCGGCGGCGGCCTGGAAGCGCGCCGCGTCGTCCTCGCTCTCCAGCTTGCCCAGGATGTCCACGAGGCACCGCTGGAACCGCACGAAGCGCACCACATTGCCGTCCCGTGCCGTCTGGTCGCTGCACCGCTGGAGGATCGTGGCGCACGTCTTCACGCGGGCGTCCTCGAACCATGGTTCCTCCGTGCTCTCGAGGATGGCCACGATCCTGAAGTTCCTGAGCATCCACTCCTGGAGGGGAAAGCCGTATTCGACGTCGAGCCACGACGACGAGCTGAGGAAACCGAAGTACCCGCCCACGCGGAGGAAGCGGGCCGCCGCGGGCCAGAAGTAGCAGTGGAGGTCGCTGCGTCCCGACAGGCCGACATCGGGCCAGGTCTCCCGCAGCAACCTCCCCAGCTTGTCCTTGAGTTCCTTACCCAGCTTCTCCTGCCGCACGTACGGCGGGTTGCCCACCACGGCGTCCAGGGCGGGGAGGAACACGTCCTCGACAGTGCGCGGGTCGGGACCTGGGACGGTGCAGAAGGGCTCGCCGTGGCGAACGTCAAAGAAGTCTTTCCGTGCGATGCAGGGGTAGTTCCGCTCGTCGGTGATCTCGCGGGCGGCGAGGTTCAGGGTGGCAAGGTGCGCGGGGTAGAGCGCGATGTCGCATCCGAAAAGCTCGGAGAGCCGTTGTGCGTGGGTTCTTGCAGGGTTCAGCACCTTCTTGAGGTAGTAGGCTCTCACGAGGAAGCTGCCGCTTCCGCAGGCGGGGTCCAGCACGTTCGCGTCGGCGTCACGGATGCAGAACGCATTGATCAGGTCAACGACCTCGTCGCTGGTGAAGTGCTGGCCGTAGCGGTGGCGCTCCTCTGGGCTGATGAGGCGCTGGAAGATGCGGCCCACGATGTCGGAGGAGACGCTGCTGAAGTCGTAGCCCTCCACGGCGCGGAGCACGCTGCTCCAGGCGGCCACGGCCTCCGCGGGCTTGAACAGGAGCATGCTCCCCCAGTCGTGTTCCCCCGCGCGCGGGTGGAAAAGCGGCTCGTAGTCGCCGCTGACGCGCACGGCGTGCTCGAAGCGCCGGAGCAGGTACTGCAAGGCACGCTCGGGCCTTCGGTGGGCACCGACCAGTCTGAGCGCAGGCAGTTCCTCGAAGCGGGCCCTGAGGGCCTGGTAGAAGATGATGCGGTTGGTCAGGACATAGCAGAGCGAGCGGGCTGCCGCGTCGAGCGTCCCGCGCCATTCGTCGGGCGCGCTGCGCACGAACGTGCGGTCCTGGCTCGCCAACCATTCCTGAAGCTTCATGTCGAAGGAGCGGTCGCGGTCCGCCTCACCGTGCAGCCACGACCTGAGGAGGCCCACCGGCCAATCGAGATGGCTCTCCAACGACCGGATGAAGATGTGGTCGGGCGGCATTCCCCAATCCGGTTGCCGCCCCGTCACGATCGCCGCGAGATCAGACAACAGCGCGGGCAGGAACTTGTTCTTGATTCGCTCGAGGACCTCGGGACGCGCTATGTCTTCCGGGCTGGCGAGGTCCAGGCCCAGGCGCCACTCGCGCACTCGGCGCTCCAGGAGAGGGACGTCCCACTTCTCGCGATCCCAGAGGACGAACGTGTTCACATTCCAGGTGAAGAAATACTGGACGTTCTCGTTGTCGGCCTTCTGATGCGCGTCTTGGACTAGATCGTCGGCGTACGGGGATCTACCCTTGGGCGTTCCCGGCAACTTCACCTCGCCGGTGAGAACGAGCTTGCCGGTGGGGCTGTAGAAGCGCAGGTCCTTACGCCTGAGCTTCAGCGCGCCGGTGCCGTAGCCCTCGATCTTGCCAGAGGTGAAGTACGATTCCGGCTTGTCGTGAGACAGCAACTCCACGGCCGCGGCAATCTGCGCGCAGAAGTCGCTCTCGTGTATCGTCTTCCCCAACGCGCACCCCCCGACATGAGGATACATGGGCTTGACCGTTCTTCGCCATTAGAGCAGGCTGCCCCCGAAAAATCAACCCCCGCACTGACCTGGGCCAACTCTCGTGCCCCGGTCTGTTGCACGGCACCGTGCGTCCATACCCATCCGCTCCGTCCGTGGCTGAGCCCCGATCCCCTCTTCCCCGCGCCCGCCCCCTCTGCGTGCGCCCAGCAACCGCGCAGAATGGTTGCCCGCTCTTGATGGGGCGCCTTCTTGCAGCCTCCTCCGCGAGGAACGACTCCCGTCCCGCCGGCAACGCTCTACGGAGCGATTCCCAAACGCCACCCATGTGTGGCGTTTCTTTTTGGCCCGGACATCGGGCCGCATGTCGCCTGCCGGCAGGGCGACGATGGCCGCTCACTGATGTCGAAAAATGAAGGGCTGTGTCGAAAAACGACCGAAATTGCGCCCGAGCGCGGGGCGGCTCACCGGGGGCAGACGCAGGCTTCCTTGCGCGCGCCGCAACGCTCGCAACGCTGGACGTTTACGTTGCAGGGATAGCCCTTCGCCTCGTCGGGGCCGAGGAGGGTGAAGGTGGCGCTGACGGGCTCGCCGACGGGGTAGGCGGTGACTGTGAGCTGGTTGCGGGGGCCAACCTGGCCAGCTCGAAGGACGAAGTGCCAGCGGCCGGCGTCGAGCTTCGTGACCTCGGCCTCCCAGCCGTCGGGCGTGGCAACCTCGATGCGGCTGAGCGCTTCGTAAGCGTCGTCACGGCATAGGGATACGGCGAGGGTCTTGGCAATGCCGGGGCGGAGGACGGGTTCGCCGTGGTAGTGGAGGGCAAGGTCATAGCCAGCGACGCGCTCGATGGCGGCCATGGGGTCACGACCGAGGGCGCGGAGGGCGCGGTCGTTGCGGAAGAGGACGGAAGTGTCGTCGGGGCAATGAGTTGCGTCGGCGAAGCAGGCGGCGTCGGAGCGGGCGGGGAGCAGTTGGCGGGCGATGGCCTCGGTGCGGCGAGTCAACTCGGCGATGTCGCGGGGAGCGGAGCAGTCGCCTGTGAACTTGTGGAGGACGATGGCTTCGCCAATGGGCTGCCGCCAGCGGTCGGGGATGCCCGCGGTTCCGCCGATGATTCCGAGGACGGAGCCGAGGGTGGCGCCGGTGCAATCCGTGTCGTAGCCACAGTTTACGGCTTTGCAGAGCTTGTCGCCGAAGTCGGCGCCGTAGAGCCAGCCGAGGATGGTGAAGCCGTGGTTCTGGGGGGCGTGGCAGGGGTTGTGGTGGCCGAAGGAGCGGAGGATGCGGTCGCGGCACTCCTCCCAGGGCATGGCGTTGGCGTGGCACCAGAGGACGTCGCGGATGACGCGGGAGATGCGGGACCAGATGGGGATCATCGCAAGTCCAATGCGGATAAGCGTTTGCGGCTCCTGGATGACGAATGCGGCGGATTCGAGGGCGGCCCAGAACATTTCGCCGTAGACCCCCTCGCCGCCGGCGTGGTCGAGCACGGCGTCGTGCCAGGCGAGCGCGGCGGCGAGCTGGGGGTCGCCTGGGGCGACGCAGGCCCAGATTTCGCTGCGGATGGGCGAGCCCATCTCGTCAATGTAGTAGTTCTCGAAGCAGCCGCTGACGGGGGGGCGGAGGCCGCGACCGAGGTTGCGGCGGCAGAAGCCGTATTCGTTCCAGGGGTAGGCGGAGAGGAAGCGGACCCAGTAGTCGGCGAGGTCGCCGCAGGTGACGTCTATCCCTCGATCTTCCAAGCACTTGAGCCAGGCGAGCTGGAGGTCCAGGTCGTCGTTGGGCGCGCTCTTGCTGGGGAGGGGGTCGTAGAAGGTGAGGTGTTGGAGGTCTTTCTTGCACTCGTAGGGTGCGCCGAGTGTTCCGCCGATGTTCTTTCCGAGCCAGCAGGCGAAGACCTTGTCGCGGTAGTCCTCGATGCCGATCTGGATGGGGCGCTTCATAGTGGCTCCTTGTGGTGGCGGGTGTGGGGCCGGGGCTGGCTGGGAGCGTCGGCGGCTGGTTCGTGAGGCATCGCCCGAATCTCCCGGAGGGCCTTGGCCGCGGCGGCGGAGACCACCTGGGTGGAGTGGTCCACCATGTGGGTGAGGTAGCGGACGGCATGCGCGGGGTCCACCTCGACCATCAACTGCACGACGGCGGCCGGGTCGCCGGCTTCGAAGCTGAAGGAGTGGTGGCGCAGCTTGCGGCGTCCGAGGGCGATTTCGTGGAGCTTCGAGAGCGTCTCCTTATCATTCAGCGCCTTGATTTCCGCGACGACCCACCGGCGGACCGCTCCCTGCGGGTCGCGCGCCTGGCCAAAGAGGTAGTTCTCGACGAGGCGCTCAATGAGCTCGGCGTGGCCGAGGCGCCGCAGGGCCTGGAAGGCCGCGGACCGCACGGGCAGCGGAGTGCTGGGCCTCTTGAGTGCCTCGAGGAAGCCGCCCACGTGGCGGCTATCCACCACTTCGCCGAGGGCCTCGACGGCCGCAACGCGCACGCGCTCGTGCTGCCGCTCGTGCAGGATGGCCGCGTTGAGCGCTTCCAGGATTCTCGTGTCGGGGCATCGCTTCTGGACGGCTGCCAAGGCTGCTGCCGCCTCGAGGCGAAGCGCCTCGGGCCCCTTGTCGAGCGCCGCGCAGAGCGCGGGCACTGACCGCTTCGAGCCAATCTCCGCGAGGCCTCGCGCAGCGTCCAGGGTGGGCTGAATCGGCCCGTGGGCTCTGATGGCCGCCTCAATAACCCCGATGGCCTTGCTTTCTTTCCACCGGCCCAGTAGTGCGCGCATCATGCACTGAGCCTCCACTGGGGGCACCGGCCCTTTCCCAGTAGTATCCCGCACTCGGGGGCTTCTGTCAAGCCGTTTGCGCGCCTGGAATGTACCCCCGGTAGAAGGCCCAACTTTCGTGCCGGCTGAAGGGTTTTGAGGGGCGCGTCGTAAGTCGGCGCTGGAGGGCCGAGGACGGCATCCGCTTCCTCAAGACCGGTCTGGGACTGGAACGGGTGCGGGTCATGAACTGGCGGCGACTTCGGCACATGATGGCCCTGGCACTGCTGGCCATGACCGTGATCGCACTGGCCCTCGAACAGCCGCACCGCTGGCGTACGCAACTCATCGCACGAGGGAAGTCGCGGCGTCCCTGCGGGTTGCGGCGGCATCGCGCCGCTCGCCGGCGAGCGGCGCCGCTGCCGCGTTGCGTCTCCTCAGCGATGCGCTCCGTAGCATCGCCTGCGTCGCCGCGCCTTGCATCCGCCCCGCTGGCGCCGGCAACGCAGCCCACGTGGGTCCTGAGATAGTTTCTAAGGGCGGGGGCGAAAGGCAGCCGTCGGGGCGAGGCCGGGGACATGCTCGCTGGTAGCACGCTCTCATTCGAGCGTCCAGAGGGCCACGGACTTCTCGTCGCGGATGAAGATGCGGTTGCCGGCGACGACGGGGTGGGCGTAGGTGGCAGCCTCGGAGACCTTGTACTTGGCCACTTCCTCACATTGCTTGGGGTTGGGCTTGAGGACAAGCAACTCGCTCGTGCTGGGGAGGGCGAGGAGGACGGAGCCGAGGTCGAGGATTGCCGCGAAGCCGCGGCCGCGCTGGGCGGCGTCAAGCCACGCCGTCTTCCCGTCCTTGGCGTCGAGGCAGAAGAGGTTGCCGCGGTTGGTCTGGCCGTAGAGGAAGCCGTCCTTGAGGACGGGGGTGTTGAATTGGACGGCGACGTCGGGGTTGCTCCACAGCTCCTTGGCGGCGAAGGCATCGCCCTGCTTCTCGATCTTCAGGGCCTTGGTGCCCCGGGCGGCGCCGGTGACGTAGACGGTCTGGCCATCCACGATGGGCGTGGCGGAGTTGTAGGCGCGGTCCTGCGGGATGAAGGGCACTTGCCAGAGGAGCTTGCCATCAGCCGCGGCCACGCCCACGATGCTCTTCTCGGTGAGGGTGATGAGCTGCTTGACGCCCTCGATGGTCGCGACGATGGGCGAGGAGTACTGGGGGGCTTCGCCTGCCCAGCGCCACTTTTCGTCGCCGGTGGCGAGGTCGTAGGCGATGAGGCCGCCGTTGCCCTGGCCGCCCAGGTGCGCGATGGCGAGCCCGTCCACCACGACGGGGGACATGGCGGTGAAGAAGGTGGGCACGGTCTTGGGGAAGGGGTCCTTGCGCCAGAGGAGTTTGCCGCTGGTGTCGAGGCAGGAGAGGATGCCCCCGATGCCGATGACTACGAGCTTGCCATCGGCGACGACGGGGGAGCTTCGGGGGCCTGGGTGGCGAGCGGCGCCGCCCGTGGCGGCGACGGCCTCGTACTTGTCGCGCCATAACTCCTTGCCGTCGCTGGCGTTGAGGCAGAGCATCAGCTCCTCGCCGCCCTGGCGGGTGAAGACGTAGAGCTTGTCGCCCACGAGGGCGGGCGTGGAGTCGCCGGGGCCTACGGGCACTGTCCACTTCTGCGTCAGCGCCTTCGGCCAGGTCTGGGGGGCAGTGAAGCCGGCCACCTTCCCCTCGCGGCTTGGCCCCCGCCACTGAGGCCAGTCCTGAGCCTGTGCTGTGGCGAGCAGGGCCGCGAGGCCCACAATCGCGCCGATGGTCCGAGCATGCCTTCTCATGGCCTCTCCTCTGCTCCCCGTGTGTTGGTTGCGGCAGGCCCCGTCGGCCGTGCCACCTGACGTGGTATTGTACCCGCCTTTGCCGCGAATTCAAGGGGATTGGTCCGTGAGGCCTGGGCAACACGCCCCAGAGCCTGAGGCTGATCTTTGCCCACATCTCTGGGGATGAGGGCTCCCAGCCCCGTCAGGGGCGTCAGAAGGTAGCCACGGGCGTAAGCCCGTGGACTTGGCCGCCCACGGTCCAGCCCCCGCAGGGGGGCGGCAGAAGCGTCGGCCGCCAGGGCATTCTGCCGCCCCCTGCGGGGGCTGGACCTCGCACACGCCCGAACCCACGGCTCACGCCGTGGGCTACCACCTGCCGCCCGCCGGGGGCGGGCTGGGGAGCCCGAGATGTGGGCAAAGATGAGAGCCTGAGGCGGGGACACACCGCCAGCGCGCTAGAGGATCAAGGGGAGGAGGAAAGAGGGCTGATCCTCAAGGGCAGGTGATGCTTAAGCGATGTGGTAGCAATGACTTAGGTTTGGGCCATCAGAGGATCAAACCCTGGGAGGGGGGAGTTGATCCTCTATCGTCGGGTGCGGCGGGCGGTGCGGTAGGGGCGGCGGGAGGACTGGGGCTTGGGGACGGCGAGGGGCCTGCCCTGGAGGGCGAAGAGGCGGTCGCGGAGTTCGGCGGCACGCTCGAAGTCGAGGACGGCAACAGCTTCGTGCATCTCGCGTTCGAGTTCGGCGGCCTGCTCGCGGCGGACGTAGTGCGGCTCGTCCTCGCCCACGAGGTCGCGTTCGAGGCGGTGGGCGGCCACCTCGTCCTGGATGCCGCGGAGGATTTCCTTCTGGATGGTCCTGGGGGTGATGCCGTGCTGCCGGTTGTAGGCGAGTTGGGCCTCGCGGCGGCGATCGGTCTCGCGGATGGCGCGGCGCATCGAGTCGGTCATCGTGTCGGCGTAGAGGAGGACCTCGGCGTTCACATTGCGGGCGCAGCGGCCGATCATCTGGATGAGGGAGGTTTCGGAGCGTAGGAAGCCCTCCTTGTCGGCGTCGAGGATGGCGACGAGGGCGACCTCTGGGAGGTCGAGTCCCTCGCGGAGGAGGTTGACGCCGACGAGGAGATCGAAGTCGCCCTTTCGGAGGTCGCGGAGGATTTCGACACGCTCGATGGTTTCGATTTCGGAGTGGAGGTAGCGGCAGCGGTAGCCTTCTTCGAGCATGTAGTCGGCCAGGTCCTCGGCCAAGCGCTTGGTGAGGGTGGTGATGAGGACGCGCTCGTGGCGGTCAACGCGCTTGCCGACCTCGCGGACGAGGTCCTCGACCTGGCCCGTGGCGGGGCGGACGGTGACGGCTGGGTCCACGATGCCTGTGGGGCGGATGAGCTGCTCGACGGCCTTGCCGCCGCACTTCTCCAGTTCCCACGGCCCGGGGGTGGCAGAGACGAAGAGGAGGGTGGGACAGAGCGATTCCCACTCGGCGAATGTGAGGGGGCGGTTGTCGAGGGCCGAGGGGAGGCGGAAGCCGTGCTCGACGAGGACCGTCTTGCGCGAGCGGTCGCCCGCGTACATCGCCTGGAGCTGGGGAATCGTCACGTGGCTCTCGTCCACGATGGTGAGGAAGCTCTGGGGGAAGTAGTCAATGAGGACCCAGGGTCGGCTGCCTGGGGCGCGGCCGGCGAGGTGTCGGGAGTAGTTCTCGATGCCTGGGCAGTAGCCGGCCTCGGAGAGCATTTCGAGGTCGTAGCGTGTGCGGGCTTCGAGGCGCTGGGCCTCGATGAGCTTGCCCTGGGAGCGGAACCAGGCGAGGCGCTCCTCCAGCTCCCGCTCGATGCCCTCCAAGGCGGACGTGATCTTGGATTCGGGCAGGACGAAGTGGCGGGCGGGGAAGATGGTCAGCTCGTCGTGGAGGTGGAGTGCGTTGCCGCTGAGGGGGTCAATCTCGGCCAGGCGGTCCACCTCGTCGCCGAACATCTCCACCCGGTAGGCGGTCTCCTGGTAGGCGGGCGCGATCTCGACGGAGTCGCCGCGCGCGCGGAAGTGGCCGCGGGCCAGCTCGAAGTCGTTACGGTCGTACTGGATGTCCACGAGGGCGCGAAGCAGGTCGTCGCGCTCGATGCGCTGGCCGACGCGGAGGACGACGCGCATCTTCTCGTAGTCGGCCGGAGAGCCGAGGCCATAGATGCAGGAGACGCTTGCGACGACGATGACGTCGCGGCGCGAGAGGGCGGCGCTGGTCGCGGCCAGGCGCAGGCGGTCTATATCGTCGTTGATCGAGGCGTCCTTCTCGATATAGGTGTCCGTGCTGGGGATATAGGCCTCGGGCTGGTAGTAGTCGTAGTAGCTGACGAAGTAGTGGACGGCGTTGTGGGGGAAGAACTCGCGGAACTCGGCATAGGTTTGGGCGGCGAGGGTCTTGTTGTGGGAGATGACGAGGGTGGGGCGCTGGACGTGCTGGATGACGTTGGCCATGACGAAGGTCTTGCCCGAGCCGGTCACGCCCATGAGCGCTTGGCGTGGGCGGCCTGCGCGGAAGCCTTCGACCAGCCCGCGGATGGCGGCAGGCTGGTCGCCGGCGGGCCGAAACGGGCTGATGAGCTGGAACTCCACAGGCTCTCCTTGCTTGCTCGGGGGCCGCTGGGATGCGCGCCATCGCCATTCTACACCGTGGCGCGCGGGCAGGCAAGGGCGTGGCTATCGGGCAATGGGGTTGACAGGGGGGGGCCTGAGTCGTATAAAGAACAGTGGGTGAGGGAACAGGGGGAATGCGTATGGCGAAACAGGGCGTCACTCGCCGGGAGTTCCTCGGCACTTCGGCACTGGCGGCAGGCGTCGCAGGGCTGGCGGCCCGCGAGGCCACGGCACAGGAGACCAAAGCGATGAAGGTGAAGTTCGGCCTCAACCTCCTCGTCTACAACGCCGCGTTCACGAAGGACGACGTGCACCTGGTCAAGAAGGTGGCGGACATGGGCTTCGACGGGGTCGAGGTGCTGTTCGCCGACCTGGGCATTCTGGACGCGAAGGCGACGCGAAAGGCATGTGAAGAGGCGAAGATGGGGCTGACGGCCTGCTGCGTGATGGTGCCCGATGCGAATCCGTGCAGCCCGAAGCCCGAGGTGCGCAAGGCGGCGGTCGAGCGGCTGAAGAAGATGGTGGACATCTGCGCGGAGATGGGGGGCGAGGCCATCGCCGGCCCGCTCTACTCGCCCGTGCGGGAGCTGACGGGCAAGGCGCCGACCGAGGACGAGAAGAAGTGGTGCGCCGACGCCCTCCGCGCCGCGGCCGAGCACGCCGACAAGGCGAAGATCAACGTCGCCATCGAGCCCCTCAACCGCTTCGAGACCTATGTCGTGACCACCATCGCTGACGCCACGAAGCTCGCCAAGATGGTGGACCACCCGAGGCTGAAGGTGCAGGTGGACACCTTCCACGCGAACATCGAGGAGCGGGACCCGGCGGCCTCGATTCGCGCCTGCGGGCCGATGGTCGGCCACTTCCACGCCTGCGAGAACGACCGCGGCACCCCTGGCACGGGCCACGTGCCGTGGAAGGATGTGTTCACCGCCCTCAAGGACATCAAGTACGACCGCTGGGTGACGATCGAGAGCTTCGCGACGGGCATCCTGGACCTCTGCGCCGCGGCCTGCATCTGGCGCCCCATCTACGACAGCGCCGACAAGCTGGCCAAGGACGGCCTGGCCTTCCTCAAGAGAATGGCCGCCGAGGCGTAGCGGAACCCGACTAGAAGGAGATCCACCATGGGTATCACCTTTCTCGACATAGAGGTTGCCAATCCGGCCAACCCCGAGGTGGCCCAAAGCTTGGAATTCCTGGTTGACTCGGGTGCCGTTTACTCCGTGGTTCCTGCACCAATCCTGGAGCGGCTTGGTATCAAGCCTCTGAGCCAACACACATTTCGGCTATCAGATGGCACGAGGATTGTGCGCAGGAAAGGTGCCGCGGTCTTCAGGTATCTGACCTGCGTTGGCGTGGCCGATGTGATTTTCGGTGAACAGGACGACATCACCCTGCTCGGTGTTTCCACGCTGAACGCCCTCGGCCTCTCGCTGAATCCCCTGAAGCGCGAGCTGACCGAGTTGCCTATGGTGCTCGCATGACTGCATCACGTAGCCGCAAGCGTCCCGCTTGCGGGCAGCCGACAAGCGGGACGCTTGTCGCTACGGGAGCAGGAAACAAGGAGACCGGAACATGGCAGAGAGAGATGTGAACAGGCGTGAGTTCCTCGGCACGGGCGCGGCAGCCGCCGGCGCTGGGCTGGTGGCGGCCGGGGCACTTGGCGCCGAGGCGCCGAAAATGCCGCCCAAGGAGAAGATTCTCAGCTACAACGAGAAGATGGAGTACCGCCGCCTGGGCAAGACCGACCAGTGGGTCTCCGCCATCAGCCTCGGCGGCCACTGGAAGCGCTGCCCCTTCAAGGGCGAGGAGTTCGACAAGAACCGCGCCGAGATCATGGCCAAGTGCCTCGACTCGGGCATCAACTACGTGGATGCGTGCTGGGGCAACGAGATCGTGGCCTACTCAAAGGCCGTCAAGACGATCGGCCGCCGCAAGGACATCTACTTCGGCTTCTCCAACGGCGGCCAGGAGATGCGCTTCGCCGAATGGCGCACGAAGAAGAAGCTCATGGAGTCGCTCGAGGGCATGATGAAGCAGACGGGCCTTGAGGTGGTGGACCTCTGGCGCCCCACCTGCCACGAGCCGGGCGGCATGCACACCTTCAACGAATCGTGCGAGATGATCGCCGCAGGCGAGCAGGCCGTCAAGGACGGCAAGGTGCGCTGGTTCGGCTTCTCCTCCCACGACCGCCGCTGGATCGAGATGATGATCCGCGAGTTCCCCATCGTCTCCTTCGTCGTTACCCCCTACACAGCCAAGACGAAGGAGAAGCCGACCGGGAGCTTCTTCGACACGCTCCGCAAGCACGACATTGGTTTCTTCGGCATCAAGCCCTTCGCCTCCAACTCCATCTTCAAGGGCGGCAGCGCGCCCGACGACGCGCACCGCGAGGAGGACGACCGCATCGCGCGGCTCGCTCTCCGCTACGTCCTTTGCTGCGACGTGCTCACTGCGCCCATCCCCGGCCTCATCTTCCCCCACCACGTCGAAAACTGCCTCAGGGCCATCGAGGAGCGGCGCAAGGAGGACCTGGTGGCGCGTCCAGCCGTCCTCGACAACCCGGAGCTCGCCGCGGCCGCCGACCGCATGTGGGAGCGGCTGCCGAAGGGCTACCAGTGGCTCAAAGACTGGGAATGGGTGTAGAAGAGAGGTGTTGGGTGTTAGGTGTTAGGTGTTGGGGGTCGAGAGAGCCGCAAGCTACAAGCCGCAAGCTTCAAGCTTTCGGAGGTTCGCTTCTGAGCTTGTGGCTTGTCGCTTGTGGCTTGCAGCTTGTTCTGGCCGCTGCCCTCCGAGGTGGCGAGGCGCCCAAGGAGGAGGGTTTTGTGGCCCTCTTCGATGGGAAGACCCTGAATGGGTGGGCGCCCCACAATGAGCCTGGGCATGGCTGGGGAGCGAAGTGGGAGGTCCGCGACGGCGCCATCGTCGGCGTCCAGGAGTGGCCCGAGGCCTGGGGCATGCTCGCCACGAAACAGTCCTTCGGCAACTTCGAGCTGCGCCTCGAGGTCAAGGCCGAGTGGCCCATTGACTCGGGTGTCCTCCTGCGGGCGACCGCGCAGGGGCGTGGCTACGAGGTGCCCCTCCACGGCCCGCCCGAGGGCAAGGACTGGGCAAAGGTCTGGAAAAAGGGCGAATGGAACGAGCTGAGGGTAGTCGTCCGCGGCAAGCCGCCCACAATCCAGACCTGGCTCAACGGCGCGGTGATGGCCGAGCTCAAGGACGACGCGAAGCGTGCCCGCGTGGGCGATTCGGGCCGCATCGGACTCGAAATCCACGGCGGCCGGGATGCATTCGCCAACCGCATCTTCTTCCGAAACGTTCGCATCCTGGAGCTCGAATAGCGCAGCGTGTCAGCCGCGTGATGTTGGCATCACCACTGGGCTTGCCCCAGTGGGACGATGATTGGCAGCTACGACGGGTGCCCCTCACCCCCCTCCCCCCGCCCGCCGCGGGCGGGGGGAGGGGAGGGGGGTGGGCCGCTGCTGTAGCGGCAAGTCCTCCGCCCCACCGACACAAGGTCGGTGGGGGCGGGAGATTCAACCGGTCGAAGTCGTACGAAGTAGCCTCTTACTTCGAGGGCGAAACATGAGCGAGAAAGACGTGACGCGGCGTGGGTTCCTGGGCGGGGCGGCAGTTGCAGGGGCAGCGCTTCTGGCAGCGGATGCCCCCGGGGCAGATGCCCCGAAGACGCCGCCCAAGGAGAAGATCCTCAGTTTCAACGAGCGGATGGAGTACCGACGGCTGGGAAAGACGGAGCAGTGGGTCTCCGCCATCAGCCTCGGCGGCCATTGGAAGCGCTGCCCGTTCCGCGGCGAGGAGTTCGACAAGAACCGCGCGGAGATCGTGGCCAAGTGCATCGAGAGCGGGATCAACTACATTGATGCCTGCACCCACGGCGAGGTGGTGGCCTACGCTAAGGCCCTCAAGAGCCTGGGCAAGCGCGACAAGATGTACCTAGGCTTCGACAGTTGCGGGGCGCGCAGCCCGGCGTTCCGCACCCAGGCGGCGCTCCTCCGCTCGCTCGAGGACACGATGCGGGAGGTGGGGATTGACGTTGTGGACGTCTGGCGCATCACGTGCCACGAGCCGGGCGGCATGCACACCTTCAACGAGGCCTGCGAATTCGCCGCCGCGGGCGAGAAGGCCGTCAAGGACGGCAAGGTCCGCTTCTTCGGCTTCTCCACCCACGACCGCCGCTGGATCGAGATGATGGTGCGCGAGTTCCCCATCGTCTCCGTCGTCGTCACCCCTTTCACCCCGAAGACCCGTCAGAAGCCCGAGAAGAGCTTCCTCGATGCGCTCCGCAAGCAGGACATCGGCTTCTTCGGGATCAAGCCCTTCGCGTCCAACTCCCTTTTCAAGGGCACGAGCGCGCCCGACGACCCGAGCCGCGAGGAAGACGACCGCATCGCCCGGCTGGCCTTGCGCTACTGCTTGACCTTCGACGTGCTCACGGCGCCAATCCCCGGCCTGATCTTCCCGCACCACGTCGAGAACTGCCTGAAGGCCATCGAGGAGAGGCGCAAGGATGACCTCGGCCCGCGGCCAGCGGTCCTCGACAGCCCCGAGCTTGCCAGCGCCGCCGACAGGATGTGGCAGCGCCTGCCCAGGGGCTACCAGTGGCTCAAGGACTGGGAGTGGGTCTGAGAGCCGTCTGCCGGCACCGGTTCCGGGCAGATACCGGGCAACCGGGGCGATGCCTTGGTGACAAGGAGGCGCTGCTATGGGAGTGACGGCGTGCCCGAAGTGCCGAGCGCGCGTCCGCGTGCCCGACGACGCCGTGGGCAAGCGAGCCGTGTGCCCGGCTTGCCGGCAGGTGTTCAGCGTCGAGGCCCTGCCAGCTCCTGTCGAGGCCCCGGCAGCTCCTGTTGAGGCCGCGCCGTCTCCGCCGCCGCCGCATCCCAAGCCGCCTCAGCTCCAGGAGAAGGCGTGGCATGTGCTCCTGGGCGGGCGGCAGTGCGGACCGTTCTCCACGCTCGAGCTTCGGGGCCTCGCGGCGTCGTCCGAGATCCGGAGGGAATCCCTCGTGTGGCGGGAGGGCATGCAGGATTGGGTGCCGGCCGGCGACACGCCGGCTCTCAGCGGCTGCTTTGCCAAGCCGCCAAGCGGTCCCCCGCCGCCCAGGTTGCGCAGCAGCATCCACGAGAGGAGCCGCCGTCAGCCCCAAGGGCCATCCGGGATTGGAGGCTGGCTGGTCCTGCCGGCCATCGGCCTCGTGATCGCCCCAATCCGGATCGTCGTCGGCATCGTGCAAGCGGCCAATTCGTTCGACACCTGGCAGTTCCGGACCGTCGAGACCCGGTTCCCGCAGCTCGCCAGCGCGGTCCGTGTGGAGATGTGGCTCGATGCCCTGGGGCTCGTGTTCATCGCTGTCGCTGCAATCGCCTTCTTCAGCAAGAAGCCGGCCGCCCCGAAGCTGATGGTGGCGCTCCTCCTCTACAACGTCCTGAAGAGCCTCGTTCTTACCCTTATCCTGGGCCCGGTAATGAAGGACCTCCCTGCCGAGGCCACGGCGCCACTGCTCACTGCCCTTGTGGGGACGCTGGTCGGGGCACTCGTCTGGATTCCCTACTTCCTCACATCGCGGCGTGTCAAGGCCACTTTTGTCTCCAGGTCCCACAGGGGGTACGAATGCTCACGAGTCGCGCCCTGATGGTCTTCCTTCTGGCAGGCGCGGCCCAGGCGGCGGATGTCCCGTTCGAGCCTGGCAAGGACGGCTGGCTGGCGCTCTTCGACGGCTCCGACCTCTCGCGCTGGAGGCGGAGCAAGAGCGCCGACTGGGCGCTCAACGGGGGCATCCTAGCCGGCACCAAGGGCGAGATCGTCAACTACTGGCAGTGGACCGACTTCGAGCTGGTCGCCCTCTGCAAGGGCGAGGGGGAGATTCGCTTCCGCTACTCCACCATCCCTGACCCCGCGCAGCCCGGCTACTGGCTCAGCGTGGCCGACGGCACGCTCCGCGCCGAGGGGAGCCGCATTGTGGCCAAGGGCAGCGGGGGTAAGGCCGACGATTGGCGCGAGGTGCGCCTCACCGCATCCAAGGGCGCCTTCACGGTCAGCTTCGACGGCAAGCAGGTGGCCGAGGGCAAGGACGCGACGTGCCCCCACAAGGGCGCGGTCTCCTTCGTCGCCAAGGGCGAGCCATTCGAGATCAAGCTCCTCCGCGCTCGCCCCCTCAACCTCGAAAAGCACGCCAATGTCCCCTCCCCCGACTCCGCCTGCTTCGTCTGCCATGCGAACTTCGAGGGGGAAAAGCTAGCCAAGAAGCACGCCGACGACAAGGCCGACAAGCTGGCCCGCGAGGAGGACGAGGAACACCTCCGGCCCGCCAAGGATCGCCCCAAGAAGTTCGGCTGCGCCGGCTGCCACGGCCCCTGCTTCGACCACCGCTCGGACGAGGACAACGTGACCGTGCCCGACGTGATGTACACCCGCGGCGAGGTCAAGGCCGCCTGCCTGGCGTGCCACACCCCGCACAAGACCGAGACCAAGCGCAAGGATGGCGACGGCCCCCCGCCGCCCAACCCCATCTGCACCGACTGCCACGGCCGGCACATGTGCAAGAACTGAGTCGTGCGTTCGTAGTTCCGCCTTCAGGCGGTCTTCCCGTTCGTAGTTCGGCCTTCAGGCGGTCTTCCCGTTCGTAGTTCGGCCTTCAGGCGGTCTTCGCCTTTCGTCCAGGCGGAAGGGTCTTCACCCCGGGGATGGCGCGCAGAACCTTCTCCGTGCCAGTGGGGCAGTAGATGACCAGCAGGCGCATCGTCCGCTTGCCCGTGTTGAGCGTCGAATGGTACGCTCCTGTGGGCACGAAGATCGAGGCGCCAGGCCCCACCTTCACCGTCCCGCCATCGTCCACCATCTGCTCGCCGTGGCCCGAGATGCAATAGATGATCTCCTCGGTGCCGGGGTGGTTGTGGCGGCTGTGGCCGCTGCCGGGGGCCAGCTCCACAAGCCCGCAGGTCATCTTCTTCGCCCCCGTGAGCTTCGGCTCGCTGAGGAGCCTGATGGTGCCCCAGTCGTAGACCAGCGTCTCAACGTCGCTCGGTCTGACAACTGCACCCTTACCAAGCTTGTCCATTGCCTCTTCCTTTCGTCATCGGGGGATGAATGGATGGGTGGATGAATGGATGAATGAAAGAAGCGAGCAGTCAGCCATCTCGACCCTCTCCATAGGCCGCGTTGCTCTCTTGCACGAAGAAGCTCTCATCCCATTGGCCCTGCTCGCGAGCAATCGCCACGCGCTCCAGCAAGCGGGCCAGACCGTTCTCGATCTTGTAGGCCGAGCTGTCGCCCTCCTCGAAGTCAGCTTGCGTGATCTGGCCTGCCTTCCTGTACGTGTGGAGCCCAGACACGGATTCGCCAACGGAACTGAGCGCGACGTTGAGGAAGCGTAGGTAGTCGCTCGCCGTGCGCCGGCAGTAGCCCTCGGCGATGTTGCGGTGGATGGAGTCAACGGCTGCAATCTGGTTCGAGGCCACCCGCCGCAGCCCGTAGGGGAAGGCCCTGAAGATCCTGCACGTCAGCACATAGTAGTCAACTGCGTCCTGCCATACCACCAGCTTTCGGTAGCCGCGATTCGCATTCCTGCGCGGACTCATCCATGATTCGTCCATTTCTGTCTCCTTTCTTTCACTCATCCACCCATCCATTCATCCATTCATCCTCTCACATGTCGGCCCCAAGCCGCATGTCCTTGAACCGCCTTGTTTGCGCCTCAAGCGCCCCCTCCACGGCGAGGCGCTCGATGCTTGACGCGCCAAAGAAGCCAGCAATCCCCTTGGTGTGCGCGAGAATGTAACGGACATCCTCCGGCTCGGCGATGGGGCCGCCGTGGCAGAGGACCAGGATGTCGGGGTTGACGGCTTTCGCGGCGTCGTGCATGGCCTGGACCCGCCTCGCCGCCTGCTCGAGGGTGAGGGCAGTGTGGGCGCCGATGCTGCCCTTGGTCGTGAGGCCCATGTGCGGCACCAGCACGTCGGCCCCCGCCTTCGCCATCGCGACCGCCGACGCCTCCTCGAAGACATAGGGGCAGGTGAGCATGTCAAGCTCGCGCGCGAGGCGGATCAGCTCGACCTCCAGGCCGTAGCCCATCCCCGTCTCCTCCAGGCCGGTGCGGAGCGTGCCGTCAATGAGGCCGACGGTGGGGAAGTTCTGAACCCCGTCGAAGCCCATCGCCTTGAGCTGCCGCAGGAACACGGGCATCAGGCGGAACGGGTCGGTGCCACACACGCCGGCCAGGACGGGCGTGTTCCTGACCACGGGCAGCACCTCGGCGGCCATCTCGACCACGATGGCGTTGGCGTCGCCGTAGGGCATCAGGCCAGCGAGCGAGCCGCGGCCCGCCATGCGATAGCGGCCCGAATTGTAGATGATAATGATGTCCGCCCCGCCCCGCTCGGCGAACTTCGCCGAAATCCCCGTCCCAGCCCCGCAGCCGAGGATGGGCCGCCCCGCGGCCACCTGGCCCCGCAATCGCCTCAACGCTTCTTCTCTTGGAATAAACGGCATGTAGGCTCTCCTCAGAGGATGAATGGATGAGTGGATGGGTGGATGAATGGCATGGCCAGGGTGCTTTCTCCTTCGAGAGGGCTTCCGCGATCTCCGCAATGATGTCTCTCTTGAGTCCCTCGAGACAGAAGTGGACGCCAGCAACTGCCGCCAGCGCCCCCACAATCGCCAGGAACGGCGCCTCGCGAGCCTGGCTTGTCACGCCCGCCAGAGCGCCGAGGAATCCCCAGGGTGCGAGCAGAGAGCCTGCCAGCCTCAGGTGGTCGCTGAGCAGCAGGAATACCGCGGCCACCGGTGTGCCAATGCCGTAGGCCAGCACAACTGCTTCCAGCAATCCAGCCATGGCTCAGGCTCCTTCTTCCCGTTTGCCCGATTCGGTGTTTGTGCGTTCCGTCGCGCCGGTTGTGGCCTTCTCGATGGCCTGGAGGATGTCCTCCTTCTGCTTCTCCATGTGGCTGAGGATGTCGCGCTTGACGCCGTGGAGGTAGATGAGCGCCCCGACGATGGCCCCCAGGATGCCGATGGGGACCATCAGCGGCGCGTCGCCGCGGTCGTGGCCCCACAGGCACGCCCACCCCGCCCCTGCGATGGCCAGCACGCAGCCGGCCGCCTTGTACCGCTGCTTCTCCAGGAGCAGGACCACGGCGACGGGCAAGATGAACATGAACGCGGCAAACAGGATGTCCACGGTCATCCTCCTGAGCAACTGGCTTCTTGCTCCCCGTTCCCACGCGCCGCGCGAGAACGCGAGATCGTGCCGAGACGCGTGGGCGAGGTCATTCCAATGTTCTTAAGAACGTCAGAACGACACCCCCGAGCTTCGACAGCCTGTGCACCACCCATCTTCCGCGGTTCTTCTTCAAGACCAAGCCGGTGAGCACCAGCCGCCTCAGGTGCTCGGCTCCCGTCTTGTAGCCCACGCCCAACCGCTGGCACACATGCAGGAGAGACAAGTCGGGAGCCTTCTCCAGAACGCGCATCATCTCGATCCGGCGATGGTTTGCGAATCCCCTGACGATGCGCTCCAACCTCCGTTCGCTCTTCTCTTCCTGCTCCACCGCGGACCTCCTTCGAGTTTAGGGCAGCGGACCACGAGCCTCCAGCGCTCTTGAAGATACCAGAAGCACCGCGTGCGGCGCAATACCCTTGGCCCGCTGGCGCCTTGGGCGCGGTTCGCAAGGGTTGGGGAGGGGTGTGCAATGTTCTGACGTTCTTAAGAACGTCAGAACCTCCCCCCAAGGCGCACCCCCCTCGCCCTGTGACGCCACGGCCTCCTCTCACACGGCTGGGGCCGGCGGTCGTGAGGTTCTCACGTTCTCAAGAACAATGAGAAGCACGGCCGATGGGCACGACCCGTTCACCTCCTGACGCCGCGGCCTCCTCTGACACAGTCGGGGCAGGGGGCCGGGATGTTCTGAGGTTCTTAAGAACGTCAGAACGACGCCGCGGGCGGAGAACACCTAGCCACCTGTCGGCACGGGGGCTCCGGGGCGCCCTCAGCTACGATGCAGGGCGCCATCAGCGACCTCGCCGTTGCCAAAGGAACTCCAGGAGCTTCGCCGCCACGGCGTCGGCGAAGGCGTCGTCGTTGATGTTGTTGTCCAGCTCGACAACCTCGATGCTGGGCTTCAGGTTCTCCTTGATCGCGGCGAAGAGGGCCTGATTCGCCTCGGGCCACCAGAAGTCCTTGCCCGGGGCGTCGAGCATGGAGACGCCGTGGAGGGGGAGGAAGAATGCGACGGAGCCTTTGGCGGCGTTGGCCTTCTCGGCGAGGATGCGGCCCAGCGCCGCGTTTTCCTCGGGCGTGGTGCGCATCAGGGTGATGTTGGGGTTCCAGCGGTAGAAGCGGCGGTCCTTGTACTTGGGGGGGACCGTCTCGGGTGCCCAGAAGTTCACCATGTCGAGGCAGCCTGGGCAGATGACCTGCGGGATGCCGCGTCGGGCCGCGGCGTCGCCACGGGTGGGGCCGGCGGTGAGGACGCCGCCGCAGAGCTCGTCGGCCCACTCGGTGGTCGTGACGTCGAGGACGCCCTCAATGAGGCCCTCGTCAATCAGGCTCTCCATCGTCTTCCCGCCGGTGCCTGTGGCGTGGAAGACGAGAGTTTCGTAGCCGCGGGCGGCCATTGCGGTGACGCAGCGGGTGACGACGGGGGTGGTGTTGCCGAACATCGAGGCGGCCAGCAGCGGCTTGGCCTTGATCTTCGGCGGCCTCGTTTCCACCATTCCCACGATTGCGCCCACGGCGTTCGCGTAGATGGGCGCGCTGATGCGGTTCACCCCCGCAACGTCCACCACCGAGGGCATCATCACGATGTCCTTCGTGCCCACGTAGGCGCTCGTGTCGCCCGAGGCGACGGTGCTGACCATGAGCTTTGGGAACCCGAGTGGGAGCGCGCGCATGGCCGCGGTGCCGATGGCGGTGCCCGCCCCGCCGCCCATCGAGAGGACGCCATTGATCCTGCCCCTGTCGTGGAGCCGCCTGGCCACGACGGCGATGCCTTTGGTCATTGTGGCCATCGCCAGTGCCTTGTCGGCCTTCTTCTGTAGCTCCTTGAGGGGGATGCCGCCGGCCTTCGCCACCTGGGCGGCCGACACATCGGGCCGGAAGGCGGGCCTGCCGACGACGCTCACGTTGATGACGAGCGCCTCATGCCCTCGCCGTTCGATCTCGGCCTTCACAAAAGCAAAGTCCGCGCCCTTCGTGTCGAGCGCCCCGACGACCGCAATTGTCTTTGCCATCGCGTGCTCCTTCTTCATCCTCGGCCGCCGTCTGAGTATAGGCCACAGCCCGCCGCGCATCAAGGGCCGAAGCAGTTGGAGGGCGCAACGGGACTGGTGTGGCTGGGATCGTCGCCCTTGTCGACGTCGTCCTCGTCGTCGAATCCTCGTCAAGCGGAAATGCCCAGAGCTCGACGACGACGACGAGGACGACGACGAGCACGAACGACGGGCTGAATGGCCTCCCCCGGAATCGGGGCCAGACTCGGGCGGGGTCGGGGAGCTTGACTGAGGCGGGACCGCGATGTAGACTCCGGCAAGGGGTCAGGAGGAACGGTCGTGACGCGGGCAAGCGCTTGGTTCAGGTTGGGGAGGGTTGTCCTGGCCTGGGCGCTGTGGGTCCTCGGCGCCGGGGCATGGGCGGCGGAGCCGCGGCCAGGAGGCGCGCCCGAGCCTAAGGTGGAGGAGG
>Ga0194112_10002061_pt1 | contig 29108 bp, 27 predicted proteins | sample TA2MahC400mmetaG_FD_146191 | JGI IMG/M metagenome (GOLD analysis project Ga0194112, IMG submission 146191) | Freshwater microbial communities from Lake Tanganyika, Tanzania - TA2015016 Mahale Deep Cast 400m | ecosystem: Environmental > Aquatic > Freshwater > Lake | place: Tanzania: Lake... | reverse complement strand
GGCGCTGATGCAGAGTCAGCGCAGCTCGGGCATGGAGTTTCATCGTTTTTCCTCCTTTGCCCGAAATTATAATGTATGTTAATGTATTGTGTCAATACCCTTAAGAAGTAATTTATAAACCTTCACTGCATCCTCGTACCAGCCCAGCCTCAAGTAGCAGTAACCCAATTCCTTCAAGAAAGCTGCTCTCTTTTTAGGTTTCGTCTCAAGTCGTAGACCTTTCTGCAATTTATGTACGGCCTCCTCAAAATATTCCTGGTCCATTAAATTGCATGCTTCTTCCAACAGTATGTCGATCATTTCAGAATGCTTGTCCATCTTTTATCTACACTCTTTTGCTATGACCTTCTGATTTCCACAATAGATGCGAACACAGACCACGTGACCCTTCTTTTCACAATAGAAATTATGATAAACCGTATGAGCTCCTATTTACCTTTACATTTTACACTATGCCTGTGACAGAATAAGTCACGGTTGGGTCACACTTATAGATTGGAGGGGCTCTATGTATCGATTGCCGTGCGCTGGTTACTTCCTGTAAATTTCTGTTCTCTTATTTTACAAAAAAGTGTATATTATAACTGCAAATAAACAATGCAGACATATATCCACCGGCACAAGTAATTTATTCTGAAATTAACTCGACTCCGTATACTGGGGTGAAATTGATGAAGATTAAATTATTTACAATTACCTTTTTGTTATTAGTTTTAGGCGCTTCTTTTGTTGATACAGGTAGTAGCGTGGTTATCACTGAATCTGAGTTTGGCGAAAGATGGCCTTTTACCATTCCCAGTGGCACGCTTAGCTGCACTCTTTTTTTAGAGAAATATGCAATGGTCACATTCACTGCAAACGGGAAAACCTATGCTGTTAACGGGATAGATAAGGGCCATGCGGAGCAAAAAGGTTGGAGAAAAATAGATGAAATTTGGAAAGCCAATCCAAGCTTTCCTGGAACAAAAATCAATATGCATCCTATAATCGAGAAAGGTTTATCCCTCTGTGCTGGCGCGGTTCTGGCCGAGGAATATACTCCGCCCAAGCTTGATGGGGACCCCATTCAGGTCGTTAAGAAACTCTATCTTGATCTGCTGTCATTCAAGGATGAAGCTAACTTCCTGAGGTGTGGATTTGGACGGTGTTCCCGTTACAAAAAGTGGTTAGAGGCGATCGACTCCATCAAGGACAAGAAGAAGTTTGTTGATGCATTCTGGACGCTGGGTGTTTTGCCTGGTCACTTGGCCCAACTTGGCCTAGGATATGCGACGTCCGGTGGCAAGGAGGACGATTACTTAAGGTTCTTGCGTGGACAGTTTGATAAGGCCCTCAAAGTAAAAACACAGTAGTATACTCCTTACATGCACGGATGGGACGCACACTATAGCGGTCCTCATGCAAATCGTTATACATTTTCCCCGATGGAAATCATCAACCCTTGATGTGAGCGATTTCCTTGCATTGTAGGTGTTGCCCGCAAGTGTTCTTATATGTAATGAGATAGGCTTCTCAATAGGTCTGCTTTTATTTCATCTCGAATGAGCTTAGGCGAAAATACTTCTGCCTTTGACCCAAAGCTCAATACCCATGCCTTTATGTCTTCCTTGCCGCTCGCCGTCATGGTCAGGAGTATCCTCCCATCCTTCAGTTCCCTGATCTTCTGGCTTGGGTGCCAGGTTCGTCTCTGGATATAATCCGAAAGCTCCTTGCCAAAGAGAACCTTCACGGTGATCGGTTTCCCATGGAAAAGGCCGAACGGGACTCTAAGAAACTCCGATACGGAGAAGTCCTCCTGGATCTCAAATCTCTCCTTCATTCTCTCTGCCTTCTTAATCCCTTCCAGTGCGAAGTAACGCATTCCCTTACCGGCTACAAAGCACAGGAGGTAAAATTCTCCTTTATAGAAGAGCAGCGAATGGGGCTGGACTTCAAAAGGAAATGCCCGATTACCCTTCCTTGGTTTATATTCCACTTTCAGAATGTTTTGGTTGAGAAGTGCCCACTGGATGGTTTCAAAGATTCCTTTATTGAGATCTATTTTCTTGGGTGTCTTCACCAGAGGGCTAAACATCCCCTCAATCTTCTCCAGTCTGGCTAAATGCTTTGCAGGGAGGGCAGATTCGATCTTCTTGAATGCTGACTCAAGCTCTGTACGGAATGGAGATCTATCTGGAGATACGAATTTCTTGCTAAAGTAAAGAGCCATCAACTCATTCAGAGTAAATGTCACTTGTGGAACACCCTTCAAAGATGGCTCAAGTTTCCAGTAGGTTGTTCCGTCAATTACCTCTGACAGGATGGGGTAGCCTGCCTCCTCCAATGCTTTAAGATCCCGATAAAGGGTTCTCTTCGTGACACCAAATTCTTCAGCTAATTCGCCTATGGTGATTCCTTGTCTTATTCCAAGGGTTCTTAAGATCCCCTGGACTCTGGCGGCTTGGCTGTAAGGTTTCTTAATATTCATGCCTATAACCAGTGGTGTTCACGATCCTGATTAATATTCTCAGGGTAGAGCGTTATTATTGAAACTAAAACAGGGTTCCGTACCTTCAAATACTTTTGTATCAAGACCAATCCGGCAATTTGATGCGGTTTGATTGTATCGCCAAGCAGCTTGCTCTCGATAAATCTAAACCTATCCTCCTGATCAATTATCCAAAGGTCAGGAGCCACCGGCTTTTTATGCTTGCCTCCGTCAGTAAGCTTTTCTCTATGTGTCTCATACAGAGAAACAGCTTTCTTTTGCAGATAAGCGAGTGTCTCAACTCCGATATATTCCATAAGTGCATGGTGAAAAGGTTTTTCATATTCAGGTTCGAGTCCTTCACCTGACAACCATTTCTCAGACGTTAACCATTTGAAAGAGCTGTACCATCCGTGCTTCATCTCGATCTTACTTGCTATATAAGCTTCTCCAAAAAAGCGCCTTCCAGGGCGAAGGTGTGCTTTATGGATCAAAATCTCTTTGATGTAGGCAGAAGCTTTAGAATTTTTGAGCATTGAGTAATCACGATTCTTCCACGCATTCAAAAGAATCTTGGGATAAGACAAGAATTCTTTATGCAATTTGGACTCGGCCATTCATTACGCCCCGACAATTAAGCTGCTTGACGGTGTCAGTCATTAATTGGCTTGGCAAGTTGTATATTCTGGATGAAAGCATCAACCGTGGATGTAAACTTCTCAATGTTCACCTGCCTAATGGGACGACCAAATTCTACACGTTTTTCAGGCAAATTAAATATCTGCCTAATCTGGGTGCGGTAGGAGTCGGCCAAATTACGATCAATACCGGCTTTTTCAAGTTGCCGTCTAACCGTTTCAGGCCACACCCACACCTCTGCATTAGTAATAACGAAAAAGAGGGCCACTTGTTGGCCTGTATCTTGAACATAGAACCTGACTACGATACCCCTCTCCGTTGGGTCGATCTCGATCCCATCTCTTTCTCGATACTTATCGACGAGGTCGCGAATCGTATCATAATCATCGGGGGCTTGCTTTCTTAGTAGCTCCCAGAAAGCTTCCTCGGTCAAAGTAACCCTTTTCCGTCTTTCTGCTTCCGGTTTCGCCTTTTCCTGCTGGGATTCGATTTGATACGTGCCCGGAGGATTTATTGTAACCTGAACAATCGAACGTTCTATAATTTCGGTGCGGGCCACAATGTTGGGAACTACTAGTAATGGCCAACTCTCTCCTCTTGATGTCCACCGATAACAATGAAGTTCAACCAGAGCTATGTCTGTAGCCAGATGAGGGTATTTATTGCCATAGTAATCCAACATGTCGATCATCGATTGACGTATCTTGTCGCCTACGATCAAAGTTAGAAAACGCCCCAATCTGAGATTTTTAACGACCGTTTCCTCGAAAAAGGACTGCCCACCTTCTATCGGTCCGCAACGATTTTCTACCCAGTCCGCCAAATCCAGTTCATTATTCTCAAACCTTTTGGTATATCCCCTTACCACATCATTTAACCGATCATAATTCCAATTGGATAAAGAGCTGCCGTAATCGATAGCCTGAGCAACAACTTCCCGCTTAGCCTCGGGATTCCGCCACAGTTTTGTTTCAACCAATACCAGATAACCTCGGTGGCTAATAAAAAGAATATCAATAGCCCCAGTCCCTGCAGCAACCTCTCGCCCGATTGGTACTAACGGGTAGAAAATGCTCTCGATTTCGGCAACCGGTAAGATCTCGGGTTGTAAACTTAATACATTCTGTAGCCATGCCTCATCATAAGCTTTTTCCTGAATGTCTATAGGCTGGAGCCTTTGGCCAGTGCCAACTTTGTTAATCAAGAAAGGATGTGCTCTCATTCTTCCTCCATTGGCCACTTCGAAGTAGCCCCTACAAATCCTATAATGTTATGAATTTAGCTATACCCGGATTGAGAGGTCATCGATGAGATGCTGACTCATCTCAGGCTCTGGGAGGGAAAACCCTGACGCCTAAGCTGAATCCGCTCTCAACATTGCTAATAATACCTTCAACTTCATTAAGAAATGCATACCCTCCTTGATCCGGATCCCTGCTGATGTCAAATACAACGCTGCGGACTTTTACGTCGCCAACCTTTAGGTCGATGGGTTGCGTATCAGTCGATGGATAGATCAGGATGCCGCTGTCGGTTCTCATGCGAACTGCATAGGCTACAATATCCTTTATGTCCTCTTCAACGGGCTTCTGATCTCGCTTGTATTTGGTGTCCATAACGGCTAACACGCGATCTGTGATCATGTCTCGCAAAACAAGGTCAATCCTGAAAAAGAATTTGCCTATTTCATCAAGATTTGCTTGGTACTGAGGCGTGGTGTAGAATCCCTTCGGTGAATGCTCCTTAAGCCAATCTGCAACAAAGGATTCAAACAAACTCGGCATATTCAGGACGAAAGGTATGAAATGACGCTCTCCTATTTCTAAGGTGGGTCCACAATGTTCGAGAAAGAATCTACAGAGACCGTGCATCGGTTTATAATCGTCATTCAAACGATTATAAAATCGATGGATGCAATCGCTCGCTTCCACGCGATCCACTGAAACAGCACCTGCAAGCGCATGATAGGCTTGTCTGACCTGGTGACGCACATCATCTCTCTTCAGGCCATACCGGGGTAACTGGTTCAATGTCCAAACAAGAATTCGATTATCAATTAAGTCAGCCGTGTGTTCTTCATATTCGCATTCCAGGCGAGGGGACCCACGCAATGCAGCCCGCAGCGATGGCATAACACGTATCCTCCCTCGTTGGAAACCTAAAGAATCCTGTTCCCTTAAATAACCCCGGTATAACCCCTTCCGGACTCGGTCCAGTACTCTTTTTGCCAATATGGAGACAAGATTTTCAAAGAGTTCAGCAAGGGACTCAACATTTGTGACGCCTTCAAGAAATTGGAAAGATTTGAGATGATAAGCGTATTCCAGCATTCGAAAAATATTGCTAATTGGTACCTTAGGATTGATCCTAAGAGTAGTATCGTCAGAAATCGGTATTTGCCCTATGTACCCTTTGGATCGTAGTACATAGCAATAGTCATTGAGTAGAGTCGGGAACGCGATATCAATTCGCTCCTTGTGATGTCGGTGTAGTGACACAACCAGATTTTCATCGATATCAGATCTCGGTATTCTAAATTCTTTCTCTTCCTCGATGGTTATTAGTTGCATTTTCGATTGCATGTGATATTCAAGATGGATGGTTAAAGAATATTTGCAGACCTATGCCCAGTCCCTCAGCTTGTTTTCAATCAGCGTACGCCATCGGAAAGGTTCAACCTTGCCAAGCTGGTCATAAAAGAACTCTTCAAGATATGGCTCGATTTCGCCAAGCCATATGTCCGATAAATGTTCCTTTAAGCCTTGGTCTTTTCTCATAAAATAGGATATCCCAATTTCATAGTTCGGGTCGTCGATTGCCCTGTTTATTTCTTTCAACGTTGATACGAGAGAATCGGGAGGATAACCCTTTGATTCCAGATGGCTGGTCAGGATTTCGTAATTGGGAACCAATCTGATAAAGGAAAATCTGCGCCTCAAAGCGTGATCTACAAGTGCAATCGACCGATCCGCCGTGTTCATGGTACCAATGATGTAAACGTTTTTAGGAATGCGAAACATGGTTCCGCCCGCAGCTAAAGGGATCTCTTTGTCACGATATTCCAGCAGATACATCAGTTCACCGAAGACCTGCGAAAGATGGGCCCTATTCATTTCATCGATGATAAGCACACAAGGTGATTCATCAGGCGCCTGCTGTGCCCTGCGGCAAAACTCCAGAAATCGACCTTTTTCCATTTCGTAAGTAATGCTTCCATTAACTATTCTGGGACGTATGCCTTGGATAAAATCCTCATAGGCATAAGAAGGATGGAACTGGACTACTTCCCAGAATCCTTTAGTGCCAGACACCATTAAGCGTGCCAGCCTTTCAGCCACATAAGTTTTTCCGGTGCCAGGAGGTCCTTGAAACACAATATGCATCTTACGGCGTAACCGCCTTTGCCAATTTTCGATGACATCCCGTTTAAATCCTGTGTCTTTTACAAAGTCCTCGATCGTATAGGTGGACAGGATTTCGAGGCTTTCCGGGATACCGCCTAAAATATTTTCTAAGGCTTCCGCTTCTTCAGACTTCAGAAGAAAATTTGTGCCTTGCGGGGCCTTTATAATGGTACATTCGGAAAGTATGGGATGTTCTACGAAGCGGGCTTTAGGAATAGGATTATCAAAGACCTTCTCTATATGCAAGTTCACGCGCCATTTTTCTTTTTCTTCATTGAGCGCATCCTCGTTCAAGATGAATTTACTGTCTCTCCCGTCATCTTCAAGATATTTTGGAGCAGTCGTGAGGGTGGCAAATGCAAGAATTCCCGCCTCCGGGCCAGATTGCCAAATATAGGCGTGGTCACCTATTTTCATTTGGTCTCGGTGCGTTTTAACCGTCCACAATATGTCTTTTAATTCACGGATGGCATTCTTGATATCGTATATCGCAGGATTGGCCTGGAATATCCAAACATTTTTCTCAATTGAGTCAAACAACGATGCTAAGGCTTCAAATTTGCTCTTACTGAGGGGAACGATGGTTTTGCCAAATATGCCTTTGTACTCGCTGGGAATCGATATTCCTTTTTCACTCACTTTGTAATAATCCACATCCACGGTGTGTTTGTACTCTTGACGTTCCGGTGCAAATTTATATCTCCCTTTAACAACCCCTAATCCCAAAAGGAAGCTCCTCCCATTGTTGGTAACGAATCTGTCTCCAGGGCTAAGATGCAGGAAATTCCAGAGTTGGGTGAATTGGATCTTGTTTGACATTTCTGATTGCCCTGGATTGTATTCCACATAAACTGCGTACGCTTCCTCTCTTGGTTTATTAATTAAATCTGACAGGTCAAAGTCTAATTCAGGATACCCAACTGCAGCAATGGAAGCATTGCGAAATTCATCCCAAAACCTTGCTTTCTCTCCTGGTGCAATCTGCCAATAATTGGTCTTCTCTTCAGGCGGTGTTAGTGTTGAATCTCTTTTGATTTTACTAACGAAAAGCTTACCTTCCTCTTCCGCCGAGATTGTATGTAGGAACAAATCGATGTCGAGAAAAGTCAATTGACTTTCCGGACGGAGCCCCCTCAACCTCTCAAAAGAATTCAGGACCTTTAAATAGGCATCTCCTATAGAGTCCTTACTCTCATAAATCTTCCACCCCAGAACATCAAACCCCATATCAACCTTGTTATTCCACAGACAATACTTGTCAGGATTGTAGTCCATCAAAAAGGCGGTAACTATAGCCTTTCCGAATCCCGGGATTTTATGAGATCCCTCTAAAACTTGATTTATCCTTTCTTTGATATCTACCGATTCATCAAAAAGGTAACCTATCGTTTGTCTGAAAAGTGCCTTGTCTCTGATAATTCGGTCTCGATATATTCGAACAAGGTTTTGCTTCTCGCCCGTTCCGCTATTGTAGTAATCTATGAACTTCTTTTCTAATTCTTCATCGGTCATTTGGTTCATAACTTCCAACCGGATCCATTGATTATTCTGTTGCAGTGCTTTTTGCCGGCTTTCAGACCACTTTTTGCGAGTTACAGATTCATTGACAAACCAATCCAAAAGATTTTTAATTTGTTGATCCTTCATCCCCATTATTCGTCCTCCGAGCTATCTTATTCCACATAACCTTGCACGGAATCTCTGAAAAAGGTTCTTCTCCTGATCTGACGACATGGAGCATCAGCCAGTGACAGTTCATTGCCCCGAACATTGGCCAGGATTGAACAGAACGATTACGCAGATTATACACCAGATTTTAAGAATTCCAAAGAGTGATGGCACTCCAAAAATACCTATCCTCGCAGAAGTTTCAGATTTAATTATAATGTTAAAGGCTTGAATTAAGCTGGTTTTTCCCCAACCTCTAACCAGAAACTTAGCTGTTTTCTCTCGGTTCTGATACGTTACGCCTCCCTAATCTTGTAATCAAGGTAAACGACAAGGTCTTCGACGAGCTTTCTTTCGGCCCCGGTTCTGAAATGTCCCTTTATGACCTCTAACATCCTTCTGAACTGCTTCCATGTCAGCCAGCCTATCCCCCTTCACAGCAAAGTGGCGGCATGCATAGAGGGCTTGAATAGGTAAGGCCTGGTTAGGGCATTGATAAGATTTTGATCATATCGATATCGAGTCAGGATCCAAGGCGGCCTTTCTGTATCAATGATTAACACAAAATAGAACTCTTTGACACTATCTGGATGGTTCAGGTAGTGGTATGCGGCCAGGTCAAGATATCGAATAATTTGATCCCTTCGTGGGTCGCTTGCTGTCCTTAAATTCACGGGAGCAAGGTACTTGGCCTCGATGAAAATAATCCCGTCCTTGTACGAGATAGTGACGTCCACCTCGGAAATGCCCTCTCGATACTTCATGTTGAGAGGTGGTCTGTACTTTCTCCAGAATTCAAAGGAGAGGTTCTTAAAGGTGTGGCGGCTGAAGTCCTTTCCTCTGATTGCCTCTCCTAAGAATTTTCTCAGCCAGATCTTCGGGTCCAGGTTCTTCAGGATTCCAAACACATTTGCGGTCAGCAGATCTTCGCTTGTTGTGGGGACAATGAGAGGGCAGTTGGATTTTCGAACATAGTTGGGTGGGCAGACTTTCTTGCCTGATGTTTTATACAGTTCGAAGATGATGGACATGGCTCCGTCGCTCCTTTACCGGTTAATGTCGGTGAAGTTTAATGCTCTTGTTGACACATTTTACCGAATGGGCATTCTTTGCAATTCCAGCCTGGTACGGGATAGAACACTTCGTTGTCAATGGCTCTCAAAACTTTTCTCACAAGGTGGTATGCCCACTGGTAAATGATGTTTCCTCTCACTGCGTAGTATGTCTCCATGTCTGAATTCTTAAGTTTGAGGAGCTGTGGTCGTATCGGACCAGGGTCTCATCGCCGTTTGTTCGGAATCCCATCAGTTTAAGGGCATATGAATAGAGTGTTCCCTGTAGATCCAGATCTATCTGGTCATCGGTGAATCTCTTTGAGCTGGTTTTAAGTTCCACAATGATTAGGCTTCCCTCTTCGTCTGCCTCAATGAGGTCGAAGATGCCTGCCAGTTTGTAGGGAAGGACTTCTCTTGTCTCTTCTAATAACAGATCTACGGAGAATGGAACCCCTACTCCTATGATTCGCTGGGGAACGACGTTCTCGTAAAAGACCTTGACCACCCCCACCAGCCCCCTGGAAGAGTATTGAGATCAATGGCTATTTCTGTTGTTAGTGAAGGGATTTGGTGAGAAACCTTTAATGTTACTGACTAAATAAGGTACAGTTATTTCTACTTTTTGCCGTTGAGATCTCTTAAAAAATTTTATGGAAAGTTCAATAAATTTTTTTATTGACAAATAATATATTATATTGTATTGTATTTTATATTATTTAAAGGAGGTATTATTGACGCAGACAAAGGTTGCTCGGACGATTTATATTAAGAGCGAACAGTTAGATGCCTTAAAGAGGTTATCGCAGAGGACCAAAGTCCCCCAGTCAGTTTATGTCAGGGAGGCTTTGGATATGCTTTTGGAAAAGTATTCGGAACAATTGAGATTTGAATTCAAAGAGTCTTTCAAAGGATGATCTCTTTTAAAGCATCTCAGGATTTTAAAAGGAAGATAAGGTGGGAGATCGTTTCAGATTAGTTCATTTGAAATCGACAGAATTAGAAAAATCCACCCTTGAAGAATCTTTTTCATCCCCTGATGCCGAAAAAGTTTCGAACGAGACTCCTCTTTTTTCAGAATATAATATTTCAAAGACATACTCCTCTAAAGAAATCTTAAAGCAGGCGAAGCTCGATCTAAAGCATCCTGATCCGAAAATAAGGATTTTTGCAACACAGTATTACTTAGAGAAATCTTATCCCTCTATCGCTATGCCTATCCTCCATGAGATTTTGTCCGATCAAGATCCAGGTATCAGAGCACAGGCACTCTCCTCCTTGATTAAATTTAAAGATCCCATCCTCTATCCTTTCCTAAAAAAGCATCTTAAAGACAAAGACCCCAAGGTGAGGATCATTGCCCTCAGAGGAATGTTTCGATTTCAAGAAAAGATCGATCTAAACATCCTCCTTCAAATTTTAAGCGATGAATCATCCAGGGTGAGACGGAAATTAGCTACTCTATTAGGATGGACTCAAATAGAGGGTACCTTTCCCATATTGATTGAGCTATTAAAGGATCAGGATTCAAAGGTAAGGAAAGCAGCTCTCTTCTCTTTAGTCACCCTTTATCCTGAGGAGGGTGAGGATCGGTTGATTGAAGCAATGACTGATAGAGATCCAGATATTCGAAGATGGGCAAGAGGCGCATTAAATAAAATAATGGCTAAATCTCTTAAAAGATGAAAGTCTTTCTGAAATTAGGTTGAGGACTCTATATATAAGGCATCTATGGTAATTCACACACAAACTTATATTCAAAGGGCTCAGATTTTAAAGGAATGGGTTTACTCTCCCGCAGCCTTTGCAAAGATCCTTGGGATTTCAAAACAGGAGCTTCTGGAGAAAGAATCGAAAGGGATCATCCCTCCGGCTAAAAGAAACCCTGAAAACGAACGGTATTATAAACCGGAGGATGTGGTCAAATATCGCAGTTATTTAAGTATCCCACCCCTTGTCAAATCTACCAGGAAACAGCTGTTTCTCAATTTTAAGGGTGGGACAGGCAAAAGCACCCTCTCTGCCTCTTATGGGTTTCGGTTAGCCCAAATGGGGATTCGGATATTGTTGATCGACCTGGACCCCCAGGGCCACCTGACGCAATGCTTGGGGCTCAATAATGAAGAATATCCTAAAACCCTCTTCAATGCACTGATCGAGAAGGAAGAGATTGAAAAGATCATCGTCAAAACAGATCTTCCTACATTGAATATTATCCCTTCCAGCCTGAACCTATCGCCAGTGGAGCTTTCACTCTTTTCGATGAATTCAAGAGAGTTCCGTTTGAAGAGATTGCTCAGTTCGATTGAAAAAAATTATGAAGTGATTGTAATGGATGCATCTCCGAGCATTGGGCTCTTGAACCTTAACGCCATCCTCGCCTCGAACGATCTCCTCATCCCTGTCTTGGCCGATTTCCTTTCCTATCATGGTCTCAAGATACTTTTCGAAACCCTCTCCACGATCGAAGAGGATTTCTCATTCGGCTTTGAGAATATCTTTATCTTCCTTAACCGTTACAATGAGTCCCATCGAATCTGTAAACGTTCAAAGAAGGCACTTGAGACCCATTACAGCAAATACCTACTCGACACCGTGATCAGACAGGATACGAAGATTGCAGAGGCGACGAGCCAAGGCACTCCAATCTTTCTTTTCGCGCCATCTTCAAAAGGAGCAGAGGATATTCAGAGCCTGATCGACGAAATCTTTAGACTGAAAGGAAATGATTATGGCGGATGAGTTCACAAACAATGTCGCACAGAAATTTCCGGATACACTCAATAAAGAGTCGATTGAAAAACCTTGGGACGTCACCGAACCAAAGTTGATCCCAACGATAAAGGGAGCGGGAGAGGGGTCAAAAAGGGAAGAGCTTACAGAGCGAATTCATACCCTTTATTCCGAACTTCGTTCCTCTTTGACCGTGCCTTCTGCTCTGGAATTCGATCTCCAGAAGGCGAATCGGATTCTGGAAGAGGTGAACCGGGTCAAGGTGGAAGTGGAGAAGATCATTGAGATGTTAAGGGTGATGGAGGAATATATGAGGGAGCGGCTCAAATGATCCCCCTCCCTTAACTATCGCCTGCACGCTGGGAGGTAAAAAAGAGGAGATGGCTATGGAAGGGAGATTACGAAGGAGCAGGAGGATCTAGGAGGGGGAGGGATGAGGGTGAGAAGTCAATCGATGGACGCCGATGGATTCGATAAGAGCGTGGCCGAAAAGATGCCGAGGATCAAAAGGCTGGAAGAATCTCTTACTTCCGACTTGGGAAAAGAGATCCAACCTCTGAAAGAGGTCCATTACGAAGAGGAGATACGATCTTCGGAGGGAGAGGCAGAAAGAAAGGTGCTCTTCGAACCTCCAAAGAAAGCTGCGGAATTGGAACAGGACCAAGATGTCCTCAGATTGATAGAAGACCTCCATACCCAACTTCTCGTCTCAAACCGGGCAAAGAAGGCGCTGGAAATAGATTTAGCTTCTCACCAGAAGACCATCCATCAATTGGTCCAAGATAATAAAGATTTACGCAAGCAACTGGAAGATCTGAGAAAGGAGCTTCAGGGAGTTCAAGAGATCTATTCAGAATCGGTCTATCTTAAGGAGGAGAATGAGGATGCTTTAGAGAGGATAAAGGAATTTCAACAAGAATTGAGAGGCATGAAGGAAATCTTAGCCAAAAAGGCACAGGAGAGGGATGAGGCACTAAACCAGCTTCATGAGCTGGAATCTCAAATGCAACAGAACGAATTGTTGAAGATTAAGGAAAAGATGAATGAAAGAGAGGTCTCCCATTTTTATGAGGAGAATCGGGAGATTCAATCCAAACTGGATGAAGCCTTAGCCCAAAATATAGAGCTGGAGAGGAAATACGAATCTTTAAGAAAGTCTTTTAACGAAATCAAGGAATCGCTTACCCTCTTGAGAGATTCCTGTAAAAAGAGTTACTATAACCTCTCTGAAATGGATGAATGATTCCATCCGCTTAACATTGACACCCCCCAGTGAATGCGTTATAGTCAAATCACAAAATTGCTCTTTTTTTTCATTTGCCTAAATCACCTTTGAAAAGGGATGATGATTTTGAGGAGAATAGGATTTGAAGATTAGACTGATTGATCCAGCCTATGACCACCCTTTTATCAGCCATTCGCAAAAGGTGATCAAAACCATCTGGTTTGCCCATCTTACTCTGACCACCTTGGCTGCCCTTACACCTCCAGATATTGAAGTGAAGATCACGGATGAAAATGTAGAGCCAATCGACTTTGAAGAGGATGTCGATTTGGTGGGGATCACTGGGATGGTGATGCATGCCCAGAGAGCCTATCAGATTGCCAAGGAGTTTCGAGAGAGAGGTATCCCAGTGGTCATGGGAGGACCTCATGCTTCAAGCCTCCCCTTCGAAGCCAAAGAACATGTAGATTCTGTAGTGATCGGTGAGGCAGAATTGGTCTGGAGAGGATTGATCGAGGATCTTCGAAAGGGATGTCTGAAACCTTTTTACAGGGCAGACTCCTTTTGTTCTATGAAGGGACAACCTCTTCCGAGACTCGACCTCCTCAGAAAAGACGCTTATATGACGATCAATTGTGTCCAGACGACAAGGGGTTGTCCTCATCAATGCGATTTCTGTTATGTCACCCATTTCTTTGGGAAGACTTATCGCTGTAGGCCTGTGAAGGAAGTGATTGATGAGGTGAGGCGATTAGAGGGAGATTTTATTGTTTTTGTAGATGACAATATTGCAGGGAACCGTCGCTATGCCAAAGAACTCTTTATCCAATTAAAGCCATTTAAAAAGAAATGGGCCAGCCAGGCCAGCATGACCCTTACTCAGGATCCTGAACTTTTAAGGCTTGCTGCGGAGAGCGGTTGCGTCTCATTATTTATGGGGATCGAGTCCCTCTCCTCAGAAAATCTGAAGGAGGTAAATAAGTCATTTAATCGGGTCTCTCAATTTGAAGAAGCCTTTCAGGCCCTTCATGACCATGACATCATGATCCTGGCAGGGTTTATTTTCGGATTGGATCATGATGATGAAGGGGTATTTGAGAGGACGCTTCGATTTTGTGAAAGGAATCGAATTGAACTTCCCAGTTTCTTTCTCCTCACCCCCTTGCCAGGTACGGTTTTGTTTCAAAGGATGGAGCGAGATGGGAGGCTCCTTCACAGGGATTGGGCTCAATATAATGGAGCGACCGTCGTCTTCAAACCGAATTTAATGACAGAGGAGACCCTTCAGCGAGGATTTAATTGGGTATGCAAGGAGGCCTATTCCTGGAGCTCCATCTTTAAAAGGGTCTTTCATCCACAACAACGATTCTATACCCGTGTCCTCTCCAATATGGCTTACCGAAGCATTGCCAAGAAGACCCCCGAAAGTCCATTGCCTAGCCTTTCCAAAATTCTGCAGAGGATGAATGACACCATTCCCCTGCAAAATACTCGGGACTTGATTCAGAGGGTAGGAGAGAAGATTGCAGAGAAGAGGCTATTGTTCAGCCAAAAAGCAACCGATACACTCAACCTTTATTCGATTTACAATGAAAGACTAAAGACCCTTTTTATCAGACTGGAAGGCTCGATCGACCGAGAGGGTGCGAAGGAGTTGGCAAATAGGCTTAAAGAGACGATAGTAGAAAAGATCGATCAGGTCGTCCTCGACTTCGAAGATGTAAGGGCTTTCTCTTCAGAGGCAATGGCTTTCCTTTCCAGAAAAGGGTTTCTTAAGGAGGATGTCGGAAACTTCTGGGTAGCCATTAATATACCAGATCAAAATTATTAGATTCCTGCCTGCCCTGCCTACCGCAGGCAGGCGGAGGCAGGGAAAGAGTACCCTATCTTGAATACCTGCGAGAAGCTTTCTGTCTTCTTCTTCGAGCCTCTCGCTGTTTTCTTTTCTTCTTCACCGAGGGTTTCTCGTAGGCTCTCCTGGTCTTCAATTCCTTCAGGATGCCGTCCCTGATGAGCTGACGCTTCAGGGATTTGATCGCATTCTCGATCTGGTTATTTTGAACTTTAATCTCCAAAAGTTTCTCCTCTGTTCTACCTAAGGCTGATTTACCTATTCCTATCTCGTCTACCCCTGAACTCCCCACCTTTCTTTTTTTGAGGCCTAGCCTCGCTTACGGTCAAAGTCCGATCCATCAAGGTCTTGCCATTGAGCAGCGAGATTGCCTTCTCTGCTTCTGCCTTTGAGGCCATCTCCACAAAACCAAATCCTCTCGACCGTCCAGAATATGAATCGACGACGATTTTAACAGACTGAATCGTTCCTGCCTCTGAGAAGAGTTTCTTCAAATCCTCCTCCGAGACTCCAAATGGTAGATTCCCTACATAAAGTTTTAAATTCATCTTTTCATCCTCCGTAAATTAAAACCCCCAGGACTTTCTAAAGAGTCTCTGGGGGGTTCCCAAAAACTTTTTATAAAGTTCGGGTATCTTATTCAAAGATTTATATTCTAAATCTTATCATATGTCAAGCTAAATCTACAAAAATTATTAAAGAATTTGACATTGAAATTTATTTAATTTATATATTGGTTGGACTTTGTGAAAAATTTATCAGAAAGGAGGGGGGAGGTGTATAAGATTATTTTTAAAAGGGAAATGGCTGAAAAGACTGTATGCCATTTTAAAGTTGAGGCACCCCGGATTGCCCGGAAGGCAAAGCCAGGACAATTCGTTGTCTTAAGAGCCAATGAAACAGGAGAGAGGATCCCTCTCACAATGGCAGGAACAGATCCGGCCGCGGGAACAATCGACCTAATCTTTCAGGTAGTTGGAAAGAGCACTGCCCTCTTGAGGACTTTCAATGTGGGAGATATGATCACCGATATCATCGGACCATTGGGAAAGCCGACGCATATTGAAAACCTTGGGACGGTCATCTGCGTTGGAGGTGGGACAGGAGTAGCGGTGATGTACCCGATCACCAAAGCATACAAAGATGGAGGAAACTATGTGATCGCCATTATCGGTGCTCGAACAAAAGACCTCCTAATCTTAGAAGATGAGATGCAGGCAGCCAGTCATGATCTGAGGGTGACCACGGACGATGGGAGTTATGGTCATCATGGATTTGTAACAGATGTCCTTCGCAAAATTTTAGATGAGCATAAAGATGTGAAATTGGTTGTAGGGATTGGCCCAGTTCCCATGATGAAGTTTTTATGCAAAATGACAAAGGAGTACGGGGTCAAGACCATGGTGAGCCTGAATCCTATCATGGTAGATGCAACGGGAATGTGTGGAGCGTGCCGTGTCACAGTGGGAGGTAAGACCCGATTCTGTTGTGTGGACGGCCCGGAATTTGATGGTCATGAGGTTGACTATGATGAGCTGGTCAAAAGGCAGAGGGCCTATCTCACAGAAGAGAAAATATCGATGGAACAATTTATGGCGATGGGGAGATAAGGGGGGTTGAGATGGCAGAGAAAGAGGAGAGAGAGAAAAAGCCTAAAGTTCCAAGGCAAAAGATGCCGGAACAGGATCCCAAAGCGAGGGCGAAAAATTTTGATGAGGTCCCTTTTGGATATACACCTGAATTGGCCCAGTTGGAGGCGAGCCGCTGCCTTCAATGCAAGAAACCGAAATGCATTGAGGGTTGTCCGGTGGAGATCGATATCCCGGCCTTTATCAAACTTATTCTGGAGGGAGATTTTGTCGGTTCCGCTCGGAAATTGAAAGAACGTAATAGCCTTCCTGCTATCTGCGGACGTGTCTGTCCTCAAGAGGATCAGTGTGAAAAGATTTGCATCGTTGGGAAGAAGGACCAACCTGTTGCAATCGGTAGATTGGAACGATTTGCTGCAGATTGGGAGAGGAACAAAGGAACGGTCATTATTCCTGAAAAGGCTCCTTCTACCGGCAAGAAGGTGGCTGTGGTAGGTTCAGGGCCAGCTGGTTTGACTGTGGCCGGAGATCTCATCCTCAAAGGACATGAGGTGACTATTTTTGAAGCCCTTCATAAACCCGGTGGCGTCCTGATCTACGGCATTCCAGAATTTCGACTTCCAAAGGCCATTGTTCAGGCAGAGGTCAACTATTTAGAGCGTTTGGGGGTGAAAGTAGAGTGTGATTGTGTGATCGGAAGGATTGAGACCGTTGATGAACTCCTTAAGGAATACGACGCTGTATTCTTAGGCTTGGGCGCAGGCCTTCCACAGTTTTTGAATGTGCCTGGGGAGAACTTCTGTGGCATTTATTCAGCAAACGAATATTTAACCCGGTCCAATTTGATGAAGGCTTACCTCTTTCCTCAATATGATACGCCGATCGCCAGGGGGAAGAATGTCGCAGTCTTTGGAGCAGGCAATGTAGCAATGGATTCAGCGAGAACAGCCCTTCGATTAGGAGCGGATACCGTTCAGATCATCTACCGCCGATCGAGGGATGAGATGCCAGCCCGTATCGAAGAGGTTCACCATGCAGAAGAGGAGGGTGTCCAATTCTATCTTCTCACGGCTCCCATCCGATTCTTTGGAGATGATAACGGTTGGGTAACCGGTGTCGAATGCCTCCGGATGGAGTTAGGAGAACCTGATGAATCTGGAAGGCGGAGGCCGATTCCAATCAAAGGTTCTGAGTTCCAATTGGAGTGCGATATGGCAGTGGTGGCCATTGGCGCAGGGGCCAACCCCCTTCTACCTACCCAAACACCAGGCCTTGAACTGAATAAGAGAGGTTATATCGTCGCTGATCTTGAGACTGGCAAGACATCCAAATCCGGCGTTTGGGCAGGAGGAGATATCGTGACAGGTTCGGCAACTGTCATCCTGGCCATGGGCGCAGGAAGAAAGGCTGCCAATTCAATCCAAGAATATCTGGTGAATAAGAAATGATCCTCCCCCTTATGAATGGGGAGAAGGAAGGATAATGAAAGGGCAGGGTCAATAGGCTTTGCCCTTTTTTCTTTTTGAGTTTTCTTCTGGTTTTTCCAGAGTTCTTTTTTAAATTGCTTGACAAACCCCTGAGGAATGTGTAGAAAATATATTATAGAGGAGGTCAATGCCATGGAAATGATCGATATTCTCAGGGCTGGGGCAGAAAGGCAGACGTCTGATATCCATATTGTCGTCGGTAAGCCACCGATGATCAGGGTTCGTGGGTCTATCGAGCCTCTACCTGGATTTCCTGAACTTTCAGATGAAGATACAAAGAGGCTTATCTACAGCATCCTCTATGAAGACCAGATCACCCGTTTTGAAGAGAAACTTGAGCTCGATTCATCATATAATGTCCCAGGTCTGAGCCGTTTCAGAGTAAACGTCCTCCTCCAGAAAAATGGGGTTGAAGCCGTGCTGAGGCTTATTCCTTCAAAAGTACCCACTCCAAAGGAGATAGGACTCTCTGAGGCGATCGTTGGACTGACCAAGCTTCCGCGGGGACTGGTCTTGGTCACTGGTCCAACTGGCTGTGGAAAGTCTACTACTCTCGCATGCCTGATTGATATCATCAATATGGAAAGAAAAGAACATATCCTCACCGTTGAAGACCCTATTGAATTTGTTTATGAGATGAAGAACTGTATTATAAGGCAGAGGGAAGTCGGTTCCCAGACCCATTCATTCTTAGATGCGCTGAGGCATGCCCTGAGGCAAGACCCTGATGTGATCCTTGTCGGCGAGATGCGCGATCTCGAGACCATCTCATTAGCCATCAGTGCTGCAGAGACTGGACATCTTGTTTTTGGAACACTTCATACCCAGGATGCACCCCAAACAGTGGATCGAATGGTGGATGTCTTCCCGCCCCATCAACAACAGCAGATAAGGGTTCAGGTCAGTTCCACGCTAAAGGCAGTTGTCTGCCAGCAATTGCTTCCAAGGATAGGTGGGAAAGGCAGGGTGGCAGCCAGGGAGGTGATGATCGTCACCACTGCCATTGCCAATCTGATCCGTGAGGGGAAGACCCATCAAATTTACAGCGCTATCGAGACTGGGGGAAAATTTGGGATGGTTACACTCGATGCCTCCCTTGCAGAGCTTGTAAAAATGAGGCTCGTTTCCCCTGAAGAGGCACTTTCAAAGGCAAATAATCCTCAGAATCTCATGGCCAAAATCGGGCCGCCTACAGCCCCTGGCATGGCCACAGGAGTTTCTCCAAAGGGAGTTTCTCCAAAGATAGTGGGGTAAGGAAAATATGAATACAAGCGAATATCTTAAGATACTTATAGAAAGGGGAGGCTCCGACCTCCATCTCAAGGTCGGGAGGCCCCCTCTCATGAGGATAAAGGGGGAACTCATTCCATCAGAATATCCACCGATCAAGAAGGAAGAGGTGAGAAACCTCCTTTATCCAATGCTCACAGAGATTCAGATCAAAAAACTCGAAAATGAAAAGGAGCTTGATTTCTCATTCCTTGTAGAAGGTCTTGCTCGGTTCAGAGGTAACATATTTTATCAAATGGGAAATCTCGGCGCTGTCTTCAGGGTGATCCCTGTGGAGATCAAGACCATTGATCAGCTCAACTTACCGCAGGTACTCAAAGAGCTTGTATTTAGGAATCAGGGAATTATCCTTGTCACAGGGCCAACTGGAAGCGGCAAATCCACCACCCTTGCCGCTATGATCGACTACCTCAATGAGCACCGTTCCCATCATATCATCACCATTGAAGACCCTGTCGAATTCGTCCATAGGGATAAGAAGTGTGCGATCAATCAGAGAGAGATCGGTTTTGATACCAGCTCTTTCTCCCAGGCCCTGAGACGTGCCTTGAGACAGGACCCTGATGTAATACTCGTTGGCGAGATGAGGGACCCTGAGACCATTACTATTGCAATGACCGCGGCTGAGACAGGCCACCTGGTCTTCAGCACGCTTCACACAAACGATGCCAAACAGTCCATCGACAGGATCATCGATACCTTCTCACCCGAACAACAGCACCAGGTGAGGATGCAGCTTGCTATGACACTGTTGGCGACCATATCCCAGAGATTGATCAAGAGGTCTGACGGGTCAGGCAGGGTGGCGGTCATCGAGGTGATGATCAATACACCGACCATAAGGAAGATGATCGAGGAGGGAAAGATAGGAGCCATCGATAAGGCCATCCACGATTCGGCATCACTTTATAAGATGCAGACCATGAACCAAGACCTCTTCAAACTGGTGAAGGAAGAGGTCATTACGAAGGAAGATGCCCTGGGCATTAGCAGTAATCCAAATGATCTGAGGATCATGTTTCAAACACAGATGCCAAGCTCAACACCTACACCACCACCTGCATCGCCACCAAAGAAACCATCAGGGCTTGAGGGGAGATATGGTAAGAATTAAAGAACTCAGCACATTGCCATTATTTTCTGAATTCCCAGAGGAGGCCCTCTCCTCCATTTCCGGGATGTTGAAGGAAGAAAGTTTTAAAGCAGGTCAACCGGTCATCAATGAGGGCGATCCTGCTGACTTCTTCTATATCCTCCGCTCAGGAGAGATGGAAGTCAGAAAGACCATAGACAGGGAGACGGGGAAACATAAGACGCTCGCCATACTCGAAGAGGGAGATGTCTTCGGAGAGATGGCCATCTTTGGGAGAGAGATGAGGGCTGCCGATGTCGTCACACTCAAGGATTCCCTCCTCTGGAGAGTTGATTTCAAGGATTTTTTAGAGCTCCTCAATACAGATCATAAGATCGGTCTTCAACTTCTCAAGGCGATGATCATCATGCTCATCTCACGATTGAGGGCTACAAGCCAGGAACTTGCAACCCTTTACGAGGTGAGCAGGATCATTTCTTCCACACGAGAGATCAAAGCTCTTTCGAAAATGGTCTTTGAGCAGGTCATGAGGGATATTCGATCAGCAGAGGCGGGTTTTATCGCAGTTTGGAATAGATTTAATGAAGAGTTTGATATTCACCAATCCTTGAACTTATCTGAGGAATATCACCTCGATCTTTACGATCCACTGATTATTAAATTACGGGAAAGCATGTCGCCATTAATGTTTAAGGAGATTTCTCTGGTGCCTGAATTTGATACGAGATTTTATAAAGGACGTTCCATGCTCGTTTCGCCTATGGTTTATAATGATGAGCTCGTGGGGCTGATCGCCCTCATCAACAAATCAAAGGAGAAGGCCTTTGCTTACAGCCAGATGGTGCTCCTTTCCGATGTCTGTACCCATCTCGCCTCTGCCCTTAAGAATCTTGAAAGAGAAGAGGAAGACCGGTTAAGGGATAGGCTTGCCAAGCAGAAGGTGTACTACTGAAGCTTTTATTTCTCAATCCCAAGCTCGGATAGAAGGTAGTCCGTCGGATTCCCAGTAAGGGGATCAAATCCTAAGGCCCTGTAGAAATCATCTTTTAGCTCTTCCAAGGGTACTACCATTCCTTTGGTCGGTCCGTCAGGTTTTGGTTCACGTAATAATCTCAATGGCAATGTATCATCCTGGCGGTTGATTCCCTCCCGCATATTGAAGAGACGTTCCTGGCACATTATTCTCAACCCTATCCTGTTTAAGTCATCCACAGACCATTGTCCTCCTATTGAAGCGGAGAGAAGATCAGCTATTAACTCTTTTGTGAATAGGAGATGTCCTGAAAACGTACAGACGATAAGTGAATCACATAGGATACGGCTTGTTGCTGCGTTCTTAACATATGAACCCTTGCCCTGGATTTCCAGGCGAGTTCCATCCATGGTCTCTACTCGAGCCGGCAACCCATAGCCGTGATGGCAGCCTCCTCGATTGTCAATGGCAAATTGGAGGGCCTGGCCATTGGAGCCTCGACATTCATATCCACCAAGCTCAAGGCCCTTTACATGCATGGCAAATGGTTCGGACCCCTTGATCTCCGAAGAGAGTCTCTTTGTGCCTTTGGACAGTCGTTCTCCAAATCCTTCTCGTTTGATCATCTTTTTTAAGACCTTAATCATCGCCTCATCATTACCAAACCTCAACTCAATCCCATCTGTATCTTTAACACCTATGAGCCCTTTTTCAAAACATTCCATCGCGAAGCCAATGGTGATCCCAGCGGTCATCGTATCGATACCGAATTCGTCACACAGTTGGCTCGCTGCTATAATAGCTTCCATTTTATCAACTCCACATGTTGTGCCAAAGCCATAGATGGTTTCCCACTCTAAATCACTTCGCGCACCTTTATATGGACCTTCTTCGACCTCTACTTCACGACATCCTGGAGTGGGACAGTAAGGACCACAGGATCGGCCTTTCTCGGGCCATCCCATGGGAGTTGTTGATTTGTCAATCTTACTCCAGCCCTCAAACTGCCCCTTCTGCCAGTTCATGGTGGGTAACATTCCTAATGCATTCATTGTTTCAAGATCCGAAGCAGTCTCATACCGACGCCATCTATCGGCCCATTGCTTCAGATCGGTCTTTAGCTTTTTCCTAATCCCCTGCTTTACTGCCTCAAACCTATCTTTATCATGGATCTCAACTTCTCGATCACCAATCACTACTAACCCTTTGAGTTTCTTTGAGCCCATCACAGAGCCTGCTCCTCCTCTGCCAAAACAGCGATAAAGTGTCCCTTCTGTGAAGACCGAAGCAAACCTTATCAATTGTTCTCCAGCCGGACCAATAGCAACTGTTGCCGCCTTTTTGGACGATATGCCTTCAAGCATAGACCGCTGTGCCCTGGCTGGTTCCATCCCCCATAGTGAAGTGGCATCCTTAAAGTTAACCTTTTGGTTGGTAATGGTAAGATAAGTTGGAGACTCAGCGATGCCTTTGATATCAATAGCCCAAAGGCCTGCCTTCTTCATTTGAAGGGCCAACGTGCCGCTTGAGATGGTGTATAAGTATATATTGGTCAAGGGTGATTTTGTGTTGAGATTTACTTTTGGGCTATAGGGAAAATTTGTTCCACTCGCAGGACCCGAAGTAAATATAATATGGTTTTCTTCACCAAATGGATCTACTTTGGGAGGGACGAGCTTATTTAAAAGATAAGATCCAAGCCCCCTTCCTCCGATATAATCTCTGATGATTTTCTGCGGGATCTCCTCAATCTGATAAGACCTCGTTGATAGATCGATTTTTAAGATTAGGCATTCCATGAACTATTTTCCCCCTTTCATGAGTTTTAATACAAACTCATTAAATCAAATTACCCCCCAACCCCTCCCCCTCAAGGTTGGAGCGGTAGGGGTAATGTTAAATCATTTTTTTGGGTTTTGTATTATTTTACTCAGTAACTCACTTATCGTCTTCTTACTCTTTTTAAAACAGGTGGTAAAGCAACGATCAGAATAATCGAAAAAAATAAAATTCCTGAGATAGGGCGAAGGACAAAGGTCCAGTATGAACCATCAGCAATAAGCAATGCCTGGAAGAAACTTCGCTCCGCAATGGGAGCCAAAATGAAACCCACCAGGAAAGGAATGAGACTGTATCCATATTTTCTCATAAAATATCCAATAAGACCAGATATGATCGCTACTGCTACATCTATGATGTTACTTCTCATAAGATAAGTTGAAGTTATTCCTAGGGCAATAATTGGAGGAACGAGGATGTTCACAGGAATAATGGTAACCTTTGAAATATATTTAGAAAGTATTGTCCCGCAAAGAAAGATAAGGATATGGGATACAACCAATCCAAAAAAGAGGGTGTAGAGAACGTCTTTATTCCTTGAAAAAAGCTCAAGCCCCGGGTTTAGACCATGAATCATGACTCCACCCAAAAATATGGCGGCGACCCCACCCCCTGGAATTCCGATTGTTAATGTGGGGATCAATGTTCCAAATACACAGGCATTGTTCGAAGTTTCAGGGGCTATAACCCCTTCAGGGATACCTGTGCCAAAAGCCTCAGGATGCTTTGAAGCTCGTACCTCCATGAGATAGGCAGTGACGTTTGCAACAGTTGCCCCTTCTCCCGGAATAATTCCGATTCCCAAGCCTACCAGTGCTCCGCGAGCCAAGGTTTTAAGATGCCTGAAAGGTTCTTTTAGACCATCTACTATCCTTCCGGATAGGGTTCCTTTCTCAGAAATAGTCCCTTCTTTCTGTTTAATCAAGAAGAAGACTTCAGAAAAGGCAAATAAACCAATGATTAGGGAGATAAAAGGAATACCTCCCTGTAGGTAGTGAGTTCCAAAAGTAAATCTGGGTTGCCCTGTCATAATATCCATTCCCACACAACTGGTTAATATTCCAAGGGCACCAGAAATAGAAGCCTTAAACATCGAACCTTTGGCAGAGGCAGAAATAAGGACTAATCCTAAAACGGCTATCATAAAATATTCCGCTGGCTGGAATTTTAAGGCCACTTCAGAGATAACAGGGGAGAGGAATATCAAGCCGGCAAGTCCTACAATGCCCCCGATAAAAGAGCTCATCATGGATATACCAATAGCCTCTCCTCCCCTCCCTTTTCTTGCCATGGGGTAGCCATCGAAGCAAGTAGCTGCCGACGCAGATGTCCCCGGGGTATTAAGCAATATGGCCGAGATAGAACCCCCATAGACGGTACTGTTGTAAAGAATACCCAAGACAATCAAGGCGATACCTGGAGACATACCAAATGTTAGAGGAATGATGAGAGGCAATGCATTTAATGGCCCTATTCCGGGCAAAAAACCGATGATAAGACCGAGTATGGTGACACCAAAAATTAGAAGGAGATTTTGCCACTGTAAGACGATATTTGCAGCATCAATCCAAGTCTCGAAACCAGGCACAGTTTTATCTCCTTAAGAGACTAAACAATAGACTTTCTGGAAGGAAGGATTTCATAATCAAAATAAATATTATATACATTAACCCAGCACTGCAGAGGGAAGAGATAACAAGGCCTTTTATCTTCTTATACCCAAGGGACCAGGTAGAGAAAATCAAGAAGAGAAGTGTTCCTAAAATGAAACCTAAAAGGAGTATGAAGACCATATATCCGAACATCAAAAAGACTGTGTAAAAGACCCTCCTTTCTTCTCTTTTCTGCTCATCTTTTCCCTGAGAAATCTCCATTTTATCTCCCCTCAATGATTTGTAAACCATATCGGCGAGACTTAATATGACAACAAGAATCAAGACCAATTGAGGGAAAGAACGAGCCATCGTTGGGTAGTTTGAAACGATGATGAGCAAAAATATACTCAGAATCAAAATGAAGAGATTTATCACCAAATCCTTTGGAAATCGCTTCACTTTTTGAGGACCTATTTTTTATTTTAGACAGCCTAAACCTCTCCCCAAACTTTCTATTTCTTCTTCATGAGAGGCATATAGTCTTTGGTTATCTTTAAAGAGTACTGAGCAAATTCTTTTAATTTTTCACCCGTCATGGTAATCACTGGTCTTCCCTGTTTTTTCATGTTCTCTTTGAACTTGGGATCATCAACTCCATTTTTAAAGGCGGTTTCAAGAATTTTAACCCGGTCTTTCGGGGTTCCTGGAGGTGCAGCTACCCCGCGGACAAAGGGTATATAAGGAAAATCTTTATAACCAAGCTGATAGATGGTAGGCGTATCTGGAAGGGCTTCTAAAGGCTCAGGTCCCAAGTTTACAAGTTCTCGCACCTTTCCATCCCTAACAAAGCGGACGCTGGTTGTCCTCAACCCAACAAAAAAATCGACATCCCCTCGAATCACAGCCGTTGTTGCCGGGCCTCCTCCCTCATATGGGACCACCACTGCCTTGAGACCTGTATATTTTTCTAATAGAAGGGTATAAAGATGATCTATTGATCCGATTCCAGCAATGGCTGCTTTAAGGGGTTTCTTTTTGCTTGCCTCTACCAAGTCAGAGAAGGTCTTATAAGGAGAATCTGCCTTTACAATTGGACCCATGGAGCCTTCAAACCAGCTATAGATGTACTCAAAGTTTTCCAAATGGGAGTCAGTACCATGAAGCTCTTGGGCTAATATGGTGTGTGGTATGGGGTTGCAGATAAGGGTGTAGCCATCGGCTTTCGCTCTCGCCGCAGCAGAAGCACCAATGGTAGTTCCCCCTCCAGGAATTGAATTGATAATGAGAGGCTGTCCGAGATGGTTCTGAACGTAAGGGGACAAAATTCTCAATTCCACTTCCGTTCCTCCACCTGCTTCAAAAGGGCTGATAACGGTAATAGGGCGGGTGGGAAATTTCTCCTCTTGTGCGTTTGTCCCTTGATGTGAAATCAGACATATCAACCCAGCTACCAATAACAATATGGTCCACTTATTTACTTTCTTCTCCATTTTCGTCCTCCTTTCTATTTTCTTGGAATCTCCCCAGATAGGTATCGGGGTTTTAAACCAAAGTAGGTATTTGGGGTTGCATATTTTGGATCTTCAGTGGTGATTATGTTAAGGACTGCAGGTCTTTTGATGATAAGTGCCCTTTGCAGAGCTGGTTTAATATCCTTCGGGTCCTCCACTCTCTCTGCGTAGGCTCCGAAAAGTTCAGCAATCTTTTCAAAGGCAGGGTTATTTAAAATAGACCCCAAAAAGGGTGGTTTTTGCCGAAACTTGATCTGCATATAGGATTGATTGTTATTAATCACCAGGATAATAGGAATATGATAGTTTACCATCGTAGAGAGAGCAGAGATCACCATCATGAAGGAACCATCACCGGTAATACAGACGGTCTGTCTCTCTTTTCTGGCCAACTTGACTCCCAGAGCGGCGGGAAAACCAAATCCCATTGAGCCGCCCGCTACGATGCTATAATGAGTTTCAGGTTCATAAAAATCGAAGCACCGTCTGATCCATGATGCGAGTGCGGCTGAATCCTCAACAATCAGCGTATCCTTCTCCAAGGATTCTCTCAGGTCCTTTAATAACCTCCAAGGGCGAATAGGCTTTGCATCCCACTCCTTATCAGGCCATCTCTCTATAAGCATCTGATTCTTAACCTTCTTAAGTTCTCCAAACCTTTTCTCTATCCTCTCCTCTTTCCCTTTGCCCATCAGTCTTTTTAGTGCAGAAATCAACTCTCTAAGGGCAATCTTTGCATCGGCCAGTATGCCGACCTCCACAGGATAAACCTTAGCCAATTGAAAACTGTCAATATCGATCTGAATGATTTTTGTTCCTTCCGTGATCAGGGTCCAGGCATCGGTTGAAAATTCGGAAAGTCGGGTTCCTACAACTAATATTACATCAGCCTGGGCAACCATCTCCCTATCCCAGTTATAAAGTGGATGATCTGTTGGGAATATATCGCTTTGGGTAGGTGTTGAGGCAACAGGCAATGATAACAATTCTGCAAGCTCTATTAACTCCGGTGTTGCCTTTGCAAGAATAACCCCCCTTCCTGCATAAATTACCGGGTTTTGAGATTCTATGAGCAAGGTTGCTGCCTTCTCTATTTCGGCAGGATCAGGGATCAATCTTGATGAGGGATGGTAATTTTCAGGAGGATAGAGATTTACCCCTCCTTTTTCCCTCATGAGGTCTTGAGGGATCGAGAGAAATACAGGACCGGGCCGACCAAAGAGGGCTATCTTAAAGGCTCTTCTTAGTAATTCCGGGATTTTTTCCATTCGTTCGATTTGGTAACTATACTTTGTCACCGGTTTAAACATCGAGACGAGATCAAACTCCTCAAAGGCTTCTCTACCTAAATGAGGAATACCAGTCTGACCTGCAATGACTAAGAGAGGAGAACTTGCTGGGAAAGCATTTACCATTCCAATCATCGTATTGGCGCTTCCTGGGCCACGGGATACCATGACCACACCAATTTTTCTACTCGCCCTGGCATAACCTTCAGCCATATGTATTGCAATCTGTTCGTGGGGTGTCCCGATATAGTTTATCTCCGGTGTCTGAGCCAATATCTCTAAGATTGGCAATACGCAGGTTCCTGCTACCCCAAAAACATATTCAACCCTTTCCTGTTTCAAGCATTCTACGATAGCTTGGGCGCCAGTTAATTGAGTCATCTCTATCACCTTGATTTTTTGAGTTATCTATCTTTCCAATAAACAACCCAGGTCCAACTTAGATATCAGATCTACTAAGAGCATCTTTCCCATTATTCCAAAACTTTTGTCTGGTACTTTTTTCTCCTCCATTTTAAAACACTCTTCATGAACCCTTAGATAGTCAAACTTTGGGGAGCTGGGATGATTTAATTTTTTGAAGTAGGCCTATTAAAGAGTTTTCGCTATGTCAACAAGTGAAAATGCTTTTTCCGAGGAGGAATTTTACCCAAATTCAATCCCCACTAAACTTTATACTATAAAGGTAGATAAAACTTTTATCAAATCCCTACAGAAACTGTCAAGAAATTTTTGTGGTCAAATTTTTATAAATAAGGGACACTTCCCATATTTCTTTTATGAAAGGTAGTAGACAGCAGTTTAATGAGAAGAAATTGCGGCAGGTAGTGAGTCGTTTAAAAATAGAAATCATTGATGTGAATACTGATGTTGCCAGGAAATATGCCATGATTTATTTATCTCTGCGGAAGAAAGGAATTAAGATACCCCTCAACGATGTCTGGATTGCTGCATGTTGCATGGAGGTGGGAGGGGCCCTTTTAACAAGGGATAAACACTTTGAATTGGTGGATCAGATAGAGGTGAAGGTGTTAGAAAAAAAGCTGAACCTGGTTTTTCTTAAAATAGGATCCTCTCCCCTCAGCCTCTGAGCAGAGGAGTAAGATCAGGTCTTTAATCTTGATGTTTATGAGACATCAAAAGTCAAGATTTGATAATCATATAAAAGGCACCTCCAAGCATACCATGGGAGATTAGTGGTATGCTTGAAAAAGAAACTCAATAAATGACCCCCAAAAACAAAAATTATTTATGGGAACATTTTAGGCCCTTAGGGCCACAACATCGACAAAAAGTTGTCGATTTTCGAACAGGGAAATGGTAGGCGCAGCCTTTAGGCTGCGTGAGGAGCTCGAGTAGAGCATCTACCCTTTACGCAACCTGAAAGGTTGCGGCTACTACC
>Ga0194112_10002059_pt1 | contig 29132 bp, 23 predicted proteins | sample TA2MahC400mmetaG_FD_146191 | JGI IMG/M metagenome (GOLD analysis project Ga0194112, IMG submission 146191) | Freshwater microbial communities from Lake Tanganyika, Tanzania - TA2015016 Mahale Deep Cast 400m | ecosystem: Environmental > Aquatic > Freshwater > Lake | place: Tanzania: Lake... | reverse complement strand
CGAGGGGGATGTCTCGATCCAGGAGAATCGAGCCGATGGCGTGGCAGTCCTCTGGCGGGGTGAGCAGGTGAAGTACGACTACGTCAATCGCAAGGTCGAGTCGGAGCGCTTCCGTTTTGGTTCTCCGCCGTACTTTGTCGGCGGTGAGAGCCTGAGGGCCGGGTCCACCAACCAGGTCCAGACCGCCACGAACGCCTTCGTGACGACGGATGACGTCACGGAGCCCGGCATCCGGATCAAGGCCCGGAGCCTGACGGTCACCGACAACAAGACCCTCACCGCACAGGATGCCACGGCCTTCGTGGGGCCGGTGCCGGTGATGTATTATCCGAAGTTCACCGAGTCCCTCGGGGAGCGACGGTTCTCCTGGAGCGCGAGCCCGGGCTATCGCAACAGCTGGGGTGCCTTCGTCCTCGGCTCGTACAACCAGAACTGGAACGAATCGCTCCAGACCGCGCTCGAGTTGGACTACTACAGTCGTCGTGGTCCCGGCATCGGTCCGACGGCCAAGTACGATCTCGGCCAATGGGGGCAGGGGCAGGGGCAGGTCTACTACGTCAATGACCGGCTCGGTGGCACCAACTTCTTCGGAGGTGCGCTTCCCGAGAACCGGGGAAGGGTCAACTACAGCCACTTCGCGAATCCCTACCAGGATTTCTATCTCAAGGGCACGGTCCGCTATCAGAGCGATCCGAACATCGTCCATGACTTCTTCGACAACGAGTACCGGTCGGACACCCAGCCGCTCACGCTGTTCGAGGCCCAGCAGCTCTGGAAGAACTACACGCTCGGGGTCATCACGGTCCCGCAGGTCAATCCGTTCCAGCAGCAGGTCGAGCGGCTACCGGAGGTGACCTTCAGCGGGAACCGGCAACAGATCGGCAAGACGCCGCTGTACTATGAGAGCCAGAACCGTGCGGGGTATCTGGAGTTCCGCGGAGGCGACTACACTTCGACCAACTACTCGGCGTTCCGCGGGGATACGTTCCATCAGGTCACACTGCCGTATACCGCGTTCGGTTGGCTGAACGTGATCCCGAGGGCAGGGGGCCGGTTCACGGCATACTCCGAGACGACGGGCCTGCCGCTGGAGGCGCAGAACCGTTGGATCTTCAACACCGGGGCCGAAGTCACCGGCAAGGCGTCGGCGCTCTGGCAGAACACGAAGAGCGGGTTCTGGGATCTCGACGGTCTCCGGCACGTGATCCAGCCGTCGGTGAACTACGCCTACGTGCCGACGCCGAGTGTCCAGCCGTTCCTGTTGCCGCAGTTCGATCGCCGGACACCGTCGCTGGAACTCGATCCCGTGGAGTTCCCGGACAACAACTCGATCGACTCCCTGGACTACCGGAATGTCATCCGGCTTTCGCTCTTCAATCTCCTCCAGACCAAGCGATCCGGGAACGTGAAGCCCTTCGTGGCCTGGAACCTGTACACCGACTGGAATGTCGGAGATCTCCAGATTCCGAACCCCACGGTCTCCAACTCCCGGTTCAGCGACGGCTACTCGCGCCTGATGCTCCAGCCCCGCGACTGGTTCGCCTACGGAAACCTGGTCCGCTACGACATCGTGGGCAGCCAGGTGAAGGAGTTCGACAACCTGGTCCAGTGGACTCCGGTGGAATCCTTCAACTGGACGGTCGGCAATCGCTATCTCGTCGGCATCCCGGCACTCGGGCTTCTGGACAGCAGTCTGTTCTATTCGGGCATGGGATACCGGGTGAACGAAAACTGGAGCCTCCGGATGAGCCAGCAGTTCGAGGCCAAGACCGGAACCATGCAGGCGCAGTATTACACCTTGTCCCGGGATTTCCGGAGCTGGGTCGGCGCCTTGACGGTCCGACTCCAGGACAACGGCGTGAACGGGCTCAACTGGACGGTCGGTGTCGGATTCCAGCTCAAGGCCGCAGCCCGGGGCGGGGCGTTGGACAGCGATTTCGGTCCAAACCGACTGATGGGCTATTGGAACTGAACCGGGAGGAATTCCTCAGGAAGGCAGGCGCAGAGCCCTTATCTGGGGAGACCTAAACTAAATATAACATTTATTGTAATCCCTCAGGCGGGCGCTGCGGAGAGGTCTCGAAGACGTTCCAGCGCTTCGACCGCAAATGGGCTTTTGACCGGGCTCATTGTCCGGGTCTCCAAGGCCCGCAGTCCTTCGAGCGCCTTGGCGTGGGCTGCCGCCCGGGAACCTTCCGCCAGGAGCACAGCGGATTCGGCACGCAGTCGGGTTGCGGGATCGAAATCCATCGGACCGGCGGAATCCAACCAGGCCCGAGCCAGCCTCGGATCCGATCCGACGGTTGCCACCATCCAGGCGTACTCACACCGCACGGTGGCCGCGAGGAGCGGCACAAGTTTGTCTTCGGACGCCGCGAGGGTCTCCAGATGTCTCCGGGCCGTCTCCCAATCCTTCCGGTCCGCCGCGTACAGATAGGCATTGAGGCGCGCATAGAGGTCGTACAGCGAACCGTCGTTCAGGTTCAGGGAGCGCTCGAGCAGACCCAGATCCAGGTCCCGCGGTCGTGTCCCAGACAGTTGCTGCATCGTCAGGATCATCATGGCGATCTCCTGGTCGGTTTTTGGGCCGCTCCGGGACAGGTCCCACGCGCGTCGTCCGTCCGACTTGAACCCGCCCGCAGTGAAGGGTGCCAGTGTAAGGACTGCGAGGATCAGAGAGAGGTATGCGGTCACCGTCGCCACGCCAACCACAGCCGTGGCAACCGAACCCGGCGCGAATGCGACGCCCAACAACAGCCCTTCGACCACTCCCCACAGAACCAGACTCGAGATAGGGCCACCCAGGACCATGACGATGAGCTGTCGGGCGGTCAGCTGGCTGCAGTCGCGGGGCAGACAGGCACCCATCCCGCCCGCCACATTGACGCTCCGATTCCACCCCCACTGGATGCCCTTGGGAGTTCGGAGGACCTTGATGGGACCCACCACCCACAGAAGGAAGCGTCCACCGATCAGCCAGCCCCCGATGAGATGGCCGAGCTCATGGATCCCAACCGCCACGAGCCACGCCGCCGGCAGCGAGGCCAGCAGGATCAGCGACGATCCGACGGTCGCCGAAGAGCCTGTCCCGCCAGAGGGTTTTCCGATGAACCATGGAACGATCAGGGCTCCGATCAGGCCTCCTACGAGTCCTCCCGCGACAGGCCCGATCCACTTCCTGAAAGACGCTTTCCGGGCGTTGCGATCGGGCGGCGTGATCCAGTCCATCTCCCCTGCCCTTCGCCCTCGACATCCCCTGCCCTAGTCCTGACCCCAGCCGAAGTTCAGTCGGCCGTTCCTCAGAAACGGCCAGAAGACCATCCAGTGGCGGCCGATCACCCGTTCCTGCGGAAAATCAGGAACCGGCCAGTCCCGCGAATCCGCGCTGTTCATGGTGTTGTCGCCGAATGTGACGTAGTGGTTCGGTCGGATCTGAACCTCGGCCTTGCCATCCGGGAAGTTCCGGGTCGGACCCGGATTGCCCCAGGCTTGTTGCCAGACCGTGCCATTCACGTGACCCGAATAGCGGTCCGCCACCGGGGGCTGGTTCGGATCGAACGCGAACACCTTGTGGAATCCGGGATCGTTGGTCGTGAGCTCGCGGCCGTTGATGTAGGTGTGCCGGTCGTCCCCGATCCGCACCGTCTCGCCGCCCAGTCCCACGAGCCGCTTGATGTAGTGGGTGTTCGCCGTCATGCCCGGGTGCTTCTCCGACCGGAACACGATGATGTCCCCGCGTTCAGGTCGCCTGAAGTTGTAGGACACCCGCTCCACGAACAGATGGTCCCCGGTGGTCACGCGTGCCCGGGCGATCTCTTCGCCCTTGCGGAACCGACGCTTCTTCATGGTCCGCCGCGCCTCGTCGAAGAAGCCCAGCTGCCGCGGGAAGCTTTCGGGCGGAAACCAGACCGTGATGGGCCCCGCCGTGGTCTGGATGTTCTGCTTCTTCACGAAGGGCATCACCATCGTGGGAGTCTCATCCCAGTTGGTGATCTCGAGGTCCTCAGGGGCCGTGATCTGGTAGTAGCTCACCCCATAGGCGACCTTCTCCCAGATCCGCATCGGCCACGACGGCACCGGCGTGTGGGTGTCGCGGAGATCCTCGTAGGTGACACCCCAGAGGGTGGGCTGGGCCGACCCGGTCGGGATCACCATCGGCTGGATCAGGAAGGCGCGGCTTCCGACGATCAGGACGGCGATCTCGAGCAGCATCAGAACATTCTCCCGGATGCTGGGATTCGGGTAGGGCTTCAGCCACTTGGACGCGGTGCTCTCGAGATGGTCCATCGCATCGAGGATGGACGAATGCGGGGCGCCACCGCGGACTGTCTGCCGGAATTCCTTCAGTGCCTGCTCCATGGACTCGACAGCCTGGGGCGCGAGGATGTCCCGCTGATGGTTGAGGAGCTTCCGGACCGCATCCTCCATTTCGGAGGCCTTGCGGAGTGTCCGGGAAAACAGCCAGCGCAGGTAGTACATGAAAACGATGTCGGGAAGGTGCCTGCACGCGGGTTCGAAGGCCAGCGTGGACCGGACCGCACGACGGGCGGTTCACACTCGCGCCATGCCGAGGATGACAGGTCGACAGTTATTCATGGGTCTGCTCCGGGCGGATCCACCGGCTTTGGACCCCACGACCTTCCCGGGTAATCGCCGTCATCGCGACGAACTGGGTGGGATGTGGCATCACTCCCGCCGGAATCGATCCCCGCACTGGAAGCTCCCGCAGGAGAAAGGACCAGAGGGTGTTGTCCGGCTCCGTGATGCTCCCAGCCTTGGCGATTTCCCTGACAACGGCCTCGGACCTCTCGAGGCGAGCCAAACGCGCCAACCTCTTGGGATCATTGCCTGGTGCTCCCAGCATCGCTGCCCCCATTCAGATCAGGGCTGGGGACCATTCCTGCCCCCCATGGAGCAGGGCGATCGAGAGCTCGTCGTTGGAAATCGTATTCTTTCCGGGGTCGAGCACCTCTCCCTGGACGGCGTCCCGGTAGTATCCGCAACCACGTTGAACTGCCAACCGCATCAGCGATTCCGCATCACCCAGACCCGATGCCCTGAGGCGCCGCTGAAGCGGTGAGCAATGGCTCGTGGTTCCGAGCCGTCGGAAGAGAGTCGGCATTTCTGGACCTTGCCCTGAGGCCGGAGCCCATTCAATGCAGTCAGACACGTCGCCGGAAAACAGAGCGTCGTCCCACTCGGCCCGCTTCTGCTCTTGCGACACCATCTGGGTTCAATTCCTGGCAATAGTCCCACCCCCACTTCGGGTTCCCCACAACGGTCATCCGCTTCCAGGAGCCGGGCTCCGACCTGTCATGAGCGCTTCTTCGACGAGACGTGCCGCCTTTCCGAGGCCATCCGACGACGCGATCATCGACTGGCACCACTGCGCCTTTCTGCGGGCCTCCGAATCTCCAAGGACGGCCTCGACACCGGCGCGGAGGCGGGCAGGGGTCAGTTCCGCCGGTGTCACGACCCTGCCGGCACCGATCCACTCGAGCCTCCTGGCGACACCCGGCTGATCGTTGGCGATGGGGATGGCGACTATCGGGATGCCGCACGCGAGGGACTCCAGCACGGTATTGAGACCGGCATGGGTGATCACGACCGATGCCCGTTTCAGGAGCTCGGGCTGGGGTGCGGACGAAACGATGATGGGACTGCCGCTGCAGCGGGCGGCGAGCGCGGAAGGATCCCGTGAGGCATCACCCAGGGAAATCACCAGTTGAAGATCCAGTCCCGCCAGCCCTTCGGCGATCGCGACGAATAGACGCTCGATCCTGTTCTGGAGGGTGCCCAGGGAGGCATAGACCAAGGGACGACCCTCCAGGCGCTCCCACGGAAACGCGATGCCACGTCCGTCACCCGGACGGTGCCAGGGACCGGTGTAGTGGAAGCGAGGGGGGCGGGTCCTTCGGGGGAAATCGAGGAATTCCGGCTGCTGCGCGATCTCCGCGAGGTAGGTCACCCGGTCGGGATAACCCTTGATGGGAAGGCCTCGCATCTTCCGATAGTCCCGTTCCACTCGTGCCACCGGTGAGGCGAGTCGCCGGAACAGATCGTTGGCGAGGCGATTCATGGCCCTCGGGAGAAAGCCCGTACGGTATCGCCACGGGAGGATGGCCGGGGGACACCACGGATCCGGATTGAGCGCGAGGGCGTTGCACACCTGGACATAGGGAATGCCCAGTTCGTCGGCGACGGTCCCTCCGACCGGTGTCACCTGGTCGACGATCACTCCGTCCAAACCCAGCCGACGTCCGGCGAGATATCCATCCCTCAGGATGATCCGGGCCGAAAGCCGGAGCATCTCGATCGTGTGCCTCGCGGCGCTGATGGAACGAAGCCCACCGAGTTTTGCGGTCTGGTCCGCAACCTTGTCCGCGGAGTAGTCCTCGACGCCGAGCGGATGGAATCCAAGCCCTGCGTTGACGAACCGGGATTCCACATTAGGCCTGCCCAGGGCCGTGATGCGATGCCCGCGGCCGGCCAATTCCCTCGCAAGGGTGGTGATCGGATTGATGTGTCCGGTGAATTCAGGGCAGATCAGTCCAATGTGCATGAGTTGGGTCCACCAAGACGTTCATCGCTGGCCAATGAATCCCGGTGCTGGACACGATATGAAGTTTGTCGACCGTCTCAAGATGGAGCTCCCACAAGGCCCCACAACGGTTCGACGGCACCGGGCCACGGTGGATCAACGACGCCACGCCCCCCCAAACCAGGATCGACAGCCAGGACTCCATTGCGATCCTCCCGCCCACGTGATTCATCCTGACGCGATTTCTGCCACCTCTGCACGGAACGAAGACCTCGTGCGCGGCGTCGTGCCCAACGGGGGCCTATGGCGGGGTCTTCGGCTCATCACCGTCTGCCTGCCACCCCTCCTGGTGGGGGTTACCATGTGGACCTGCTGGAAGGGTTGGTTCTCCCCAGTGGATCTCATGTTGTTCGCGGTGTTCTACGTGATCTCGGCACTGGGCATCACCGTGGGCTTCCATCGCCATTTCACCCACCAGAGCTTCAGAACGAAGCGGTGGATCTCATGGATCCTTGGGGTGATGGGAAGCATGGCGCTGCAAGGCCCCTTGATCTGGTGGGTCTCCACCCATCGGGCCCATCATCAGCATGCCGACGATACCAAGGATCCCCATTCACCCCACATCGACGACGCGCGCGGTCTCTGGGGCCGGCTCCGGGGATTCGTCCACGCCCACATTGGCTGGACCTTCAAGGCGAACCTTCAGGACATGTCGGTGCACGCCAAGGACCTCCTGGCCGATCCCCTGTGTCGCCAGATCCACGCCTGGTTTCCATTCTGGGTGATCATGGGGCTGCTTCTGCCAGCCCTGATCGGCGGTGTGATCGCGGGGTCGTGGTGGGGAGCCGCCTCGGGTTTCCTCTGGGGCGGGGCTGTCCGACTGTTCATGGTCCACCATGTGACCTGGTCGGTGAACAGCGTCTGCCATCTGTGGGGCTTCCGGGACTACGAGTCACCGGATCAGAGCCGGAACAACCCTGTGGTAGGGGTTCTCGCGATGGGTGAAGGCTGGCACAACAACCACCACGCCTTCCCGTACAGTGCCCGCCACGGACTCGAGTGGTGGCAATTCGATCCAAGCTGGTTCCTGATCCGCGGCCTTGCCGCCTTCGGCTTGGCCACCCATCTGCGGACCGTGCCCGCCGAGCGCCGCAGGGCACTCCGACGCAGGACGCTCGACTGAGCCGTTCCCCTCGATCCCCTGCCCCGGTGTCTATTCGGTGTTATTCCGGAGGATGCGACACCAATCCGGTTTCAAGGACCTTGGACCGGGTCGTCGGAACATAGCGGAGCTTTAGGACCTGGAAGACATGGACCCCCAGCTCTCCGATGCTGAGGAGGAACGGCACCCACAGCAGGTCCAGACACCGCTGTCGTACCGCAGATGACAACAGTCCCTGGGTGTAGTCGGAACCGAGACCGATCAGGCTCTCCATCAGGAGCCCCAGTGCGATGATTCCCAGGCCAAACCGGGAACACGTGAGGTTCAGGGCGCGATCGAGACCTTCATGGGGGCACACGTAGCTCCGGCACCGGAGGACGGCCATCCCGCGGGCCTCCACCAGGACCCCCCAACCCACCAGCATGGTGGCGAAGGCGTCCAGCTCCAGTCCCGTATGGGCCGTGCCGGCGGGCGGAATTCTCCAGGCGTTCAGGATCAATCCCGACAGGAAGAGAAAGAGTCCATCGACGAGGACCATCACGGGCCACGCCAGGAGCCAGGCGATCAGATTACGGGTCAAGTACATGGGCAGCTCTTTGCAGGTCTACCAGACACTCATGCCCACCGAACCCTTCGGGGCGCCGACAAATTCTCCAACCCGAAGCAAGGTGCCATCCGATTGGATCCTGAATCCGATCACCGAATTGCGGGTGTCGCACAGGACATAGAGCCAGCGATTGTCGCGGCTTATGGCAAGATCGGTTGGAAATCCCTCGTCACCCAGTTCCGCGGCCCGCACTTCGGCCAAGGATAGGGATCCATCGGAGCCAATGCGGAAGCGGCTCAGGCTCTTGTCCTCGTAGTTGGCGAAGTAGGCGGAGGTCCCGGTTCGGTCGATCGCCACCCAGCAGGTGGCTGTTTGGGTGGTGGGAGCGCTGCGGGTGATCGACCCGAGCCCTCCGGATTCGAGGCGCCACGACGACACAGTCCCTTCCCCGGTTCGATCCCCGGCGGCTTCGGCGACGATGAGAAAACGGTCCTGGGCAAACGCGATGCCGGTCGGGGTCGTTCCGGGGACGGCAACCACCGTGGGCTCGGACGGAATGTCGTCCGCTCCAAGGGTGAAGACCGACAGCGCATCGCCATCCGCCTCGGCCAGGATCAGGCGTTTGCCATCCGGCGTGAACTGGAGCGTGGCCGGAGTCGTCGATTCACCCTGACCCCGATTGCTCAGGAAACGGGTGGAGCCAGGAATCGGAGTGAGCCCGCCATCGAGGCCCAGACGGAACCCGGTGAGGGTTCCTGGCGCACCGCAATGGCTGACGAACACCCGGTTGTGGGAAACGGCAATCGAGTCCGGAAGCGTTCCACCGGAGGGGAATTTCCCCATCAGACGGGGACCATCGTTGTCCACCCGGAGGACCGTGATCTCATCCGAGCCCGCATTCACCGCGAACATCCAGCGTCCGTTGGCGCTGAGAAAGAGGGCATTCGATGCCGGGATGGTGTCACTGAGAACCTGGAGGCCACGCCCCCCCAGAGACAGGGTCCGCTCCAGCGTGAGAACGCCATCCGATCCGCGCCGGAAGACCTTGAGCTGGTTCCCGATCGACGGATCCGTGCCGTTCGTCGCCACACAGACCCAGCCGGACCCATCATCAGGGAAGGTCGCTGTCGGGGAGTCGGTCAGATCATCGCCCTCGAGGAAGTCTGTCACGCGGAGCGCAGATTCAAGGGCCTCGGTCCGGGGCAGGAATCGCGCGGATCCACTGAAACGAAGCGACAGAGGGAAGGATCCTTCCCGAGGCGCCATGGCCTGGATCTGGCAGACGCCCTGGCTGACAACCCCGACCCCCAGCCGCTCCGGCCCCGCCCAGAACGAGACCGTTCCGGCGTCGACGGCCAGCCCCGATCCCGTGCGGACCTCGACACCGATCGGAAAGGGTTGCCGGGTGCGCACCGTGCGGGAATGGGCCAACGAAGTGAGGGTGACTGAAACGGGAACAATGGGCTCGGTTCGCGCCCGAAAAAACCGACGGGGGCCAACCACAGAAGCGGTGAGCGGAATCCGGACAGGCCTGTCCCATCCCTGCGCCGCCTGCAGGCTCTCCCCTTGGATGGGATCCCAGACCACCGCATCCGGCGACCCCTCGAGACGGTGCTGGGTCCCGGGCTCTCCGAACAGCTGCAATTCCGGAAGGAGCGCCTGGAGGGTCGCAGGACCGTCCGACGGACTGGCCACTCTCAGAGCCTGTCGACTGGATGGAAGGGCAACGGAATCCCCACCGGGTGACACCAGGGAGATCGACTCGAGGGAGATCGAGGCTTGGACCAGGTCCGCCAGTTCCGGGGCAAGGTGCCAGCGAAACTCGACCAGGATCTGATCCCCGGAAATGGGAGTCCCAGTCGACGTGAACACCAGTCGCGGCCCTTGTGGGGTTGTGGTCTGGGCCACTGCAACTCCCGGTCTCGGGACTGGAGGGGGTTGGGTCTCGACCACACCCATCGACGTCGGAGCGGCGAGCGTGAATTCGAGGGTCTGCCACGGCGTGGTGGATCCGTTGCAGGCCACCCGGACCCTCCAGTCGCGCCCTGGCCTCACTTCTGTCCCGCCAGGAAACTCCATCCGCAGCCCCGCCCGGACCGTGAATAGCGAGGCCGTGGCTGCCATCAGTAGGAACAAAACCCCTCTGACCCAATTCGGCAACAAGACCGACTTTGAAAACCCACGAATCCCTTTCATTCTATCGGAGGTCCCTCGTAGCGTCTGGAGTTTTTTCGAACTGGAGTGCGTTCCAGAGACCTATGGATGGGCTGTGGGTCACGCCCGTGACGGAAGTATCCCGCGTGTACGGCATTCGAGGCACCCCCTTCGTGTCCACCGTCGCGACCCTCCAGGCGTAGGCCCGTGATCCGTCCTGGCCGACGGTGGCGAAGTTCGCCGCCGTGATTGGGGTCACGGTGGTGTCGCTTCGGATGGCCTCCCGTTGGGGCGTCCGCTTCACCCTGATCGGCCGGCTGCTCAATGGCCCACGGAGCCAGGGCGGTACGCCGCCATCCCTCTGACCTCCTTGTATCCCATCACGCCACGGAACATCCGAGAATCCGCCTGACATCAGAGGATCCGATACTGTCGCCGCAGAATCACTGCGTAGACAGAGGTGGGAAGCACCCGGGACAGGAGGATCAGGAGACGGGAGTTCCGTCCCACCGGATACCGCAGGCGCCATCCCGAGTCGACAGCCGCCCGGAAAACGATCTCCGCGATGACTGCCGGGGAGTCTCCCGAGGCCCCTGCCACGCCTGCGACCTCCCGGCATCGTGACAGGAACTCGCGATACTCCGGTGGATCCGCCGCCGGATTCGGGCCGGTTTCGACGGCGTAGAATCCGGTCTTCACGTTTCCGGGCTCGACCAGACGCACCCGGATGTTGAAGGGGCGCAGCTCGAAGGCGAGCGACTCCGAGAATCCCTCCACCGCCCACTTGGAGGCCACATACAGGCTGTAGCCTGGAAAGGCGACCCGCCCGGCCATGGACGAGATCTGAACCACGGTGCCGCCACCTTGACGTCGGAAGATGGGAACGGCCTCGCGGGTCACCCTCATGACCCCGAAGACATTCGTCTCGAACTGTCTGCGAAGGGTTTCGTCCCCGGTGTGCTCATGGACACCGATCGAGCCAAACCCGGCGTTGTTCACAACGACGTCGATCCGTCCGTGGGCCGCCAGGACCTCGGCGAAGGCTTCTCGGACACTGGGCTCCGAGGTGACATCAAGGCGGAAGCAGGAGACTCCGGGAAGGCGCGCCAGTTCCGTCTCCCGCTCCGGGGACCTGAGGGTGGCGGCAACCCGCCACCCGGCTTCGGAGAATCTTCGGACCGCCGCGCGGCCAATTCCGGAGGAGGTGCCGGTGATCAAGACGACGGGTTGCATGACGGCGAAGGGATGACGGTGGTGCGCAGACCCGAAGGCTGTGCTCGTCCCGTGGAACCGGCAATGGTCGGTTCACGATGTCAGGGCAGTTGACCTCAATCCGAAAAGCGCAGGAGCCTGCGGGATGCTTCAGTTCATCGAACGAGCCCTTGGGGGCGATCTTCCGGAACTCGCGAAGGATCCCCTGGGCATGTTCACACGACTCGCCCGCGAGGGAAGCGGAGTAGTCCCCCTCCGGATCGGTCCCCGGCGGGGTCACCTCGTGAGCGATCCGGAGCGGATCCGCCACGTGCTTCTCGAAAATGCGTCGCACTACGACAAGGACACGCCCGGCTTCCGGGCGGTGCGAGTGGCCCTTGGCAACGGACTCCTGACGAGCAGTGGCGACTTCTGGAAACGCCAGCGGCGGATCGCCCAGCCCTCGTTCCACGGGGAGAACCTGAGGCGGTTTGCGCCGATCTTCAGCCGTCTCGCCAACGCCTGCGCCGAACAGTGGGCGACCCAGCACCGGGCCGGACAACCCATCGATGCCGGTACCGACATGATGAAGGCGACGCTGAGCGGGGTCGCCGAGGCCCTCTTCGGCGAGGACTTGTCGTCGGAAGCGGCCGAGATCAACCGCGCCTTCCCCCCCATCCTGGAGGAACTTGCCCACCGCACGCACTCCCCCGTCCTCGTCCCCCTCTGGATCCCCTCCCCTCGGAACCGTCGGCTCAACGCCGCCCTCGGAACGATCCAGGGAATCGTCGACTCGATGATCCAGAAGCGGCGGGGCCGCCTCGAGGCGATCGCCGCGGAACCATCCGTCCGACGTGACCTCCTCTCGAGCCTCATGCTCGCCAAGGACGAGGAGACCGGGGAATCCATGAGCGACCAGCAGCTCCATGACGAGGTGATGACCCTGCTGATCGCTGGACACGAGACCACGGCCAATGCACTGGCCTGGGTCTGGTATCTTCTGGATCGCAATCCCGAGGAGCAGGAATGCCTCCGCGATGAGCTGACGGCTGTGACGGGAAACCGCCCGCCCACGGCCGAGGATCTCCCCCACCTCAAGCGTCTCCGGATGGTGTTCCTCGAGGCACTCCGGCTGTATCCGCCCGTCTGGCTGTTCGACCGGCGTGCCTTGGCTGCGGATCGGCTCGGTGAGACCGAGATCCGGCCGGGCGATCTGGTGATCTTCTGTCCGTATGCGGTCCATCGAGTCGAATCCCTGTGGCCGGACCCCGAGGTCTTCCGTCCGGAACGATTCGAACCCGGGCACGAGCAGCAGAAGCACAAGTTTGCCTACCTGCCGTTCGGGGCGGGCCCACGGATGTGCATGGGCATGGGCTTTGCCATGATGGAGTCCATGATTCTGCTCGGAACGCTGATCCAACGGTTTCGAACCCGGCTCTGGACCCCGGATCGGATCCAACCCCGGGCCCAGGTCACCCTACGTCCGGACCAACCGGTCCTCCTCCGGCTGGAGGCACTTTGATCCACCGATGAAGGCCCCCAAGATCGAGTCGAGCGACCCACCCGAGAGCCTTCTCGACCGCTGCTTCGAAGCCCTTGGCGGCGAATCCGGGCCCGGTCACGGACCCCTTTACGGGCGAACCCACATCGAGTCCCTCAAGTGGCTCCAAACGCCCGGGATCTGGGGCGCATCGCCATCGGACAACTCCTATTGGCAGGGTCCGGATCTTCCTGCCGCCAGCCAGGACCTGCTGGATGCGATGGCGGGCGCGGTCGGCGGGACTCGACGATTCCTCGACATCGCCTCGTTGGAGCCTTTCGCAACGGGACGGTTTGCGGATCTGCTGACCGTGGGACTCGGGAACATCGCTTGTTCAGGACTGCCGGTGACGGTCCGGATCCTGTTTGGAAGCCACCCCTACTCGAAGGAGTCACCGGAAAGCCTGGCCCGGTTCCTGGAGCGGATCACCGCACGGGTCCCAAGGGACAACTCCGGCCTCAAGGTCGTTGCGGGACGCATGGTGACCTCGACTCAAGGAATGGCTCACACCTGGAACCACGCCAAGATCATCGCCAGCGATGGGAGACGGGTGGTGGTGGGAGGGCACAACCTCTGGTCGGACGACTATTTTGGATTTGCGCCGGTGCACGATCTCTCGGCTCGGATCGACGGTGCCGCAGCGGCGGATGCGCATCGGTTCCTAGACCAGCTCTGGGGTTGGATGACCCGCAATGCCGCGACGCCTTCGGCCGACGCGGTCTCGTTTTCGGTCGGGTGGGATTCGGGACAGATCATCCCGGGACTGTTGCCGGCGATGGCACCCGACTTCGTGCCTGGAACCCTGGGTCATCCCGCATTGTATGTGGCACGGCTCGGCAGCGGAGTCCTTCCGGGTCCGTTTCCGGGGAATGGGGTGGTGCGGGTCCCCTGCGACGCGTTTCGGATGGCAACACGGTCCATACGCCTCAGCCAGATGGACCTCGGTCTGGGTTACCGGGGAACGAAGTACTGGTCCCCGGACCTGTTCCAGTCGCTCACCGACAGCCTGACCCATCCTGGCCGCAGTGTGGGAATCGAGATCGTCCTCAGCGACACGGGAGCCGTTGCCGGAAGCGGAACTCCATACTCATGGGGGATCACACCGCGCGAGGTGCTGGATCAGATCCGAAGCCGACTCGCTGATCGTCCAGTGACCGGGACCCTGAAAATTGCGCCGATCCGAACGTCGGCGAGCGGGGACGTCTGGGAGCATGGGGGCCGTCAGGTCAAAATCTCCAACCACGCCAAACTCTGGATGGTGGACGATCGCCTGTTCCATGTCGGCTCCGACAATCTCTATCCCCACAACCTGCAGGAGTTCGGCTACGTGGTCGAAAGCCCGAGCCTCGCCGCGCCTCTCCTCCGGGAGTATTGGAATCCGATGTGGACCTGCTCCTCGAAAATGGCCATTTCCTTGGAGGACTGATGCAGACCCTCCAATGCAGAGAAGAGGCTCGAGAGGCGACTCCCTTGGGACCGCCCGCGAGGCGGGCTTTCGTCTACGGCGAAGGACTCCACATCACCCCAGCACGTGGCGTTGCGGTCGGGACTTGTTTCAAATGAATCCTCCCCCTGAGCCCTGTCTGGTGCCGGACCGCCGCGGGAACCCGGAGCCGATGCGTTCCCTGCGCGTTGGTCTCGCAGGAGTGGGGCGGTTTGGTCGGCTCCATGCCGCAGCCCTTGCCCGGCTGCCAGGCGTCCAGCTCGCCGCGCTGGCGGATTCCGATGGACCGCTCCTGGAGACGGTGGCCGATCGCCACGGCGTCGAAGCCAGGTATCGCGATGTTTTGGATCTCATCGGCGACGACTCGCTCGACGCCATCGTTCTGGCAACGCCTGATGAACTGCACTTCCAGCAGGCAACGGCCGCTCTGACGAAGGGGCGACATCTCTTCATCGAGAAACCCATGGCCGGCACCTGGCGGGAGGCCTCGCTGCTTAGGAATCAGGCCAAGGAATCCGGGGTCCATCTCCAGGTTGGAATGATTCTCCGGTATGAGATGTCCCACCGTCTCCTTTACCAGCAGGTGGTCTCAGGCCGTTTCGGCAGACTCGTCTCCATCCAGTGTCGGCGGAACTGCAGCCGGACCTCTTTCGCCAAGATCGCCGACCGGATCCACACCGTGTACCGGACCCTCGTCCATGACATTGATCTTCTTCTCTGGCTGACCGGCAGCCGGGTGGACCTGGTGATGTCACTCGAGTATCGGGAAGGCAGCCATCTCGCACCCGAGGGATGCTTTGCGCTGCTGCGCCTGGAGAGCGGATGCGTCGCCCAGCTGGAGAGCAGCTGGTTTGTGCCCGAAAAGGCGCCGGCCAACCTCGTGGGCGACGCCTGGAACGGCTGCATTGATTCAGGATTGTCGGTGGTGGGGACCTGCCGGTCCGCCCGCATCGAGGGACTGAAATCTCCGCTACAGGTTTGGACTGACCAAGGTTCGCAGTGTCCCGATGCGGTCCTATGGCCGGAGTTGGATGGACAGGTTCATGGGGCCTTGCGGGACCAACTGGAGGACTTCGTCCTCAGCATTCGCCAGGCGAGGCGTTCGACGGTCGCGTGCCTCGATTCCGCAGTCGAATCGATCCGGATTGCCGAGGCGATCGTGGACTCCTCGAGGACTGGGAATCCCGTCCGACTCGGCGCGACGCCCCAGTCGGACTAACGCCGAAGCCCTGGCCTGTCGGATCGCACCTTGCAGGGCAGCCACCCCATTGGACACCCTACCGAGCCTCGGTGTAGATGCGGTGTATCTCGATCTGACCGCTGGAAAACCCGCCACTCGATCCGGCGAGATAGATCTGCCAGGCCCTGAAGGTCTGTTCACCGACGAGCGCCCGGAGCCGGTCCGCATCCTGCATCATGCGCAGGTACCAGGCCGCGGTCGTCTTGGCGTAGTGGTGGCGGAGGTTCCGCTCGCCCAGGATCCGGAACCCATTTTCCTCCAGCGCGGCGTAGTGCCTGCCAACGCTGAACCAGTGGAATCCCGGCCAGACGTACTTCTTGCAGAACGCAACGCCCATGAAGGCGTCGACCGGTTTCCGGTTCCACGGGTTCATGATGACGTGGTGCATATAGCGGCCCCCCTTGCGGATGCGTCGACGCACCTGCTGGACATACGGCACCAGTCCCTTGGGACCGACATGGCAGGCCATTCCGGTGGACAGCACGTGGTCATAGGTCTCGGAGTCCTCCCGGTAGTCGCCGTAGAGCATCCGGGTCTTGTCGGCGACCCCGGATTCCTGGAGGCGCTTCTGTCCGACGGCGATCTGGTTCCGCGAATGGGTCCAGCCCACCCACTGGGACTCGGGGAAGAGTTCGGCACCCACCCGGAGCTGTCCGCCATACCCACAGCCGATGTCGAGCACCCGCTCGCCTGGTGCCGGTTTCGCGAAGTCGGCGGCATCCTTGAATTTCGTGTACTGCGCCTTCTCGAGGGAATCGAAGGTGTCCCCCTTCCCGTCGCCACGCCGAAGGAGGTCCTCGACGCTCAGCTGCTCCGGGTTTTCGAACATCCCGCAGGAATAGCTGTGGTAGGTGCGGTCGAGGTAGGTGTTGATGAAGTCCTCGTTGAGATCGTAATGACTCGAGACGTTGACCGCAGCCCGGGAGATGGTCTGGAACTGGAACGCCCGGTTCTTGAACACCCGCCAGAGCATCGCCGGTAGCGAGAGCTCCATGTTCACATGGAGCCGGGTCCAGGTGAGGAGGATGAAATTGCCGGTGACGTCGGTCTCACCCCGGGCGTAGTCCTCCTGCATTTCGACGCCCCGCAACGCGAGGATGTTCCGACCCGCGGACCGGGTCTTGATGAGGACTCCCACCCGATCGCCCGCCCAGTGGGACTTCCCCTGCCCCACGCTGTAGGTCGCTCCTTCCCAGTCGGTGAAATCGATGCGCCACGGGAATTCCCGGAGCGAGGTTGTCACCAGTTGCTCGAGTTCGAGCGACGTGCTGGATCGTTGGGTCTGGGGCTGCGGAAGGACGATGCTGCTCATGGAACGGAGGGTCGATCGGGGACCGTGCGGGGATCCCCTACAGAGGGTATGGAGCACAGGCAACTGGAAAGCCGAACGGTACTGCAATGGAGGGAGGCCTGAACGGGTGCGAGACCACTGAAGCATTGCCCCAGTCCAAGGTGCGGAGGACCATCCGGATCACGCTTTATGTCGGCTTCAAACCATCCGGTCGCAGCTCTGGCTCATTCCCTGAATTCCTATGTGGATGCGGCAGATCTGTCGCCCTGCCTCCCCCTGCCGGAGTCGGAATGGGGCCCCTTGCGCCGACGGGCCTTGGCAGACCTGCTTTGGGGGTTCCTGACCTGGCGGAACCTCCGTCGACATCGCGGCTTCTTCATCGCCGACATCATCGGATTCGGATGGGCGGGGATCTACCGGAGCATGCTCGTGCCCGCCATTTCGGCGGCTTCGTTCAAGAACGAGGGCCATTTCCGTCCAGGCGATCGGATTTCCGGGACGGAACGCTTCTTCGGCAGTGCGTTCCGATACCCACGCGGCTCCGGGATCCTGGGGCGCATCATCGACGAGGTGAACGTCCGCCATCACGCGGTCGGGATCGTCCGCCGGAAGGGGAACTCCGTGGAGGTCGACCCCCACTACGAGGCGGCCTTCGCGTATGTCGCCACCGCCTTCATCGAGGGCATCCGCAACGGCTATGCGGCATGTGGCCTCCCGGCGACCAGTCCGAAGGGACACCGCATCAGCGAGGACCTCTGCACCATCGTCTACCGGGTGGCCGGCATGGTGGGGCTGACCCGCATGCCGAAGGATCTGGGGGCCCATGAACGTTTCCGGGATGCCTACGAGGCCCATTTCAAGGTTCTGAAGCGGTCGCACTGGGCGGAGACCCAGGCCCGGGAGATCGCAAAGCGGATCTTCCCGTATACCGCCGCCCGTTCCGGAGTTCCCATGGAGGAACACGTACGGCGGCATCTGGACCCGATGACCGCCGACTTTCTCTTTCCAGATCCTTCAGCCCTCCAGCAGGTCCAACCCGCCTACGACGAGTTCCAGCGACGTCTGAGGGACCGGGGTCACAAGGGCCTCTGGGTTGTGTGGTCCCACCTGTTTCCCAAGCCGCCTCGGCAGGAAGACGTGGACAACCAGGAACGGCTGTGGCGGGCCTACCGGCAGGCTCCCGATGATTCGGTGGAGGCGCGGATCATGGGTGCCGTGCTGCTCCACGCCATCGAGCTGGGGCCTGTCGGTGCTCCGTGGCTCGATCCGGTCGATCTTCGCCTGGATACAGGCAAACCCCTGATCCAACAGGGAGAGATCCACCCCTACTGCTACGTGGTCCTCGAAACCTCCGCACCCTTGGTCGTCCGACGACGAGGGGTTCCTGGGATGGACCCGGGTGTCGAGGTGGAGATCGCACGGGTCCAGGCTCCGACCGTGCTGGGAGAGATTGGCATGTGGCGAGGTCGACCGGCCATTGCCACCGTGACCTGTTCCGAACCCGTCCAGCTCCGTGTGCTGCGGCTCGATAAGGCGGCCTTCAGCGCCCTGAAGAACCAGTCCGGGTTCTGGAATGCCGTGGCCGCCGAGGTTCAGAAGCGGCTCCGGGTCTCCATGACTCATCTGGAACAGTCCCTCGACCAGGCGGCAGCCCGGGTGAAGGATCCCGAATTCGAAGGGCTCCTGCAGCTCATCCGCTACATCAATGGGGATGTCACGACACGTTTGGACCAGATTCCTGGAGTCCATCCGGAGATCAGCCTCGCAGGCTGTGTGGACCTGCTTCGTCAGATGGCCACGTCGGTACACGATCGCCATCGGGAGGACCCAGCCCTCCAGGTCCACTTGGAAAACCTCCTCGACGTCATCGGGTGACCCCTCCGCCCACAGCCGGGCCCGCATCCCGACCGGTCCCGGCATTCATCCATGTGCTGATGCTCGCGGAGATGACCTGCCTCGGTCTTCTCCTGCCGGTCCTCCCGGGTCGTATCGCCTCCTTCGTGGGATCCGGAAGCGCCACCATTCTCGGGTATGGGGTGGCCACGTTTCTGTTCGCCGCGTGTTTCGCGCTGGGCACGGGCATCGCTGGCTCCTATTCGGATGGATACGGTCGTCGGCACCCCATGCTGTGGAACTGTTTTGGCGCCGCCCTCGGACATCTGACTGCGGCCATCTCGCCGGGGATCGCGTTGTTTCTGGTCTGTCGGGCTTGGGGTGGACTGTTCAACAGCAACATCGCCCTGGCCCAGGCGTACGTGGCCGACTTCTCCCTGCCCGAAGAGCGTCCCCGCCGGTTCGGGACCCTCGGAGCGATGCAGGGATTCGGTTTCGTGTTGGGTCCGATCCTCGGTGGCTATCTGGGAGCAGAGGATCTGCGGGTTCCCTTCGTGGCCGCCGGAATCATCGCCGCACTGACCGGTGTCCTCGGCGTTTTCCTCCTTCCCGAATCCCTGCCGGAGGATCGTCGACGAGCCACCGGCGTGCGGATCCCGCATCCGCTTCGCCCCCTGATAGAACTCAGAGCATTGCCCGGCTTTGGCCCCTTGGTTCCCGGACTGGCGGCCTTCATGCTGGCCCAGAATATCCTGTTCACGACCTGGGTTCCCTACGCGACCGCCCGCTTTGGATGGGGGCCAAGGGAAAACGGCTTGGGGATGTTCACCTTTGGCATCACCAACGTCCTGGCGCAGGGACTTCTGTTTCCGTTCCTGTCCCGACGCCTCAGTCTTCCCCTTCTCTGCCTTGCGACCCAGCTCTCCGCAGTCATGACCTTCGCCGGCTTGGGGATCGTCCGCGGCGGCGACTCGGCCCTCGTGATCATGGTGACCGGCATGGTCGGCTTTGGCGCATTCCTCGCCTTCCAAACCCTGGCCTCACACCAGACGGATCCCGCGCATCAGGGTTCCGTGATGGGGGGATTGCAGGCGCTCAACACCCTGAACCTCCTCGTGGCGCCTCTCTTCACTTCACTGCTGCTCTATCCAATGTCCCGCTGGCCCGCATCCGATTGGAAGGCCGGCCTGCCGATGTATTTCTGTTCCGCCCTCGCGCTCGTCGCGACGGGAGCCTCGATCCGGCCCCTCTTCAGGAAGTCGTGATCTTTGAAGCGTCCTGCGCCGATCCAGATCCGACCTGGGCCCTGAGGCCTTCCGGTACGCTCGAACCCCGGTAATGGTGCCAGGTCAGGACCGTCGCTCCCCCGACCCCGCACTGCCGGGTTCCTGGAACGGCTTCCAACCCACGAACTCGAACCAGGTCCACAGTCCACAATAAGCCGGGCGCACCGCCGTCGAATCCATCCTGAGCCGGGACTTCAAGGCGGGCAACAGATGGCCGTCCATCCGGACGTGGTGATGTCCCATGTGGGTGCGGAAGAGGGAGCTCGGCGTCGTATGAAAATCCACCGCAGCCAGGACGCCACCCGGTGCCAGGGCCTCGACCGCGGAGTCCAGGACCCTGTCCCAACCTGGATTCATCATGCTGAGGGAATAGGAGAAGAGCACCCCATCATACCCTTCCTCGAGAGAGTCGCGCTGGACTTCCTGTCGCAATGACACCCGGGCCCCGAAACGCGCTGTCTTCCGTCGGGCGATGGCCAGCATGTCTGGGGACAGATCGATACCCGTGATCTGGGCACTGGGGAATCGCTTGGCGAGACCACAAAGAGTGTGCCCCGTCCCGCAGCCGATCTCGACGAGGCGGGATGGCGAAGGGCAGGCCGTCGCGAGACGATCCACAATGCGTCCTCTGCCAAACAGGAACAGCCATCGGGTGGCGTCGTAGATCGCCGATTGGAACCGGTAGTAGCGTTCGAGATGTTCCATGGGTCAGCGGACCTCGGCGAGGTGAAGACTGCCGTAGGTGCCGACGCGATCCTTCGGGTGGAGTGCTTCGGTGAGATCGGGACGAAACCGAAGTCTTTCCCGGATGGCGTCGGGAATAAATCCGCAATCCAGACCCGCCGACCGCAGAAGAATCCGCGTCCCGGGCCGGCTGTTGGCCAGGATGAGATCCCATTCCTCACGAAGGCCGATCGGATCCTTCCATGCCAACCAATCCTGGTGATCCAGCAGGACGTAGTGCGAATAGGTCCCTGGATGATCCCGCAGGAACCGGGAGATGGAGGTCGTGTGACAGGCAATCCTGGAGAGATGCGCTGCCAGGGTTGGCTGATGCTCCCGACGGAGGTAGTTGGGACAGCAGTCGAGGGTGTAGGACCCCGCGGTGTAGACCCGCCAGAAATAGTTCTCGCGGGCCGGGACCTCGGTCATCACATGGCGGAACTTGTCCCGGACATATCCGGAGAGGCCTCCAGGATGGGAGGCGTCGATGAGGCGCACCTGGGCCGGCGGTACGCCGAGGAGGGACATCAGCGCCGGATGCCGGAAAAATCGTTCCATCCACGCAGGCCAGATATGAGGCTCGGCGAGGGCGAAGAGCTCGCGCTGCTCCTCCAGCGACCGCGCATCGAGGAGGGACAGGGCAATTCCACGGACCCGGACTCCGAGACCTGCCGCCGCGATCCAGACCAGCGACGACGCCAGCCCTGCGGTGCCTCGCCAGTAAAAGGAGGGCCGCGGTCCACGGGGCGAGAACAGCGACATCCGCGTCCGCCAATGTTCGAACGCCTCCACTCGCAGATGGGGTCTGAGACCCTCGAGGACGGCCTGCCGTCCCGGATGCGATCCGATCCCGAAGAACTGGAACAGGTCCCAGAATTCCCCCGCCTGGATCAGGGCCATCTTCAGTTCGAGCAGCAGGTTCTGACGGGGATTGATGTCCACCGCGTGGATCGCCCTGGGACGGTCCAGGAGCATGTCCAGGATGTTGCAGCCGGCGCTGGTGATGGCGACGACCTCGCTGTCCGGTCGGATTCCGAGCAGAGCCCGATCAATCCGCGGGTCTTCCCAGGTCGCGTTGTAGACGAGCTGGTTGCCATGGAGGGTCCGGAACAGCCATTGGTGAAGGGTGGAATCCATGGAGGCTTCACCGGATAGGGATGGGGAGTGCATGTGCGGCGACGCGTGTCAGGCTCTCGGCGTTTGGGAAGCGCGACGTCCGTTCAGGAGCCATCCCACCCAGGTGTCGCGAACGAGCAGGTGGTAGCTTTGCAGACCCAAGGCAGTCACCCCACAGAGGCAGAGGAAAAACTTGGCCACGATGGGGATCGGCCAATCGCGGATCCTGAGCTGGATCCAGAACACCAGCGGCAGGTGGATGAGATACAGCCAATAGGAGGCATCGGCGAAATAGCGGGTCCAACGCGGCGGGCGGTCGAGGGCCTGCAGCCCCCAGGCGAACAGACCCAGCGACAGGAACCAGGCGGTGCACCCTTCGGCGAGGAGACCCAGTCCTTCCTGGAACCGGGTGAGGTGCAGATCCTGCCGCAACAGCTGCCAGCGGACTCCGAGCAGGACGACGAGCGAGACAACCCCTGCCATCATCATCGGTCTCCACCGTTCGCCCAGATCCCGACGCGCCGTCGCATTCCGGTGGAGCCATGCTCCCATGGCGAAGAACGAGAGGCTAAATCCCAGGATCCGGACCCCAGGCGTGAGGGTGGCATACTGCAGGAAGGAGACCCCATCCCCAGGACGGGATCCCTCAAACCAAACCAGGCAGGGTCCCGCAAGGAGTGCGACGGGCCAGACGGACCGGAGCCCCCAGGCGACAATCCGATCCACACGCTCGGAACACAACACCCGTCCCCGGGTGAGGAGAGTCAGTGACCAGAAGAGTCCATAACAGATCAGGAGGACCTCGAGGAACCAGAGGTGGAACGTCGGGAGCAAGTGCAATGGAGGTGAGACCGTTGCCCCGACTGGAATCGGAATGCCATGGGCCTTCCCGAAGGCGTTCAGATCCGTGGTGTCCTGGAGGACCATGAAGACCATCCACGGCATGAGCGTCACCATGCCCACCACAAAAGGCACTCCGATCCGGAGCAGGCGTTGCCGAAGGAATGGCGTTGGCCCCAGGCGCTGCTGCTGGAGGTGTCCGAAGAACCCGGCGAGGAGGAAGAACAGCGGCATCCGGAACGAGTGGATGGCGACCAGCCCGAGATCATAGACCGAATTCGGGGTCTGCACCCGATACACCCAGGGGATGTCGAACCGCGTGTAGGGAACCGCGGTGTGCAGCACCACCCCCAGCACCATCGCGATGCCCCGGAGGAGATCCAGACCGTGCAGCCGGCCCTCGTGCAGCGGGGTCGCGTCGGGGCTTGGTGGGCTGCCAGTCGGGTTGGACGGGCTCGGGCAGGTCACGGGGCGCTTGTAGTAACCCAATCGGTTTTCCAACATCGAGGGCTTTCTGGAAGCGCTCCAAGCGCAGGTCCTGATCGATATGGAGTCCTCCCCCCATGCCGGATACCCGCCGGATGGCACGGTCTTTCGGGACCGGGTCATCGAGGTGTTGCTGATCACCTTCCTTCTGCTCGAGGTCTGGTTTCTCTACGCACCGCTGGGGACCCTGATCGCGCAGCGTGGGGTCAACAAGGCGCCCATGCTGATGACCGCCCTCGATCACGCGATTCCCTATGTGCCGGAGCCCGTCTTCGCCTACCGGATGGCCTTCGTCGTGGTGCCGATCGCCTTGACGTACTTCATCGTCGCCTGGTTCCGGGACGATCCCCAGTTCCGGTCCATGGCGCTCGCCTACTTCCTGATCCTGGTGTTGGCGTTCGTCATCTACTGGATGTTCCCCGTCAGCATCCTCACGCACCGGACACGACCTCCAGGCACGGATGGGGCCGGACTCGCGAACGAGTGGGTCCGGGCGACCTACGCGACCCTCTCTCCCTGGAACTCGTTCCCATCGATGCACATCGCCACGGGTTGGTTCGCCGTCCGCGGTATCTGGATGCTCCAGAAATCTCCAAAGGTTCGGCTTCCAGTTGCCATCTGGTTCGCGCTCATGGCGGTTGGCACCGTCACGCTCTTCCTCCACTCGCTGCTGGATGGACTCGCCGGACTCGCGCTTTCGGAAGGCTGCATCCGGGGATGCCTGGCCCGTCGCGATCGTATTTCCGCCTGGGTCGATTCGATCCCGACCCGGACCCGTCTCGCACTGCTCGCACTGGGCAACGGCGCTCTCGTCGTGCTCCTGTGGATGGCGCTCCAGAGGGGCCTGTTTGAAAGGGTCAAGGGGTAAGGCTTCGCAGGGCCCAAAACCCAGTTGCCGTATCGAAGTAAAAACCAGCTCCGGCATGACCTTCGGAGCCGAGGACCATCCCCTGCACGACCCTACTCGGGACGGGAATCCCAGGGTTTGGCGACTCCTCGGTTTTCGGGTCCGTTGTCTGAGGGCTCCTCAGTTCGTCTTCAACACCTCGACGAACGCCTCCTGCGGGATCTCCACGGAGCCGATGGACTTCATCCGCTTCTTGCCCTCCTTCTGCTTCTCCAGGAGCTTGCGCTTCCGCGAGATGTCGCCGCCGTAGCACTTGGCCGTGACGTCCTTCCGGACCGCACTGACCGTCTCCCGGGCGATGATCTTGCCCCCGATCGCGGCCTGGATCGCCACCTGGAACTGCTGCCGCGGGATGACGTCCTTCAGCTTCGCCGCGAGCACACGGCCCCGGGATTCGGACTTGGTCCGATGCACCAGGCTTGAGAACGCCTCCATCACCTCGCCGTTCACCAACATGTCGAGCTTCACCATGTCGCTCACCTCGTAGCCGGCCGGCTCATAATCCATCGACCCATAGCCGCGGGTGATGGATTTGATGCGGTCATGGAAGTCGATGAGGATCTCGTTCATCGGGATCCGACAGGTCAGCATCACGCGTCGGGCGTCGAGCGTCTCGGTCGTCTGGATGCTCCCCCGCTTCTCCGCGATCAGACCCATGATGTCGCCGATGTTCTCGCTCGGGCAGATCACGAACGACTTCACGATCGGCTCGTGGATCTGGTTGATGAACGTCACATCCGGCATGAACGCCGGATTGTCGATCTCCTTGAGGGTGCCGTCCGTCATCTGGACCCGGTACACGACGCTCGGGTAGGTCGCGATGATGTCCATGTCGAACTCCCGACGGAGCCGTTCCTGGACGATCTCCATGTGGAGCAGCCCGAGGAATCCGCAGCGGAATCCGAAGCCCAGCGCGGCCGAGCTCTCGGTCTGGAACGTCAGCGCGGAGTCGTTGAGCTGGAGCTTGGCGACCGCGACCTTGAGCCCCTCGTAGTCCGCGGTGTTGATGGGATAGATGCCGGAGAAGACCATCGGATGGATCTCCTGGAATCCGGGCAGTTCCTGAGACGGATTACGGGGATCGGTGATGGTGTCGCCGACCTTCACCTCGCGGGGCGTCTTGATGTTGGCCGTGATATAGCCGGTCTCACCCACCTCGAGCTTCTCGCGCGTGTAGGGCTTCGGATTGAAGGAGCCGACCTCCTTCACCTCGACCGTGCGGCCGGAGTGCAGAAGCTTCACCATCATGCCCGGGCGCAGCTCGCCGTTGGTGACGCGGACGAGAATCACGACGCCTTTGTAGGTGTCGAAGTAGCTGTCGAAGATGAGGGCCTGGAGCGACGGGGCGCTGGTCGGTTTCGGGGCCGGCACGCGGGTCACGATGGCCTCAAGAATGTCCTCGATGCCGATGCCTTCCTTGGCGCTGGCCGGGATGGCCTCCTCGCTCGGGATGGCCAGGATCTCCTCCAGCTGCTGCTTGGCCTGCGGGAGGTTGGCGTGGGGGAGGTCGATCTTGTTGATGACCGGGATGATGTGGAGGTTCTGCTTCATCGCCAGGTGCACGTTGGCGACGGTCTGCGCCTCCACCCCCTGGGCGGCGTCGACGATCAGCAGGGCCCCTTCGCAGGCGCTCAGGGAGCGGGACACTTCGTAGGCGAAGTCGACGTGTCCTGGGGTGTCGATCAGATTGAGCTCGTAGGTCTCCCCGTTGCGCGCCTTGTAGTACATGGTCACAGGGTGGGCCTTGATGGTGATGCCCCGCTCGCGCTCGAGATCCATGGCATCGAGCAGCTGGTCCTCCATGTCGCGCGTGGCGACGGTGCCCGTCCGGTGCAGGAGACGGTCCGACAACGTGGTCTTCCCGTGGTCGATGTGGGCGATGATGCTGAAGTTGCGGATGTGTGCGGCGTCCATGGATGCGAAGGCCGCGACGAAGGCGAAACCCCGACGCGGCGCAACAATGAGCGGGGAAGATACTGTCGGGACTCCCGGTGGGAAGGGGTAAAATGGGTCGCTGCTCCTGTTTGCATCCGAATGTTCATTCGGATTGCCGCCGGGCGGTGCCGTCTCGCAGCCTTTCCCGAAGCATGAAGGTCCCCACCCTCGCCGCCCTCTTCCTCACGGTGTTCGTGGATCTCATCGGCTTCGGCATCGTCCTGCCGCTGCTCCCGACCTATGCCCAGAGCTTTGGAGCATCCGGGCTGATGGTGGGGGGGCTCATGGCAAGCTATTCGGCAACCCAGTTCCTCTTCGGACCCATTTGGGGGGCCTGGTCCGACCGCGTCGGGCGTCGGCCGGTCCTTCTTCTGAGCATCTTCGGCAATGCGGTCAGCTACTCCCTCTTCGCCGTGGCCTCGACCTTAGAGGGCAACCTAGCGCTAGGACTCATCCTCGCCTCTCGCATCTCGGCCGGGATCTGCGGGGCGAACCTCACCGTGGCCCAGGCCTATATCGCCGACATCACGCCGCCGGAATCGCGGTCCAAGCGGATGGGGCTGATCGGAATGGCGTTCGGACTGGGCTTCATCATCGGTCCGGTGATCGCGATCGCAGGACAACGTTTCCTGGGCAAGGTGGGTCCAGGTGTGCTGGCGGCATTGTTGTGTCTCGTGAACCTTGGGCTGACCTGGTTCCGTCTCCCGGAGAGCTGGAAACCCAACGGTGCCCCCCCGCCCTCTCGGAGCCGCTGGCAGCATGGACGGCGGATTCTGGCCCAGCCGGACGTCGGGTTCCTGGTGGCGGTCTTTTTCCTCGCGACGTTCGGGTTCACCTGTTTCGAAACCACCCTCGGCCTCCTGGTTGCCCGGAATTTCGGTCTGGATGACGCCACTGCGGGCAGCACGAACGCCATCCTGTTCTCGTTTGCCGGGATCATCGCGGCGTTCATCCAAGGGGGACCCATCGGCAGGCTTGTGAAACGCCTTGGAGAGCCCCGGCTGATCGCCCTGAGCCTCATGATCTTCGCGGTGGGCCTGGCTCCGATGCCATGGATCCGCGGCCAGGGTGCACTTTCGTGGTCGGCCCTTACCACGACGATTGGGGGTTCGTGGTGGCTGGTGCTGCTGTTCGTGGGCCTGATCGCCGTGGGATCGGGGCTTACGCGACCGCCCTTGTTTGGACTCATCTCGCTGCTGACGGTTCCGGCTGAACAGGGAGCGACCCTCGGCATCGCGCAAAGCGTGGGCAGCCTCGCCCGGATCCTGGGTCCTGTGTTCGCCGGAGCGTTCTTCGACAGGAACCCATGGCTTCCCTATGGCCTGTGCGCCGCCCTCGCATTCGGCACGGGATTGGCCGCCTGGATGAGACTGGTGGGCAACGAACGGATCGCCCGTCTCACCCATCATCCGGCCTGAGACACGCGCCCAAGGATTATTGTTTAAGCGTCGGGACGGTCCTGAGCCGCTCGATCTGCCAGCGCCCCTCGACTTTGCGCAACGCGAGTTCGAATTCCAGGGCGTCGAATCCCCCTTGATATTTCCCCTCGCCCACGGCGTCTGCCGTTGCGGTCAGATGCACCGACGCCGTCGTCTCATCGGCACCGAGATCGACCACGATGTCGTGGAACTGAAGGACCAGCTTCCGGACGAATCGTCGCGCAGCCATCAACCGCTGCTGCACCTCGTCGCGACCGGTGAGTTGGAAGCTCCCGGAGCCGAGGATGTCCACATCGATGGACGAGTCGGCAGCGAAGCGGTCCGCCACAGCGCTGACCCGGCGAACGGCTCCGATATTCCCTTCAGACGGCCCGAACGAGGCGTCGCTGGCGAGCTGGACAAGGGCATTCCGAACCCGGGTCGTCTCGGTGGGAAACAGCACATCCCGCTTCCAGATCCCCAACCCCAAGAACAGGACGCCGGCACAACCCCCGTAGAGCGCCTTCATCGGAGAACCTTCCCGAGGATGCGGCGGCGGTCGGCAACCCCGAAGTGGTGGCTGTCCATGGGCATGGCCCGGTTGTCGCCCACCACCAGGAACTCATCGGGACCGAGAACCCGCTCCGTCCCATTCGTCGGCCAGTTCCAGGCGGGTGATCGGTTGAGGATGTAGGGCTCCTCCAAGCGCTCGCCATTCACGAAAACATCTCCCTTCCGTATCTGGACCTGTTCGCCGGGGAGTCCGATGATCCGCTTGAGATACATCACCTGTCGTCCGGTGGTCTGGATCGACACGACGTCTCCGCGGTGGATGCCTTGGACACGGGCCAGCAGCGGGCTGACCCAGCGGCGCTCACCATCTTTGTAGGCGGGACTCATGCTGATGCCCGTGACGCGGACCGGGACGATGACGTATTGGAAGGCGAGAACCGTCAGGAGGACCGTGACAAGCAGGCGGACGGCCGTGACGCGAGGGTTGCGTCCGACGATCACGACCCGCCACCACGGGGATTGGGAAGAGTCTATGAGAGGATTCATCCTGAGAACCGGCGAGGTGAGATTAGCCCGGTCCGGCCGATGGCCAAACTTCCAAGTGGATGGCGAAAAATGGTGCCAGGTCATCTATCGGGTGGGGAACCGGTGCCAGGTGATTTGTCTGCCTTCGATCGTTTGCGAGGTTTGGTGTCGGGTTCTCAGTCCGGTGACGAGGTTCTCAGTCCGGTGACGGTCGTGGTTCAGTCGCTGCACGGCTTGTAGGTCTCTCGATGCCATCAAATCCGGTGGCTCGGGGGGGCCACTGGATGGCCCGGGACACCGCATCGGCTCCAAAACTCTGTTTTGAGGCACGAGCGTCACCGCTCGACACAAGCCCACCCAGATCGCCCGTGGTGAGGCAATCGCAGGCGCGGTTTCCTGATTCAGGATTGGCCAGTCCCTGGCCGAGTTCAGTTCATCCA
>Ga0194112_10002055_pt1 | contig 29172 bp, 18 predicted proteins | sample TA2MahC400mmetaG_FD_146191 | JGI IMG/M metagenome (GOLD analysis project Ga0194112, IMG submission 146191) | Freshwater microbial communities from Lake Tanganyika, Tanzania - TA2015016 Mahale Deep Cast 400m | ecosystem: Environmental > Aquatic > Freshwater > Lake | place: Tanzania: Lake... | reverse complement strand
CCGGAATCTTCCAGTCAGCACAGTGAGCGGTAAATGAGGATAACATGTGAATGGGAACTTTCAGGGTAATACCATCCCGGGAGTTTCCCGGTTCAAAACGATAATCGCACGTGAAGGGATGCCCGTGTATCATTACCTCATCCGGGTAAAGGGCGAGTTCATCCATCTCGGGATCCCTGATCAGTACGTCCTCTTCCTTCATCCGGAGAAAATCATCACCACCCCTGTCTTTGATCAATTTCTGAAGAGATCTTGTATCATAGAGTGCAGGGAGTCTTTCCCGGTAGAACCTTGCGAGTTCATCTTCACCGGTCAGGAGGTTTCGTCTCCTGATTTTATCCTCCATCCGTGAAACTCGCTCGATGACTTCCCGGTTGTGTGTGAGAAAAGAAAACGGTTTTTTTACATCGCACGCCACAAGGGCGCTGCGAATGAATATTTCAGAGGCCTCTTCAGCATTTATCCGGCCGTAGGAGACTCGCCTTTGAGGCACGATCACCAGCCCGAAAAGACTGACCTGTTCGTTGGCGACCACTTCACATCGATCCCGGCTCCAGTGAGGTTCGGAATAGACTGACCGGCAAAGCTTGCCGCCCAGTTCCTCAAGCCACTCACCGTGAATGTTGGCCGACATTCTGGCGAAGAGCCGGGATGTTTCGATCATCTCTGCGGATACAATCCAACTTCCACCTTTATTGAAGAGCCCGGAACCGGGGAAGATCATCACCTCTTTCCCTTTTGCGGCGGAGTATATGTTCTTTTCCTTCCTGGTGGCGATGTGGGAAAGATATCCGCTCAGGATCGATTTGTGAACGCCTTCATAGAGTCTTTTCTCATCGATCGCACGCCTTTTCCCGATGCTCCACCCCTGTTCGTGGAGGATCGATCTGAGCTGGTCATGCACATCGGTCCATTCCCGCATACGTCTGAACGAAAGATAGTGTTGAACGCAGAACTTCTTCAGACTGTTTTTGCTTTTTCCCGTATGCAACACGCGGTGGTAGCGGTTCCAGATATGAAGAAGGGTCATGAAGTCGGACGTGGGGTCGGCGAAACCGGCGTGAATCTTATCGGCCTCGGCTTCTTTTTCCGCCGGCCGTTCCCTCGTGTCCTGGATGCTGAGTGCCGAAGCGATAATCAGGATCTCCGGCACGCATCCTTCCTTTTCAGCCTCGATGATCATCCGCGACATCCGGGGATCAATGGGCAGGCGTGCCATTGTCCGACCCCGTTCCGTCAGTGTATAGAACCTGTCATCACCCGGTTCCGCACCGTGTGCACGTGTTTCAATCGCCCCCAGCTCTTTGAGTATTTCCATGCCATCCCTGATGTTCCTGGGGTTTGGGGGATCGATGAAGGGAAATGAAAGTACATCACCCAGGTTGAGGGAAAGCATCCTCAGAATGACCTCCGCGAGATTTGATCTGAGAATTTCCGGTTCGGTGTAGAGCGGCCGGTCTTCATAATCGGCTTTATCGAAAAGGCGGACACAGATTCCTTTCTGTACCCTCCCGCAGCGTCCCTTCCTCTGATCCGCACTGCTTTTGGAGATCTTCCTTATGGGAAGGCTCGTAGTTCGTGAGCGGGGATTATACTGTGAGATGCGTGCGAGACCGGTGTCGATCACGTATCTGATTCCCGGGATGGTGAGTGATGTTTCTGCGACATTCGTCGCCACCACGATTTTCCTTGGCAGTGAAGCCTGGAAGACACGGCGTTGTTCCGTCCAGGGAAGGCGGGCATACAGGGGGAGGACGACCGCATCATAAGAGGGCTTCGCCTCGATGATCTCACACGTATCCCGTATATCCTGTTCCGTGGGCATGAATATGAGAACATCGCCGCCATAGCTGTTTTCCATGAGCTTTTCCAGCGCGGTTACCGCGGCATCGATGTGGGTGATCTCACCCGAATCCTCAAGATCCGGATCCGGCGGCCGGTAGAGAACTTCCACGGGATACATGCGACCAGAGACTTCGATTATCGGGGCGTGAAAGGCCCGGGAAAACTTTTCCGTATCGAGGGTTGCCGATGTGATGATCACCTTGAGATCTTTTCTCTTACCTGAGAGTGTCCTCAAAAAGCCCAGGACAAAATCGATGTTCAGGCTTCTCTCATGGGCTTCATCCACTATGATAGTGTCATACCGGCGCAAGAAGGGGTCTTGATGGGCTTCATTCAGGAGAATCCCGTCTGTCATGATCTTTATGCAGTTGTGGCGTCCTGTTCTGTCTTCGAAGCGGATCTGGTAACCTACAGTGCGGCCGATTTCTTCTCCCAGCTCCTCGGCGATACGGTGGGCAACGGTTATGGCGGCGACTCTTCTCGGCTGGGTGCAGCCGATGATTCCCGAAATCCCCCTGCCTGCCTCAAGGCACATCTTCGGGATCTGCGTCGTTTTCCCGGAACCCGTCTCGCCTGTTATGACGACAACACGGTGCCTTTTAATAGCCTGGACGATGTGATCCTTTCTTGACGTAATCGGGAGGTCTTCCGGGTAGGTAATCACGGGGATACCGGCAGACCTCGCTGACTTTACCGTGTCGGGGATTTTCCGTTTGTTCCGTTGCACCGCAGAATTATCATCCATGTTATTGTTTTTTCTGAATATACTCATCTTTGACAACTATTTGAATCTAGTTATTATCAATGGAGATGTGATGTTCCTATCTTGCAGATAATCCGTTTACAGTCAAGATGGATCGGTAATCCTTCTTGACCTGAAAGTAATATTTCTATACACATCATATACATACATTGAGATTCGGATAAAAAGTTTTCATGTTGACTTCTGGAGAAGCGATTGAGGGAAGACGGAGCATCCGGAGAGTTACCCCGACCCTGTTGAAGAGATGAGTATTGACTGAATCTCATGAGGAAAACTTCGGGGAATGAAACCCATAGAGAATAACACAGGAAGTTCTTAGATGCCGCTTGCCACCTTTTATTTTCAGCTTCATCAGCCGTTCAGGCTTCACCCTGAGAAAGATAAATTCCTCTGGGATGAGAATAACAGGGAGATATTTATCAAGGTAGCGGGAAAATGTTATCTGCCCGCTTTACGTATGTTTACCGACCTGATTTCGAAATTCCACGACTTTAAAATTGCCCTCAGCATGTCAGGCACCTTCCTGGAGCAGGCCGAACTCTACCAGCCTGATGTCATCGGGGCATTGGCGGAACTTTTTGACGCGGGGGGAAAAAACCAGCAGGTAGAATTCCTTGATGAAACGTATCATCATTCCCTTACAAGTCTGTTCGCGGATCCCAGAAAACAGGAGTTCCGGGATCAGGTAACGCTGCACAGGGAAAAGATGCATAAACTATTCGGTATCCTGCCCACGTCGTTCAGAAACACGGAACTTATGTATAACAACCATATTGCGGAAGTTGTTGCGGATATGGGTTATGTGTCAATTCTCTGTGAAAAAAGAGATGACATGTTCATCGGGAGGAACCGTCCCATTTCGCCCAATGCGGTCTTTCGGGCGAAGGGGAGTGATCTGATCGTCATTCCCCGAAACAGGGAATTGAGTGATGATATCGCATTCAGGTATCCTCATGATCCTGTGTCACCGGATCAGTATGCCTCTCACATCGCACAAATTGACGGTGAAGCCGTTTTATTGGGGTATGACTTTGAGCACATTGGTGAGCATATATGGGAGGAGAAAGGCATATTCGAGTTCTGGAAGGGTTTGCCGGAGGCGATTTCACAATATCAGAATATCATTGTCGCGAATCCCACAGAGATCGCAGAACGATTCAAAGAAACCGACTGTCCGTTCATAGATATTCACGGGTTATCTACATCCTCCTGGGCTGACAAGGGAAGGGACACCTTCGGCTGGCTGGGGAATCCCACGCAGTATGAGTTGTTCAAAGACATCGAAAATATGGAGCAGGATGTGAGGAGGGCGGGAGGTGAATTGCTCACACGATGGAGGCAATTGACCACCTCCGATCATATTTATTTCCTCCATGAGCGCGCCGGAGAAGATCACGCGGTTCACGCCTATTTCAATCCCTATGGAGGATCGATTGCCCGGCCGACTCATATACTCACACGGAAAATCGATGACCTCCAGTTACTCGTGAAGAGATTCGAGATTTTGAAGCATCAGGAAAAAACCGCGATTCTGATGGTCACACCGGAGACGGGAAGATTGCCCCAGGATATGGGGGCATTGGCCAAGTACATCTCGGGAAAAAGCGGAGGTCAGGGTGAGGTGGTTTCCGCGCTGTGCGAGGGTCTTTCAGAGAGGGGGATTGATGTTCATCTCGTGACTTTGAACTTGAAGAAACGATTTCAGCGGGAATCACAGTTAAGTGAGCATCAATGGCGGGAAATCAGGTACAAGATCGATCCGGAGAAGGTTCATTTGGTGAGCTCTGCTATTTTTGCCGACAATGTCAGTGCCTACTCGGGAGACCCGCTCATGACCGCTGCTGAATTTCAGAAGGCAATCGTGAATAATATCATCAAAGAAATCAGAGCAAAACATGGAGGTAAGCTCATCATACACAGTCATGACTGGATGGCAGGCGGCGTGATCACCGCGTACGCCAAAGCAACGGGGATCCCCGTTTTGCACACCGTTCATAATGTGTTTACCGCACATGTGCCGGTGGATTTTATGCAGGGTGTTAATTTCAGTAATATCGCCGAGTATGTGTACTTCTCAGAGTATGAAGGAAAAATGGCTGTGGACTGTCAGGCCACAGCCATAAAAAATGCGACCATTATCAATTTTGTCGGGAAGAGATTTTTAGAAGAGGTCGTTTACGATTACTTCATGGACAGGCCCCTTGTGCCTGCGAGTGTCCGACAGGAGGTGAAAGAAAAATATTATCAGGATTCTGCGTGGGCCATCATCAATGCACCCTCCACTACCATGTATCCGGAGAGGTGTGAACATTGTGTCAGGACATTCGGTCCCGATGATGCGGTTGTTGAAGCCAAAAAGGAGAATCTCGTCGAATTCCAGAAAAGGACGGAGCTCGTAGTGGATCCGGATGCCATACTGTTTTTCTGGCCGTCAAGACTCGACCCCGTTCAAAAAGGAGTTGAACTCTTGGAGCATATCGCCCAGCACTTCGTGACGGTTCATGGTGATGCACAGATCGCGATTGTCGCTGACGGTGTGGGAGGTGATCGCACACACACGGAGATCCTGGGGAGAATCGCCTGTGATTCGGGAGGAAAAATAACCTATCAGCCCTTCAGTGAAAGCCTTTCCATGCTCGGCTATGCCGCTGCGAGCGATGTTTTCGGTGCCTCGCTCTATGAACCGTGTGGCCAGATCGACCAGATAGGAAATCTCTTCGGGGCGACAGCTACCAACCGTGATACGGGTGGGTATCATGACAAGATAAGGGAGCTCAGACTTAAAACATACGGATCACCCCAGGATGTGGGCAATGGATTTCTCTTCAGAGACTATGATCCGGGAGGTCTGTGGTATGGTTTAAACAAGAGCATCGCGTTTCACAGGAGACCTTTAAAGGTACGGGAAAAACAGATAACACGTATCATGAAAGAGGCACGGGAAAGATACCACCTCGGCAATATGATTGCGGAGTATGTCAGAATTTACGAGAGACTCAACAACGGCAGACCTCTCGCATAGCACGGCACGGTCTGTGTCTATCTTCTCCAACCGAGATCAAGATTCATGTCCTTCGGCGCTTCAAGCCTGACAGAAGTAAATAACGATTTTTTCTCACCCGCTCCCATATCGATACTCCAGGTCAATGTGGAAGGTGTTTTTTCCACGGGTTCCGGTTCATGTTTCAGTGTCAATTTTATCCTCTCGTCTCTCGGTTGAGGATTCGGTTCTTCCACAAGAGCCCTGATCGGGGATGTCCTGGCATTCTGGATATCGATACGCCAGTCCCAGGTGTAGGTCTGCCTGTCCGCCAGAAAGGTTCTTTCGCCTGATTTCTGGGACAGCAGTTGAACGGTTGACGTAACCAGGGGATCAACTCCGAAGAAGATTATCGCTTCCTTACCCGCAAGGGCAAAGTTCCGTTTACCAAGGATTGCACCGTCAACCGCAAACAGGGCTGTTCCGGGAGGAATCTCTTTCGACCCGGCAAGCTGAATCGATGCTCTCACAAACGACTGATTGCCGAGTGAGGGCCTCAAAAGATGGGTGAATTCTGAAGGCCATGTTTCTTCCTGAATTTTTACCCGCTGTCTCGTCCCGGCGGGGAGAGCCTTTTTCCCTATCTTCCAGACTGAGTATGTGCTCTCTCTTACCTGCTGCGGCGCTGCCGGAGCTTCTTCTGCCGCTTCTAATGGGGCTGCGCGATCTTCTGCCTCTATTTTCATTGCCTTCTTTTCCATCCCGTAGCGGTGCAAAGGACGGGGCTTGATAACCCACGGGGGCAAATCTGCCGGTGCGATGGTTGAAGTCGGTTTCAGTGTTGCTACATTAATGTGAACGTGATTCCAGTCCTCACCGGTACTCTGCCATATTTCCGCTTCCCATGAAAACACTGTGTGCTTGTTTTGTGGCCTTGCCTCAAGACGGTACAGGGGCTGCCAGCCGCATCCTGATATTGTGTAAGAATAGGTCAAAGTTGCCTCATTTGCTTGAGCGCCGGAAAGCACAAGGGTAACTTCCCAGGCAGTTTCTTTTTTTCCCGTTGCGCGGTCAAGCTCCTCCTGAACTTCACTGATCCGCTTGTTTATTTTTTCGAGTTCCGGTTCCATAGTGATTTTATCATGGTAGAACTTTCTCATATTTTTCCCGATGGAGGCGGACATATTGTTTGCATCGGTGATCGTCTTTGTCTTCGCTTTGGTCTGCAACTGCCAGAACTGGATCTGGGTTTCAAGGGCACGGATGGAAGACTGGAGTGATCTCCTCTCTTCTTTGAGTTTCTTGGACTGTTTTCGCAGATTCGCAATCTTTGTTTCATCCTGGCGGATGATCTGACGCCAGCCGACGTCGTCGATCTTAAGTTTTGCATCATCAGGCAGATGAGCCGTGAATGATTCCATATCGGCGTTGCCGGGAAGGGTAACCGCTACCACCCGACGGTCTTTCCCTTCCGTCTTGATTTTCGCCTTCGAGACTTCAACAACGTGGGCTGAATCCGGAAAGAGGGTGACCTCCCGGGGAGTGGACCAGGAATTCACCGGCAAGAGGAAAAGGAAGATGATTGCAGCACACAGCCCTGCTATAATTTCGCGAAACAAATTTCCCATCTGAAACCTCCTCTATGACGGTTGAGAAACAATGCTTTCTGCGATTGCATCGGCTATGGTCTTGACTTCACGGGCGACAGCAGGCAGGTCGATGCTCAGGAGTTCCCTGTTGCGCATCACAACCCTACCGCCGATGATGCTTGTGGTGACATCCGCACCGGATGCGGCATACACGAGCTGGGAGTAGGGATTGAACAGGGGGATCCAGTGGGGTTTCATCATGTCAAGAATGATGATATCCGCCCACTTTCCCACTTCAATCGAACCGATCTGCTCATCCAGACCGAGGACTCTTGCACCTTCGATGGTTGCCATCTTTACTACGGTTTTCGCATCCATAACTGTGGGATCCATCTGGGCCATCTTGTGAATCTTGGCGGCTGTATCCATCTCACCGAAGAGATCAAGATCATTGTTGCTGGCGGTACCGTCCGTACCCAGTCCTACAACGACCGCATTCCGGAGGAGCTTCGGGACAGGGGCGATACCGGCGGCAAGCTTCAAAGAGCTTTCAGGATTGTGGGATACTTTGACGCCGTATGTGCGGAGAATATCAATTTCGTCGTCTTCGAGCCAGTTGCAGTGGACGGCGATGGTGTGTCCGTCGAGTACGTCGATGTCCCTGAGGTAGCGCAAAGGTGATTTACCGTGCCGGCTTCTTATGATCTCGACCTCCTCCTTTGTCTCCGAGACATGGATATTGTAAGGGACTCCCGCCTTGCGCGCGACACTCTTAATGCAGACAAGAGTTCCTTCAGTGCAGGTGTACGGTGCGTGACAGGCCAGGGCCGGAATGAGAAGAGGCGATTTGTCCCTCCAGCGATCAATGAAACGCTCCGCGATTTCAATGATTCGTGACGGTGTATTCTCCTCCGGGAGGTCAATGAATCCCTGGCAGACTATTCCGCGCATACCGGAGGCGAGAGTAGCCCTGGCCACGCTGCTTTCGTAGAAATATGCATCGCAGAATGTTGTTGTCCCGGAGAGAATCATCTCTGCCATCGCGAGCATGGATCCGGCGTATACCATTTCCCTGCTCACGTGCCTGGTCTCTGCCGGCCAGATGTGGTTCTGCAACCATTCCATCAGGGGGAGGTCATCCGCCATGCCGCGGAAACAGACCATGGGTAAATGAGTGTGGGTATTTACGAGTCCCGGCATGATGAGGCATCCCGATGCATCAATGAGTTCCTTTGCCCTGAAGAGATGTGGCGGGTGCGCGTGGGATTTTTTGATGCTCTCGATACGTCCGCTCCGGATGCCAATGACGGGGTCTTTCACCATTTCCGTGTCCCCCGACATGGTAAGGAGAAGACCTCCCGTTATGAGGATGTCATACTCTTCGTGTTGCATATCAGCTTCAGGACTTCAGGCTGTCCCGTATGCGGATGGCGATCCGGTTGACTCTCTCCATCACCTCCGCCTCATTGATGGTCAAAAGACGGCGATCCTTCATTACGATACGTCCGTTGATCAGAACCGTGTCCGCATCGGCTCCGTTGACTGCATATACGAGATGTGAATATTCATCATAGAGGGGCGTCAGATGCGGCTTGTTGAGGTTGACGATCACTATATCCGCTTTCATTCCTTTCTTTATGGTCCCGACGAGACCGTCAAGTCCCAATACTTTTGCCCCGTCGGATGTCGCCATATGAAGTACGGTACGGGCAGACATCACCGTCGGATTCAAAAGTGAGGATTTTTCCAGCTTGGCTGCGGAATCCATTTCCTGAAACATGTCAAGGTTGTTATTGCTGGCACATCCGTCTGTACCCAGACCGACAACGATTCCCGCATTCAGCATATTTGTGATCGGGGCGACACCGGAGGCTAACTTCATGTTGCTTTCAGGATTGTGGACAACCTTGCATCCGTGATCGGCAAAGATCCGGATATCTTCATCTTCCATGTACACGCAGTGAAACGCAAAAAAACGTTCGTTGAGGCAACCGATTTCCTTGAGGAAACGAACAGCCTTCTTTCCAACCTTTTGCATGATGAGATTTGATTCATCCCTGTTTTCCAAAAGATGAATTGCCAACGGAAGCTGGTATCTTTCAGCCAGTGCGTTGGCACGGGAGAGAAGGGTAGGGGAACATGTGTACAGCGCATGGGGTTCTACAACGATGTTCACCAAGGGATCATCTACCCATTTTTTTATCAGGGTCTCCGTGTAGGCGAGACCCTCCTCCGGAGTTTTGACATTGGGGGAGGGAAAATCAAACAGCACCTCCCCGATGACGCAGCGGACACCTGCCTGTTTGGCGGCCTGGGCTGTTTCTTCCTCGAAGATATACATGTCGCAGAAGGTGGTTGTACCCGATTTTATCATTTCCGCACAGGCCAGGAGGCTGCCCCAGTAAGCAAGTTCCGGGTCTACGTTCTTCGCTTCAGCCGGAAAAATGTAGTTGTCCAGCCAGTCCATCAGTTCCATGTCGTCGGCGATACCTCTGAAGCATGTCATTGCCGCATGGGTGTGAGCATTGATCAGTCCCGGCATCACCAGGGAGTCCTTCGCATCGATGCGTTGACCTCCATAATATTCCTTCTCGATATCGTCGGCATCCCCCACCGCGACGATTGTATTCCCGTGAATGGCAAGAGACCCTTTTTGAATTCTTGTGTCGTTTTCGTCCATCGTAAGAATCCGACCTCCGGAAATTACGATATCAACCTCTTTCATGGATCGGTTCTCTCCTCCTCGCGTTCAAATTGCCGCACATGTAGCATAAAATTTCGATACTCTTCAAGGGATATTCCGGGAAAGCCTTAACGCTTGACAGTGATTTTCAAACATACTATACGAAAATCGATTATCACCGCCTGGGTGGCGGAAGTGGTAGACGCAAGGGACTTAAAATCCCTCGGTGCTTAGCACTGTGCGAGTTCAAATCTCGCCCCAGGCACCAGCGATCTCAAGGGGTCAGTTCACTTCAGACTGGCTCCTTTTTTTTGCAATCATGGTACCTGCCGAGGATTCGTCTGTGTGGGGCGGGCCGATATTATTTTATTTGGGAGGAAGTTCTTTTTTTCCCTTTCGGTGGGGTTTCCCCACATCCGTAACCTGCTTCAGAAATTTATCAAAATCAATACCGAACGCCTTTGCCATTGATGCCTTTTGTTCCATGGTCATGGGGCCATTTCTGAGTTGTCCGTTCAATATCCTTTCCATGTAAAGCACCTGTTTGAGAAAATGCATTTCCTCGTTGATAATTTTGAGATGTCCTATTATCCCGTCGAATGACTCCCTGAATTTTTTATTATTCATATCCATGGTTTCAACGATGCTCAAAAGGGATTGGGTGACTGCAAGTTTGAAGTCATCATCATCCAGGTTGCACATATCATTGATTTTTTTCTGGTTCAGGATCTTTTTGAAATCCAGCACGTTTCCTGTTTTGGGTTTTGATTTTTTTCGTTTCATGTTCGCTCACCGTTGTGAATTACAACCTTTGTGCGGAGGTTGCCCTTTGTGTGACGTACGCAAATCGGTCAGGAAAAATCGGTTTCGTCAGCATCAAAGAGTGTGAGAGTGACAGCGTCAAAAAATCACAGCACTCGGATGAAAAATATGGTACGAATAACGGAAAGGTGGAGGCCGCAGTACTCTCAATACAATAGCGGAAAAAATGAGCATGACTTCCCAAAACATGAGTACCCAGGAAAGTCAAGGAAAACATGAAGTCAGGGTTGCGACTATTCATGATCACAACGACTGGGTGAACATGAAGGCCAGAGAAATTGATTTAGATAAAGAATTGCAACTGGTCAGAGATCTCGACGGCATCATGAGACACTTCAGAGAATTGCATACATTCGTGGGTGTGAGCTCCAACAATATATACTGGACACGAACAATGAGTCCGGTCAGACAAATCCTCATTCCTACCGTTGATTTCAGATATATTTCCCTGATGAATCCCCGGATTATAAGCCTGGAAGGCGATGATATTCGATGTATTGAGTCATGCGGTTCAATTCCCGGTGAAATCTTTGTCGTGAAAAGAAAACCGTATGTATTCATTTCGGGATACACCTTGGAAAGGCGATACGTTGAATTGGAATATGGATCAAGGGATTTTGATCCGGGAGGGGAATGTGTGTTGGCATCATACGGCAATAAGGCATGGATTGTACAGCACGAAGTGGATCATCTTGAGGGGATAACAATCAAAAACAGAGGAACTAAAGTAAACATTTCGCACAATCTCTATGCCTGAGAGAAAAGTTCAAAGAATGAAAAAATACGGGAAAAAGAAGGGAGACCGGGAAGGTGTATCGAAAGGCGACTACGGCCTCTATGCGTCGTTGATTGAACAGACGCACGATGCGATTTATCTGCTTTACGAGGGCCGGTTTGAATATGTCAACAAAAAATTCTCGGAACTTTTTCGCATCACGCCGGAGGAGGCCAAGAGCCCTGAATTCGACTTCTTCAATCTTGTTGCTCCGGAGAGCCGTCAGCTGATTCAGGAGCGCATTGAGAGGTTTTTCCGGGGTGAGTCAATAAACTCTACTTATGAGTTCACCGCAATACGGAAAGATGGGCAAAAGATAGAAGTTGAGGCCTCGGTTTCTCATGTACCTTACAAGAAAGGAGTGGCCGCCCAGGGGATACTCCGTGATATTACTGAACGTAAGCGGTCACACATACGTCTGTCACGGATAAACGATTGTTTTTTAAATTTTGTGTCCGATCCGGTTGAAAATATTCAGAAACTCACCTGTCTCTTCGGCGAGCTCATGGGAGCGACCTGTGCGCTTTACAACAGATTAGAAAGAGGTTTCTTGGTTTCCGCAGGTCACTGGCAGACCCCCCCTGACTTTACAATGATGGACAAGCCGGATGGGCACATATGCTATGATGTGATAAATAAAGGGGGAGACAATCCGATAATAATCCGAAACCTTGAAGAAACATTATACAACAAGACCGATCCCAACGTAATGAGATATGGACTTAGGACCTATATCGGCCAGGCGGTCAAGATCGGTACCGAGTATGTCGGTTCACTCTGTGCCGTCTTCCGGGAAGATTATGTGCCTACGCCGGAAGATATCAACATCATGGGAATCGTTGCCGCAGCGGTGGGTGTTGAAGAGGTTCGTTACGGATCAGCGCTGGAACTGAAAAACAGGGAGCACTTATTGGCGATAAAATCTCGTAATCTGGAAGAACTGAACACGGCGCTCAAGGTTCTCGCAAAGAGCAGGGAAGAAGACCGTTTGGAACTTGAGGAAAAAATATTATTGAATGTGAAGAAACTTGTGCTCCCCTATATTGTAAAACTCAAGAATACCGGATTGAGCACCACCCAGAAAACCCTGACAGAGATCCTCGAAAACAGTGTGAAAAATATCAGTTCCTCTTTTTCACGAAATTTGTCATTAAAATATTTACATTTCACTCCACAGGAGATACAGGTAGCAAATCTTATAAAGGAAGGAATGACGAGTAAATCTATTGCCGAATTGCTTCATATATCAAGGAGAACGATTGATTTTCACAGAGAAAACATAAGAACTAAGTTAGGCATGCGGAATAAAAAAGCAAACCTGAGAACCTATCTCTTGTCCATACATTGATACCTGGAAATACCTGGTATTATCTACTAAATTATTTGGTATTGAATTATCAGGGTCTCAAGTCTAAAGTAAATGTAACTACACAACACCCTTCGATACCTGAAGCGGGAAGAGTAATATCGATATTCCAAGACATTCATAAAAAGCGTCAACACACGCTATCGTAGCAAGATTTTTCGGACCTTGACAGAGGTATAAAAATGCGGATTCAGGATGTGCGTGAAATTGCGAAAACATGGGGTGTCGATGCGAGAGTAGGTCGTGCAAAGAGGGATATTATTCGGGACATTCAGGTGAGAGAAGGTTATTCACCGTGCTTTCAGACAAAGGACACATGTGAGAACAACTGTTTGTGGAAAGAAGACTGCATGAGCCTCAAATGAGATTCTCAATAAAAAACCGCAGAATTATTAAGTATCAGGAATTGTTCAAGAAGTCACGTATTATGCGAGGTGATTATCATCATCCGCTGAGAAGGGAAAAGACGGTTTACGGATTGGAGGTTTTAAAAAAGACGAAAAAGACACCGGTTTTGCTTGTGACTCCGGAAACCGGCAGGCTCCCTGATGAGATGGGAAGTCTCGCCCGTTTCATTTCCGGTAAATCAGGCGGTCTCGGTGAGGTGGTCACCGCATTGTGCGAAGGTTTGAGAGAACGACAGATCGAATGTCACTTAGCCACGCTGAATTTAAAGAAGCGGTTCCAGAATGAATGCAATTTGGATGAGGGAAAATGGAGGGAAATTCGATACAAAATCGATCCAGACAAAATCCATCTGGTGAGCTCTTCAATATTTGCCAACCTGCCCACTGCATATTCGGGAGATCCTCTCCTCAATGCCGCTGAGTTCCAGAAACAAATGGTAAACAACATAATAAAAACTGTCAGGGCGAAGCACGAGGGGAGACTGATTCTCCACAGCCATGACTGGATGGCCGGAGGAGTTATTACCGCCTACGCGAAGTCGAGGGGGTGCCATATTCTGCATACGGTTCATAACGTCCATACAGGACAAATTCCACTTGATATGTTCTTTGGAGTCGACATCGAAGGCTTGTCATGGAATATATATTTCTCGGAAGAATACGGCAAGGTATGCGTGGACAGCCAGGCCACAGCAATCAAGAGCGCATCGCTGGTTAATTTTGTCGGGGAGAATTTTCTCAGGGAGATCGTCAACGATTATTTCTTAGACAGGTCGATTATTCCTCATAGTGTGAGACATGAGATCAAGGCTAAGTATTACACCGGCGCTGCTTTGAGCATCATGAACGCCACATCGCCGAGGATATATTCGGAGCGCTGCGAACATCTTAAAAAAAATTACGGGCCTTATGATGATGTCATTTCTGCAAAGAGAGAAAACCTTGTGGAATTTCAGAAAAGAACGGGGCTTATCGTAAACCCTGAGGCGATTCTCCTTTATTGGCCGTCGCGCTTGGATCCAGCCCAAAAAGGGGTAGAACTTCTGGAAGACATCGCTCTCAAATTCGTCATTGCACTTGGTGACGTCCAGATTGCCATCGTTGCCAATGGTGTCGCGAGTGATCGTGCTCATGAAGAAATATTGGGGAGAATTTCCTGGGCATCCGGCGGGAAAATAACATATCAGCGTTTCGACGAAAAGCTTTCCCTTTTAGGGTACGCTGCGGCAAGCGATGTATTTGGTGCTTCCCTCTACGAGCCGTGCGGCCAGATCGACCAGGTAGGGAATATTTACGGGGCAACAGCGACAAACCGCGACACCGGCGGTTATCATGACAAGATAAAAGAGTTGACACTGCAGTGTGATGGTGCACACAGGGACGAGGGAAACGGATTCCTCTTCAGGGATTACGATCCTGGAGGACTATGGTATGGGTTAACAAGGAGTGTCCGGTTTCACAGGAGACCCCTGGAGATAAGGGAGAAGCAGATCAAAAGGATTATGAGGGAAACGAGACAGAAGTATGATTTGAGTACCATGGTGGATGAGTATGTACGTGTCTACGAGCGACTCAACGGTGGGAAGCCTCTGGTGTAGCGAAATTGCAGACTAAATAAAAAATAAGATGGGCATTATGCGTCTTACGTAAATACCCCGCCTGTGCAAGGCGGGGTATTTGTTTGCAGAGCACATAAGAGTGTAAGGGGTTTTTCGTTTCCGGAAGCTGCCCCTGGCGCTCCACTCCGGTTACACATCAGCCATCAGTTTGTCAAATTCGTCAACGGTCACCGCGGGGCATGTGGTAAAGGAAATGCCCGTGAGTTTACAGAGGGCAACTGATGCCTGCATTGCCTTATCGACTCCTGGGAACGTCACAATAAAAACGAGATCGTTTTCGCCTAACAATGCGTGCATTGACTTTACATTGCCACCGAATTTCTTTATAAGGCTTAATGCCTTATCCGTTCTTTTCGCACTGATTGCTTTCGTAGCCTCGTGCGAATATTTGCCGAACATAAAAAAAGTAACCATGGTATTCCCTCCTTTTTAATTAAATTTGCATCAAGTAACTGTGAGTTACATTCCGCTTGATTAAAACTATCAGGATGAGTAATTCTTGTCAATGATTCAGGCAAGGTAAGAGTGATACTTGTAAAAAAACAACATTGACGCAAATCAAGTTGAGCGATTCAGTTGCTGCACAAACCCGTACGGAGAATGCGAACTCGGATATCGATATCGCTATGCCGGTGACGGCAGGAGGCGAAACAGCCGGCAGGAGGTGCGTCGGGGGTGCGCAACATTCTTGACACGATCGCTTTAGTCTATTAGATTCCGTATACATTATGTCACGGGAGAGGTGATGATCATGGGCGAAGTACTTTTTCGTGAAATTGACGGTTCAAAGGACACGTACGTTGAAAAGCTTGCATCCCTCCTCGGGGATTTAAAAAACCCTTTTGCGAAGGGCGATAGTGTGGGTATCAAGCTTCACTGGGGCGAGCGGGGGAATCATAGCTATCTGTCACCGATCTATGCGAAAGAGATTTCCCGATGGCTCCGGGATCAGGGGGCCAAACCGTTCGTTTTTGATACTACAGCGCTGTATTCCGGTGGACGGCGTACCGGAAGCGATTCCTTGCTTACGGCGAAAGAACACGGTTTCGTCGAAGACTATCTCGGATGTCCTGTGCTCATCGCAGATGGTCTTGACGGCAAAGATGTAGTGGAAATCCCTTCAGGATATAAACATTTCAAGACAGTTCAGGTGGCTTCAATTGTGGAGAAGGCGGATGGATTTTTCATTTTCTCCCATTTCAAGGGGCATATGGCGGCCGTATTCGGCGGGGCTATCAAGAATATCTCCATGGGATTTGCCTCGCGCGCACAAAAGCAGAGAATGCACTCGGATGCGCGACCGAAATTAAGGAGGGATATATGTACCCGTTGCGGTGTCTGTGTGGAAATCTGCCCATCAGGTGCCGCCAGGGCAGGGGATAACGGCTATCCCGTGTATGATTTGGAAACATGTATAGGCTGTGCTCAATGCATTGCCCTCTGCCCGGAAATGGCACTCAGAATTTTATGGAATACCGATGATACCGTTTTTCAGGAAAAGTTAGTGGAAACGGCAGCGGCGGTATGGAGGCGCATTCAGCAAAAGGCTGTTCTGGTCAATGCCCTGATCAATATCACGAAAGAGTGCGATTGTCTTGCAGGAGAAAATCCGGTTGTCTTTCGCGACCTCGGTTTTTTAGGTGGTTATCATCCCGTGGCGATTGATGCCGAATCGTTGAGGCTCATAGGAGCGGAACGCTTCGAGCAGTCCCACCCGGATATTAACTGGAGAAGGCAGTTTGAATACGCAACGGAAACGGGATTCTTTTCCGGTCACATATCTCTGCCGTAATGATTGATTACCCCAATCAACTCAATCAGGAACAGCTCCGCGTCGTAATGGAAGGCAGCGGACCGGTGCTTGTCATTGCCGGCGCAGGAAGTGGCAAGACGCGAACACTGACCTACCGGGTTGCGTGGCTCGTTGAATCCGACGTTCCTCTGGAGAGGATACTCCTTGCAACCTTCACCAACAAAGCGGCACGGGCGATGTTGTCAAGGGTTACGATGCTCATTGACAGGGACCTCGGTGGTATGTGGGGCGGAACATTTCACCATATTGCCCATCTCATTCTGAGATCGCAATCTCATCTCTTAGGTTACGACAGGAATTTTTCTATTATGGATGGCGAGGACTCCACGCAACTGATCAACGCATGTGTATCTGCACAGGGGATTCATACGAAGGGTAACCGATTCCCCCGGGGAGACGTGCTCAGGGACATCATGAGCTTATCTTTGAATATGAAGATTTCACTCGAAGAGGTTGTAGAACATCGGTACCCTTATTTTCGCCTGTGCCTCGAAGATATGTTGAGGGTTGAGAAAAATTACACGGCTCGTAAAAAGAGCCTGAACGTCATGGATTTTGATGATCTCCTTCTAAACTGTAAAAAAATTCTCTACGAATTTCCGCATGTCTTGGACAAATATTCGGAACGATTTTCCCACATTCTCGTTGATGAGTATCAGGACACGAACATGATCCAGGCAGCAATACTCGATCTCCTTGCTCACCGTCACAGGAATATTATGGTTGTGGGGGACGATGCGCAAAGCATATACTCATTCAGAGGGGCACATTTTGCAAACATAATGGATTTTCCGGTAAGGTATCCCGAATGCAAGATACTCAAACTGGAGACGAACTACCGGAGCACGCCCGAAATTCTTCATTTCGCCAACATGAGCATTGTCAATAATGAAAACCAATATCACAAGACACTCACACCGGTGCGTGGAAAAGGGATAAGGCCGATACTTGTACCGGTACAGAATGCCACTCTGCAGGCACACTTTGTTGCCCAGCGCATCCTTGAAATGATTTACGAGGGGATTCCCCTGAACGAAATAGCCGTGCTTTACAGGGCACATTATCATTCCATGGAAGTTCAAATGGAACTCACGCGGAGAGGAATTCCTTTTGAAGTTCGGTCAGGCATGAGATTTTTCGAGCAGGCTCATGTGAAAGACGTTGTCGCGTATATGAGGATTATTACAAATCCGCGCGATGAAGTTGCATGGAAAAGAGTGCTTGGTCTTTACGGGAAGATCGGGAAAGTCACCGCCGATAAGGTATGGAAGTTCATCTCGGGGGAGGCTGACCCTCTGTCGGCGGTATTCAGTGAGGGTTTTTACCGTTCGGGCACGCGGGCGACGTGGCCGGGGTTATTGAATCTCCGGAATACAATTCAGAAATGCATGAGTGATCATCCCGGGCCGGATGTCTTAATGATTATCGGGACTGTGCTTGAAAATGGCTATGAAGATTACCTGTACGCGAGATATGCCGATGCGGCATCGAGAATAGAAGATCTGGAGCAGCTCGCACAGTACTCGAAAAGGTTTCATTCCTTGGATGATTTCTTGAGCGAACTTGCCCTCATGACGAATATGACGGAAGCGAGCGAAACCGACATCCGACATGATGCAGAGGACAGGATAATCCTCAGCTCAATCCATCAGGCGAAGGGTCTCGAATGGTCGGTGGTCATCATGATCTGGTGTTCAGAGGGGATGATGCCTCTCGCTCGTGCCCTGAAAGATCCCGATGGTGAAGAGGAAGAGAGAAGGCTCTTTTATGTAGCGGCAACCAGAGCGAAAGACCAGCTCTACCTCTGTTATCCCTTGGTTGACCATACGAGAACTATGGGGAATATGATGTTATCCCCATCGAGATTTATCACGGAGATTGCTCCCCTGTCGTACGAGAGAGAAACATGTCCGTATGAACAGTGGATAGTCAGCGAGGAGTATCGCTCTTAGATCCACCGGTCAAGTTTTGATTTCGCCTCATACTCTTCCCTGAGGGCGATTTGTGTGGCTTCAGCGATATCTTCGACTCTTTTTACCCAGTCTTCAAATTTGATATCTACCCCGAAAATGCCGGTCATATCGTCATTCTCGTCGGTAATCGGTGCGGATACGGTAATGCAGAGTGCCCCTGTCATTTTTGAAATATAGAAATTCGTGACGTGCATCTTCCCCGTTTTAAGAGGCATAATGAACCACTCGCGGTCCGATTGATCCGTTCCGATGCCGTAACTCTCGTATTTGGCCCTGTCAGCGATATTGGTAATGTTTCGTGTTGTCTTCTTCCCGTTCATGTCAACGACATACGCAAACTGAATTGACGGGTTCTCTTCGATGAACTGTTGCATAATCGGTTCTTGAAGTTCCGGTTTCATTGACTTCATTACAGGATGTTCAATTACTTTCTTTACCACGTCCATAGCGGCCTGGGTCGCCATGTACTTGATCTTTTCCAGATCGGACATGAAGAGTTCCGGCAGGTACTTCCGCACCAGCTTTTCCAGTTCTTCGTTTGATATTCCCGTGACCCTTCCGGATTCGTATTGTTCCGTTACCCATTTATGAATTTTTGATACGCCCGGATGCCGCTTGTCGACGGCATTCGGCCCACTTGTGCCCAGACGATTGTTAATCCACTGAGCAATACCGGCCTTGCCCGATTTGTCGGTGATCATAAACACGAGAGGTCTGTTCAATATCTTTGTGGTGTCGAAAATATTATAGATTTCTTCGTTCTTGATCAGACCGTCGACATGTACCCCGGCCCTCGTGACATTAAAGTCCGAACCGACAAAGGGGTGGTTGGGGGGGATCTTGAAACCAATTTCTTTTTCGAAGTATTCGGCAATATCCGTGATCACCGTGGTGTCGATCCCGTTGTTTGTCCCTCGCAGGCTTATATACTCGATGATGAGACCTTCAATAGGCGCATTTCCCGTTCGTTCCCCGAAGCCTAAGAGTGTCCCGTTTGCAGCAGCACAGCCATAGAGCCAGGCTGTTGTCGCATTGATTAACGCCTTATGGAAATCGTTGTGTCCGTGCCATTCAAGCAGGTGACCCGGTACCCCCCCGTCGTCGATAAACGCACGGATGAGCTTGTCCACACTCCGCGGCAGTGACGCTCCCGGATAGGTTACACCGTAGCCCATGGTATCACAGAGTCTCACCTTAATATCTATGCCGCTTTCTTCCCGAAGTTTCATCAACTCAATTGCCAGAGGGATACAAAACCCGTAGATTTCTGCTCGCGTAATGTCCTCAAAATGGCAACGTGGTATAATTCCTTCGTGAAGAAGATTTTTCACGATATCGAGATAGTCATCAAAGGCTTTCTTTCGGGATTTATTTAATTTGAGAAAAATGTGATAATCGGAGACCGACGTGAGTATGCCCGTCTCTTTTAATCCTGCCTCTTTCACCAGTTTGATGTCTTCTTCTACGGCCCTTATCCATCCGGTGATCTCCGGGTATCTCAACCCCAGTTCGATACACTTTGCCACTGCATCCCTGTCTTTTTTACTGTAGAGAAAAAATTCAGAGTGTCTAATTACACCTCTTGTCCCACCTAATTTACCCATCAGAGTGAATAGATCGACAATCTGCTTCACAGTATAGGGAGGCCGTGCCTGTTGCCCATCCCTGAATGTCGTGTCGGTAATGAATATCTCTTCTGAAGGGTTAATCGGAATTATTTTGTGGTCGAAATCAATCCTGCTGATTTCCTCATAAGGGAAAACGCCTTTTTGCAGATTTGGTTCGTCCACGTCCCGCAGTTCAAATTTCCAGAATTTTGTGTGTTCGTGATCCAGCACTCTTCTGTCTTTATTCCATTTAGCCATGATGAGTTCTCCCATTCTATTGAAAAAAAAGAGGGCACCCTGAAACCGGCTGTGCCCTCTTTGAAACGGTATTGCAGGTTTCAGTCAAGTGGTGTGAAGGCCTCCTTGGGAGGTAAGTAAGGCTTTGGGGCTCCTGCTTTCTTTCTCTTTTGCTTTATCACCTCCATGGAGTACCCCTTCCTCGGGATATCGAACTTCTGACCTGGATAGATCAGATCCGGGTTCTTTATCTTCTTTTTATTTGTCTCGTATATCAATGGCCACAGGTATGGATCATTGTATCGATCCTTGTACTTCGCTATCCACCAGAGACTTTCACCCTTTTTTACTGTATGTTGATCTTTGCCGATGAGCTTTTTCTTCACCGGTTCCTTCGCTTCCACTTTGGTCTCTGCCGCTTCTTTTTTATCGGCCTCGGCAATAACGGCAGCTTCGGGAGCCGGTTTTTCAGCTACAACTGAGGGCTTTTCCGGAACAGCTTTCTTTTCTTCCAGTGTTTCCTGTTTCACTTCCGGAGGTTTCTCAACGAGTGCCGTTTTGGAAGGTTGCTTAGCGCATGCCGACAGTATGCATAACAATACAATGACGGCAAGAATGTTCATGGAGACGCGATGCGTGCAAGAATATAACATTGGCTTTCCCTCCCGACATCTTTTGGGCTTCAGGTTATTCACAGTAATCCGGATCTCCTTGAAAAAATATGCATCACGTTATAAATATCGGGACGTTTTGTCAATAAAAATTATGGACGATGATCAGAGTATTTTTAGAGAAAGTTCCATGAGTTGCTCAATGCTCACCTGAGTGGGGGCATCCGTGAGAAGGCACGTCGCCTTCTGCGTTTTGGGGAAGGCAATCACATCCCTGATAGAATCCATCCCGATCATCATCATCACAAGTCTATCAAAACCAAGGGCGATTCCACCATGCGGAGGTGTTCCATATTCTAATGCGTCTAAGAGAAAACCGAATTTTGACCGAACCTCCTCAGGTTCCATGCCCAGCGTCTTGAAGATCATATTCTGGATCTTTTGCTGATGAATTCTGATACTTCCCCCTCCGATTTCTGTTCCGTTCAGGACGAGATCGTATGACCTTGCTCTGACTCTGCCCGGCTCTTTGAGGAGAAGCGGGACATCTTCCAGCACGGGGGAGGTAAAGGGATGATGTTTGGAGACGAGCCTTTTTTCAGTGTGACTGTATTCGAAAAGCGGGAATTCATTCACCCAGGTAAAGGAAAATTGTTCCTGAGAACACAGATTCAATCTCTTCGCAAGGTGAATTCTCAAATTACCCAATGCTTCATGAACGACGGTCGGTGAATCCGCGAGCATTATGATGACGTCGCCATCCTTCGCATCAATTTTCTCATTTACCTTTTTTACTTCGCCGGGCTTGAGAAACTTGGAAATTGGGGATGTCCACCCGCTGGGATTCACCTTGGCCCATGTCACACCTTTCGCACCATATTGAGTGACGTATTCTTCGAGTGAATCAAGGTCTTTTCGTGTGAGGGATTTTCCGCCGTCGACTTTCAGGACTTTCACAATACCGCCGCCGGATATGGCCTCTTGGAAGAAACTGAGGTTTGAATGCGTGAGAATATCCGTTACATTATACAGTGTGAGCGAAAAGCGGAGGTCTGGATTATCCCTCCCATAGCGTTCAATCGCGTCGACGTAAGATATTTTCGGGAAGGGTGTACGTAGCTCCGTGTTCAAGCAGATTCTGAAAATGTGGGCCATCAAACCTTCAATAAGGCAGATCACATCATCCTCGGAGATGAAAGACATTTCTAAATCAATTTGAGTAAACTCCGGTTGTCGATCAGCTCGCAGATCCTCATCCCGGAAGCATCTGACGATCTGGTAATACCTGTCAAATCCCGCGACCATTAATAACTGTTTGAAAAGCTGAGGTGATTGGGGAAGCGCATAAAACATGCCCCGATTGATCCGGCTTGGAACGAGATAATCCCGGGCACCTTCGGGTGTACTTTTGGTGAGAAATGGCGTTTCAACTTCAATGAACCCTTCTTTTTGAAGGTAGCTGCGTGTTTCCATAGAAACTTTATTTCTGAAGATAAGATTTTGCTGGATGTCAGATCGGCGCAGATCCAGGTATCGATACTTTAATCTTAGACTTTCTGAAATATCCATATTTTCATTGAGAACAAATGGCGGAGTTTTTGATTCATTGAGTATCTCCAGATCATCAACCATAACCTCAATCTCGCCGGTCTTCAAAGCGGGATTTGCCATGTTTTCAGGTCTTCTGTGTACTTTTCCGTGCACGGCGAGGACATACTCATTTCTTATCCTGTGTGCTTCCGTGTGAATACCGGGGTTGATGTCTGGATTAAACACAATTTGAACCAGTCCCTCCCGGTCTCTTAAATCAATAAAGATGACTCCACCATGATCTCTTCTCCGGTGGACCCACCCCATAAGTGTCACTTCTTCTCCCACGTGGGAGTCTCTGAGAGAACCACAGTAATGAGTTCTTTTCATGGTACTCATAATGTCCTAAAAACGCTATTTCCTTTCTTGAAGTTTCTTTACGATAATGTCCTCGAAATCGTCGATAGTAAGGTGTTCCTGTATTCCGCTTTGCATGTCCCTCAGTACTGCCACTTTTTCCATGAGTTCTTTTTTTCCCAGCATCAGAGTAAAACGGCATTTCAGTTTATCAGATTTTTTCATCTGACTTTTCAAGCTCTTGCCTGCATAGTCGGTTTCAACCTTCACTCCGCGGAGGCGTAAACGATTGCACAGAATGAATGAGAGCTTCTCCGCATCATCACCGATCGCGGCAATGAAGAGGTCGGGAGAGAGAAGAAAATCATCGTCTTTGAAGGGAACGAGAGAGAGGATACGCTCACAACCCAGTGCGAATCCCGTCCCGGGTACATCCGGTCCCCCGAGATCTCTCACAAGGCCGTCGTATCTCCCCCCGCCGGCGATAGCGTTCTGCGCCCCGAGTGATTCTGTGACAATTTCGAAGGTCGTTTTTGTGTAGTAATCCAGACCCCTTACCATTCTTGTGTTTATCACAAAGGGTATGCCGAATATATTCAGAAACTCCTGTAGCTTCGCAAAATGTTCGTTGCAGCCGGGACATACAAAATCGAGAGTTTTAGGTGCATTCTCGATGGCATGGATACAATTTTTTCGTTTGCAATCAAGAATTCTGAGAGGATTACTACTGATGCGGCGTCGGCAGTCCTCACAGAGGTCGTTTTCCTTCCCTCGCAAGAACAGTGTCAATTTTTTTCTGTAATCCGGTCTGCAGGTGGTGCAACCGAGGCTGTTGATCTGGAGTTCTACATCTGCGATCTTGATCCTCTCGAGATATTGCGTGAGCATCAGGATGATCTCGGCATCTATTCGAGGATCGTCGAGACCGATCGATTCAACGTTGATTTGATGAAACTGCCTGTATCTGCCTTTTTGCGGTCTTTCCCGTCTGAACATGGGGCCGATTGTGAAGAGCTTGGCAACAGGGTCAGCGGAATACATGGAGTGCTCGAGATAGGCGCGTATAATGGAGGCAGTAGCTTCCGGGCGTAACGTGATATACTCATCGCTTCGATCAAGAAATGTATACATCTCTTTTTCGACAATATCAGTTAATTCCCCGATACTCCGCTTGAAAAGAGCCGTCTTCTCAAGAATGGGGACACGAATTTCCCGGAAGCCAAAGTCAGAGAAGATATTCCTTGCCGTCTCTTCAATATATCGCCATTTTCCCGTTTCCTGAGGCAATATGTCTTTAAAACCTCTCACCGCAGTGATCATGTCCATATAATAATATGCCGCCTTTCAACCATGAGACACGCGTTCAGTCTTTACACCATTCGAAGCGTCGTTCGATAGCATATAAACCATTGAAGTGCAATAAAATTCTGGATTACATGCCGCCGCTATTAAATACCCTTGTTGTGATGTGGTGACCATCCGTTGTGATGCATATGGCGCCGTTGAGATCCGTTCTGTATACTGCCGCACCAAATTTTTTGTATCTTTCAAGGACATGAGCGTGGGGGAGGTCGTGGATATTATCGGCACCACAGCTTATTACGGCAATCTCAGGTTGAACACCCTTGATGAACGGTATTGAACTCGAAGTGAATCCCCCATGATGAGGAACGAGCAATACCTGGCTGTTGAGCGTTCTCTCTGTTGCAATAATACGGGCTTCTCTTTTTTCAGATATGTCTGAGGGAAAAAGATAACTCACCTTTCCGTAGGTTACTTTAATGACAATGGCATTATTATTTATATCCTGATAATTCTCTTCGGGGACATTGCTCGATTCTATGGACTTTTCCGGATTAAGTATCTGAAGCTCAGCGCCGCCAATATTCACCCTGCCGGTATCCTTGGACACTCTGCGGTGTAAAATTTTCTTATCGGTAATTATATTCATGAAATTTCTGTATGATTCCATTGACGAAATCTGGCCGTTTGTCCATACCTCCTTCACATTGAAGTTCTGGAGAATGAAGAGAAGCCCATTCAAATGATCGGGGTGAGGATGGGTTAAAACAACTATGTCAACGGTATTTACCCTTTTATGCCATAGGAAGGGAGCGACCACATTTCTCCCTACATCAAAATCACTCAGGTGGAAGCCACCTCCGTCTATGAGCATAGTCTTTCCCCCTGGGAATTCAATAAATGACGAATTCCCTTGACCCACATCAACGAATGTCACGCGTACATCCTTTCTATGGGTGTTATGCGCGAATTGAATAATTCCTTGAGAAATGAGCACGATCACCAGGAAAGCCAAAACGACCTGATGCCATAGATACTTTTTCCCCATTGATTTTCCCGTATCTTTTTCCTTTCTTTCCTGAAACCCGTCGAGGAGATCGACACACATAACGAGAATGATATAGTAGAGAGCGATTTCAATCAGCGTAGGAGTGAACATGAAAAAGGAAGAGCCGGGAACTGATGCGAAAAAGTCTACCATAACGACAGAAAGCCACACGAGAAATGATGCAATGTTCACAAGAATGACTGCCAATGAAGGTATCAGGAACGCGGCAAAAATGATCGCGACGCATATCGGAATTGTGATAATTCCCAGCAGGGGAGTCACGAAAAAATTCGATATGAGCACGACCGTTGATACCCTGTTGAAATAATATACAATCAGGGGCAGGGTACCCAGTGTGGCACTTACGGTCGCTACAATAAACGTTATTACATACACCGCCGTCTTCTGTGTGAAAATGGTGTGTGATGAAGTTTGTTGCGAGAACCGGTTTGTAATGATTTTCATTATCTTCGGTGTGATGAAAAGAATTGCCCAGACTGCGGTAAATGAGAGTTGAAAAGAAACGTCGAACAGAGAATGGGGTGAGAAGACGAGAATGATAAGTGCAGCAAGTGCCAGGGTATTGTAGAGATCATTCTCTTTTCCCCACACAATAGCGACCATGAAAGTAATGGCCATTATCGTCGCTCTGATTACCGATATTCCCATACCGGCGATCATTGCATAAATCATTACCGGGAATACGGCAATAATGGTGGAGAGGGTGATCATGTTGAAGCGCAAGAGAAGGTATGGAATTGATTTCATCAGCGCTCGTATCGCGAAAATTGAAAAAAAGGCAACTATGCCTATGTTGAATCCTGATATGGCGAGGATGTGCGTCGTGCCGGTTTTATTAAATTTTTCCATGACATCTTTAGGGATCGCCTGTTGTTCTCCAAGTATCATGGCCTGTATTATCTCTTTCTCGGGTGAGAGAGTATTATCCTGAATAATCCTTCGCAAATTGCTTCTGACCTGTTCAAGATATGATTTCAGTGCGCTTCCCTGATTTGTCCTCAGCAAAATGATACCAGATGCGTCTTTCACATGACCACGGACAAAGATCCCCCTGTAACTCATATGCTTCTTGTAATCGAATCCGCCGGGATTATTGAAATTCCGAATGTTCCTTAGTTTTGTTTTAAAGCGCACGAAGTCACCATATCTGTATTGATGGGAATTGCGAACGGAGAGAAGTAAAGTGCCTTCCACGGGGAGGCTTTCATTACCGTTGCTGAGCACGCTTGTGGCGACGCTGAGCTCTGTCCTGTCAGGGAATACATGAGGTGTTTCGCAAATCATCCCTTCAATGGTTACACGTTCTCCGGGAATGTGATTGGCGATATGATTACTGCCCCTCCGCTCAAGATCATAGACTTGAATGATCAGGAAGCCGTAGGTGAATGATGTGATGATCACGAAAGTGGCAATGAGTGTCTTGAATCGGCTTATTGCAGCAAATAACAAGACGGTGAGTACAGCTGTCAGGGCTAATACAAGCGGCAACGTAGAAAGCTGGTAAGTGTTCCCTGCCGTGATTCCGAGTGAGAGTGCAACAAGAAGTGGTATGATGGGTTGTTTCATATCAAAGACGCAAGCAATGCAGCAAAATGCCATATAAATGGCAAGGGTATATACAGCACGTTATGAAATATGCGTATTATTATAGCTTGTTTTTATAAAAGAACATATGAAATTGATTAGATTTAATGTTGAAAATATTATACCATGCATCTGGTCATCGAACGAGAAAAGGTGTCGGAGCGGCGATTTCCAGAAACATGATACACGTTAAACATTTAACACTATGGAAGGGTAGTATATTTTGCTGCGGGACGATATTACCTTAAGACTCCGATGGCTCATGTTGTCAAGGCTCGCCATCGCAACTTTTTTATTGGGTATCACCACGTTTATCAAGATCCAGAGGACGGAAATTCTTCCGGAAGTTTCCCTTATTTCACTCTATGTCATCATCTCACTTACATACCTGCTTTCGATCGTATACTCACTCTGCCTCAGATTTATCGAGAATTTAAGAATAAACGTATATATACAGGCGCTCTCTGACGTAATATTGATCACCGGTCTTGTGTATGTTACGGGTGGGATTAGGAGCATATATTCGGTTTTTTATCCCCTGGTGATCATTTATTCCGCGCTCTTTCTGGCAAGGGGGGGAGGTCTGATCATTGCGTCCGCCTCCAGTATCCTTTACGGCGTGCTTCTTGACCTGGAATACTACCAGATTCTCAACCCTTTATACACGATAGCTATTGATGAGTATCATTTTAGTGCAGGATATGTTTTTACGCGCATCATAATCCATATTGCTTCGTTTTATATCATAGCCCTCCTCGCCAGTTTCGTTGTTGAAAAAGAAAAACAGACGAGAATGCTCCTTGCGGAGAAAGAAACTGCATTTGATCAGCTCGATCTCTTACATAAAAGCATTATTGAATCTGTTGATACGGGCATTATGTCGATTAATCTGAAGGGGAGGATTAAATCCTTTAACAGGGCCGCAGAAGAGATTACGGGTTTTTCTTTCAAAGATGTGGAAAATAAAAATATTGCAGAGATTTTCCCGAATTATGCCGAGATACAGGATAAGATAAAAACGGAAGATCATAAAGGTTCGGTTAAAAACAGATTTGATGTGGAAATTATAGGAAAGGGTAATAAGAATCTTCAACTCGGTTGTTCTGTGTCCTTCCTCAAAGACACTAAGGGCAGGAGGATCGGAGATATTCTCATTTTTCAGGATCTTACGAATATAAAAAAAATGGAGGAAGCTCTCGAAAAAAGTAGAAGGCTTGCATTCATCGGGGAAATGGCCGCAGCACTTGCGCACGAGATGAGAAATCCCCTTGCGTCCATCAGTGGACCGATTCAGGTTCTGAGAAAGGATCTTGAATTGAATACAGTTGATGAAAAATTGATGCACATTATTTTAAGGGGAAAGGATCAGCTGGAAAATATCATTAAAGATTTTCTCCTTCTGGCGAAACCATCGACGGGTACAAGGGAAAGGTTGCTCATCGGAGAAGTGATCAATGATGTCATCGAGTGTATTCAGTATGTGCCTGACTGGAACGAAAACATACACATATCCCTTCTTCCGTCTGACAATATAAGTATTTATGCAAATAAGACAGAATTGAGAGAGGTCATATGGAACCTCATTCTTAATGCCATACAGGCGATGCCGGACGGGGGAACCCTTTCTGTCGAAGCGAAAAGAGATTTCGATGATTTTGAAAAGGAATTTGTTGAGATCAGGATTAGCGATACCGGGTATGGTATAGATGGTAAAAATCTCAATAAAGTTTTTGTGCCATTTTTTACCACAAAAGAGAGGGGAACGGGACTGGGACTTGCTATTGTGAATAGAATTGTCGAGGTAAACAACGGGAATATCCGTATCGAAAGCACGGTTGATAAAGGGACAACGTGCATTGTCTCTTTACCGTTAATGTAGTGCTGGTAACCATAATCTCGTTTGTTGAATTGAAAGAGGAGATAAGATGGCAAAAATTTTGGTAGTGGATGATGACCAGGGCATACGGGAGTTTCTCGAGATTGTGCTGAGCAGGGAGGGGTATGACGTCACTAGTGTCACCGACGCGCCAAAAGCGTTACATCGATGCAAAAAGGAGCGATTCGATCTCATTCTTGTCGATTTAAAGATGCCCAAGATTGACGGAATAGAGTTCCTAAAAATGGCAAAGGATACCTGTCCGGAGACAATGGTTATATTGATGACTGCCTATGCATCACCGGAAACAGCAGTATCTGCAATGAAAGAAGGTGCGTATGATTATATCGAGAAGGGTTTTGAT
>Ga0194112_10002049_pt1 | contig 29220 bp, 28 predicted proteins | sample TA2MahC400mmetaG_FD_146191 | JGI IMG/M metagenome (GOLD analysis project Ga0194112, IMG submission 146191) | Freshwater microbial communities from Lake Tanganyika, Tanzania - TA2015016 Mahale Deep Cast 400m | ecosystem: Environmental > Aquatic > Freshwater > Lake | place: Tanzania: Lake... | reverse complement strand
ATTCTTGATCTTGCCAAGAAGAATAAAGAGGTGATTATTCCTGCGTATACGCATTTACAGCCGGCTCAGGTCGTATTGTTGGCTCATCATTTCTTAGCTTATTTGGAAATGCTTGAAAGGGATAAGAGTAGATTAATTGATACGTCTAAGAGAACCAATGTAATGCCTTTAGGCTCATGCGCATTATCAGGTACATCTTTAGGCATAGATAGAGCGTTTGTTTGCAGAGAATTAGGTTTTAATAAGGTCACAGCTAATAGTATTGATTCTATAAGTGACAGGGATTTCGTTATGGAAATATTGGCTGATATTACGATTCTCTCGGTGCATCTTTCCCGGATTGCGGAAGATTTAATTTTATGGTCCACACGAGAATTTGATTTTATTGAGATTGACTGGTCTTTTTGCACCGGCTCATCAATCATGCCTCAGAAGAAGAATCCGGATATATTAGAACTTATTCGGGCAAACGTAGGTGAGATCCACGGAAATTTATCGAGCGTATTGATTATGATGAAGGGTTTGCCTTTGTCATACAATAGAGATATGCAGTTTGATAAGCCGCCACTTTTTAATTCAGTAGATACTATAAAAGAGATTCTAACTATCTTTAATGAATTATTTAGAAAGGTCAAGGTAAATAAAACTGTCATTGCAAAAAAGATTTCCGATGAATCTTTATTTTCGGTTGATATTATGGAATACCTTATCAAAAAAGGCGTCTCTTATAGAGATGCTCACGATACGGTGGGAAAGATGGTAAAACAATTTTTGGATAAAGGAAGAGATTTTTCAACCATAGATATCAAAGAATTCAAGAAATTCTCTAAGGCATTCGGAAACGATGTTAAAAAGTTATTAAATCCAAAGACTTCAATTAGTTTAAAGAAGTCTTTTGGTGGGACTTCACCTGAAAGGGTTAATACGCAATTAGAAATCTGGAAAAGGAAGTTAGATGCATGATTTTAAGTTTAGGGGTAATAGGCTTTATTGCGAATCGGTAAATATTGAATCTGTTGCTAGAAAAGTTGGAACACCTTTTTATCTTTATAGCTATAAGACTTTGCTTGATCATTTTAGCAAGATTAAGAAGGCTTTTAGCAGTATTAATCCTTTGATCTGCTATTCCATGAAGGCAAATTCTAATCTGGCAATAATCAGGGCTTTAGTCAAGGCCGGCGCTGGCTTGGATATTGTTTCCGGAGGGGAGCTGTACAAGGCTTTAAAAGTCGGCTGTCCGACAAATAGGATTGTCTATGCCAGCGTAGGAAAGACAGAAGAAGAAATTATTGAAGCGATCAGAAGGGAAATCCTGTTTTTTAATGTGGAATCCCTGCCAGAGTTAGACTTGATTAATGAGGTTTCGCGCAGGCACAATAGAGTTGCTCAGGTATCCATTCGCATTAATCCTGATGTTGAGCCGGGAACGCATCAATATATAACTACCGGCAAGCTGACTAATAAGTTCGGTATGGATTTTCTGACGGCGCGCAAGATTTTCGCCCAAAGAAAAAGGTTTCCTAATCTGAATATTAATGGTCTGCATATGCATATCGGTTCGCAGATTATTGCCGGTGAGCCATTTTTAGATGCAATTAGACGAGTCGTCCGTTTTATAGATAACCTTAAGTTTCTTGGTATTAGATTGGAATACTTAAATATCGGAGGAGGACTCGGGATTATTTATAAGGATGAAAAGCCGCAGACAGCAGATGATTTTGCAAGAGTGGTAGCGCCAATTCTAAAGAGAACAGGCTTAAAAATTATCTTAGAGCCAGGAAGATTTATCGTCGGTAATGCCGGTATTTTAGTCACCAGGGTGCTTTATATAAAGAAATCAATCAACAAGATCTTTGTTATTGTTGATGCCGGGATGAATGATTTGATCAGGCCTTCACTTTATCAGGCTTATCATGAGATTGTTCCTTTAAAGAAGGCACCTGGCAGGCCTGCTAGAACAGTTGACGTTGTCGGCCCGATTTGCGAAAGCGGAGATTTCTTTGCCAAGAATCGGAAGATCACCTTGCCAAACGAAGGAGACTTCTTGGCAGTTATGGGTGCCGGAGCATATGGTTTTAGCATGGCTTCTAATTATAACAGCCGTAAGCGCCCCAGCGAGATAATGGTTAAGGCAAATAAGTTTTTTGTGGTTAGGAAAAGGCAAGCCTATCAAGATTTGCTTGAAGGAGAAACTATCCCCAGTTTTATAAAATGAAAAGAATTAATTTTACTAAGATGGTGGCAAGCGGAAACGATTTTATTGTTATCGATAAACCGGTTACTAATCCGCATTTATTGGCCAGGCGCGCCTGCGAGCGTAAGACCGGGATCGGCGCCGATGGGCTTTTGTTAATTCAGAAGATAAGGAATAAAGATTTCAGAATGCGTATCTTTAATCCTGATGGCTCGGAAGCCGAGATGTGCGGAAACGGTGCGCGCTGCCTGGCAATTTATGCCAGCTCAAAATTCAAAACTAAGAATTTAAGGTTATTTACTAAGGCTGGGATCATCGAGGCACAAACCAATAAAGACGTTGCCAAGATCAAGATGTCGCATCCCAAGGATCGTCAACTTGATATTGCTGTCCAGCTTCACGAAAGGTCATTAAAAGTAAATTATATTGATTCCGGAGTTCCCCACGCAGTGGTTTTTGTCGAAGGGTTGCACAATATAGATGTTAATAATATTGGCCGCCAGATTAGGTATCATAAAAGGTTTCAGCCCCGAGGCACAAATGTTAATTTTGTTGAGGTTTATGACCGGAATTATATCGGCGTACGTACTTATGAAAGAGGCGTAGAAGGAGAAACCCTTGCTTGCGGAACGGGAGTTGTCGCCTCAAGCTTAATCGCTTTCTTGAAAATCTTTGAGGGCAAGACAAAACCAAAGAATTTTCTGATGAAAGCCAAGACTTTGAGCACCGAAGTACTCAACGTTTATTTTAATTACAAAGAAGATAAATTTCTGGATGTTTGGTTAGAAGGAAAAGTAAATAATATTTGTAAGGGGGAATATAATGTTTGAAGGTTCAATGGTGGCGATAGTCACGCCTTTCAAGAACGGTAAGTTTGATGAAAAGAAGTACGCTGAATTGATTGAATTCCAGATTAAAAACGGCACTGCGGGAATAGTCCCTTGCGGGACAACCGGGGAGTCTCCGACATTGACATTTGAAGAACACGATAGGGTAATTGCATTAACCGTAGAGGTGGTTAATAAGAGAGTCCCGGTTATCGCCGGAACCGGTTCTAATTCAACCGAAGAAGCGATTATGCTAACTAAGCACGCTGAGAAGGTTGGCGCCGACGCTTCATTACAGGTAAGCCCCTATTATAATCGGCCTTCACAAAAAGGATTGTACCTGCATTTTAAGGCCATTGCTGACGCAGTAAAGATTCCGCTTATTCTTTATAATATTGCGGGCAGGACCGGAGTTAATATAGAGCCAGAGACTATGGCTAAGTTGGCAAGTGACTGTAAGAATCTCGTTGGGGTAAAGGAGGCATCAGGTTCCCTGGATCAGATGTCTAGGATACGGCAGGTTTGTCCCAAGAACTTTCTTTTGATTTCAGGCGATGATTCTCTTACTTTGCCTCTAATGGCTATTGGCGGGATAGGCGTAATTTCTGTTGTGGCCAATATAGTCCCGCGGGATGTTGCCAATATGGTCAATGAATTTAAAGCAGGCAATATCAAGAAGGCCGAGGAAATTCACTACAAGCTTTTGCCTCTTACTAAGGCCATGTTTATAGAGACAAATCCTATGCCGGTTAAGACGGCGATGGGATTATTGGGAATGTGCAATCCGGAAATAAGGCTTCCGCTGTGTTCTTTGGCGGATGAAAATTTGGATAAACTCAAGAAAGCATTAAAGGATTACGGTTTATTGAGGATATAAAATGATAAAACTAGCGATTAGCGGATGCGCAGGAAAGATGGGCTCGCGAATTTTGAGTTTGGCTTTTGCCGACAAGGAATTTGAAGTAGTCGCGGCCTTGGAGACAAAAGGCCATCCGTCTATAGGCAGTAAGCTCGGGAATATCAAGATTACTGATGATATTGAAGCGATCAAGCTTGCCGATTGCCTGATTGAGTTTACAAGTCCTGAAGCAACGATAGCGCATATAGAAACTTGTTCCAGGCTTAAGAAGTCAATCGTTATCGGTACCACCGGTCTTAACGATCAGCAAAAGAATATCATTTCAGATTTAGCCAAGAACGTTGCCATTGTGTTTTCGCCCAATCTGTCTATCGGGGTTAATCTATTATTTAGGTTAGTCCAGGAGGCAGCGCATAAATTACCAGGTTATTCGGTAAAAATAATTGAGGCTCATCATGTCCAAAAGAAGGATGCCCCTTCCGGTACAGCCAAGCAATTGGCGCAGGTTATTAAGGATTCTACGGCAAAAAATGTTTCGGATATTCAGTCAATTCGCGAGGGCGAGATAATCGGGGACCACGAAGTGATTTTTGATAGCCCCTATGATACGATTAAGCTTGTCCATTCTGCCAAGACCAGGGATATTTTTGCTCAAGGCGCGCTAACTGCGGCAAAGTTTTTGGCAGGCAAGAAAACCGGCCTCTTCAGCATGCAGGATGTCCTAGAAAATCTTGCAAAATTAGACTATGAAGAAAAATTATTCAATGATATTTAAGAAGTCGTTACTTTACTTTCTCGTGGCCATAGTTGTTGTATGGGCTAGTTTTATTCCCATTAAATACTATAAAATTTATTCGGCTAACAAGAAATATTTTGCGACTTTTGTCAAACTTAAAGATTACGACTTCAATATCTATAAAACCAACGCCGCTATAAATGCGGCAATTGAAAATTACGGCAGCAGGCTTTTGGACAGCGTAATCTTAAAAATCGAATATTTTGATTCAAAAGACAATATATTGGGAATAGATTATGCCGACGTCTTGAAAATGTCTAAAGATGTCTTGTATCCTGAGGCAGGAAAGATTTTCCGGATAAGTGTAACCTGTCCAGAAAATACTTCAAAGATAACATTAAAGATAAATTAAAGGAGACTGCATGGCTTTAATCATCGATTTTTCCGAAAGGCTTAAAAAATTACCGCCATATTTATTTGTGGAAATAGATAAGGCCAAAAGGGAAGCAATGTCTCAGGGCCGCGATGTGATTGATTTAGGAATCGGGGATTCGGATTTACCCACTCCAGATTTTATAATTGAGGCGTTGAATAAAGCAGCCGCTTCGGGAGAAAATCATCATTATGCCCTTGATGCCGGCTTGCCAAGATTGCGCCAGGCGATCGCGGCTTGGTATAGAAGAAGATTCAATGTGGAGTTGAATCCAGATTCTGAAATTCAGCCTTTGATCGGTTCTAAGGAAGGAATAGCGCACCTACCGCTGGGGATAGTTAATCCAAAGGATAAAGTTTTAGTGCCTCAGCCGGGGTATCCCCCGTATCTTTCCGGGACGATTTTTGCCGAGGGAAAACCGATTATCATGCCGTTAAAGTCTAAGAATAATTTCCTTCCGGATTTAGCAAAGATAAGAGAGCTTAAAGGGATAAAGTTAATGTTTATTAATTATCCAAATAATCCCACAAGCGCTGTGGCGTCCAGGGATTTCTTAAAAGAGATTGTTTCTATCGCCAAGGAAAATGAAACTATTATCGCTTACGATAATGCCTATTCGGAGATTTATTTTGATATTGAAAAACCGCCAAGCATATTAGAGATTGAGGGAGCCAAGGATGTAGCAGTTGAATTCCATTCGCTTTCCAAGACGTTTAATATGACGGGTTGGCGCGTGGGCTGGGTTTGCGGCAACAGCAAGGTTGTCGCAGCTTTAGCCAAGGTCAAGGCAAATGTTGATTCTGGGATCTTTCAGGCGCTTCAGTTAGCCGGCATTACTGCGTTAGAAGCCGACGATAGTTTCCCCAGCGAGATGCGCAGGATGTATCATGAAAGAAGAGATTATTTGGTAAACGGCTTAAGAAATATCGGCTGGAAGGTCGAGCCCCCTCTGGCAACATTTTACGTCTGGGCAAAGCTTCCTAAGAAGTTCAATAGTTCCATAGAGGCGGCAAAGGCATTTCTGGACCAGGCAGATATTGTTATCACTCCTGGAGTAGGTTTCGGAGAAGATGGGGAAGGATATCTGCGGATGGCTTTAACCGTGCCCAAAGAAAGATTAAACCAGGCAGTAGAGAGGATTAAGAAAATACTATAGTGGCGAAGGTATATCTTGGTATAGGTTCTAATCTGGGAGACAGAAGAGGCAATATCAGAAAAGCCTTAGCTCTTTTAAAAGACAGGAAGATAAAATTAAGGAAGATCTCTAAGGTCATTGAGACCGATCCTGTCGGAGGGCCAAAACAAGGGAAGTTTTTGAATGCGGTCTTAGAGGCAGATACGGATTTAAGGCCCCGCCGGCTTCTTGAGACATTAAAAGATATTGAAATGCAGCTTGGCCGCAAGAAAACCGTTCGTTTTGGTCCGCGCACCATCGATTTGGATATATTGCTTTACAATAACGCCATAATAAATGCCAAAGATTTAATCATCCCTCATCCGCGGATGCATGAACGGGATTTTGTATTAAAGCCTTTAAGAGAAATCGCTCCGAATATTACAAGGCCAAATAACAAAATGAAGATAGTCAGGAAAATATCCAAAATGCAGGCAATAGTAAAAGATTTAAAAGCAAAAGGCAAGACTATCGGCTTTGTTCCAACGATGGGGTATCTTCACGAAGGCCACCTGTCGCTAATGAGGCAGGCAAAAAAAGACTGCGATATATTAGTGACTAGTATTTTTGTTAATCCTACCCAATTCGGTCCGCACGAGGATTTCAAAAGCTACCCCAGAGATTTAAAGCGCGATGAAAATCTATCAAAATTAACTGGCGTGGAAATCGTTTTTTATCCTTCGGTTAAGGAAATGTATCCGGAAGGATATTTAACCTATGTTAATGTCAAGAAGGTTTCAGATCTATTGTGCGGAGTTTCTAGGCCTAATCATTTTAAAGGGGTGGCTACGGTAGTTGCCAAATTATTTAATATAGTGCAGCCCGACATTGCCTACTTCGGCCAAAAAGATGCTCAGCAGGTAAGAATAGTCCAACAGATGACAAAAGACCTTAATATGCCGATAAAGGTTAAGGTTATGCCTATAATCCGCGAAGCCGATGGCCTTGCGATGAGTTCGCGTAATCAATATCTAAGTCCTGGAGGCAGAGAGGACGCGTTGGTTTTATCAGAGAGCTTAAGAAGAGCGGCCAAGATGATAAGTAGCGGGGTTGTTTCTTCATCGCTAATAGTATCTATGATCAAAGAATTAATAAAAACCAAGAAAAATGTAAAGACTGATTATGTTGCTTGTGTCGATTTTTATACGCTTAAACCAGTAAATAAAATAAAAAGGAATACGCTGATTGCTGTAGCTGTTTGGATAGGGAAAACCAGGCTAATTGACAATATTATCGTGAAATGAGTACAAAGAAAACAAAATTGAAAATCGGTATTGTTGGTTGCGGGGCAATCGGCTCCAGGCTTGCCAAGTCTATAGTCGATAATTTCGCAGACCAAGCAGAATTAAGCGGTCTTTATGATACTAATTTAGAGAGAGTATACCGCTTGGCAAGCGAATTAAAAAAGAAAAATGTAGCTTCCTTATCTTTGGAGGATTTAATAAAGAAAAGTAATTTAGTCATTGAGGCCTCTAGTGCAAAGGATTCAAAATCCATAGCAAAATCTGTAGTGGATGCCGGCAGAGATATAATGATTATGAGCGTTGGCGGCATGCTTGAAGCCGAAGATGTTCTTGAATTGGCTAAAGAAAAAAAATGCAGCATATATTTTCCTTCCGGAGCCGTCGCAGGATTGGACGCTATCAAAGCAGCATCTTTCTCAGATATAAAAAGTATCACGCTTACTACCAGAAAACCGCCATCGGGGTTAATCGGGAATCCGTATTTATTAAAAAGTCATTTTGATTTGGAGCATGTTGATAAGGAAACTGTTGTCTTTGAAGGTAACGTTGATATGGCTGTTAGATTATTCCCCCAGAATATAAATGTGGCAGCAGTCTTAAGCCTCGCGTCTAATTGCAAGGACAAAGTTTCGGTTAAGATTCTTACTTCTCCAGAATATAAAAGAAATTCTCACGAGATAATTGTTGAAGGGGATTTCGGTTCGATAAAAACAATTACGGAGAATCTTCCATGCCCAGACAATCCTAAAACGAGTTTTTTAGCAGTACTTTCAGCTATGGCAATGCTCAAAAATATTTTAAATCCCATTAAAATTGGGACATAGAAAGGGGGTGAATTAGTTATGGCAATGAAAGTCGAGAAAGTCGGAGTGAAGAAGGTAAAAGGTTATCTTTATTTCGTCGATAAGAAAGGTGACGTCTCCAGGGCGAAAATGGCACGAGGAAAGAAAAAAGGTGGCAAGCCGGAGAAGGTCGCTAAAGTAGGAATAAAGAAGAAGGTCGGTTACCTCTATTTCATCGATAAGAAAGGTGATATCTCTTGCGCAAAAATGGTGCGTGGAGGTAAAAAGAGGAGAAGATAATAGCAGTTTAAAAAATGGCCCCTGCATTTCTTTCGAAAAAGTGATTGCAGGGGCCATTAAAAATGATCAAAATATAAAGATTAAAACTTCGTATTAAGCCACACATGTCTGTTTGCTGGGAGCGAAGCCTTTGTATTTTATCTCTCCTAAAAGAATCCCAAAGTTTTTATGACATATCGCGATGTTAAAAAGATCAGGAAATAATTTTATTGTTATTCATGGTGCAAAAGAGCACAATCTTAAGAATATCAGTTTAAAGATTCCCCGCAACAAGCTAGTAGTTGTTACCGGATTGAGCGGTTCAGGTAAGTCATCTTTAGCTTTTGATACTATCTATGCCGAAGGCCAGCGCCGTTACGTCGAAAGCCTTTCCAGTTACGCCAGGCAGTTCCTAGAACAGCTCCAGAAGCCCAATGTTGAATACATTGAAGGCTTATCTCCCGCAATTGCAATTGAACAACGAACTGCTAGCGGAAATCCGCGTTCTACGGTTGCTACCCAGACGGAGGTTTATGATTATTTAAGACTTTTATTTGCTAGGATTGGCACGGTTTACTGCCACAAATGCAACCGACTCATAGAGAAACAATCTTCACAACAAATTGTGCAGCAGGTATTAACTTTACCCAAAGGTAATAAAATAGAGATATTATCTCCTTTGGTCAGGGGGAGAAAAGGCGAGTACAAAGATATTTTTTCTCAAGCCCAAAAAGCCGGATTTGTGAGGGTGCGTATTGACGGAGAAATCTATGAAGTTGACGAGAAGGTAAAATTAGATAAATATAAAGTGCATAATATTGAGATTGTGGTCGATAGATTATCAATTAACCCAGAGATTAAAAAAAGGCTCGTTGATTCCGTAGAGACGGCTTTAAGCATCGGTAAGGGTATAATTATTATTCACAACGTAGATAAAAAGAAAGATATATTATTTAGCGAGCAATATAGCTGTCCGGTCTGCGGGATAAGCTTGCCGGAAGTCGAGCCGAGAATTTTTTCTTTTAATTCTCCCTATGGCGCCTGCGAGGCATGTAACGGATTAGGCACGAAACTGGAATTTGATGCTGATTTAGTTATCCCTGACAAGAGCAAGCCGGTGCTTGAGGCAATAGAGCCATGGAAAAGAGGCGGAAGAGGATACATTCTTTATTATCGCGGGATGTTGCGCGAGTTGGCTCATAATTTAAATTTTAGCCTTGATACGCCATTTAAGCAGTTAAGTAAGGATATCCAAAAAGCGATTCTGTATGGGGCCGATCAATGGATTTGGGGCAGGAGATTCGAGGGCCTGATTCCGCATCTGGAAAGATTGTTCCATCAGACGGAAAGCGATTATCTAAAGAATGAGATTTCGCGTTTTATGTCGGTCTTGCCATGTCCGGCCTGCAAAGGAGCCAGGCTTAAAAAAGAAAGCCTAGCAGTAAGGATTAAAGATAAGTCAATTTGGGATATAACCAAAATGTCTATTCAGGAAGCTAGAGTTTTTTTTAATAATTTAAAATTATCTAGGGAAAAAACTATAATTGCACATCAAATCTTAAAGGAAATAATAAGAAGATTATCCTTTTGCATTGATGTGGGGCTGGATTATTTGACGCTTGATAGAAAGAGCAGCACTCTTTCCGGAGGCGAATCAGAAAGGATTAGGCTAGCCACACAGGTTGGTTCGGGTCTTGTGGGAGTCGTCTATATTTTGGATGAACCAAGTATCGGTCTGCATCAGAAAGACAATTCAAAGCTACTTTCTACTTTGAAAACTCTGCGTGATTTGGGCAATACTCTTATCGTCGTTGAACATGACGAAGCAACGATTAGGGCCGCGGATTATATCATAGATTTAGGTCCGGGAGCCGGCAAGCATGGCGGAGAACTGGTTTTTGCCGGACCCTTGAATAAGCTGCTTAAATCCAATGTTTCACTGACGGCAAAATATCTCAATGGAAAGCTAGATATAAAAGTGCCCAAAAAAAGAGAGTACAGAAAAAATCAATCTTTAGAGATTAATGGCGCGAGGGAACACAATCTAAAAAATATTGATATTAGATTTCCAATCGGAACTTTTATTTGTATAACCGGAGTTTCTGGTTCGGGTAAATCTACTTTGATAGATGAGACTTTATATCGAGCCTTAGCAAAGAAAATATATAAATCCAAAGACCGCCCCGGAGAACATTCGCAGATTAAAGGAGTTGAGCATATTGATAAAGTTATAGTCGTGGATCAGTCGCCGATTGGCAGGACACCGCGCTCAAACCCGGCAACATATACCGGAGTATATAGCCATATAAGAAATATCTTTAGCATGTTGCCCGAGGCAAAGGTGCGCGGGTATAAACCCGGAAGATTCAGCTTTAACGTAAAGGGCGGCAGATGCGAGGCCTGTCAGGGTGATGGCATAAAACAGATTGAAATGCATTTTCTTCCTGATGTATATGTCGTCTGCGAGGTCTGTAATGGATTAAGGTTTAATGAGCAGACCCTTGAGGTAAGATATAAGGGCTATTCGATAGCAGATATTCTTAATATGTCTGTAGAAGATGCATTGGTTGTATTCGGAAATATCCCCAAAATAAAACAAACCTTGGCTACCTTGAAAGATGTGGGTTTGGGATATATCCAGTTAGGCCAATCGGCGACTACGCTTTCTGGTGGCGAAGCCCAGAGAGTCAAACTATCCTCCGAATTAAGTAAGTATTCAACGGGAAAAACTCTGTATCTATTGGACGAACCTACCACGGGCTTGCATTTTGCTGATGTAGATAAATTGATCAATGTTTTACAGCGGTTGGTTGATAAAGGCAATACGGTGATAGTAATTGAGCATAATTTAGAAGTCATAAAATGCTCTGATTATGTTGTTGATTTAGGGCCAGAAGGCGGAGATAAGGGCGGAAAGGTTGTGGCCTGCGGTAGCCCGGAAGAAATTATAAAAAACAAAACTTCTTATACCGCTGAATATTTACGGGAGAAATTAAGTTAAACTTTAGTCTGCGCAGTTTCTATTTGAAAAAAGATAGAAAGTTGTTATAATGATAAGCAAATGAGACACGCCTTAAAAAGAATCCTTAGGGTTTTATTGTTAGTGCTATTTTTTGCTCAGCTCTGTGCCCTAGGGGCCTTTGGACAATCTGCAAATAGCAAGGAGGACGAGCTTTTCTTCATCGCCCAGAAAGCCCTGGAAGACGGTTTCTACGATGTCTCCCTCGGGTACCTAGGCCGTTTTTTAAAAGAATTCCCGCAAACCAAAAGATTGGGAGAAGTTTATCTTTTAATCGGTCAGTGCTATCTAAACAAAGATAAATATTTGGATGCTTTAGGAGAATTCGATAAGATTTTAGAATTGCCTTCAATAGATGGCATCAGAGATGCCGTGCATTATTGGAAGGCCGAGGTTTATTTTAAAGCCAAGGATTATAAAAATGCTAAAAGTTTTTATAAAGTGCTGATAACAAAATTTCCTAATTCAAAATTCTTGCAAGATGCAAACTATTCTTTAGCTTGGTGTTTGCTTGAAGAGGGAAATTATAAAGAAGCTATAGATGGTTTTAGGCAGCTTATACGGCTCTATCCGCAAAACGAATTCATTGAAGACAGCTATTTTAAAATCGGAGAAGCTTATTTTAATCTTAAGAAAAACGAAGAGGCAAAAGAAAGTTTTTCTTCATATATAGACAAATTCCCTGAATCGAAAAAGCTTGATCAGGCTTATTTTTATAGAGCGGAATCAAATTACTATCTTGAAAAGTATCAAGAGGCCGCAGAGGATTATAAAAAAGTGAGTCAGCTAAGCCGAGACGATAAATTGCAGGTTCTTTCTAATGCGGCTTTGGGCTGGTCCTATCTAATGTTAAGGAAACTTCCCGAGTCAGAACAGGCCTTTAAAGAAGCCGAAGCTATGGCCAGGCAGAAGGCAATAGGGCTAGATAGCGTCCTTTTGGGAAAAGCGTCTCTGCTTTTAGAATCAAATAAGGATCAGGAGGCTTTGGTTATTTACGATGAGCTGATCGCTAATTTTCAGGACTCCGCTTTAATTCTAAACGTATATTTGGGCAAGGCGAATTCTTTTTATAAGCAGGCAAAATACAAGGAAGCCTTAGAGGCTTACGAAGAATTATCTACTAGATTATCCTGGCAGGAGGAATTTAGCGATTTATTGGCAAAGGTATATTTTGGCATTGCCTGGACAAATTTAAAATTAGGTAGGATGCAGGAAGCAGTTAAGGGGTTTCAGGAGTTGATAAACAGGTCATCCGATAAATTCGCCAAAATTAATGCGCTTAGTCAATTAGGGGATGTCTACCAGGAAATGGGAGAATATCAGAAAGCGGCAGATATTTACGATAAACTTCTAAAGGACTACGAGGATAGTTTTTATAGCGATTATGTCCAGTATCAGCTTGCCCTTACCTTGCTTAAGATGAGAAATATCGACGCCGCAATAATTGCAATGCGATCCTTAAAATCAAATTATCCCCAGAGCAGATTCATTTCTAATTTGGGATATTATTTAGGATTAGCTTATTTTAATAAAGGGGATTATATGGCCTCTTTGGAGCAGCTACAGAATTTTATTGATAGTATTTCTCGCGATAATGAATTAAGGCCACAGGCCATGCAGCTTCTGGGCCTGGCTTATAGGGAGCTTAAGAATTACAAGGAATCAGCGAATATTTTTGAAAGAATAACCAAGGAATACTCAGAAAATAAGGAAGTAGCAGCCTCCGCAGAATATGACTTGGCCTTGTCCTTATTCTACCTGGGCGACGAGAAAGAAGGGCTAAAAAGATTAAAGATTATATCTTATAATTATCCAAATACCAAGGTTGGAGAGGATTCATTGTCGTATATTGCCGATTACTATTTGAAGCTGAAGGAATATGAGACCGCCCGACGTTATTTCCAGAAAATTATTGATGAGTATCCAGTTTCAGATTCCAGCGATTCGGCTTATTATGGTATGGCCGAGACTTTATTTGAAGAAGGAAAATTCGATCAAGCCATAAAAAAATTGGAGATAATTAGAGCTAAGCCTTATAGCAAGCTGTTTTTTCAGGCGTCCCTTTTTCTTGCCGACGTCTACATAGAAAAAAAGAATTCAGATCGAGCTATAAAGATATGCCAGGGTTTGGCTGAAAATAATCCGCAATACGCAAGAGAATCTTTTATTAAAATAGGGGATTACTTTAAGGAGTTATCCAAATACGACGATTCTTTAAAGGCGTATCAGACGGCGCTATCTAAATCCAAGGGAACATCAAATATGGATGATTCGCAGATATACTTTAAGATTGCCGAGCTATTTGAAGAGAGGCAAGATTTGGGGAAGGCCACAGAAACTTACTTAAAGGTAGCTTATTTAACGTCTAATAATACTCCCTTGGTTATTAAGTCCTACCTGCGAGCGGCAAGGATTTTTGAAAATAAGGAAAGCTGGAAAGAGGCAAAGAAAATTTACGAAAAAATAGCTAATGAAAATGTAGAGGAAGCAAAATTCGCTAAGGAAAGAATTGAGTGGATCGATAACAACATAAAGAACTAGAAGGAGGAGGATCTATGGATTTTTGGAAGATGAGTGCCTGGCAGATATTTAAAGCCGGAGGCCCTTTGATGTGGCCGATCTTGCTTTGTTCGATTTTTGCCCTGGCCATAACTATGGAAAAGATTTTGCATCTGCACAAAATCAGAATCGATGTTAAAGGTTTTCTTGATTCAGTAATTGAGAAGCTTAAGCACGCGAATGTCAAAGAGGCGGTTTCTATATGCGAAAAAACCAACGCGCCCGTAGCCAATATCTTGAAGGCCGGGATAATAAAATATAACGCCTCCCGCGATGAAATAAAAGAAGCTATGGAGGATGCTAGTCTCTATGAGGTTCCTAGGCTAGAAAAAAATCTAAGCGCTTTAGCTACTATAGCCCATATTTCTCCGCTCTTAGGTCTTTTAGGAACGGTAACCGGAATGGTAAGGGCCTTTCAGGTAATACAGGTGAAAGCGACATCCTTAAATCCCGTTAGCCCCGGGGATCTTGCCGGAGGTATTTGGGAGGCGCTGCTTACTACTGTTGCCGGGCTTATGGTGGCGATACCCACCTATGTTGCCTATAACTTTTTTGTGAGTAGAGTAAACTCTATTATCGTTAATATGGAAAGAGCTGCGACAGAATTGGTGAATTTTATCACGCAACATTCGGGCTTAGCCAGAAAGAAGGAGTAGTCCAAAGTGAGATTTACAAGACATACTAAAATAGAGCATGGGTTAGGCCAGATAGATATCGCGCCCATGATAGATATGGTATTCCAGCTACTTATCTTCTTCATGTTAACATCTTCATTCATTTTTCAACCGGGCATAAAGGTTAACCTGCCGAAAGCAATAACTAGCGAGGTTATCAAAAAAGAAAGTATGGTAGTAACTATTTCAGGGGAAGATGTTATTTATTTGAGTGGCAAGGTAGTAACGATGGCAGATCTCAGGCAGGAACTTGGGGTGGCAGCAAAAAGACAAAGTCCTCTATTAATAAAATCCGACAGGAGGGCGTCTTTAGGCAGGATAGTAGAGGTTTGGGATTTGTGCCGGGAATTGGGAATCACAAAAATAAATATCGCCACTGACCAGGAGAGATGAGGATCCATAATTTTGTTTTTGACAAAACAATAGTAAATACCATGTTTGTTTCCTTGGGGATACATTTATTTTATTTTTCTTGCATTGTATTCACTTTTGAGGATAAAATAAGGTATTCGCTGGAGCCGCCGAACATTGATTTTTTGGGTTCAATCTTAAAAGGGTCGGATATTCTGACCGAGGGCGAAGCAGCAAGAGGTTCTTTTATAATTAAGATCTCTGATAAATTTCTGAATGCCCCGAGACAAGACGCAAAATTAGGTCAGAGTTACCCTTCGGTGAGTAAGCCTTCTTTTCTACGAAAAGGTTTGTCAGTGGGCCAGAAGCTCCCCACAAAATTCATCGGTACCCCATCAGGTTACGGGGTTGAAAAGAAAGCAGATAACGGAAATACACAAGATTCGGATAGCGTGTACGATTGGGGAACCAATCTAAAGCTTAAGTCTAATGATAAGAATTAATTTTTACACTTATTTATCAATTTGTTTAATCGGCGCCTTATTGTATTTATTAGTAAATTGGATATTTTCCCGGGATAGAGAGATAAAAGTGTCCAACTCAGGTTTTCGTTACCAATGCCCGATTTGCTTTTATATGTATTTAGATTTCGATTCTTTAGAATTTTCCCAATGTCCTAGATGCATGAGTTATTCAAAAAAGGAGGAACTAAAATGATTATAGAAATCGGAATAGTAGCCGGCGATATTTGGCACTATCTTGACCAGCAAGGCGCAACCACCCTCACTAGCCTTATATCTGGACTTGATAAGCCCAAGGATTTGATTCTAATGAGTTTGGGTTGGTTGGCTCGTGAAGGGCATGTAATCTTGCAAAAAGAAGGCCAAGATTACAGTATTGCCTTAAGAAAGTAGGGCAAGATATGGAGACAAATAATAATTACCAAAATAACAAAGGCGTGGTTTTAGTTACGGTGATAATTTTTGTAATTATAATGTCAATTTTAGCTGTGAGCGTCTTATTCGTAATGACTAATGAAGCTAGAACTGTAGAATATAATATTAAGCGTATTAAAGCCGCATATGCCGCCCAGGCAGGTTTTCAAAATTATCTCGAAGCATTAAGAAGTGATCCTAGCTTAACAACTCCGATTAATTTGGTTATTGATGGTATTAGTGTTGAAACCTATATTCAAGGACCTCCTTTTCCTGCCGGTTGTCCAACTGGCGGAGCCTCTAATGGTTGCATTGTAGCCACGGCCACATACTAAAGTACCTCTTACCGTATGTATCAAACGTTAATTCATAATAGAATATAATTTGAATAAATTGCGGTAAGTTTGAGTAAGAATCTCTAAAAAAACACTTGACAAGTTAAGAATTATATAGTTTAATTATATCTAGTTAATTTTATGATAATATGAATAGGTTAATGAATATTGATGAGTTGGCGAGGTATCTAAGGCTGGAGAAGCAGACTATTTATAACTGGCTCCATATGAGGAAGATTTCCGGCATAAAAGTCGGGGGAGTTTGGCGTTTTGATAAACAAGATGTAGATAAGTGGCTAAGGTCGCAATTCCGAAAGGCAGAAGATGGGAAGTAGAAAGCTCGGGATAAATTTTGACTCTGAAGCTTTAAATATAGTAGAAACAGAAAAACAGCGCATTATCTGCCATTATAATATTCCTTATCTAGAAACTCAGGATAAGGCTGAGGTGGTAGAGGTAACTGACCAGATAAGGCTGGCAGCAATATTGCAGAGAAGTTTAAGGGAAAAGGCTATTAAAACTGAAGAAGTCATAGCAGCAATACCCGCAAATGAAGTCCTGTTAAGATCGTTTCTTATTCCTTTACTACCTCAAAAAGAGGTAAAAATCGCCATTGATTTTGAGGCAAGAAAGCATATTCCTATTAAATTAGATTTGTTATCATTTGATTATACCTTGCAAAAAGTTAAAGAAAAGAAGGCAACAAAATTCAAAACTCATTTTGTTGGGGTTAAAAAAGAGATATTGGACAGATACGCATATGCTTTAGAGCAGTCTAGTTTAAAGATTGTTTCCATTGAAGCATCCTTATTAAGTTTGTTTAGGGTGCTTGTCTTCAAAAAATTGGTAAAAATGAATTCCAGTATTGCAATTGTTGATGTCAGTAAAAATGAAGGTAGTATTTGCATAGTTGAAAAAGGCTTCCCGCAACTAATCAGAGACTTTAAATTTACCGCTATAAGTAGAGACACCTATGCTAGAGAGCCGGAGTCTATATCGTCGCTTTTAAATAAAGAGATACGGCTTTCTTTTGATTATTACCGCAGGCAGTCGCCCAAAGAGGAAGTCGATCATATTTTTATTTTTAGCGAAGAAAAAGACGAATCAATCAAAGAGAATTTAATTAAGGAGTTAAATATACAGGCTTCTCTTCTCCGGCCAAACGAAGTATTGGGTTTAAGGGAAGAGATCAAGATAGGCGAACTAAAGGCCTATGGCGCTTCTCTTGGCAGTTTAGTGGCATCGGTAAAGCCCATAGACTTGTACAAAAAAAGAAAGACCGTTGAGCCTAAAGAAAAAAAAGAAGGGGAAGAGATGCCGGAGATTCCGATCTCTCTCAAGTCGGTTGTCCGGACTTCGGTCATAGCGGTTGTATTTATTCTGCTTTTTTATTTGTTTGTCGATTATAGCCAAGTAATGGGGCTAAAGAACCAAATCGACAGCCTATCCCAGAAAAGACTGTCCCTCAAGCACAAGTTAAGCTCTCTAGACTTGAGCGAGCTACAGAATATAAAGACTAATTACGAAGAACAGATTAATTCTTTCAAGGAGGCCAAGAAGGTAACTTACGTTACACCGTTATTAAATGCTTTGCCAGCTTTAGTCCCTAGAGGGATTTGGTTAGGAAGGGCTGATTTAAGACTTAATCAGGGATTTATTTTTAAGATAGAGGGAAGGGCTTATTTGGAAGATGAGAATGAGCAGATAAACGCAGTGAATAAATTTCTTGCTAATATTAAGGAGAACCCCGAGTTCAAGAAGATTTCTAACACCGTAGGATTGGATTACATTAGGCAGTCAACGGTTGATAAATTTGCCGTTACGGAATTTAGCATAACTTGTAAATAATATGGATATGAACAATTTGTCAAAAATTGAGATATCACAACTGTCTAAGAATAAGAATCTATTAGCCAATATAGGTATTATTGTGATAGCGTTAATCATTGTTCGAAATGTGCATATTGGCGAGCTTCAAAAAATTAGTATTTTAAAAGAGCAGATTAATAAAGAAAATGAAATTGCTGGTTTTATAGACACCTTAAAATCCTTGGAGGACCAAGTAGACAATCTTCAAAAAGGCTTTCAGGTTAATTTGACTTCCGACCAAGTGATAGAAAAGGTGTCTCTTTTAGGAAGAAAATATAATTTAAAGATTAGCTCGATTGATTCGCAAGCAGCCATAGACAAAAAGTTATACCAACTTATCCCGATAAGATTAAGAATAAACAGCGATTACCATAAGTTAGGGCATTTTATCGGCGAAATAGAAAAGACTCAGATATTAAAAGTAGAAAGCTTAAATATCGACAATAGGCAAAAATATTTTTCTGAAACGCCTATCGAGAGCGAGATTGCTTTAGATCTGGCAGCAGTTTCATTAAAGAAAAAGTAAAGATGAAGAATTTACTTTTATTCATTACAGTTTTTTTATCGCTTGCTTGCTTCAATGTTTTTGCTCAAGGAGAGCAGCTTGGGGCAGAGGCAAAAAATGATAGTAATAGCATGGCTACTTATAATGCGGATGTTTATCGGGATCCTTTTATACCAGTAATTAAGAAGGAGGAGGCGGTATCGCAGCAGGGCGGTCCGGAAACAGGCGCCATTGAAGTAGCCCCTCCTGAGTTTGACGTTAAAGGCATGATATGGAATACCGATAGTCCCCAAGCAATAATTGACGGGAAAATCTTACGCTTGGGAGATGAGGTTAAAGATGCCAAAATTATCGAGATTTCAAAAGAAGGCGTTAAGTTATTATTTAGAGGACGAGTTATTACGGCAAAGCCGAAAATCGGGAAATAGCGGTAGAAATTAGGAGGTTAAAATGAAAAAGATTTTTATCAGGGTGATTTCAGTGGGAATATTTCTTATATTATTTATTCCTTCCGCTTCATCCGAGATATCTACGGGCCAATCTTTTTCCAGCTATTCCAAGATGATATCTATGGATTTTCAAGATGCCAATATGAAGGATGTGTTAAAGATTTTCTCGCAACAATCTGCCTTGAATTTTATCGCTTCCGAAGAAGTGCAGGATAGGACTGTTACTCTGTACTTGGACAATGTCCCGGTCGAGGAGGCATTGGAAAGGCTTCTTACTGCTAATAACCTTACCTATGAAAAACAAGAGGGCAGCAACATTTTTATCGTTAAAGAACTCGCAGAAGGATTACAGACTGTAACTAAAATCTTCTTTCTAAAGTACGCCTCTGTTTCAAGTTCGAGGCTTAAGTCAGAAATCAGTAGCGGACTTGTGAGGAAAACTGAATTTGAAGGTAGTAGCAGCGAAGGAGGAGCGGCAGGTACAGGTGGCGACACGGCAAGCGCAGTAGCTGCTGAAGTTACAAATATTAAAAAGATAGTTGAGAATTTTCTTTCTAAAGAAGGTAAGGTTATTGAAGACGCTCGCACGAATAGTTTAATCATTACTGACAAACCCGAGCAATTTTCAATTATTGAAAAGACTATCGCGTTACTTGATGTGCCAACTCCCCAGGTAGTTATTGAAGTTGAAATGCTCGATGTCTCTAAAGATTTAGTGGATAAAATGGGTGTAAATTGGGACGCCACCCCAACAGATTCTTCATTAACTTTTAGTGGCGCCTCAAGACAAACTAAATTTCCTTTGGACGGTGGATATATCGGTGATAGTACTGGTGTCGTAACTAGCAAAACATTCACTATGGGTACTATAAGCGCTGCAGGCTTAGATATCGCTTTAGATTTTATTTCTACAGATACCGGTACAAAATATCTTGCCAGGCCGCGCATCCTAACTTTAAATAACGAAACAGCCGAGATTAAAATTGTCACAGATGAAGCAATCGGTCTCAAACAAACAGTATCACAAGAAGGTATCCAGTCAACAGAGGAAGCAGAGAGAGCAGAGACTGGAGTTGCTTTACGAGTTACTCCCCAGGTAAATACTGAAACCGGAGAAATTACCATGTTTGTAGAGCCTACTGTTAGCGAAGCGTCAACAAGTAGCCTTGGCAGCGCCTATAAAGATCCTGAAAGAAGACAAACCAAATCCGTGCTTAGGATAAAAGACGGAGAAACCATTGTTATCGGCGGTTTAATACGGACCAGAGGCACTGAGGTAATAACCAAAGTTCCTTTTTTGGGCGATATTCCTTTATTGGGCGCGGCCTTTCGGCATAAAAATAAATCAAAGGACGAAGACAGGGAATTGATAATTTTTATCACTCCGCACATCGTAAAAGAACAAAAGATAACTAGCGCTAGCAGTAAGATCAATCATATTTTGCCTTTCTCGAGAGAACAGGATCTTCCCCAGCAAAAAATGGCAGAAGTTGACAATGCTCTATCAAGATTTGAAAAGAAGAATCGCTAGTGTTATAATATTAAAAATAAATGAGGTAATTAATGGCTGTTCATCTTAAATTAGGTGAAATTTTAGGAAAACGGGGCTTAGTCACAAAAGAACAGCTCGAAAAAGCCATAGACCTTCAGAAGAAAGAAGGGCTACGTATAGGCGAGGCATTGGTAAAATTGGGGGCGATCAGCGAAGAAAATTTGATAGAGGCTCTCGGTAAACAAATATCCATTCCCTACGCTACGAAAAGTTCCGGATTGCTTAGCCCCTCGGCTGAACAGGGCCTGGAAGAGTTAATCTCGAGAGACTTTGCGCAGAAAAACTTAGTCTTGCCACTTTCAAGAAATCTTAATTCCTTGACCTGCGCTGTCTTTGATCCATTAGATTTAATCTTGATTGATAATCTAAAAAAAATGACCGGCTGTGAAATCAATTTGGTTATAGCGACCAAAACCGATATATTACGCGCAATAGAAGAGTTCTATAGTAAAAGTTCTTTATTAGGAGAAGCGGTCAAGGATTCTTATCATATAGATAAAATGATTATTGAAGATGATGAACGCGAGGAAGAAGAGTTAAGTTTAGATAAGCTGATTGCCAAGGCAGAAGAGGCCCCGGTTGTAAAGCTGGTAGATTTGATTATAAGGCAGGCCATCGATGAGCGCGCTTCTGACATTCACATAGAACCGTTTCCGGAAAGGACTAGTTTAAGATACCGCATTGACGGAGTATTGTATGAGATTCCTCCTCCGGCAAAGCATTTGCATCTTCCGATAATTTCAAGAATTAAGATTCTTTCCAAGCTTGACATTGCGGAAAAACGCCTGCCGCAGGATGGCGCTTTTATCGTTAAGTTGGAAGATAGGATTGTTGATTTAAGAGTTTCTTCTATTCCTACGATTCATGGCGAAAAGATTGTCATACGTATTTTGGATAGGGGTCTGGCGCCTTTGGACTTAGTTAAGTTGGGTTTTGAGCCTAAGCAACTAGAAAATTTTAAGAAGGCGGTTTACAGTCCTTATGGCCTGGTTTTTTTGACCGGTCCAACCGGTTGCGGGAAAACCACAACATTGTATGCGGCTTTAAAAGAAATAATGGATCCGCGAAAGAATATCCTCACAATCGAAGAGCCGGTTGAATATAGGATAGAAGGTATAAATCAGGTCCAGGCAAAACCTGAGATCGGTTTGACATTTGCCGCGGCGCTACGTTCATTTTTACGCCAAGATCCTGATATTATGTTAGTAGGCGAGGTAAGAGATTTGGAAACAGCTCAGATTTGTGTGCGCGCAGCTCTTACCGGCCATTTAGTTTTAAGCACGCTTCATACCAATGACGCTCCTTCGGCCGTGACGCGTCTAATAGATATTGGCGTTGAGCCATATCTTTTGATGCCTTCGCTTCTCTGTGTTGTTGCGCAGAGGCTAATCAGAAAATTGTGCCCGAAATGCAAAGAGGCATACGAGCCCAAGCAGAGCGATTTAGGCAGTATTCAGTTTTCCGGTAACCAACCCATATATAAAGCCAAAGGTTGCCCTAATTGTAATCAGATAGGTTACCGCGGAAGGATGGCAATCTGCGAAGTTATGATGGTAAATGATGAGATAAAAACTTTGATACACAATAAATCCGAATATGGTAAAATAAGGGAAGTGGCTAAGAAATCCGGGATGACCACTCTTTTTGAAAGCGGTTTTAAAAAAGTTGAGGCGGGGGTTACTAGCTTGGAAGAAGTTTTAAGCGTTACTATGGGAGAAAGCTAATGCCTTATTTTCGTTATACTGCGAGAGACGCCGATGGAAAAAAGAAGGTTTCTATTGAAGAAGCCCGTGATAAAGAAAGCTTAATAGAGAGGCTGCAGACGCAGGGTTTATTTGTCATTAATGTTATCCCGGAAATTGGGGCAAAACCTCAGAAAGCAACGGGCAAACAAGTTTTCAAACGCGGCCGTATAAAATTAGAGGATTTAGTCCTTTTTGCCCGGCAGCTGGCTACGATGTTAAATGCAGGAGTCCCCTTATTAAAAAGCTTGGAGGTTATTTCTTCCCAGGTAGAAAGCCAAAAATTCTCTAAGACCTTAGAAAAGGTAAAAAATGATTTGGAGAAAGGTTCATCTTTGAGTCAATCTTTAGCACGGCATCCTAAGGTTTTTAATCAGTTTTGGGTGAGCCTTGCTGAGGTAGGAGAAGCCTCAGGAACTTTACCTGTTGTTTTAGAGCGTTTGGCTTTTTATTTAGAGCAGAAGGCAGATTTTGATAGGACAGTATTATCAGCAATGTTGTACCCACTTATCTTAGTTTGTCTTTGCGCTGCAGCTTTATTGGCTTTTTCCTTACTGATAATCCCTAAATTTACTACTATATTTAGTGGTTTTAATATGAAAATGCCTCCTCTTACTGCAGCAATTTTGGGAGGTTTTGGCTTTATTCGTACAAAGTTTATTTTTATTGTAGGAGGTTTGTTCGTTTCTTTTGTTTTGTTTAAGAGATACATTTCTACCCCAGTCGGTAGGCGACAATGGGAAGTCATTTTATTGAAGTTGCCCATCGTGGGTAATTTTTTTAGAGATCTCTATATAGAAAGATTCACATCGCATATGTCAATTTTGGTTGAGAGCGGAGTGCCGCTTCTTTATGCTTTGGAGATCTCAGAAAGGATGATTGACAATTTCACTGTTGCTGCTATAATTAATAAAATAAAGGACAATGTGCGGCAGGGAAAAGTTATAGCCGAGCCAATGCAGGAAACTGCTTTTTTCCCTCCCATGGTTATACAGATGATCACTATAGGAGAAGAAACCGGAGAGCTTGGTAATATGCTTAAAAGGATAGCAGCTTTTTATCAAAGTATTATTGAGACTTTTTTAAAGCGCTTTGGAATTATATTTGAGCCGGTTATGCTTATTTTTATGGGTGTTGTTATAGGAACGATTGTAATTGCAATGTTTTTGCCTATCTTTGATTTAGTTACTTTGAGAGGAGGCAGTGTAAATTAACACTTGCTCAGCAGTTAGCTAGGATAGTTCAAAAGCGTGGCTAGTTTGTCGAAGGGGGTGATAGCTCTAGCTAAGCAACAAAAAAGAAGGTATTCTAAATTTAATTTTATTAATACAGGAGGTTGACTTATGAAAAGGGGTTTTACATTACTGGAACTAATCATTGTAGTAATAATCTTGGGCATACTTGTATCGGTTGCTACCCCCAGATTCACTGGTGGGACTGAAAAGAGCAGACTTACGGAAGCGTTTAGTTTATTAGGCGCATTAAGGCCTGCCAATGAAAGATATGCTGCAGGAAGTGGCGGCAGCTATTTGGTAAATGGTACCTGCACAGGCTTGGATACTACATGGACTACCCTTAAGAATTTTGGAATACCGGCTTGCAGCGATCCGGCAGCAGGCATAATCAGAATGACAAGAACTGATGGCTCGTATTCTGTACAGATTAATGCAGCCGGATGCTTATGCTGTAATAATATTGTTGGAACGCCTTGCGCTGGTTACGGAATGGCAGTTTGTCCTGCTTGCATGTAATATAGTGGGGTACGAATATATTTTAACTTAGCTGCCCGGACGAAGCTAGATTGACATATTTATGGATTTGTATGCTCGCTAAAAAGATTCAAAAGTGTTTAACCGGGAAGGGGGGGCGCTATTAAAAACAAAGCCTTTACATTACTGGAATTAATCATTGTGGTAATTATTTTGGGTATAATCGTATCGATCGCTATTCCTAGATTTACTGGCGGTACTGAAAAGGGGCGCGCCACCGAAGCAATGGGTTTGTTGGGCGACTTAAGAACAGCTAATGAAAGATATGCTGCGGCAAATAATGGCAACTATTTGGTAGAAGGAGCTTGCACCGGTCTGGACACTACGTGGACAACTATCAAGAATTTTGGAGCTCCGGCCTGCAGTGGAGCAGGAACTGGCACAATAACCATGACAAGAACAGGTGGTGCATATTCACTGCAAATTGATGCAACCGGTTGCTTGTGTTGCAATAATTTAGTAGGAACGCCTTGTACTTCATATGGGTTTGCCGTTTGTCCTGCTTGCCAGTAAATTATAGGGGCACTGAATTGCTTAAATAATTTTGATTTTAACCAAATAATACAAGACTAGTGTTTATTTGATTAAGAGGCGTAAATAATAAAGAATGCTTCGTTATAAAATAATTAAAGGAAGGGGTTTCTCTTTAGCTGAGATATTAATCTCAGCCGTAATTTTGGTTATAGTCTCTGCGGGTTTCATGGCGAGCTTTATTGCTGCCAACCGTTTTATCAGCCGCTCCAAACGCCACATGGCGGCGGTAAATTTAGCTCGTCAAATTTCAGAAGGGCTTTATGATAAAGTGCGGGCAGATACCTGGACCAACGGAGTTAGCAATTTGCTTACTTGTCCCCCCGGAACAAGCAATAACAATTATATTCCACCCTGCATAAAAACATACGCACTTCCTGATGCAGCTATTGGCGTTCCCTCGATAGAGCCGGATAATCCTCTTAAAAATTTTTCTCCTTCCGCCACTTTAACAATTGATTTGGATGGCAACAAAGTTACAAATCCGAATTGCTGGCAGACTTGTCCTAGAGCAGTTAGTGTTGCAATAAACTGGAATGAATAATTCTTGTTTTAGTTTTAGGAAAATTCATTTTAAACTTGACGGCTTAAGCTTGGCTGAATTGTTGATATCTGTGACCCTGATCGGTTTAATTCTACTTGTCGCCGGTTCGGTTGATATTGCTTCGAGAAGATTCTTTTCACGGGCAGAGAAGGGCATAGTCGCTTTAAATGACATTACCTTGGCGTTGGAATATATTGGAAAAAGCGCCCAGCGGGCAATCGGCGATGTGGGGAATCCCGCTGTATATTATAATCCTGCTGCATGTGGAGCTGTGGCCGGTTTTAAATTAAGAATTGATACGGATTCGAATGGAATCGCTGATGCCACTGATGGTTTTCACACATTTTGTTTTGGCCTACCAGCCTCTGAAAATATTACTTTTACTGATCAAATTGGAACCGATAACATTATTTGCCGCCACCTTGCATCTTCCCCCACGATTAATGGGGCTACTCCGGGCCAGATTCGGATAGGCCTTACAGGCAGAGATAACCCTGCTGCGATAGAAAGCATAGATAATCCTAACGTGCACATTGAGACTACAGTATTCTTTCGTTCCGCCTCCCTTCAATAAATACATACCTTTTTCGTTTTTATTTGCAAAACTTTTGTTTTTATGTTAGATTTATATAGCTACTTGTTCAATATTTTCGGTAAAGGCTATGGTCACGAAGCCCGTATCGGTTAAGGTAATGGTAACGTAAATTTTGTTGTGAGAATGCGTTGTGAGTATTGGGTCGGCTCGACACACAACTCATAACGCACCCTCACAACAGTAGAAACATTCACGTAACCTTAGCCGAAAAACGAAACGGGCATCGTAACCTTAACCCAAAGTCGTTACCGAAATTGTGAACTATTATACATTATCGGGGGCAGTAGCTCAGTTGGGAGAGCACCTCGTTCGCAACGAGGGGGTCGTGAGTTCAAATCTCATCTGCTCCATTCTGCTTCGCTGAGCAGTTTTCACGCTCAGCTTCGCAGAATGTTCTACGAAGCCGTGCACGAAAGTAGCACGGCGTAGTAGAACACCTTTAAATATAATTAGACTATGCACATTGTATATGTTATCAAAAGCCTAAAAAACTCTTCTAAGCATTATGTTGGCATAACACAAAATCTTAAAAAGAGAATAGATGGTCATAATAGTAGTAAAACAGGATATGCTGCAAAGTATGCGCCTTGGCAAGAAGAAACCTATATAACATTTAGAAACAGGACTCTCGCGCAAGAATTCGAGAAATATCTGAAATCAGGCTCCGGCCACGCCTTTCTAAAAAAGAGATTAATTTAGATATCATGAAAAAACTCATACTAGGTATATTAATTTTGTTTATTTTGCTAGGGTTAGCTGTTTATTCATCTTTGCACAGCGCCACTAATCAGGATTTAAAAGAAGCGATGTATTACGAGAAGCTTAAGGACAAGGTAGTCAACTGTCATCTTTGTCCCCGGCGCTGCGTTATCCAGGATAAAAAACGCGGCTTCTGTGGAGTACGGGAAAATCGCAGCGGAGTTCTTTATACCTTGGTTTACGCCAAGCCTTGCGCAGTGCATATTGACCCGATTGAGAAAAAACCGTTATTCCATGTTTTGCCCGGAAGTTCGGCTTATTCTATCGCTACCGCCGGATGCAACTTGCGGTGTAAATTCTGCCAAAACTGGCAGATTTCCCAGGCTCTTCCCGAAGACGTAAAGTCTTATAATCTTAGCCCTCAAGAAGTAGTGGACAAGGCAAAGAAGGCGGGTGCGAAGACCGTAGCATACACTTATACCGAACCCACCATATTTTATGAATATATGCTGGATACTGCCAAGATTGCCAAAAAAGAAGGCATATTGAATGTGATGCATTCCGCAGGCCATATCAATGAAACTCCGCTAAAAGAGTTGTGTAAGTATTTAGATGCTGCCAATATTGATTTAAAGGGTTTCAGCCAGGATTTTTATGGCTCGATGAGCATGGGGGATTTAGGCTCGGTTTTGCAGACCTTAAAAATTTTAAAAGAAGAAGGTGTATGGATAGAGATAACTAATCTGGTTTTGCCAGGCCTTAATGACGACCCGGAATTGTTAAAGGATATGTGTGTCTGGATAAAAGATAATTTGGGAGCCGATACGCCAATACACTTCTCAAGGTTTTTTCCGATGTATAAATTGACTAATATTTCGCCTACGCCCGTAGAGACTTTAGAAAAAGCTCACGAAATTGCCAAAGATGCAGGATTAAAATATGTCTATATCGGAAACATGCCGGGAAGCAGCGCAGAGTCGACGTTCTGTCCGGTATGCCGGAAACTTATCATCGGGCGCGTGGGCTATGCGATTACGGAGAATAATATTGAAAATGGAAAATGTAAATTTTGCAATGCCGAAATTCCGGGTATCTGGAAATAGGATTTTCACTCTGTTAGTTTTTTGCTTCGTCTTCTTAAACGCCTGTTCTTCGGGAGCCCAAGAGACAAAACATCCTAATGTAAGCGGCTCTTTTTACCCATCCAGTCCAAAAGTCCTCTCGGAAAAGATCGATTCCTATTTAAAAGATGCAATTGTTCCGGAAATTAATGGTAAGATTATTGCTTTAATTTCTCCTCATGCTGGTTATGCATATTCAGCCGCCATAGCTAGCCACGGATATAAATTAATTCAAGGGACAGATTATAATACCGTTATCGTATTGGCGCCGAGCCACTACCATAATTTTATAGGGATTTCTGTCTGGCCCAAGGGCAAGTTTAACACTCCTTTAGGCGATATAGAAGTGGATTCTGATTTTGCCGGCCAGTTAATGAAAGAGTTAGATTGGGCAAGGTTTGTTCCTGAGGCTTTCGCTAAAGAGCATTCTTTGGAGGTCCAGCTGCCATTTGTGCAGAAGGTTTTGCCCGGAGCTAAGATTGTCCCGATTGTTATGGGTAGCCCGAGCCTGTCTTACGCCGAAGATTTAGCAGCTAAGCTAAAAGAAATTATTAAAAGTAGGAAGGACGTTTTAGTTATTGCTTCTACCGATTTGTCGCATTTCCATCCTTATCACGATGCCAAAGTAATCGATAAAAAGACTATGGGATATTTTGAGGGCATAGATTGCAAGGGGCTTTGGCAGGCAGAAATGGGAGGCGATGCCGAATTATGCGGCATCGCTCCTGTAATGACGGTTCTTTCTTTCGCCAAAGATAATGATGCCAAGATAAAAATTCTAAAATATGCCAACTCTGGCGATGTTGCTGGTGATTTTTCTCGGGTGGTTGGATACGTAAGCGCCGTCTTTTACCGGGGGGATAATCCGAAGGGAGATGCTATGTTGACTATAGAACAGAGGAAAACATTATTAAAAATTGCCAGAGAATCTATGGAGAATTATGTTACTACGGGAAAACGCAAGGAGTTTAGCGTCGATGACCCGCAGCTTACTAGGCATCAAGGCGCCTTTGTGACATTGAATAAATCAGGGCTGCTTCGCGGATGTATCGGGAGGATTGTATCCAATTCTCCTTTATATGAAGTTGTTGCGGACATGGCAATTGAGGCGGCCATTGACGATCCGCGTTTTCCTCCGGTAAAGGCTAAAGAATTAAAAGATATCGAAATTGATATTTCCGTGCTTTCGCCGATAGAGGAAATTAAAGGCACGAATCAAATAGAAGTAGGGAAACACGGTATCATTATCCGCAGGGGTTTTTTTCAAGGATTGCTTCTGCCTCAGGTTGCAACTGAATATGGATGGGACAGAGAAACCTTCCTAAAGCATACCTGTCTTAAGGCGGGGCTTCCTGAAGATGCGTGGAAGGATAAAACCACTCAAATTTCAATCTTTAGCGCCGAAGTCTTCTCGGAGAAATCAATCGAATAGATGCTAAATCT
>Ga0194112_10002044_pt1 | contig 29240 bp, 31 predicted proteins | sample TA2MahC400mmetaG_FD_146191 | JGI IMG/M metagenome (GOLD analysis project Ga0194112, IMG submission 146191) | Freshwater microbial communities from Lake Tanganyika, Tanzania - TA2015016 Mahale Deep Cast 400m | ecosystem: Environmental > Aquatic > Freshwater > Lake | place: Tanzania: Lake... | reverse complement strand
CAACGGTGATGAGTTCCTCCGTACTGAATTTAGGGATCATATTTTTTATCCGGACGGTATAGAAGAGCATCGCACCGAGAAGGACAACAAGGATAAGGGAGGCAACATAAAGATTCATCATCATAAACCGCCATAAAAGAAAATCAGAAAAACCATTACACCTGTGGAAAGACCTGCGGCAATCCAGTCAATCCGCGAAAACTCCAATGTCCGGATATGGGTTCTTTCTCCTGTGTAAGCGCGCACTGAAGCAGCTAAGGCAATTCTGCGAGCCTGCCGCAAACTGTCAATAATCAAAGGAGGCAGAAGATAGCGTAACGCCACAAACCCACCCCGGACTCCTTTCACATTCAACCCTCTGAGTTTCTGGGCAACAAGGATACGCCTTGCCTCATCAATAAGGGCGGGCAGGAATCTGATGCTCACCGTGACAACGAAACCAATCTTCGCCGGAACACCGATCCGCTCAAGCCCTAAGATAAGATCCGAAGGATATGTGGTTATAACGATGATCATACTTAATACCATTGCACAACATAAGCGCAAAGACTGGATCGCTCCATATATCAGCCCTTCCCTGTAAATGGCCAATCCCCCCGTCAATTTGCCTATCCATCCCGAATTCTCCGGTATAAAAGTCAGAATAGGCGTCTTCGGTTCAAAATAATAAAAAAACCCCTGAGAAATGACGGTAAAGATCACGGCGATCGCCATGAGCGACACAAGTGTCCTGACATACGAAAAAGGCGGACGCACCACAGTAAAGGTCACAAGAAGAAGGGAAAAAAGACCGAGAAGACCTTCCGGCATTCTCAACACAACGATGAGACAGGCACACATCAGGCTCATCGCGATCTTCGTCCGGGGATCGAGCCTGTGAAAAATGGTATCTCTATTGATAAATCTCATCGGAAATGATCCTTCCATCATCGAGATGAACCACCCTGGAAGCAGTGCCCGCAGCTTTCCTGTTATGAGTGGCATATACAACTGTCTTCCCTTCCATTGAATACTGACTGAGAAGAGAAAACAGATGCATCCAGTGTACATCATCAAGTCCGGTCGTCGGCTCATCCAGAAGAAGAATGTCCGGCTCCATGGCGAGAACTGACGTTACCGCCAGGAGCTGCCGCTGTCCTCTGGAAAGTGTCTGCGGATGTCGTCCTCTCTCATTACTCAGTCCGGAAAGGTGAAGATATCTTTCAACATCAACCCTTTTACCAAGATGCTTTGGTCCGAAGGCGATTTCCTCCTCGACACAACCCGCAAAGAGCTGCTCGTCCGGGTTCTGAAAGAGGAAACCCACCCTGCCACTAATCATTTCAAGGCTGGGATTTGCCATATCAAAAATGGTTACGACCCCCGCATCAGGACGTAAGATTCCGGCAAGAGACTTCAAGAGGGTTGTTTTTCCGGAACCGTTTCTCCCGGAAAGAGCAACAACCTCTCCCTTTCGTATCTCAAGATTGATGTTTTTCAAAGCAGTCTCCCCTTTTTCATACGCAACATCGACACTTTTACAGGAAATAACAACCTCGTTTTCCTTTCCATAGCCTTGTAAAAATCCAGGAGGGTACTCTGGAGCTCTCTCTGGGGATACAAGTCTTCCCTCATGGAGTGTTATCACCCTGTCAACCAGCGGCATGTATTCTTCATACTGATGCTCCGCAAGAATGACAAGTTTGCCGCCTCTCTTGAGTTGTGTGAGAATACCAAAAAAATCCTTTCTCCCATCCTGATCAAGATCAGTTGTGGGTTCATCGAAAAGAAAGATCTCCGGTCCCATGGCGTATATGGAACTTATGGCGAGTCTCTGTTTTTGACCCCCGGAAAGTTTGTATGTCTCCTTCGTTCTCATTTCCCAGAGACCCATTTCTTTCATGGATCCATCACGCCTCCGTATTATTTCCTCTCTGGGCATAAGAAGGTTTTCACAGCCGAATGCCACATCGTCCTCCACGCGCATCATAAATATCTGGCTGTCAGCATTCTGAAATACCGTTCCCACAGTTTTTGAAAGTTCGCGAATTGAGATGTCGCTTGGGGAAAACCCGTTGACCTGAATCCTTCCCGAGTAATTACCGTTAAAAATATGAGGCACCAGACCGTTGATGCAGTACAGGAGGGTCGATTTCCCGGAACCGGAGGCGCCCCTGATGAGGATTAATTCGCCTTTTTCTGCTTGAAGAGAGATGTGTTCCAAGGCCGGTTTGCCGGAGCCGGGATAAACAAAAGAAAAATCGTCGATTTTTATCATCTTTTACCACACAACCAATTCTGCGTGTGTCCTTTTACTTTCGCCGCATCAGAAATTGATGTTCACCTCAGCAAACCAGGATCTGCCCTGTGCGAGGTAATAATCATAGTATGTTCTGTTGAAAATATTATCCAGCGCCAGAGAGACTTTCGCCCAGTCGGTTGCCCTGTAGGAAACTTTCACATCAGCCACGAAATAGGACTCCCGGGATCCGTATCCCCAGTTCTGTATATCGCTGTTATCGTCAGTGGAATACCGCTGATCCACATAGCGACCCGTCACGTTGCAGGAAGCTTTTCCCCACTGAACATCTCCGCCGGCACTGAAAATCCTGCGCGGCACCTGGGGAACCTGTTTATCGACACTGTTGGGATTCGCCGGATTTTCCGTGATGCGTGTATCCGCATAGGTAAAATTCGCAAACATTCTCAGCCACTTACCGACCCTTTGCTCCGCTTCCAGTTCGACACCACTGCTTTTTGCTTTTGCCGCATTCTCGTTCTGAGAAAGAGTAGCCGAAAGGGTTCGCTGATAGATAAAATCCTTCATGTAATTTTCAAAGTATGTCATTTTCACCGTAGCTCCCTGCCAGAGCTTCTGCTCAACGCCCGCATCCCACGCCTTCATGGATTCCGGCGAAAGGTCTGGATTGTACTGATATGTTCTTGTCCCTGATGTATAGCTCCGATACAGCTCATATACCGTCGGCGGCCGGAAGGCCATTCCCCCGGAGAGCCTTAGTGTTGTTCCCGGCAATGCTTTATAAACGATAGCCCCCTTGGGACTGAAAAAGGAATCGCTCCTGTAAGGATAATTTTTCGGATAACCTGCCTTGCCGACATCGTTGGCGTAACCATCATACGTTTCCCACCAGTCCTGACGGAAACCGAGGTACACTACTAACGTCTCCAGGAGGGTAATCTCATCCTGTACAAAAAGAGCATATATCCTGTCGTTACCTTTTGACTCATAGGTGAGGGCTCCCATCGAATTCTCGTCTTTCCAGTTACTCAGGCTGGATTCCCTCGTCTCCGCCGTGTTGCGCCGGAAGGCACCCCCGAAGGTGAGGCGGTGTTTCCCGAACAGCGGCACAGTAATCTGCAGGTCAGCCATGTATCCCTTAGAGGGAGTGTCTGCTTTGGTTCCGGGGCCGCCCGACCTTGTCGCCGCTGAGGTAGTACTCGTAGTCACGTACCAGGCATCATCCTGATCGTTCACACCCACGGTGAGTTTTGTCTGTACTGAATCAAAAAGCGTTTCCCATGTAAATTGATACAGGTTTTGCGCTCTATGACCGTACCCCCCGAGATAGGAGGCCTCCTTGACACTGCCATAAGAGTAGACGGGCTCTCCCGCAACGTTTCTCAGATAGGTATGGGGATCATCGCTGCTGTAATCATAGTTCCCTCTGAGAAAAGAAAAGACCACGTTTGATCTGGATGACAGCTCATACCCGACCTTCGCCGTTACATTGTATTCATTCCAATCATTGTCGCCCCTGTCACCGATAAGGTACCTCGTTGCTCCTTTATTGTCCGTAGTCTGGGTCCACCCGGACAGTCCGGCGGATGGTTTTGTCGCACTGATGTTGAAATCACTCGGATAACCGTTCGTGCTCTGATAACCGTAACCAGCGAAAAGACGCCATTTATCTACCCTGTCTCCATAGGAGGCATAGGCCTTCACAAAATCATCTTGAGCTTCGCCCCTGTGCCATGAAGACCCATACCCGGATTTCAGGGTAACTTCTCTTTTCTCGGGTAGTTTCGTGATAAAATTTACAACACCCCCCATGGCATAGCCCCCGTAGAGGCTCGAGTACGGTCCCCGCACCACTTCTACTCTCTCAAGATTTTCAAGAGGTAGCCCACCGAAATTCACAGTACCGGTACGTGCATCGTTAAGAGGAAACCCGTCAAGAAGGACAAGTGTCCTCTTTTGATCAGGAACTCCCCGGAGTATTACTGACGACTGAGTATCCATGAGTCCCTTACCACGCCTGTTGAAGACACCCGGCACGATGTTGACTGCCTGATCCGGAGTTTTTATATTCCTTTCTTCGATTTCCTGCTTTGTCACTACATTTACCGCGGCAGGGGCGGAGCCAATTTCCTGTTCCAGGCGCGTCGCCGTAACTATCACCTCTCCGAGACGCGCCGTAGCGGGTGATTTTTCCTCAGCGGACGAAGCATTTCCTGTAACAAACAACATCCCCACAACAATCAACATAATCGATATCCGATGTGTATTCATTCCCCCTCCTACATTCTCCACTCTCTTCGACTTACCCTCACCTACATAAAACATAACACAAAATTAAAATTCGTGTTACCCCAGCGCAAAATTTTTTGCGCACTCTCTCAGCTCGAACTGGACATGCTCAGCGTTCCATGCCTCACGCCTTTCACCGCCCTCAACGAATCGGCCAACTTCTGAATATCCCCGGCACGGCCTCTCACAGCCACTACCTCAAGACAGTTATGATGGTCCAGATGGATGTGCTGGGTAGAAATGATGATGTTCTGAAAGTCATGCTGGATGTCGATCACCTTGCTCAACACGTCCTTCTTATGATGATCATAGACGAGCGTGATGGCACCTGCGACTTCCTGACCCTCCTTCCATTGCTTTTGCACGAGTTCCTGTCTGATTAAATCCCTCAGCGCTTCCGACCTGTTCGTATACTTTCTTCCCTTGATGAGTGTATCAAACCTGTCTAACAGCGATTTTTCCAGGGAAACGCCGAATCTTACCAGTGGGGACATTGTCTGCATCCGTGTTATTTTTTCTGCACTCGTAGCACACATCGTTACATCCGTCAAATAAAAAAATGTATGACGAATGATTTATGAAGCGGAATCTTGCCTTCCTGGAGAGGCATTTGAAAATAATGCAAGGAGAAAAAAGCGGAGAATTTTATTTCAGCTTTTCCAGCTCCTTCACAATGTTCTCGAAAGGCGGCCTCTTATTGATGTCATGGACATCGATGTAGCGGACGATTCCTTTCTTATCGATGATGAAGAGCGCCCTCTCCGAAGTACCGTCAGAGCGGAGAACACCGTACTTCGCGGAAACCTTGCCGTGGGGCCAGAAATCGGAAAGCACCGGGAACCACAATTTTCCCATCTGGTTCGTCCAGGAAAACAGGGTAGGGAGGTTATCAACAGTAATTCCCAGGAGCACCGCGTCATGCTGATCGAATATGTCCTTCACGATATTGTAACCGGGCCACTGATCCGAGCAGACGGGAGTCCATGCTGCGGGGACAAAGGAGATGACCACATTTTTCTTGCCCCTGTACTGCTTCAAGGAAACATTCTCATTCTCACCGGAAACGGCGGGAAGTGTGAAATCGGGAGCGCGGCTACCCACCTTCAGTTTGGGAACACTGTCTCTCGGTTTGAGCATCCCCGGACTAAAGATATTATCTTTGTACGCATCCGAAAGGCCGTACGCATCCGGCATGAAAAGAAACATCACACCGATCATCCCGATCAACATTACACACCACATCCGTTTAATACGATTCTTCATATCACCCTCCTCCTATAAACCGGACAATCTTCTCATTGTCACCAGAAATTGATCCACTCCCTCAAAACCACCCAGCTTTGAATACACAATCTGGTGAGACCCATCAGGATTTATCTTCACTCCTATGAAGTAGGGTGTTCTCACCTCTCCGATCTTTTTGTGAATACTGTAGTCCCCATCGGCAAACAGGGGAAAGGGGACGTTATATCTTTTCTTGAACACATCGACTTCATAAGGGGAATTCCCCACGCCTATTCCTATTATCTTGATGGCATCCCTGAGTCCCGGATCCTGTTGAATTTTCTCATAGAGCTGATTGACATTGGGCGCCTCCCGCTGACAGAACGGACAATACATGCTGAATATCTCAATGATGACCAACTTAGCTTTGATCTCGGGAATCCTGAAGGAACCGAATCCCGAAATCCCGAGATATCCCTTATCCGCGAAACCGGGCATGGACAGTTTAAAGTCCGGCAGTACACCACCAACGGGCGGTTGCGCCTCCGCCATTGAAATAACACAGGCACATAAAAGAACTGTTGCGAAAACAGCAAGACCGCAAATCGAAATCTTCCTCATTTCCCTTCCTCCACTGTAACATCCATCCTGAATCCAGCAATAAGGAATAAATCAGGATGACTATGTGTCATCGCCGGATTCGGGTTTGTATAAAAGGTTTATAATGTTTTGCCCTTTGCATGACTCACTGAAAGTCACCAAGCTCCGCCATATCCTTCTGGGAGAGTAGAATAAAGTCGTCCCGGCGTCAAAAGAAAAAGAGAGCATACACACGTAATGTGATATGCCCACAAAAGTCTCAATATACGAAATAAAACAACCCCGGTGAATTATCTCACCGGGGTTCCGTTATACTGCCCCTGCATGCAACAGCGCTTCGCGTGATCATCATTCGCGCTGAAAATCCCGCGTATGTGCCTTTTGCTATACTTGTTTCAAGTGACAGTTGCCGAACTGTCTCTTCTTATTTGCAGCTTAAGCAGACCGAGAGTTCACTCAGAGGAGTACCGGTCTTTTTGCTGATCCATTTCAGCTGGTCAACCGGGGCAAAATACCGACCGCATGTGTCGCAGGCCTTCATTCTGAATGCTCTTCCCCAGATCTTCCGCCTGCCGTCCGTGGACTCCATTACGATATGGTCGGTCGGGCATACATATGCACACGCACCACACCCCACGCATGTCACGGAGTCTTCCATGAATGGAGGACCCACTATTTTATCTTTGCCTCTGCGAGACAAACCGATGGCACTCACACCCACTACATCTTCACAGGTTTTCACGCACAGGCGGCAGAGAATGCATTTCCCCTTGTCTGTTTCGACACGAAATGAAGGTTGTGGTTCAATGCCCATTTCTTTCGCCATATCCTTGAGCAGCTGCGACTCAGGGCATCTTGCCATCAGAAGCTGCATGACGAGACTACGGACATTCATGACCCTTTCGGTTTTCGTACTGACTACGATACCTTCATCAACAGGATACAGGCATGAAGTCACAATCCTTGTTCTCTTGCCTTTCGTCACTTCAACCACACAGAGGCGGCAGGCACCTGAACGAGCTACCGTATCATGCGCGCAAAGAGTCGGAATCACTATGCCATTCTGACGGGCAACGTTAAGGAGCATTGCCCCTCCCTCAGCCTGAACATTCTTCCCATCTATAACAAAGCTTACCATTTTACCTACCTTCATTCTACGATTATTGCGTCAAATTTACAGCTCTCTTTACAGACACCGCATTTGATACATTCCGTCTGATCAATTACGTGTGTCTTTTTCTTTTCGCCGCTTATGCACTCAGTAGGACACTTCTTGAGGCAGACACCGCACCCCGTACACTTCTCATCACTGACGCTGAAACGGATAAGGGCCTTACAGACACCGGCAGGACATTTCTTATCCCTGACGTGAGCAGTATACTCATCCCGGAAGTACTTGAGGGTACTCAGAACCGGATTTGGTGCCGTGCTCCCCAAGGCACACAAAGCTCCATCGACGATCCCCTTGGACATAGACTCCAAGAGTTCAATGTCGCCTGGTCTCCCCTTTCCGCCACAGATGTCGTGGAGTATCTCGTTCATCCTCATGACACCCTCGCGACAGGGAACGCACTTCCCGCAGGACTCAAATTCGAGGAAGTCAATGAAATACCTGGCGATATCGACCATACATGTGGTCTCATCCATGACAATCATACCGCCGGAACCCATCATGGAACCAGCTTCCCACAACGCATCAAAATCTACTGAAATATCTTCCAAGCTTTTGGGTATGCACCCACCTGATGGCCCGCCGGTCTGAACCGCCTTAAACTTCTTTCCACCGGGAATGCCACCACCGATTTCATAAATAATATCCTTCAGAGGTATTCCCATGGGTACCTCAACCAACCCGATATTATTTACCTTCCCGACGAGGGAAAATACCTTGGTTCCCGAGTTGTTTTTACAGCCGATACTGGAGAACCACTTTGCACCCCTGCTGATAATCGCCGGTACATTCGCCCACGTTTCCACATTGTTCAGATTGGAAGGTCTGTTCCACAGACCGTACTCAACGGTATGAATGTATTTCGCTCTCGGTTCTCCCGCTTTACCTTCCAGGGATGTCATCAGGGCAGTTGATTCACCACACACAAAGGCGCCCGCACCCTTGCCTATCTTAATGTCAAAATTAAATCCGCTATTGAAAATATTATTCCCCAGGAACCCGTATGCTCTTGCCTGATCGAGTGCCCTCTGGAGGTTGGCCACGGCAAGAGGGTATTCATTCCTGACATAGATGAATCCATCAGTGGCACCGATCGCAAACGCACCGATGATCATCCCTTCAATAATACTGTGGGGATCACCCTCCATGACGCTTCTGTCCATATATGCACCGGGATCCCCCTCGTCACCGTTGCAGAGCACATACTTGATATCGCCATGGGCACGCCTGCATGTCTGCCACTTGACACCGGCGGGGAATCCTCCGCCCCCGCGGCCCCGCAGACCGGAGGCAATAATCTCATCAATGATCTGTTCAGGTTTCATCTGGGTAAGTGCCTTATAAAGACTGAAGTATCCGCCTTTTGCGACGTATTCATCAATGCTCTCAAAATTGATCATACCGCAGTTTCTGGTGGCGATCTTCACCTGCTTCTTGTAGAAATCTACATTCGATATGGTGGGAATATCTTTCACATCATTCGGTAACGGACCTTTAAAATAAGGTTTCTTCTCATTCAGACAGAGATAGTCCTCTTCATCCATCCTATACGTGGGCTTGAAACCATCCACAACCCCTTTGGCGACTTGATTGATTACTTCCGGCACCTTCTTGGCGGTCATCCTGCTGTATGCCAGGCGGGGCCTGTTCGGCTGAATAACCTCCACAAGGGGTTCTATACAATCCATCCCCATCGCCGACGTTTTGCACAGGACGACATCCAGCTTCCTCTTCTTTATTTCCGCCGCCAGGGCATCGTAAACCTCCTGCGCTCCCGAGGCAAGCCCGCTCGTACTCATTCCCACCATAATTTTCGTCTTGGATGGGATGATCGATTCCAGCCCTCTCTTCGCTGCCTTGTTCAAATCTTCAAGTGTCTTTATCGTGCTCACTTTTCCACCCCTATTATTTGTAATTTCTCAAAATCTTGGGAAGTTCATCCTGAGTCAGGTAAGGATGAACATTACCGCTTATCCTTATGACCGGGGCCAGACTGCAACATCCTAAACACCTGACCTCTTCAAGGGTAAACATTTTATCTTTCGTTGTATCGCCACTCGAAATTGACAGATCCCTTTCCAACCTGTCTATCAGTCTTGACGCACCCTGGACGTGGCATGCCGTACCAAGACACACTTCAATCGTATGCTTACCCCGGGGCTTGAGACTGAACGCGTTATAAAACGTTGCAATCTCATAAATCCTGGTAAGGGGTACGTCCATCTTCTTGCTGATAAAGGACAGGGTTTCCTTGGGTAAATATCGGAATTCTTCCTGGACATCCTGGAGGATGGCTATCATTGCCGTTTTATCCCCATAGTACTTCTTTATGATGTCTTTCACCTTTTTGTCCATGGTTTGCGCTTTTTTCATGCTTCTCTCACCTTATCCTGTATTTTGATGGTCACATCGCGGCTTTACGTTTACATTTCCAGCCACGACTTCGAATACTTCACTTTATTCATCAACTTCTTGTACTCTAAGGTAACCCTTTCCTGGAATTGTTTCATCTGATCCGGGGTCAGATGCCGGAACCGTCCCTGAAGCTTCAGGTAATCTTCTACAGGTCTCAGCTTCTTCGGCATTTCTATCGTAAGCCTGTATTTCCCGTTTTCCACCTCATAGAGTGGGAAAAACCCCGTTTCCACTGCAAGCCGCCCCAATTTTATACAGGTATCGGAGGATGAACGCCACCCCGTTGGGCACACGGCAAGACAATGGATATAGGCGGGACCTTTCACGCTCCTTGCTTTCTTCACTTTATTGATGAAGTCTATAGGATAACTGTGGCATGCCGTGGCGACATAAGGCACATTATGAGCCACCATTATTTCAGGCATGTTTTTCTTCCAGGTCTTATTCCCGACACTGGCCGCACCGGCAGGTGCTGTCGTTGTCGAGGCACCAAAGGGTGTCGCACCGGAGCGCTGAATACCCGTATTCATGTAGGCCTCGTTATCGAAGCATACATAGATCATGTTATGACCTCTTTCCATTGACCCGGAAATGGCCTGGAAACCGATATCGACGGAACCGCCATCGCCACCAATGGATACGGTTTTGACATCACGATCAGCTATTTTACCCTTGCGACGGAGAACCTTAAGCGCGGACTCAACACCGGCTCCCACCGCCGCGGAGTTGGGAAACGCCACATGTATCCACGGCAGTTTCCACGCGGTTGTCGGATAGAGGGAAGATATAACCTCCATACAACCTGTTGCGTTGGTAATTACCGTATCTTTACCCAAACCCTTACACATCAGACGGACGGCGAGGGCCTCCCCGCACCCCTGACAGGCACGGTGACCTGAGCTGAAGTACTCCTCTTTATCCACCAGCTTTGGGGCATACAAATCGAAATTTTCTACAATACCCTTCATGATGACCTCACTCCATAAATTTCATATGCTCTTTCGGGTTTAACCTTATCGGCCGTGGCTGCCTTCTTGAACATCTTGATGAAATCATCTACCCGCACGTCTCGCCCACCAAGACCGATGATTTCGTTCACAATTGCAGGACGAACCGGCTCATCGTACAGCACGGACTTGACCTCCGCACAGACAGGAGCCTGAGCGCCTCCGCACATAACCGCTCTATCTGTAACAATCAGCACCCTGGCACCTTTTACCGCCGCCTTCAGTTCATCCGCCGGGAAGGGCCTAAAGAGCTTCATATTCAATAGCCCTGCCTTGAACCCCTCTTTGTGCAACTGGTCGACAGCGATGGCAGCAGTTTCATACATGGACCCTACTGTGAGCATGATCACATCTGCATCTTTCGTCTTATAGGATTCAATGGGCTCATACTTCCGGCCGAACGTCTTCTCCCATTCCTTCCAGACTTCTAAGATAACCTTCTTGGAATTAATGAGTGCTTCGTCCTCCGCCTTTTTCGCCTCCGTGTATATCTCCGGCAGACCGAGAGTACCCATGGAAACGACATTATCCGGATGCACAGTAGCATAGGGTTTGCGCGGCGGGAGGAATTTATCCACTTCTTCCTGATCCGGCATAATCATCGATTCCACCACGTGGGTGAGCTGAAATCCATCAAGATTGACTAACACCGGCAGCATAACTCTATGATCCTCACCTATTTTGAAAGCCTGAACGATCATATCGATCGTTTCCTGACCGTTCGCAGCAAACAGGCAAATCCAACCCATATCTCTCACCGCCATGACGTCGCTGTGATCATTCCAGATATTGATTGGACCCGATAACGCCCTGTTACCCAGAGCCATTACGATAGGCAGTCGCATAGCCGGGATGATCGGCACAATTTCCCCCATATACAAGAGCCCCTGCGAGCTCGTCGCGGTGAAAACCCGTGCTCCGACAGCAGACGCACCCGCACAGGCGCTCAGCGCCGAGTGTTCGGATTCAACGGGCAGATATTCGCAATCAAGATGCCCTTCCGCAACGATTTCCGCCAGATGCTCCGGTATATGCGTATTTGGCGTAATGGGATAAGCAGCGATCACATCAGGCCTGCATAATGCGGCCACCTCTGCCGCTGCAAGCGCAATTTCCATTCCAATTCGTTTCGACATAGCCTATCCCTCCTCAATCCTCTACCATCTTTATGGCTCGCGGCCAACACTCATGGTAGCAAATACCACAGCCTTTACAGTAATTCAGATCTGCCATGAAATATCCTTCCGCGTCTTCCGTAATACATCCTTCAGGACAGAACAAATAGCAGACTCCACACTTAATGCATTTCGTGTTATCCAAAATGGGCTTCTGAGCCCTCCACCCTCCGGTCAGGTACGACCTCGCACTTGCGGGTTTAAATACCATTAATCCCGGATTGATCTCCTGCCAGGTTTCTGGCCATTTTTTCTCTGCCATCACTATACCTCAACACTGATTTCTTAGTTGATTTTTACCTCGTCATAAGCCCGCTTCATGGCAGTCAGGTTCTTGCCTGCAATCCTGCCAAACCTGTGTTCCACCGGACCCTTTGCCGAATCAAGTTTGACCTTTCCCAGCACCTTAAGCAAGGCACCCAGCATGGTCGTATTCGTGATTGGAACACCCAGCTCTTTCCAGGCTATTGACGTGGCGTCGACCGTTGCGATCTTCCCTTTAAATTTTGTGATTTCCGCAACTTCTTTGGCTGATTTTGCTGTGTTCACCAACAGTATGCCCTCAGGTTTCAATCCGTCAGCAACATTTACCAGACCGATAAGAGATTCATCGAGGACGACCACTATATCAGGAGTGTACACGCCGCTCCTTACCTTAATATGATGGTCATCAATCCGGTTGAACGCAGCAACCGGCGCCCCTCTCCTCTCAGGTCCGAAACTCGGGAAACCCTGAGCATACTTCCCCTCTTCGATGGCAGCCAGAGCGAATAATTCAACTGATGTGACCGCTCCCTGACCGCCTCTTCCATGCCATCTCACTTCTATCATTGGAAATTCTCCCAGAATGGATTGATGTAGAAAAGTTTAAGACGATTTACAAAACGACGACCGGCTACCTATTACAAAAATCACCCCCTGTCAAGTATTTTTTTGACTATTTTTTTTGACTAATGTATTTTTTTGACTAATTTTTTTGACTAAAAAATTTCCGGCACAGCACTGCTATATGCCACGTCGGAACTCCATTGACTTTGCGAGCGTCATCCTGTCCGTGTACCTCAAATCGCCCCCTACAGGAACACCCAGGGCAATCCGGGTCACCTTCACACCCAGATCCTTGACACATTTATTGATGAGAAGAGCTGTCGCCTCGCCCTGGACGCTCGGGTTCGTGGCAATAATGACTTCTTCCACATTATTCTCTCCAACCCTTCTCAAAAATTCCTGTATTCTCAGGTTTTCAGGTCCGACACCGTCAAGGGGCGAAAGCGCCCCGTGGAGTACATGATAGACTCCCCTGAAACTCCCGCTCTCCTCTATGGCAATGAGGGAGTCGGGTTCTTCCACGACACAAATAACTTTCCTGTCCCGCGATGTATCCGTGCATATCTCACAATGGTCACCTTCAGATAAATTGAAGCAGACCGAACAGAGGCGAATCCTGGCCTTCATGTCCATTACACATTCCGCAAGTCTCCGAGCATCATCTTCAGATGCGCGGAGGATATGCGTTGCCAATCTCGTGGCCGTTTTTTCCCCGATACCGGGAAGTTTCCCGAGCTCTTTGATGAGGCGTTTTATCGGAAGTGCATAACCCGTCATATATACCTTCACTACATAAGGCCGGGAATGTTGAATCCGCCCGTTATTTTTGACATTTCCGCTGAAACCATCTCCTGTGCCTTGCGAACGCCTTCATTGACCGCAGCCGTTATGAGATCCTGCAGCATTTCAACGTCCTCCGGATTGACGACCTCCCTGTCAATCTTCAAAGACAGGAGTTCAAATTTTCCGTTTACCACAACGGAAACCATTCCTCCACCTGCGGTGGCTTCAACAGTCTTTGTTTCAAGCTCAGCCTGTATTCCGGCTATCCTCTCCTGAATTTTTTTCGCCTGTTTCATGATATTCCCGAAATGATGTGTCAATTGACTTACCTCCTAAAAAAAAGAAACGTTTCTGCATTTCCTGCACTTATCGAAAGCCCGATTTAGAATCCCGTGCTTTCACCTCAATAAAAAAAGCATAGTGCGAATAGTCTCTTTCATGAAAAATTACTAATCTTGATTTCTCCTGGTGACGACCTCACGCACCACGGCACCTTCAAACACATCCAGCACCTTCTGCAACAGCGGATGTTTGAGAGCATCCTGCCTGACATCATTGTTCCTGCTGTTGTGGGATGAACCAGTGGAATTCTGATGCTGCCCGTTTTCTCGGGCGGATTCCAGAAGTTCTATTGTAACCGAAGCTTCCTCTTTGAAAAATTCCCTGGATATCTCCGTGAGGCGACTCTTATCAGTGTCATCAAGAAGAAAAATCCGATCTTTATGGAAGCCTATTCTGAGGCAATTATTTTCATAACCAAGAAGTTTCCCCGTCTCAATTTTAGACCATAGCGGGTAGCTCCGGTTTTTCACATAAGCCTTGTAATCTTCCCAGGTATCCCCTGAATGCTCAGCGGAACTACTCTCGTAACCCTTTATGGACTCTTCAATCTTTCCCGCATGGCTAAGATCAAACAGTTCCTGAGACGTAACGGTTTCTTTCTCTCTCACCTCGTACCGTTCCCGCGATATCTGCTCTCCCCGCCCTGAGGTCAATCTCTTTTCAAGACCTTCCATCCTTGACAGGATGGTATCGATCGGCACCATCGGCTCAAGATACGCCATTCTGACAAGAATGGACTCCATGACTATGCGCGGGTTCTGGCTTTTCCTTACGTTCTCTTCTTCTGTCATCAATATATCCAGCAGACGCTGGAGTGTCTCCCGCGAGACATTTTCCGTCTGCCTTCTCATCATCTCTGCTTCTTCTTTTTTTCCCAGGTTCAGCAAGTCATGATCCTTTTCGATAATCTTGGTAAGGAGCAGGTTTCTGAAATGACCCAGGAGCATCTGGTAAAAGTAATTCATGTCCAGGCCGGCATAATACCCTTCCTCGATGATCTTGAGGCAGAGGCCCGCGTTCCTTTCCAGTACAGCCCCGGAAACCCTGTAAAGAAAATGCCTGTCCATGAGACCAAGCAATTCCTGGATGCTGCTCTCATCGACTTCAAAACCCGCATATGAGATCACCTGGTCAAAGACACTCTGGGCGTCTCTCAGGCTCCCATCTCCCGCTTGCGCAATCCAGGTAATCCCAGTGCTGCTGATGCGGATCCCTTCCTTTTCGGCAATCTGTCTTAAGCTGTCTCTGATGATTGTAAGCGGAATCCTTCTGAAATCGAAGCACTGGCACCGGGAGAGAATAGTGGCCGGTATTTTATGTATCTCTGTCGTCGCGAAAATAAAAATGACGTGTGATGGTGGTTCTTCAAGAGTTTTAAGCAGGGCATTAAACGCCTCGCGGGTGAGCATGTGCACTTCATCAATAATGTACAATTTATAGCGGGAAGAGACGGGGGCAAACTTTATATTCTCCCGGAGATTCCTGATCTCGTCGATTCCCCTGTGGGAGGCCCCGTCGATCTCCCGGACATCCATGGCGATTCCCCCGGTGATCTCCCGGCAACTGGTGCACACATTACAGGATGTTTGGGTGGGTCCTGTCTCGCAATTCATCGCTTTGGCCATTATTCGAGCCACCGACGTTTTCCCCACCCCACGGGGTCCGCTGAAGATGAAGGCATGGGCGACTCGACCCTGATGAATAGCATTCCTCAGGGTTCTCACCACATGGTCCTGCCCTACCACATCCTCAAAACTTTGCGGTCTCCACTTTCTGGCAAGAACCAAGTATTCCAATTGATATACCTGAAAAGCGAGTCTTTCAATATAGTTGTGATCTTTCTCTCCATTATTGCCCTGAGAAAGACCGAGTCTCATGGAGATAGCCAGGTTTACCCGCAGCACACGTCGGTCATTGCTACCGCTGCTTCCTTCCGGACCTGACGGGGTTCACAACCCTTCGTTGCACGGGACCCGGCTATCAAAATTGTTCAGGGTACCTGTCCCTGGCGGAGAGAGGGGGATTCGAACCCCCGGTACACCTTTGTGGGTATACACACGATTTCCAGTCGTGCCCCTTCGTCCACTCGGGCATCTCTCCTATTTTCTTATCCTAATCGCTGGCGGAGAGAGGGGGATTCGAACCCCCGTGAGAGCTTTTGGCCCCCAAATCGATTTCGAGTCGATCCCGTTATGACCACTTCGGTATCTCTCCGCAGCATTTCCGTCGACTACGAAACAGGGGAGGATACTATCCTCTTTCCCTGAAAAAATCTACTCAAAATTTCCCCGCAGGCGTCTCTCTCAATACCCCCCGTAACTTCCACAAAGTGATTCAATCTCTCATCGCCGAGCACCCTGTAGAGGGAAACAACAGCACCGCTTTTCGGGTCGGATGTGCCAAACACGACCCTCCTGATACGGGCCTGTATAATCGCACCTGCACACATGATGCAGGGTTCAAGTGTTACGTACAGACTTGCCCCGACCAGGCGGTAATTGCCAGTTTTCTTCGCGGCCTCCCTGATGACAAGCATTTCCGCATGTGCCGATGGATCATTCATTGAAAGTGTCATGTTGTGCGCCCGTGCCAGAATCTCCTCCCCACAGACAATGACTGCTCCCACGGGAACCTCCCCCTTCACGAAGGCCAGAGATGCTTCCTCAAGGGCAGTGCGCATGTATTTCTCATCCTCGTGCATCATCCTCTTCCCCTAACAACGATCTCTTCTCCCCTACCACTCATTATTCAGTAAACTAATTGATTTTACACGTGATATTTACCATGACCCATCACCAATAGAGAATCGTAATCCCTATCTTTTGTCAAGCCTAATTGTAAACCTCCTTGAAACAAATGCCGTTTTATTATATAAAGTGTTGATTTTTCTTTTAGTATTGACGTATCATGTAAACGCAATGGGAGCACAGCGCATGACATCAAACAAAATCCTGATCATCTCAATAGTGGTTTCCCTTGTCAGCCACGTGTTCATGCTCTCATTGGCAGGTCTCGTGGATATGCGGGGGAACACAATTAAGGAGGAAGTGCTCACCATCTCTCTGAAAGAGCCTCCCGCAACTCCTGATAAGAAACCGGGAGAGGAACAGAAAGAGAAGCCCCTTCCCCGGCATGAAGAAAATACAGACTATCCCAAGGCGAAACAGGAGGAAACGGTTGAGCTCGCCAGCCTGGATATGAAATACGTGCCGTACCTGCAAAAAATAAAGAAAAAAATCGAAACGATATGGATTTATCCCCAAAGTGCCCTTGAAAGAGAGGAAGAGGGAACCACCGTGATAAAATTCTCCATCAGCAAAAGAGGATCTCTCACCGCAAATGACATCATCTCTTCCTCAGGGTCCCAGTTTCTCGATGAGGGCGCTTTGGATGTAATCAGGTCCGCCGCTCCGTACGATCCCTTCCCCAGGGAATTCGACCTCGCTCAATTAAATATCATCGCCCGGTTCCAGTATAAACTTGTGGAGCAGTAGATGGTTTTGTCGGAACCACCTTATCCCGACAGAATCTCTCCTATGTCCTGCGGTGAAATTCAGATTTCTGAATTGATCTCCGTCAAGATGCGGTTCAATTCTAAGAGCCGGTCCCGGAGATCCGTCTGTTCCACCCACGGCTTCGTTTCCAGCTGTGCCCGGTGTTCCTTGATCCGGGCGAATCTTGTTTCCATATCTTCCAGAATGTAGCCCCAGTTGATTCTTGGGGCAGCTCTCTCCGGATATTCAACACGCTTCAGAACCCGTCCGGGTTCAAGGGTGGTTTCCTCAAGATACTCGGGAATAAGCACCTTAAAGCCGAACCGGTCCCTGATCATATCCGCAAGCACCTGCTGGGCGGAAAATTCTCCATGAACCAGGAACACCTGCATCTCACGAGTCTGAAAGTGGCTCAACCACTCCAGCAACTGGCTCTGTCCGGCATGGGCGGAAAATCCATTGATAGTAAAAACCTTTGCCTTAACGGCGATCTCTTCGTTGAAAAGGCGGATCTTCTGTGCACCGTCCACGATTTTGCGGCCTGTCGTCCCCTGAGCCTGAAATCCTACAAAAACGATACTTGCCCCTTCACGCCATATATTGTGACGTAAGTGATGTTTAATCCTCCCCGCGTTGGCCATACCGCTGGCAGAAATCACGACGGCTGGACCGGACAGGGTATTAATCGCGATGGACTCTTCTGTGGTCGGTGTAAAGCGCATCTGCGGCAGATATAAAGGATCCTCTCCTTTCTGTATTAATTCTTTGGTCTCTTCATCCAAATACTCGGTGTGTCGGCGGAAAATCTCGGTGGCCTGGATGGCCAGAGGACTGTCCAGATACACGGGCATACCCTGAGGTAGTCTCCCGTCCTTCGAGAGCAGGTACAGACAATACATCATCTCCTGGGTCCTCTCCACAGCGAAGGCCGGGATAATTACCTTTTCCCCGTTGCGGTAACTGTACGCTATGGCTTCTACGAGCTCATCGAGACTTTCATCCTCACCCTTGTGATCGCGATTGCCGTAAGTTGAATCCAGAAAGAGGAAATCGGCAGTATCCACGATACTCGGATCTTCCATGAGCAGCTGGGCCGGACGTCCGATGTCTCCGGAAAAAACAAGCTTGGAAGGAATTCCGTTCTCCTGGACCCACAGCTCAACAAGGGAAGCTCCGAGAATATGCCCCGCATCCTTGAAGTTCACGGTAATCCCCGAACCCGGTTCAAAACGCTCATCGTACGGAACCGACCTCACCATGGGGAACGTCGCGGTGGCATCCTTCTGGGTATACAGGGGTTTGATGAACTTCTCTCCGGAACGGAGATGCTTCTTACTCCTCCACTGCGCCTCCATTTCCTGGATGTGGGCACTGTCAAGGAGCAATATCTTCAGCAAATCCCTGGTGGGAGGCGTTGTGTATATTTGACCCTTGAACCCTTTTTGCACAAGCCTGGGCAGCAGACCGGTATGGTCAATATGGGCATGGGTGATGATGAAAAAGTCAATTGTTTCAGGTTGATAAATATCCACATCCCAGTTTCTCTTTTCAATTTCCGCATTACCCTGGTGCATACCGCAGTCAACAGCAAACCGGAGGCCGTTTGTTTCGAGAACGTAGCAGGAACCCGTAACCGTTCTTGCAGCTCCCATAAACTTTATTTTCATGACACAGCTCCTCACACAGGCATCATTGATTCAATAAGGAAATACCCCTGAAATCTCCTCAGAGCAAAATCAAACCGGTCCACGTCACCCATTCGCTGATCGGAAAAGACAGCGACAGCCCCGCCTTTTCCGCGGTGGCCATGACATCGATACCCATCGCCTCCATGGAAGGCCGGGCCTTGAAGGGAAACCTGCACGTTCTGCCTCCCTTGACTGCCACGCACTCGTCGCATAGACGGCAGCACCCTCCGATGAACCCGGCAGCGAAGCGAAACCCCGCAGTAAAAGCCTCCTTTTCACCCGCATTCACCAGTTCGTGCAGTTTCTTCGCGGGAAGGAAGATTTCCTCCGTGGGAACATTGCCATGCGTCATGCTCAGGGGAGCGGAAACCTGAAGGAGGATCGCCTGATGATAGTTCCTGAGGGCCTCGCGGAATGCATCGACGGAAGGGACATATGGCGGGCACATGAGATTCCTGGCATAGCTGTCACACAGGGGCACATAACACTTCAGACGAACCCGGTCATCAACGACCACATCTGCCGCATCGATCAGCATGACTCTCGAGGCTCCCTGCTCTTGCAGCACGGAGATAATTCTATTCACAGCTTCTCTCTGATCCTGAGTCATATTGTTTTCAGATTGCTGAGTGCGTGTGCCGCACAGAAACGTCCCGTATAAACGAACAAGAGGGGATTTACTGCGAAGGTTAAGAAATTGATACAAACGTATCAATATTCAATACCCGCTCTTTCCTTGATGCCTTTCGAATAGTGATGCTTTACTTCACACACCTCGCTCACCGTGTCTGCCATTTCTACAATCTCCGGCGGGGCGTATCTGCCTGTCAGGACCACATGCACCGAGGGGTTTCTCTTCTGAATCATCTCCACAACCTCATGAACGGAAATCAGACCAAAATCCAGCGCAACAATGATCTCATCGAGAATGACCATATGATACTCGCCGGAAGAGAGGGCCTGACGGGCCATGTTCAATCCCTGCTGTGCGAGCTCGACATCGACCGGCGCGGGCTTATTCCTCATGACAAAACTGTCGAGGCCGCACTGGTGAATCGTAATGTCGGGAAGATATTTCTCGGCGGCAAGTACCTCGCCGTACTTTCTCCCCTTCATAAACTGAAGCATCAGTACCCTGAGGCCATGGCCAACAGCCCGGAGTGCCTGTCCCATCGCCGCAGTTGTTTTCCCCTTCCCGTCTCCGGTGTAAACAAATACAAGGCCTCTGGCATATTTCGAAAGGGTTTCCTCTATCACACCAGACATTACACTTTTCCTCTCCGTCAATGAGATGCGATATTCAATATCGCCGGGTAAGTACCATATTCAATGAATTGTGACAATGTATTTCCCACCCCGCACTCCTCGCGGTACAGCTCAACACATTGAAATAACAGGAGATAAGATTCAAAGGAATGCACAGAAGAAAGAGAGACATGCGTCGGCATGTCTCTCTCATCGGGATTGCCTACTGCGAAGATTCAATGTAGTCAACGGTTTTCTGGGCGAGGGTTTTCACGACATGCTCAAACTGATCCTCGTCCCTGTCTAACAGGGTCATCCTGAATCCTGGTGTAGACGTGAAGAAGGAAGTCAGCGGCACAACGCAGATACCCGTGGAACCCAGGAGATAATAGACAAAACGTTTATCGAACTCGATCCGTTCGGACACTAATTTTTCCACATACTCATTGATCTCGGGGTGGTCGATGGGCAAGGTCTGCTTGTTATTGAGTGATGCTTCGTTAAAGACCACGGACATGTAGAATGCACCATTACTCCTGTTCACGATAAGATAAGGAACATCCTTGAGTATATTGTATGCGATGTTCGAAAGCCTCTCATAATGACGAATGCGATCGTTCAGGTATTCCTGGTACTTCGGGTGGGTAATAATCTTGGGAATTGCCATCTGCGGCAGCGTCGTGGAACACACCTCTGACATCTTCTGGTTCACGATGGTACCGATATAACGCTCAAACTTTTCATCCTTGTGGGTATTATATATTTCCATCCAGCCGCACCTTGAACCGGGCCATGGGAATTCCTTGGAGATACCCTTCATACTGATACCGGGTACGTCTTCGATAATATCCGACAGAAAGACCGTTTTCTTCCCATTGTACACAATGTTAATGTAGGTCTCATCGAAAATCAGGAAAAGATCATATTCCCGGGCGATTTCCACGATTCGCTTGAGAGCCTCCGGTGCATGCACAAACCCCGTGGGGTTGTCGGGATTGATCACCAGTATCCCCACAATGGCCTTATGACTTCTCACCTTCTGTTCCAGCTCGCGGAGATCCGGCGCCCAGTCGCGATATGGATTCATCCGGTACGTATTCGGGGGGAAGGACGCATGGAGCACTTCCGCCAGAAGATGGGTGGAATACGTCGGTTCGGGCATGATGATCCGGGCATCAACCCTGATGGAGCTGTATGCCCGGGCAATCGCATCGCCCAGACCATTGAAAAAGATAATGTCTTCGGGACTTATCTGCACACCCCCTATTTTGTTCACACGGTCTGCGAGAAATTCACGGGTTTCATCCACACCCTTGGTGGGACAATACCCGTAGGAGAGATCATCCCGGAGGATCTCGATAAGAACCTCTTTCATCCATTCGGGTATCTTCTCGCCTTTGTGAATGGGATCGCCGATATTTTCCCAGATCACTTCCCTGCCATATTCTTTCAGTTTGTTGGCCACACCGACAATCTGCCGGATCTCGTAGACCAGGCCACTGCCGTCTTTCGCAATGTCAAATCTCATATACTCCTCATATTACTTTCATTTTTTTACATTTTTGTTATATATTACAACTCCCGTAAAATATCCATTCTTTTTCTTTACCATCGGGGTCTTCCTGATCCTAAATCAAACCGGCCACTAGGTCGCCTACCTCTTTTGTGGAATAGCCCATTTTCCCCGCAGAGAGGCTTTTCACTTTTTCCCCTACCACCTTCATCACAGCCTTCTCAACGGCCAATGCCGCGGCATCTTCCCCCAAGATCTCCAGCATCATCTGACCGGCCATAATAGCGGCAAGCGGGTTGACCACGTTCAGTCCCGTGTATTTGGGCGCCGATCCACCGATAGGCTCGAACATGGAAACTCCCCGGGGATTTATATTGCCCCCGGCGGCAATTCCCATTCCTCCCTGGATCATCGCTCCCAGATCGGTGATAATGTCCCCGAACATGTTATCCGTCACGATCACGTCGAACCATTCGGGATTCTTCACCATCCACATACAGGCGGCATCCACGTGGGCGTAGTCCGTTTTGATATCGGCATATTCTTTCGCCACTTCGTAGAATGTTCTCTCCCACAGATCGAAGGCGAAGGTAAGAACATTCGTCTTTCCGCAAAGAGTCACTTTCTTCATTTTGTTGCGCTTGCGGCAGTATTCGAACGCGAATCTCACGCATCGCTCCACACCTTTGCGCGTATTGATGGATTCCTGAATTGCCACCTCGTCGGGAGTCCCTCTCTTAAGGATTCCTCCCGCTCCCGCATACAGACCTTCACTGTTCTCCCGCACGACCACAAAATCAATGTCCTCCGGTCCCTTGTCCTTCAACGGGGTGTCCACACCCGGATACAGCTTGACCGGTCTCAGGTTTATATACTGGTCAAGGCGGAAACGAATCTTAAGCAGAATCCCCTGTTCCAGGATGCCCGGCTTTACATCGGGGTGACCTATGGCTCCCAGATACATCGCATCATACTTCCTCAACTCTTCCAGTGTTTCATCGCTCATTACCTCGCCGGTGCGCTTGTAGCGCTCACCACCCAGGTCGTAATGGTGCAGATCAAGTCCGAAGTCGAAATTTGCCGATGCGGCCTCGAGGACTTTCAATCCTTCCGCCACAACCTCAGGACCTGTTCCGTCTCCCGGAATCACGGCGATTCTGTAAGACTTCCTCATTCTGTATTCCTCCGCTACGCATTCTCTCTCATGTTCCATGGCACATACCCCCATTCCCGCCACATGTCAACAATATTCCTGGTTACATGAAAATCCCTCAGGATGAGCGAATAGAACGCAACGCAACGTTTACCCTTGACACATACCTCTCGCGCATTTAAACTATACAAGAAAAGACACACGTTCCAGAGATGCAGCAAGATATCGCCATCTCCTAAGATACTCTATCACAGATGTCCCCCGCACGCTCTCCTTCACGTTCTCGACTTTCAGGGAAACACCATAAGGGATGGGTATTCCTCTTCAACAAAGTTGAATGCAAAGGCGCATCGGATTCTCAATCGCAGGGAATTCATAAGCGAGGTAATGACAAAACCATGGGACAGGAGACACCTTGCAATGTATTCATACCGGAATGCAAGGCTTGCTGCTGCAGACCACGTGTGGTCTTCACCAATACTGATATCGAGGTGCTCGCACGACATTTTGCAATGAACGAGGATCAGGTAAAAGAGCTCTATTTAGAATATCACCCTGATCATATCTACCATGCGAAAAGAAAAAAAAGATATTGCTTCTTTCTCACTGACGATTACCAATGCGGTATTCACGAAGTAAAGCCGCAGGTCTGTAAGATGTACAGGTGTTTGAGGTTGACAGGCTTCTGGGAATCCACCCGGGGAGTCAAATAGCCAATATACAGCAGCGAGAGGAAGAGGAGCGCAACGCCATTATCAACGAGGGATACCAAAAGAAAAAAGGAGGAAAGTATCATGACAAAAGCACTGATCTTAATTAACACAACGCCTGGTGCGGACAGGGCGGTCGCAAACAAGGTGAAGAAGCTCAAAGGCGTACAGAATGTGTATTTAGTATCCGGCCTCTACGATGTGGTCGCAGAGGCACAGGCTGATGACGCTTCCGGCATGGTTGCATTCGTCTACGACAAACTCAGAGTGATTAAAGGTATAAACGGAACCCATACCATGTTCTGTCTGGACGTATAGAAGCCTCGCTCTCCCGGCTAATGCAAGGTGTTGCAGTATCCCGATTTTTGTTTGCCTGCATTGTACTTCAGGCGGGTGACTTATGAGGTTACCCGCCTGCCACACTTCCTGTGATAACAAACTGTCATCGCGCAGCGCGGCAACTAATTTCCACAAATTAATTAACATGACCTGTGGAATTCGGCAGTGCGTGGAACGCATCTTAGAATATGACCTGACAGGGAATCCCCTCTTTTTCAAAGGATTTTTTCAACTCTCCGCCCTTTTGTGAAAAAAAGCAGTCTTCGCTGGCCAGCGGCAGCCCGTACTGTTTGAATACCCAATCCGCGTAATGATAGTTCAGCCTGTCAAGGATCATATAATTCACTTTACCCTTCAACATGCTCACCAGTTCCTCCGAGCCCGGAAGAATGGGGGCTATCATGGCGTACGTTCTCACCCCCCGGGAATGAAGAACCGCCAAAGCATCAATCCTCTCGCCCAATGGTGACGCTCCCGGTTCAAAGATCTTCCTTATTTTCTCATCCGCCGTGGTTATGGTAAAGCCGACCTCACAATCGTGCGCTCTCTTCAGAGTCTCGATGTCCCTCATGACAAGAGCCGATTTGGTCTGGACTGTGAGAGGCCACCCCTGTTCCACCAGGATGTCAAGACACCTCTTCGTGATCATATACCTTTTTTCCAGAGGCTGATAGGGATCGCACACCCCGCTTATCCATACCCTCCCGATTCTTTTTCTCTTCACCTCATGGGCCAATAGTTCAGGGGCATTTATTTTTACATCGACAAACTCGCCCCATTTCTCCCGGTGTCCCGTAAACCTCTTCATAAATTTTGCGTAACAATAGACACACCCATGCTGGCAACCCACATAGGGGTTCAGGGCATAGTCATACACCCGGGATCGAGACAGGATGCTCTTTACTTTGATTTCAGTGATTTTCATATATTGGATAGTGTCACGGTGCCGCCAAATTTTTTTCATTTTCCCACCGGCCAGTATTCAACCTCCGGTGCAATCCTCAAAAGGCCTGTTTCCTGAGCGACTTCGATTGCAAAAAGAATGAAGCTTGAAAGAAGCAGCAAAAGGGGTAAAATTATAGAACGATCCTGGGCGCGGTGGTCGCGAAACATAATGATACCCGGGATGATACCAAAAAGGAAAATAATGCTGATCCCTCCGATAATGTCAAGCGCCTTGAGAAACAGCGCCGGATAGATAAAGACCACGACAAGGGGAGGCAGGAATGCCAAACCAATTGACCACATCCAGCGCGAGCGCCCCGGTTCAAGGGGAAGGATATCCTCGAAGTAGCCAATAATCGCCGTAGACTGGAGCACATAAGAGGTAAAAAGAACGATGATGGAGAACGCAAGCGACAGTGTCCCCATAATTGGGGAATGAAGCACCGCTGCCAGAGGAATCGTAGCAGGTTCACCAGCCATCAAGGTCTCCAAAAGGGAATACTGCCCGACAAGAGGAAGGGCGCCTACAACGGCAAGTATCCACAATATATTGAGGACACAGGGAATAAGGGTGCCCACAACCAGAGCGCGCATTACAAGCCTTGGTTCATGGTCAAGGGTGCGGCACACGGCAGGAATAATAATCTGGTAAGCCTGGGCACAGACGATAATGGGCACCGTGGAAACAAGAAAATTCCAATCCATATGGAGGAATCGAACCGGGTCGGCGCCACGGAGAGAGGTAATAATAATCAGCACGAAGACGAGAAAAAGGCCTGTCAGAAGCACGCTATTTATGCGCTCCACCAGACGTAAACCTGTGAGCGCCGTTGCCGTCGAAAAAACAAAGAAGACAGCGATGCCGGCAGCGGGCGTAAGAACATTACCGCTTATCGAGGAGAGCACCTGTCCTCCCGCACCGAGGTGGGCAGCGATGATGCCATAGAGCAAAACGAGATAGGCTGGAACAGTAATTGCTGTGCCAACAAGGCCAAGGCGCCGCCTGACAAAGGAGTGATAATCAATGCCACCGCCTTCGACCATCACGTCACGGGCAATGACCCAGCCAGTGGTAAGCATCACTGCCCAGACAAAAAAAGTGGCGATAATCGACGGCACGACACCGGCGATACCGGTCTTAACCGGTAACCCAAGGATCCCGATACCAACTGTTGTCCCGGTAATCATCAATGCCGCAGTGATAACCCTGATTGAACCACCGTAAATGCCCACGACTTTCCATGTCCTCTCTCTATTATGACGATTACAGAAAAGAAGGCGTGATAGTTTAACTATGTTCAAGGCGCTTGTCGACAATTAATCACAGCTTATCGGTATCATTACCGTTGAATTGTATTGACATGCCAGGCACCATTTCCTACACTTAAATGAACTATAAGGAAAAGTCTTATCAAATCCCTTCGGCAAGATCGAACCGCAACTGATCCACAAAACCACAAAGAAAGGAGGGAATCATGACGACGATCCAGGAATTGAAAACCTACAAGCTGTTCCATGGTTTAAACGATGACGAACTGAACAGAATCGTGCCGCTGTGCCAGGAGCGAAGCCTGAACAAAGGCACAGTCTGCTTCCAGCAGGGAACTCCCGCAAGCGAGTTGCACCTTTGCCGCAACGGTAAGGTGAACATCGTTGTCCAGCACTTTGAGGCTCCAACCATCTATGTCAAGATTCATACCGCCGTGGAAGGAGAAGTCTTCGGATGGTCTGCTCTGGTGGAACCCTATCAATATACGGCATCCGCCGTTTGCGCGGAAAAGACGGAGGAAATATACCTGAGAAATGCGGATCTATTCAAGCTTTTCGATCAGGTTCCGCACATCGGCTACGTGTTTATGAAGAATCTGGCGGCACTTGTCAGTTCAAGGGTGACAGACATCGGAAAGAAACTGAGCAAAGATGTCGCCCTTGATGCACGGGACGATCATGAATGGTAAACATACCCGTGGGATCAAGATGGGACAAAACGCCTCCACATCGATAGTCCGGGAAATCATGATGGAATTTGCCGACCTGACCGGTCTGCTATCGGATAAGGTGGCTCCATGCCGTTACCTATGGACGGACGCATTCGCCGTCTGTAACTTCCTGGAGCTTTACCACCAAACGGGTGATTCGCACTACATACAGCTCGCGCTGCACCTCGTCAATCAGGTTCATAATGTATTAGGACGACATCGCAACGACGATCCGCGCGCCGGCTGGATCAGTGGCCTCGATGAGCAGGAAGGGAGAATGCATCCCACCAGAGGTGGTTTGAGAATCGGCAAGAAAATGAACGAACGCAGGCCCGACGAACTTTACGATGCACAGTTGGAATGGGATCGGGACGGGCAATACTACCACTACCTGACGAAATGGATGCACGCCCTCAATCGTGTAAGCCAGGTCACCGGCGAGTCAACCTACAACAGATGGGCGATTGAGCTTGCGAAAACGGCTCATGCCGGGTTTACCTATAGTTACTCGTTCAGACATCAGAAACGCATGTACTGGAAAATGAGCATTGACCTCACCTGTCCTCTTGTCTCATCAATGGGACATCACGATCCCTTGGACGGTTTCATCACGTACCTCCAACTTCAGGCAACGGCAGCGAAAGATTCCCCCAAATCCAGGGATCTCGACCTCAGTGAAGAAATCACAGACATGGCCGATATGTGCAAAGGGGAAAGCTGGGCAACGGATGACCCTCTTGGTCTTGGCGAGCTCTTGAGTGCCGCATACAAACTGACTCAATTGATAGTAAACGAAGATGTTGAACAAGTCGACCTTCCAGATATTCTCCTGGATGCCGCCCGGATCGGATTACTTTCTTATGAAAGAAGAAATCCATTGACGCTTCCTGCCGATTACCGGCTTGCATTTCGGGAACTGGGTTTATCTATCGGATTGCACGCAATAGAGAAATTACTAGGACTGATCTGGCAGACTCCACACAATTTCAAAATGAAACACAGTCTCCAGTCAAGGGCTGAAGACCTATTGAGGTATGTACCTCTGGGTGACATCATTGAGAAGTATTGGCATGAGCCTAAGAATAGAAACGCGGAGAGCTGGAAGGCTCATCGCGATATAAACATGGTGATGCTGGCAACCAGTCTGGCCCCTGATGGGTATCTTTCAATTTGATGTGTTTATCATTACGTCTGTTTTTCTATCGCAAGGATGCAGAGATTGAAATCATCTCGCAGGTTCATCTCATTTATTTAAAGTTGAAATATATAAAGATAACCGTTCATCTTTCCATTCAAGGAAAGACAAAAGCGTTCCAGAAATCTGCGATTGACTGGTACTCGTGAAAAGTGTATTTATTTTATTAAGGATTATTAGTAACATGGAACAAAGTAAACAGGGACGATAAAGGTACTGATTAATTCCGTGTTTTAAAGTAAGGTTACTAACAGAAATTGTTAGTAAAATTGAAATAATGTTAAAATTTAGGAAAAATTTATTTTAAGGAAATTGAATGTGTAATTTAAAAACTTTTGCAAAAGCTATTTCTTACAGATTAGCCGATGAATGGTATGGAGCTTCTGAATTTCCTGAAGATGCAATATTATTGCGCAGGGTACTAGAGAAATTGCTAACAGAGAACCCAGAAGACTGCAAAAAGCTTATAGGAACTGGAATAATTGAAGAGGATTATTTCGAGCAACTCTAATAAAAAAATAAGTTTATCATATCCCTTTGATTACAAGGTAGTCCCACATCGCAAAAGCGCCCTCATTTCGCAGCACAACTAAAATTGGATCTGATGACATTTGTGGATTACGAACTAAAAGGTGCTACGTAACGTATCTGGTGCAAATTTCCACGTCAAAGAAAAATACAGATCATAATATTAGAGTCCACTCTGCCCGTGAACCCAGGCTACAGCCACCAGGGCGGGAATAATCTCCGTGATTTCACAGACGGCGCCTAAAGTATCGCCGGTATAGCCGCCTATCTTCCGATAACAGTACCAGGAAAAGAGAACCGCCACGATAAGCGAAGCAAAACCCACTGCAAGACCGATCCACTGCGCAGTGAACCACCCCGCCACGATAAGCAATACCG
>Ga0194112_10002043_pt1 | contig 29240 bp, 11 predicted proteins | sample TA2MahC400mmetaG_FD_146191 | JGI IMG/M metagenome (GOLD analysis project Ga0194112, IMG submission 146191) | Freshwater microbial communities from Lake Tanganyika, Tanzania - TA2015016 Mahale Deep Cast 400m | ecosystem: Environmental > Aquatic > Freshwater > Lake | place: Tanzania: Lake... | reverse complement strand
TCGGCCATCCTCCGCCGCCTTCTCTAGTCCTCGTCGGATGGCCAGGGGGACGGCGCGGGCGGGGGAAGGTCAACGACGAGGGTGCCGGCCAGGATGTCGCCGAGCCGCTGGTTGCCGCGCGTGAGGAGGAGGGTGAGGGAGCCGACGAGGTAGGCGACGGGAACGAGTGTGGGCCAGGGGCGGAGGAGGTTGCGGACGAGGACGCTCGCGGGCGAGGGCCTGCGCCCGTCGAGCCCGACGACTGCGATGCGGAGAAGGAGCTTGCCGAAGCTCTGCCCGGTGAGGCCCTCGCTTAGGACGAAGTAGGCGAAGAAGACAGCGGACCAGACGCCCACGGTGGCGAGCATGCCGTCGGCGCCCGCCGCGGCCTCGGCCTCCACGCCAGCCTCGAGCCACCTCAGGACGCCCGAGCTGAGGAGCATGCACAGGATGATGTCCACCAGTTGCGCGGCGACGCGGCGGGTCCAGGAGGCGGTGCGCACTTCGGTGCCGAAGGCGTGGACGACTGCTCTGGGCCTGGCCCGCACGCGGATGGCCACCCAGCCGACCACTGGCAGGAGGAGCAGGCTCGCCGCCACGTTCGCAAGGAGCCACCAGAAGAGGTAGGTGGGCCACGGGGAGAGCGCGATGAGGGTCTCAGCCTCCCCCCAGCGCCCGTCGGCCCAACTGTGCGCCACCACGCGGTCCATGCAGGCCCGGAAGACGTGGAGCGCGCCGTCGGCCGACACCGCCTCGATGTCGAGCGTCCAGTCCAGCCGCGGGTCGGCTGCGTCGGGGACGGCCATTTCCTGGCCCCACTTGCCGTTTGCGAAGGCGCGGGCCGTGAGGGGGCGGGCGTCCGTGATGCGTTTGCCGCGTGCCTTGGCGATGAGCCAGATGGCGCCTTCGTGCCGCGCAACGGCGTAGTCGCTGTTGGGGTACGGGACAGGCACGGGGAGGGGCGGGGTCCAGGTGGAGCCGTCGAAGGCGGCCTGCCACACGCCGCCGTCGGCGGCGCCGTCGGCCCCCTGGCGCCAGAAGAGGAGCACGGCGCCGTCGCCCGCGATGGCCGAGAGGTCGGAGGGCCGCGTGGAGGTTTGGAGCGGTCCGCCGAACGGCAGCGGCCCCTTGGGCGCGTCGCCGGCCGCGCCGGGCACGATGCCGGCGGCCCGAATCCGCCACGCGCCGTCCGCGCCCTCCACGCCGAACACCCAGAGGTCGCCGTCCATCGGGCAGGCGGCCTGTGGCGCCCAGGGGAGGGGCCAGGCGACTGTCTGCCACTCGCCGCGCCGCATGCCCGCGGCCTCCCCCTTCGGGAAGATCGCCTCGGCCGACCAGTCGTCCGCCTTGTAGACCGAGTAGTTCTCCCTGCGGAACACGTAGAGTGCGTCGCCGAGGAAGGCGACGGCGCGGTGTGCGCCGAAGAGCCGCTCCTCGGGCAGCCAGCCCTTGCCCGGCACGCAGCGGCGGTAGCACGACGACGGCGGGGCCTGCGGGTCGGCCTTTCGCTCGTAGAGCAGGTGGAGCACGCCCTGGCCCACCACCGCCTTCACCCGCACGTGGCGCTCGAAGAGCTGGTCTATCAGGCTGGGCTGGGCCTGGGCCGAGGCCGCCGCCAGCAGCAGGAGGAGATTGCTGATTGCTGATCTCTGATTGCTGATTGAAATCAGAGATCGGCAATCAGAAATCAGAAATCCGCAGCGGCTCACAGGTTCAGCCCCCCATCCACGCAGAAGACCTGTCCCGTGATGTAGGCCGCGGCGTCGCCTGCGAGGAAGGCGGCGAGGGCCGCCACGTCGTCGGGCGTCCCGAAGCGCGCGAGGGGGATGAGGCCGAGCATGGCGTTGCGCTTGGCCTCGGGGAGGCCCTTGATCAGCTCGGTCTCGACGATGCCCGGCGCGATGGCGTTGGCGGTCACGCCGTAGGGGGCAAGCTCGCGTGCCGTGGCGCGGGTGAGGCCGAGGAGGCCCGCCTTTGCCGAGCAGTAGTTGGCGCGCTGCATGTCGCCCAGAAGCGCGGCATCCGACGAGATGTTGATGATGCGCCCCCACTTCGCGCGGGTCATCTGCCGCGAGGCCACCTTGCTGCACAGGAAGGCGCCCTTCAGCGACGTGTCCACCACCTCGTCCCACTCCGCCTCGCTCATGAAGGCGAGGTAGTTGTCGCGGGTCAGCCCGGCGTTGTTGACGAGGATGCTCACCGGGCCGAGGGCGGCCTTGGCCTGCTCGAACATGGCCTTCACCGCGTCGAGGCTGCGGACGTCGGCCTGGATGGCCACGGCCTGGCGTCCGAGCGCTCGGACGGCGGCGGCGCTTTCCTCGGCGGCATCGGCACGCTCGCGGAAGTTCACCACCACGTTCGCACCGTCGCGGGCCAGGGCGAGGGCGATGGCCCGGCCGATGCCGCGGGAACCCCCCGTTACAAGGGCTACTCTATTGTCAAGGCTCATCGTGTGCTCCAAGGTCGCGTGCCGCGTCCCGCGTGCCACGTGCCAGGAATGACCAGAAGGCGCGCCACGCTCCTATGCCCTGTTCCTGGCACGCGGCACGCGGGACGCGGCACGGGTCAGCCTTTTCCCTCGGCCACGGCGCTCGCCACCGCGTGGCGCTCGGTGTGGGAGATGGAGACGTGAATTGTCTCGATGCCCATCTCTCTGGCCCGCTTGAGCGCGCCGCCGCTGAGGCGGACCGACGGCTCGCCGGCCGGGCCGAGCTCCACCTCGATGTCCTTCCAACTTATCCCCCGCACCCAGCCGGTGCGGATGGCCTTGAGGACGGCCTCCTTGACGGCGAAGCGTCCGGCGTAGTGGATGGCCGGCCGCGGGCGGCCCGCGCAATACTCACGCTCGGCGGGCGTGAACACCTTGTCGAGCAGCCGCTCGCCGCGGCGGAGCAGCGCCTCCTCAAGGCGGTCGACCTCGATGATGTCAATCCCTGTTCCGAGTATTGCCACGACGCATTTCCTCAAGGCAGCCACTGGCCGTAACCACAGGGGATGAGTGGATGGGTGGATGAATGGATGATTGTCTGACACCCATCCACCCATCCATTCATCCATTCATCCTCTGCTGATCAGAGTTCGCCTCCTTTGCGCTTGCCTTTGAGGGCATCCTTGAGGCGGCCGAGGGCGCGCTGGAAGGCCGGCTCGTCGAGCATCTCCACGTGGCCGTCGGCGAAGACCACATTGCGCCCTCTGCCGCCAAACGGCGCCCGCTCCCACACGATGGGGGTTTGAGTTGCGGCCTGCTTCTCGACCAGTTCGGCGAACGTCACCTTGAGCCCTGGCTGGGCGTCGAGGAAGTACACGTAGCTGCACGGCCTGCCGCCAACCTGTGGTGGGGCGGGGTCATTCGGCGCGACAAGCACCTTCGGGTCCATGAGCAGCTTCTCATCGAGCAGCGCCCCCAGGTTGGCGGGCCACACCTCGTCGTGGTTGTTGAGGGACATGCGCAAGCCGATGAAGATCTGCCGCAGGTTGTTCATCCCGGCCGCGTTCTGGGCGGCCACCCTGGCCTCGAAGAGCGCCGGCACCGCCACGCCCGCCCCCACGGCGAGGACGAACATGGTGGGGAGTGGGCCGATGGCGCTGAAGCCCAGCGGCGAATGGGTCTCCGCCACCACCGCCTCGTCGGTCGCGTAGGAGTAGGAGATCGCGCCGAACATGTGCTTGCGGATGGTGCGGGCCGCGGGCAGGTTCGCAAGGTCTATCGGCACAGGGTTGTTGGGGATGGCGTGGACTAGCGTGAGGAAGGGGCCGAGGGCGGAGTAGGCGGCCACGAACTCCTCCCCGAAATCCGAGTAGGCCACCGAGGTCGCGTCCTTCGGCACCAGGCCCTCGAGCTCCTTGTAGCCGGGGGCCTCCAGGATCGAGGGCTCGCCGGCGTCGAGGAACGCCAGGTAGTCCTTCAGGTGGATGGGCGTGAGGGCGAAAATGATGCGGCCGTCGCGGCGCGCGTAGCAGGGGGCGATGGGCAGGCCGAAGCGCGGGGTGGCCAGGTAGCGGATGGTGTGGTTGCCGAAGCGGAAGGAGCGGAACTCGGCTCCCGCCGCGTCGTCGCCCTCTTCCGCTTTGATCGCGGCATCGAGCTGGGCGATGAGCTTCCCCATCGCTTCGTCGAAGCGCTCACCATCCTTCAGCGCTTGCGAGACAATGACGGCCGGGAAGAGCGACTTGCCCGAGGTGGTGATGACCGCGTCGCGCCCGAGTGCGCCGAAAAGGTCGTTGCGGAGGCTGAAGCCGGCCTTCTTCTCGAACTCGGCGATGGCCTGGCCGGCGCCGGCATCCGCCACGGCATCAATGACGGCGATAAGGAGCGCGAAGAGCTCGGGAGCGTCGGCGTTCGTCGCCCAGGCGAAGTCGGCGTCGCGCGGGGCCAGCTTCAGGAGCGCGCGGTCCACGGGCGCGGACGCCAGGAGGCGCACGATGCCCCGCCGCTCGCCCTGAGTGTGGATGAGGAACGAGCCGACGAGCGCGCGGCCCTTGGCCCCCAGGCGGAGTCCCGCGGCGCGCACGCCGCTCAGGCCCAGGGCATCGAAGGCGGCCTTGGCCTCCTTCGGCAGACCGCCGCCCAGGCGCTCCATCGCCACCGCGTGGTCGTAGACCAGCAGCGCCACGGGGGTGCCGGCCGACGCCCCCATGAGCTTGAGGCTCGGGTGGCCGCTGAGCTTGGGGGCGTTCGGGTCGAGCGCCCGCTCCAGCGCCGCGCGCGTGGAGGCCACGAGGGAGAACTCGCCGCGGAGCGCGAAGCAGATGCCGCCCCCGAACTGGGTGGCCTCCATCCCGCCGAGCTGGAGCTTCTGGGCGGCTCCCCCGGCCAGCCCGCCCAGGCGGGCGAGGAAGGCGTCGAGTTGCACCCGCGCCGGATCGCCCGGCCCGCCGACCTTTGCGACGATGAGCAACTGCGGCTCGCGGCCCTTGTCGGCCGGCGGCAGGAGGGCCAGCCCCACGCGGCGGCCCAGGAGCGGCTGGAGCTGCGCCAGGTCCACCTTGAGCATTGCGGCCAGGAGCTGATTGGCCCCGCCGATGGCCGTCCGCACCGTGGTCAGCCACTCGGCGACCTCCGGCTCCTTGAGGAGCGCCGCCAGCGCCGTCTTCTCGATGTCCGCGTTGTCGCCGTAGTAGCACAGCGACAGGAGCGCATCGGCGGGGAGATGCTGCTCGATGCTGGCCTCGCCGGCGAGGGCAAGGGACATAAGGGACCAAAGGGACCCAAGGGACCAAAGGGACATGCGGCGGGTCATTGGTCGCTCCTTAGCGGAGGCAGCGGATCAGAACTCGCCTTTCGCGGGGCCGGCCTTCGGGGGCGGCTCCTTGCCTGGCGGGGCTTTCAGCCGCTTCTGGACCTCTGCGTCCAGGTCCTTAAGCGCCTCCTGGAACTCCTCTTCGTCCATCTCCTCGACGTGGGAGTCGAAGAACAGGACGTTCCGCCTGTCCTCGACGAATGGCTTGTGGTCCCAGGCCATGATGAGGTTGGGCGGAAAGTCGTCCTGGAAGCGGTGGTTGGGGTGGCGCTCGAAGCAGCTCACGTAGGAGCACGGCACGCCGTTGGCCAGCTTCGGCGGGTCGTCGTCGAGAGGGGAGACGAGGACACCTTTATCCACGATGATCTTCTTGTCCACCAGCTCGGCGAGGCTCTTTGGATACCAGCGGCTGTCGCCGTGCTCGTTGAGGTAGATGGCGCAGGCCCTGGCGACCTGGTTGAGGTTGTTGCGGTCGCGGATGAGGCGGGCCTCGGTGCGGGCCTCGGCCATCGTGGGCAGGAGCGCCGCGGCCGCAATCGCGACGGCGACCGAGGGCACCATGTGCGGGCTGAGGATGTCGAGCCCCTCGCCCTGGATTTCGGCGCGGAAGACGCCGTCCTCGAACGTCGTGTAGGCAATCGAGCCGCGCGAGTAGCGGCGAATGGTCCGCGAGGACGGCATGTTCGCAAGGTCAAGGGCCGGCTTGATGTCGGGCGCCACCTGGGCCACCATCGCTATCGGGGCGAGGGTGTTGTAGAGGCCCTCCAGCACGTCGGGCCACGTGGCGTAGGAGATGGAGCTCGCGCGCTTCGGCACGAGGGCCTCCAGGCGGCGGTACTCCGCGTTGTCCAGAATCGTCGGCCCCTTGTCCGCGAGGAAATCGAGGTACGCCTTGAGGTGGAGCGGGTGGGGGGCGAAGGCGAAGACGTCGCCGAGGTTCGCGTAGCAGGGCGCCCAGCCGGGCAGCATGGCCGCCGGCAGGCCCGCGACCCACAGGTAGCGGCACGTGTAGCCGCGATACTGGAACGCCTTGAGGTCGCAGCGGACCATCCCGATCGGGGCCATGCCCACCAGCAAGAGGTCGAGCCGCGCGGTGAGCTGCACGAACGCCTTCTCAAGGGCCTGAGGGTCGCGGACGCGTTGGACCAGGACGTTGTAGCCCTGCCAGAGCCCCTCGGTCTTCGAGATGAGGAGAGTGCCCGAGCCGAGAGGGGCGAGGAAGCCGTCGCGGAGCTTCACGCCGGCCCGCTGCTCGAAGGCCGCGAGCTCCTGGCGTCCCTCGCCGGCGGCCTGGGGGTCCAGGCGGGCGACCGTCGCCCAGACCTCATCCCAGAGCCAGGGAAAGTCCACGGGCGCGAGCCAGAAGAGCGTGGCGTCGCGCGGCACCATCTTGAGGAGTGCGGGGTCGTAGGCCGGCGCGGTGGCCAGGCCCTTGAGCACGCCTGGGCGCTTCGCCGCCTCGGGCATCTCCACGCGCAGGGAGGTCACGAGCCGCTTGTCGCGCGGCACGAAGGCCAGCTCGGCGGTGGAGATGGCGTTGGCTCCGATAGCCTCGAGCACCCGCTTCGCCTCGGGGTCGAGCTTCGCCCCGAACGCCTTGAGCATCGCCTGGTGGCCGTAGCGGACGCGCAGCGCCGCCCGCTCGCCCGCGGGCATAGCGGCCCTCGGGGCAGCCGGGTCGAGCGCCTTCCGGAGCCACTCCTCCCCGTCGGCAATCACCAACACTGAGCCGTCGAACGCGAAGGCGTCTGGCTCCCCATCCTTTTCGACCAGACAGGTCGCCTGAAGCTGGCCGATCTGCACCTGTCGCACCGACCCCGGCCTCGCGTTGTCCACCAGGAGCTTCAGCAGCTCATCGGCCTGGCGGCGGATCGGGCCGTCGGCCGGCCCAACGTTCACCGCGAGCAGCCCGGCCGGCGTGTCGAGTCCCTGCATCAGGCCCATCCACCCCAGCACCGCCTCGCAGCCCGCCAACGAAGTGAAGACCGGGGCAAGGTCGGTCCCCGCTTCCTTGGCCAACTCGTCCGTCATTGCCTTGTAGAGCGGGCGGAGCTGGTCCAGCGCCGCCCGGACCTCAGGCTCCTCGAAGAACTTGCCCAGCGGCGTCTCAGCCACGCCGGGGTGGGTGCCGTCGTAGTGGACCACCAGCCAGGCATCGGCGGGCACATAGCTCAGGAGCGAGCGCTCGGCGGCCAGCGCGGCCCCGGACACCACGCACGCCACAAGACACGAGCACGCGAAGCGGCGCACCATGTTCAGCCCTCCAACAGGTCCTCCCGCTTACTCATCCAAAGGCAGTTCCGGGTGACCGATCGGCTTGGGCGCCTTGCGCAGCTCGGCCGGCACTGGCGGGAAGTCATCGGCCCGGAAGAGCGGCCCCCTCAGCACCTCGTCGAGCAACTCGGCCTGACTCGGGTACTCGGCAAGGGTGGCCTCCAGCACCCAGAGAAGCTCCAGCAGCTCGGTCGTGAACTGCTCGGTCCAGCGCTCGGGCCGGATGCCGTCGAGGGGCGACGACTTGCGGCCGTAGCCGCTCTTCATGCGATACCGCAGCCACGATTTCACGACCTCCAGGCCCGAGACCTGGAACTCCCACACGGTCTTCTCGACGGGCGCGAACTCCCCCTCGCCCACCCGCAGCGTCCTCGTCGCCTCGTCGTAGGCGAACGTGTCAGGATAGAGCTCTGGGTCGCCCGGCACCGCCCCGGTGCAGCGCGCCTTCCCGGCCGGCACCACGCCCGGCTGCTTGCCGGCTGGCACGAAGCGTTCGCCGTAGGTGTGAAGCCAGAGGAGCCGGCGGCCGATGGCCCGCGCCTTCCTGAAAGTGGCCGCGTCCTTCGTGATCGGCACGCGGACCTCCACCCGCCCAAGCTCCTTGGCAAACGTGCTCGCGTAGCATGGATGGGCGAGCACCGCATACAGATAGGCGGCCAGGTCTTCAACGTTCACGTGCAGGCCGGTCGCCCTGCGGATTATCTCCAGCGCCGCGCCCGCGACGTTGGGTTGGGTAGCAGCACGGTCGCGGTAGAGGGGGATCACGTCCTTGCCGCCACCGGCAGCAGCGGCGAAGAAGTGCAGATCGGGAAGCTGGGCGCAGGCCACCAACGCCGGGCCTGGGCCGAGCGGGAGGGTGAGAATCGAGGTCAGGAAGACCTGCTTCTCGCCCATGGCCTGCCAGAGGGGCGGGCGGGGCCTCGACATCAGGCGGCCGTCCGCGAGAATGAACTGCCGATCGAAAGACCGGTAGGCGTACCGCTGGACGGGCGGGGGAGGGGCATCCTTTGGCAGTTTCCCAATCGGCGTGGCCGAGGCATCCTCCGTCAAGCCCACATGGTAGCTCCTGTCCACGCGGCGGTCCTCCGTCTCCCGGAACGCCTCGGCCATGTCCGCCGCACGGAGCAGAGCGCGCCAGCGCCGCTCGAGCGTCTGCTTCTCTGGCGCGATTGGCCAGGTGCGCTTCAGTTGGACGCCTGAATGCTGCCACGGGAAGATGCCGGTGAGGAGCGGCCAGTCGAAGAACCGCCCATCGCTCGCCGGGTGGAAGGGCGCCTGAAACGCCGCCGGGCAGCGCTGCCAGGCCACGCCGCTGAACGAGCCGATGGCGGCGAGCTGGGCCAGTTTCTCTGTCCGAGTCCCCTCGACGCTTGTGTAGTGGACCGTTGCCGGCTTCTCCCGGTTCGGCTTGCCATAGCAGGCGGCAATGGCGATGGCCACGGGGGTGCGGATGTCGAAGACGTTCTCGCTCTGGCGCGCGCCGCGGCCCTCGCCCCCGAGGTCTATGATCCAGATTTCGTCGCAGAGCCGCCGCAGGTGCTCCCGCATGCCCGCGAAGGCGTCGCCCGTGAGGTACGACGAGGCGCTGATGAAGGAGACGACCCCCGGCCCCATCGCGCCCTTCTGCTCGAAGACCTTCCAGAGCGCCCAACGCCAGAAGTAAACGTAGAGGTTGTAGAGGTTCTTCACGTCGCCGCCGTGGCCGGCCTCGACGGCCGGCTGGATGAAGTGCCGGAGGATGGCCTTCTGCGGATCACCGTCGTCGCCCCAGCGCACCCAGCCGCCCGTCTTGGCCCGCGTCCGTTCGTCCTTCGGGTCTGCCGCCTCGTGGCGGTCGTAGGGCGGGTTGCCCAGGCAGACGAGGACGGGCACCTTGTCCTTCACCCGCAGCGCGCGCCTATGCTGGTCGGCCAGCGGCTCGAGGAACTGCGGAAACGCGGCCGGCTGCGCGTTCGGCGACTCGAGCGTGTCGGTGAGATAGACCCCAATCCCTTCGTCGGGCAGGGCAGCGCCGCGCTCCTGGAGGGCGCGGCTCACGCGGAGCTCGGAGACAGCGAAGGGGCCGACCATGATCTCGAAGCCGAAGAGGTTACGTGCCAGCGCGGTGGCCCGCCCCGGCACGGCACCCGCTCCCTGCCGCCCCTCGATCCGCCCCAGCGCGTGCTCGATCACCCCGAGGAGATATGTGCCCGTGCCCACCGCGGGGTCCAGCGTCACCACGTCCGCGTCGGCGAACCCGTGCGGCTTCCCCAGCCGCTCCCTGAGCAATTCGTCAATGAGCCGAACCTGCGCCTGGACGACCTGGACGGGGGTGTAGTAGACGCCGGCGTTCTTGCGCAGAAGCGGGTCGTATGCGCCCAGGAACTCCTCGTAGAAGTAGAGCCACGGGTCGCGCTCCTGCCGGGCGAACGTCTCGGCCGGAATGGCATTGACCACGCGCTGGAGCAGGTGCAGGGAGGCCGAGATCTCCTGCTCCACCTTGGCGTCGGTGAGCACGAGGAGTGCGCGGGAGAGGAGGCTGTGCGCGCCGGCCAGGCGCGCCACGGCTTGATGGATGTCGAGCGTGAAGGCGCCCTCGCTGCGCGCGAGCAGGAGCGCGAAGGTCACAGTCTGCGCATAGGCGTCGGCGAAGCGCGCATCGTCGGCCTCCGGGAACAGCATCTGGCGCCAATCGCGGGCAAGCCGTTCGAGGGGCGACGGGGCCGCCCGCAGAGCGTCCAACACGTCCTCCCGCAGCATCTTGCACAGCGGCGCGAGCAGGTCCGCCAACTCCCCTGCCCTCCTGGGCACCACTGGCTCCCACGCCAGGAAGTCGCGCAGCAGATCGAGCAGCGCGCGGGCGTGCTCCTCAGCAACGGCCTTGCCTCCCGCGGCGGAGACGTCCCGTTCGAGGCGGACGATCGGGCGAACGAGCTCGCCCTCCCGCCAAAGGCTCCACTCGTTCCCGTCGCTGTACAAGAGGTTGGGAAGAGCCTGGAAACGCTTCCACTGCCTCGCGTCGCGCCCCCTGAAGTGGCGCGGGTCGGCGCCCGCGCCCGGCGCCTTGAGCTCCACGTAGCCCGCGAGCACGCCGCCGGCGTGGACCGCGTAGTCGGGCCTCCCCAGCCGTCCGGGCAGAAGCGTCTCCCCCTTGCAGACGACCCCGACGTTGATCGCCTGGCCGACTGTCTCGAGCAAGACCTCGAGCGGCTTCCTGAGCTGGTCCTCGGGCTCGCCGTGGCTGAGCGCGCCCGCCTTGCCCTTCACGGAATCCGCGAAGGCCCGCAGTGCGACGAGTGTGGCTTCTTCCGCTGACAACAAGGGTTCCCCCGAATCCTCGCGGCAGTTCACCCCGCGATTGCGCCACAACGCGGGCGGGCTGTCAAGTGAGGGATTCGTTGCTCGCGCGCCGGCCGGCTTTGCATTTCGCGCGGGGCTGCGGTACAATGGGCGGCGTTCGTTGGCGAGAGCGTGCAACCCGCAATCCGCATTGGCTCGCGACCTCGGATTCATGACTTCGCACTCCCGATCTCACTCCGCACTCCTCATTGTGGCACGGCCTTTTGCCCTTTGCCTTTTGCCCTTTGCCTTTTGCCTTTCCGTTGCCTTTGGCGCCACGCCCGAGGCACCCGCCCTCTTCGAGCCGCCGTTCTCGAAGGCCGAGCTCGACCTCGCGGCGTGCAGGGGGTTCCGCGACGGCGTGGCCGTGCAGCCCAATCCCGACGAGGTGCTGGCGGTGCTTGGCCTCGGGCCGCGGCCGCGCGACAGCCGCGGCTGGTCGGCCGGCGAGCCCGCCTCCGCCGAGAGGCCCTCGCTCTTCCAATACCTGGTCGCCTTCAACAAGCCGGTGCCAATCGGCTCCGTGTGGCTGGAGCTTGGCGAGCTTCGATACCTGAAGGAGGGCGCGCCGTACCCAGGCGATCCGAGCAAGGAGGAGCAGTGGGTGCCTGTGGCGGCCTATCCAAGCCAGTCGCGCCCGCACCTGGTCACGCTGCCGCCGGACACGAAGGCCCGCGCCGTGCTGTGCAGCGAGAGGCGGTCCGGGCAGCGTTCGACGCTTCGGAGTTTGCGCTTCTCGGCGCGAAGGCTCCACAACATCGTGCCCGACGCCACGGCGCAGGCGGAAAGTGAGTTCACCCAATACTCCCAGGGCGGCCCGCCACACACCTATCGGGCGGCCAGCGTCACCGAGGGCTGGGGCTCCTGGCAGAACACCGGCAAGGACCCCCAGGAGCGCATCCCGCGCCCGCCAGTGTCGGACGTTGACCCCAGTTGGTTCGTGCTGTCGTGGGACGAGCCGCGGACCCTCGCGGGGCTATACCTGCGGGACAACTTCGAGCTGATGCGGCTCGAGGTCTTCCGCGGGCCGCCGGGCCTCAGCCCCGTGGCCGCGGTTGAGAAGGAGTGGAAGCGGCTGGCGAAGTACGCAGAGCGGACCGACGCGGGCGGCCGCTGGCTCACCTTCGAGCCGGTCCAGACGAGTGGCATCCGCATCGTCGTCCTCAAGACCAATCCCGCGCAGATCGCCCGCATCGAGGCGGCGCACGCCTACACCGACCTCGGCGGCGCACCGGTGCCGGCTTTCCGCTCGCGGGAGACGGTGCCGCCCCCGTTCGCTATCCGCTACACCTTACCCGAGGACCGCAGGTTCACGATGGCGGTCAACGACGCCGCGGGGCGGCGAGTGCGGAACCTGGCCGCCCGAGCCGACCGCAAGAAGGGCGAGAACAGCGAGCAATGGGACCTGCGGGACGAACGCGGAACCTTTGTGGCGCCAGGCACTTACGAATGGAAGGCCCTCGCCTGGCCACCGCTCGAACTCCGCTACGTCATGACCCCCTACCCGAACGTGGAGGCAAACGCCCCCGAGAACTCCCCCTGGCTCAACGGCGCCAGCGGCCCCGGCGGCTGGATGGCCGACCACACGCCCCCCTGCTGCGTGACCACCCTGGGCGACAACGTGTTCTTCGGAGCGGGCTGCGCCGAGAGCGGCGTCAGCTTCATCGCTTGCGACCTCGCGGGAAAGAAGCGTTGGGGCATCCACAGCTTCGCCGCCTGGAGCGGCCCCCACCGCATGGCCGCCGATGGCAAGACCGTCTTCGTCGAGAACCAGGGCTGGTCCGCCTCCGGCGAGGAGGGCATGGACCGCGTGTGGGCGGTGGACGTCGAGACCCAACGGGTCGAAGAAGTCCTGATGGCGAGCCAGACTGAGAAGCGGCAGCGCGGCATCCGGGGCATGGCCGCGGGCGGCGGCAAGCTCTATCTGGCGATTGACGCCGGGAGCGACTGGCTGAACAACGCCGTGGGGATAGGCGACGTGGACATCGAGAATTGCCTCCCCCGCTACCCGCGCAAGAAGCAGTCGAGCCTCGACTACGTGCCCGACCCGCGGAACGACTTCGTCCGCCTCTTCCGCATCAAGGGCACCCCGGCCGGCTGCCCACAGGGGCTTGTCTACATCGAATCTACCAAAGGCCCAGGCCGCCAGCAGCACATCGTCCTCGCCCTCAAGCGACCGGTCGCCATTGGCAGCATCGTCCTCCCGATCCCCAAACAGGACGACACGAAGCTCAAGCTCAGCGTCCTGAGGCCCGATGCCCCCTATCCGCCCGACCCCGAGGACCCGAAGCAGTGGACACTCTTTCCAACTCCCCAATCCGCAACGACTTGGAACGTGGTTCCTCTGCCCGAAAGCACAGTTACGCGCGCGCTCCGCTTCACGTTCACGAAGGGCGCCGACGACGAGCTTGAGGCGGCCCTCGAGGCGCCCGATGAGGGCAAGGGGCTGAAGCTCGAAGCCGGGAAGGGCGGTGGGGAGAAGGAGGAGCGGAACTGGTCAGGGCGCATCGAGGGTGCAAGGCTACTGCGCCGCCGGTTCACGAGCCTGTTTCCCACCGCAAAGGTGCGGGTCAACTCCGGCACAGTGTCACCCGACGGCTCCTGGGACGCCGAGCGAGCCGAGCCCGTAACTGAAGAGAAGCCAGGGATTTACGTCCTGGAATGGCCCGAGCCTCAGCGGATTCGCGGCTTGGCGATTATGGAGATAGACGGAAAGCGAACGGAAATCGAGACTTACGAGGGTGCTGCCGCCCCCGCTGAGATTGCGGAGAAGGAGGGCTGGAAGCATATCGCTACATATAACCAGCAGAGGCGGTACTTCTACTGGCCCGACGACAACAACAACTCAAATGCCCGCTACATAGATGGTTACGTTGATTTGGGGAGCGAAGTGACGACTCGGGCGATTCGGCTTCGGGTCATCGAGCAATGGGTCCACCGCGAGGGCGACAGGGCGGGGCTTTACGGCATCCGCTCGGACCGCGGCGGGCTGAAGCTCGACCCCACCCGCTGCCGGATCTACGGCGTCGCGCCGCTCCAATCCATCGGCGGTGAGCAGGTGCCCGACCCGCTAGTGACCCGCCGCATCGAGGTGATTGACCCGAAGGCGAAGAAAGTGGTGAAGGAGGTGCCCTTCGACCGCCCCGGCGCTCTCGCCCTCAGCCCGGCCGGCGAGCTGTATACCCTTTCGCAGTCTAAGGTTATGAAAGTTGACCTTGAGGGCGAGAAGCACCAGACAGTTGTCTCTGACCTTGTTGCCCCGACCTCGCTCGCCTTCGATGGTGGAGGGGGCCTCTACGTCTTCGATGGCGGGTCCGAGCGGCGAAGTGTACGGGTTTACGACGCGGCTGGCAAGTTCCTGAGGGCCATCGGCGCGGCGGGCGGAACACAGGTTGGGCCGTGGGACCCGACCCGCTTCGGGAGCGTGTCGTCCATCGCTGTGGACAAGGCGGGACGCCTCTGGGCCGTCGAGGAGCAGTATTGGCCGAAGCGGATCAGCCAGTGGACGACAGAGGGCAAGTTCCTCCGCGAGTTCCTGGGCAACACCTCGTATGGTGGCGGCGGGGTGCTCGACCCGTGGAACAAGCGCCGCCTCTTCTATGGCAACCTGGAGTTCGAGCTGGATTGGGAGAAGGGCGCCACAAGACTGAAGAACCTCACCTGGCCCGACGGCTGGGAGGCAGGCGAGCTGCCAATCAAGATCAAGGGCCGGGTTTACATGGTCACGCGCACCCACGAGCCTGGCCCGACAATCCCCGTGGGAATCGTATACCTCTACGAGAAGGATAGGCTGAAGCGCGCGGCGGCGTTCGGCCTTGCGAACTACTGGCGGCCGCTCCAGCGGAACGGCGGGGTGCTAGCCCACCTGGGCAAGCGGGTGCTCGAGGACCACCAGTTCATCTGGGCTGACCGCAACGGCGACGGCGAGGTGCAACTGGCCGAAGTCGCCTTCTCCCCGAAGAAGGTCAGCGGGCTCAGCCTGTTCAACCGCGACCTCGGCGCACAGGCGGGCACCACGCGGTTCCAGGTCAAGGAGTTCCTGCCCAACGGCGTGCCGGTCTACGAGGCCGTGGAGTTCCCCAAGCTCGCGGCCGCCACGAAGGGCTGGATGTCCACCCTCTATCGGCTGGACAACGGGAGCTTCTTCCACATGGGGAACCCCGAGGCGGCGTACAGCGCCGATGGGGAGCAGTTCTGGTCGTACAGGACCGAGGGCGCGGGGGGCCACGCCCTCAACTCCGCAAGCCCCTGGCACCCGGCGCAGGTGGTCTCAGAGTTTGGATGGGTAGGGCATGAAACCACCAACGCGGGAGACCTCGGAGAGTTCGTGGTTTTCAAGACGAACGTCGGGTCCTGGACCCTCTGGTCGAGCGACGGGCTGCTAGCTGGGCCGATTTTCAGGGACATACGCGACCCCAAGAGGGTGCCCTGGTCAATGCGCGAGCACCAGCGGGGCCTGAGGCTGGACGACGTGACGGCTGGCCAGGAGCACTTCAGCGGCTACTTCTGCCGGACGTTCGAGGACGACAAGTACTACGCCGTGGCCGGGCACAACCACGCGAGCGTCGTGGAGGTCGTCGGGCTCGACAAGTTCCAGCGCCTCAGCGGCAAGGTCACGGTCAGCCCCGAGGACGTTCGGAAGGCCCAGGAGTGGGAGCGGCGCCACGCCAGCCAGGCCGCGCGGCGCGACGTGAAGGTGCTCGACTGCTTCCGCGCGCTGAACCCGATCAAGGTGGACGGCAGCCTGGGGGACTGGGACGGCGTGGAGCCGACGCCGTTGATGACCGCCGACTACGCGAAGATACACGGCATCCCCCACAACGCCGCGTTCCGCATCGCCTACGACGACGAGCGTCTCTACCTGGCCTACGAGGTCCGCGGGCTCGGCCCCCTCAAGAACAGCGGGAACCAGTGGGACAAGCTCTTCAAGACCGGCGCCGCGGTGGACCTCTGCCTGGGCACGGACCCGAAGGCGGACCCCGCCCGCAAGCAGGCCGTCGCCGGTGACCTCCGCCTCCTCATGACCTTTGCGTCGCGTCCCGCGTCCCGCGTCCCGCGTCCCGAATCACCCGAAGCTGGGCACGCGGCACGCGGCACGCGGGACGATGAGGCGCCGATCGCGGTTGTCTACCGCCCCGTGGCTCCGGAAGCCAAACCCGAAGAGAAGTGGGAAGTGGTCTCTCCGGTGTGGAAAATGTCCTTCGATCTGGTTAAAATACTGGGCGCTGTACAGATGGCGAGGTCGGGGGGAGGGAACCAGTATGTCGTTGAGGCGGCGGTTCCGCTCGGCGACCTGGGCCTCCAGGGCATAGCTAAGGGTGGCACAGGCGTCCCGCCTGTGAGACTGAAGCTCGACTGGGGCGTGCTGGCGACGGATGAGGGGGGGACAGTTGTCCTCGGCCGGCACTACTGGTCGAACAAGGCCACATCCGTGCTCGCCGACGCGCCGTCCGAGGCCGCCCTTCACCCCGACCTGTGGGGCCACGTGCGGTTCTTCGACAAGGGCTCCAAGGGCATCCGCCTGACCGAGCCGAAGGACCTCACGCCCGCTGGAAAGGCAAAGGACGACGGCCTCAAGCTGGAGCTTGAGGAGGAATAGGGGATTGCTGATTGCTGATTTCTGATTGCTGATTGAAGCCAGAAATCAGAAGCCGTTTTGCCTTCTGCCTTTTGCCTTTGCGCGCACTCAGCGAAAGAGAGGATGCAATGCCCGCCACGCTCAATGTCGTGCCGTTGCTGCCTGAAATCAGAAATCAGAAATCAGAAATCAGAAATCGTCTTGCCTTTTGCCTTGTTCCTTTTGCCTTTTGCCTTTCGGCGGCGATGGGCGGAGCGATTGAGGACGCGAAGGCGGCCCTCGCGGCGAAGAAGTACGACCAGGTGGACGTCGCGCTGGAGAAGCTCCTGGCGCAGGAGAAGGCGCCGGAGGAGGCGCTGCGCCTATCGCTCGACGCTGCCCTCGCGAGCGGCAAGGTGCTCACCGCGCAGAAACGCGTCTCGGCACTCCTCCAGCTCACGCAGACGCCCGACCTCCTCTACCTCGGCGGCGAGATAGCGGACAGGGCGGGCGACGCGAACCTCGCGGTGGCCCGCTTCCTGACGTTCGCGCGGGCCGTGAATGAGCGGAGCGACAAGCTGGCCGCCGCCATCCGCTACCTCCTGCGAAGGAACACCTACCCCGAGGAGTTCAAGAAGTACGTCGCGCTGTTCGGCCCGGACGGGACGGCTTGGACGCTGGGGTACGTGCAGCTCGACCGCCTGCTCCAGGCGGGCGAGGCGGAGAAGGCCCTCGACGTCGCGGGCGTGCTGATGGAGCGCTTCCCAACGCCCGAGCGGGTGGGCGCCGTCCACCGCCGACTCAAGACCTCTTCTGACAGGCTCGAGCTCGGGGGCGGGGACAAGGAGCGCTACCTCGCCCTCATCCCCACCATGCTCAAGGGCCGGCCAGACGAGTGGGGCGACTTCGACCAGGTGTTCTCCAACGCCGCGCGCGTGATGCCGCCCGAGGAACAGGTCCGCTGCGCCTTCGCGGTCCAGGCCATCCTCGCCAAGGAGCCGCTCTGGTCGGGCATGTTCCAGCGCTTCGCGAACATCAGGAGCTTCGCGAACGAGGACGCCCGCATTGCGGAGGGCCGCAAGCTCCTCGCCCTCGAGCCCCTCTACCGCGACGGCAAGGACCCGGCCCACTACGAGATGTTCTTCACCAACCTGGCCGATTCGCCGCAGGTGTTCGCCGTTGCGAACAAGGTGCTCATCCCGCCCGACGAGATGCTCCGCAAGTTCGACGTGCTGGCGGCCAAGCTGGCGAAGACCCCCTGGGCGCTCCGACAGCAGGTGAGCCGCGTGGCGGGCAACTACCTCGGCGGCAACACACCCGCCGCGATCGCCTTCATCAAGAAGAACATCGCCATCGTGGACCCCCAGGCATACAGCCAGGTGCTCGAGGCGACCAAGGGCGAGGGCTTCGAGGCCCTCCTCAACGCCGCCGCGCAAGGCCGTGGTTACAACGAGGTCCTCGAGCTCCGCACCCACGCCCTCAAGTGGTACGACGCGGCGAAGAACGGCGCTCAGCTCCTCGCAATCGCCAGGGAGTACATGGGCGCCTTCCCAGGCTCCTTCGACTGGGGCCGGGTCCACAACAACGTCATGCTCAGCCCGAACGTGGATATGGACTCCAAGCTGAACCTGCTCGCGGAGATACTGGCGAAGGGCGGGGGAAGCCGCCCGATGGCCGCGCTCCTGGGCGAGCTCGTGAAGATCGCGGACGCCCAGAAGAAGCGCCCGTGGGCCGACCACCCGCGCTTCCAGGCCCTCAAGAAGGACTGCGACGACAAGAAGCCCGGCAGCGACCCGCTGATGAACGCCCACACGGCGCTTCATAACCTCCAGGTTAACAGCCAGCAGTTCAACCAAGCCGTCTTCGAGGCCTACGCCACCTTCCTGAAGGCATATCCCGGCCGCATCCCCGGCGGCTGGGAGAAGACGAGGAACGCGGCGGAGGTGCTCGTGCACGGCATCGCCAGCCGCGCAGGGAGCGCGCAGTGGGACAACCGCCAGGGCCTGTGCCAGTGGGCCGAGCTCACCGCCCCACGGCTCGACCTCGGCTCGCTCTGGGAGGGCCTGGCCCGGCGCACGAGCGAGCACCAGGCCCGCCCGACCCTCCACAAGATCGCCCCGGCCTACGTCGCCCTCTGCCAGGGCGCCGAGCGGGGCGACCCCGCGGTCTGGGCGCACCTCAAGGGCGCGCTCAACCCGCGCACCGACCCCAAGAGCCTGTTCGCCTCCTGCTACGACAAGCTCGGCGGCGAGAACGCCCTCAGCTATCTCGCGGGCCAGGAGGCCCTCGCCCCGCAGCTCGCGGCCGACGAGATGGCGAAGATCGTGGCCATGCCCGGCTTCGCCTTCACCAGCCGCACCCTCGCCAGCAGCCTCATCCACACCCTCTACCAGCGCGCGGGGGCCACGTGCAAGGTCGCGCCCGGCCTCATCAAGGCCCTCTGGGACTACTGCCGCGCGGAGCAGGACAAGGCCGGCTCCTTCAACGTGATGACCGAGGCGTACGCCTACGGGCTTTACACGAAGCTCGAGCTGAAGAAGGAGGCCGACGCCTGGCTGGCGGCCTACCTCGACAGCGTGGGCAAACGGCCCGCGCCGCAGCAGATCGAGGCCCTGGCCTCCATCGCCCAATCGCTACCCGTCGAGGCCGAGAAGAAACTCCTACCCGGCCAGCGGGTCCACACCCTCCTGAAGCGTCTCGCCCCGGTCTACCAGAGGGTTCCCGCCGCCGACTGGCCCCTCTGCACGGTCTACGACCAGGTGCTGGACGACGTGAACGGGGTCGCGGCCAACTGGGCCGCGCCGGAGAAGGATGAGGCCACACAGTTCCTGCGCCTCCAGGTTGACATGGTCCTTGAGGGCACGCGGCACGCGGGCCGCGGCACGAGCCTCTTCGCGCCCGTCCAGCGGCGCATCGCCGAGGCCATCGGGAAGGAGGACTGGCCCCAGGCCAGCCGCCTGACCCGCTACTACGCCGGCATCCTGCGGTGGGAGAACGACTGGTCGAAGGTCTACCAGGACCACATCGTGCCGATTGTGGAGAAGCTCCAGGCGAAGAACGCCCACGAGCTGGCCTACGTGTTCATGGTGGAGGTCGAGCGGCGCAACCGCCCCGGCGAGGAGTTCGCCAAGCAGCTCGCCATCCTGAAGGCCAAGGTCGCACGTGAGGTCACCGGGCTGCTCCCCGTGGCGCCAGGCCATCCGACCTACGACCTGCACGTGGCCGCGCAGGCACTCTCGCTGGGCAACGAGACCCGCGCCTGGGAGCTCACGGCCCCCAAGCTCAAGCTCCTCCCTGAGAGCTGGACCGCCCTCGACCCGCAGTTCGTCGCCTGGGCGGTTGACCAGATGCGCAAGCAGAAGCTCCTCAAGGAGGCCCTCGAGCTCTCCTTCACCGTCCTGCTCCGCGAGTTCGACCTCGACGCCGAGGTGGCCGCAGCCGTCTCGCTTACCAAGGGCGACGTCTACGCGGACATGCAGAACTACCAGGCGGCCCGCATCGAATACGAGGGGCTGAAGAACAACAAGCGCTACGCCCGCACCGAGGCCGGCTCCAAGGCCCGCTACCGCCTCATCCAGCTCCTCATCCTCACGAAGGACTATGCGACCGCCGAGAACCACCTCGAGCGGCTCCTCGACAGCGACAACCTGGAGACCCAGGCCGAGGCCCACTTCCTCCGGGCGCGCATCGCCTTCGAGCAGAACGACTACGAGCAGTCCAAGGAGCAGCTCAAGGAGGTCTTCAAGCGCAAGCACGACCACGTCGAGGCCCGCCTGCTGGAGGGCGAACTCAAGCTCCTAGTCCCGCGCGGCCTCGCATCCACCGAAGTCCTGATAGGCAACCCAAGGCTCCGCACCGTCGCCATCCCAGGCCGCATCCTCACGCTGAAGCTCCAGGACGCGAACCTCTCGGTCGCCCGCGGCGGCGCAGCCGTGCCCGTCATCGTGACGACCGCCCCTGGCGGCGACCTTGAGAACGTGAAGCTGCTCCCAAGCTCGGGCGAGAAGAACCTCTTCGTCGGCACCATCGCCACTGCCCTCGGCAAGGTGGAGAAGAACAACCTCCAGCTCGAGGTCAGGGGCAACGACACCATCTCTTACGTCATCGAGCCGGAGTTCCAGAAGGCCAACGACCTGCACTATCCGCCGAAGACGCTTGAAGTGAAGTACGACGCGCGGCTGGTGGCGAGCGCGGGCGAAATCCTCAGCGAGGAGGAGGCCGAGAAGCGCGCGATGGAGCTCCGCCTCGCGCGCGAACGCGGCGTCGTCGAAAGCCGCCGCTTCGAGGGGCGCTCCGGCTCCGTCGTCCGCCCCGGAAGCCCAATCTACGTCCAGGTCACTGACCTCGATTGCGACCTTACGGACGAGAAGGACAAGTTGCCCGTTGACCTCAAGACCAGCTCGGGCGACCTCCTGAAGGGGTTCAAGCTCGAGGAGACCGGCCCGCACACGGGCATGTTCCGCGGCGCCGTGCCCACCGGCATCCCGCTCCCCAAGGCCACCGCCTCCGACACCCAGGAGGGCAAAGACCCGAGCGTGATGGTCAACACCACAAAGCAGGGCGTCTGGACCAGTCTCGCCGACGGCCAGAAGCCCAAGGGGATCGAGGTGGACACGATGAGCTCCCACCTGGTCAAGACGGTGTCCCTTGAGATGCCGGACCCGAAGAAGGTGCGGCAGGTGGCCCTGCTGGGCGCGCTGGCGGGGGCCGACGACGTGATGCTGCTGGCCGCCCACCCCAAGGGCTATCGGGGCAGCGGCAGCGGCCTCAAGGGCGAATACTACACGGGCACCAGCCTCAACCCCACCGCCCTCAAGCTCACCCGCGTGGACCCCGTGATCGACTTCGACTTCTCGAAGAAGCCGCCCGACCGCACGCTCGGCAACCAGAACCTCTCCGTGCGGTGGACCGGCTACATCCAGCCCCGCCATTCGGAGACCTACACCTTCACCGTCCGCAGCGACGACGGCGTGCGGCTCTTCATTGACGGCAAGAAGGTCGCCGAGCGCTGGGTCGTGCGCGGCACCGGCGAGGACAACGTGACGATTGACCTCGAGGCGGGCAAGAAGCACGAGATCATGATCGAGTACTTCCAGAGCACCGGCGAGGCCGCCATCACCCTCTCCTGGCAGAGCAAGAGCCAGAAGAAGGAGGTCGTGCCCACCTGGGCGCTCTTCCCCGGCACCGAGGCCCAGGAGGCCGCAACCGCCAAGGCCGACCTCGTTGTCACCGACACCGGCCTCTCTGTAACACTCCCCGAGCCTATCCGCCTCCGAAAGCTCACCTGGGTCTTCGACGACTTCGAGGGCGAAGCCGTCACCGTCAAGAAGTTCACCATCAAGGACGCCGCGGACAAGGTGATCGTGCCGGGCAAGGAGGACTTCACGACCGGCACCACCAACGCGACCCTCGAGGTCGCCCCTGGCGACAAGATCGAGGTCACGTACAACGACGAGCGGCGGAACACCAAGGACGCCCCCGGCCTCACCGCCACGCTGAACTCCTCGTACTTCAACGGCAGCATCCTGCTGGCCAACGAGGTCATCGAGCAGCGGGGCGAGGAGAAGTGGACCGACTACCAGCCGGCCAAGCGCTGCCGCGACGGCGACCAGCTCATGATCATCGTGACCGACTACGACGAGGACCTCACGGACAAGCGCGACACCGTGAAGGTCGAGGTGAAATCCTCCAGCGGCGAGAAGTTGGCCCTCGACGCCCTCGAGAGCTGGGTGAACGACACAACGGGCGAGCGGCACAACCACAGCGGCGTCTTCCTCGCCCTCCTGCGCCTCGGCAAGAAGACCGAGAAGGACACCCTCAAGCTCGCCCCAGGCGACGTCATCACCGCCAGCGTCCTCGACAAGGAGAACACGCGGCCAGGCGTCCCCGTCGAGCGAGTCTACACCGTCGAGGAGGCCGGCCGCTCCAAGCCCTCGCTCCTCATCTACCGCACCACGCTTCAGAGCGTGGAGGACAAGAGCGAGGATGCGAAGGCCAAGCTGCGCCGCATGGCCATCCGCGGCAAGAAGGCCGAGGAGACCGTCATCTACCGCGACGAGATCATCGCCCGCCACCCCGAATATGAAGAACCGCCCGCCCCTGGCGGGAAATCCGAAATCCGAAATCCGAAATCCGAAATGCCGAAAGAGCCGCCCAAAGAGGCACCCAAGGGCGAGCCCCCGAAGGGCGCCAAGGGCGAGACGGGCAAGGCAGGCGAGCCCGCCGAAGGCCCGAAATCCGAAATCCGAAATCCGAAATCCGAAATCGAAGCAAGCGTCCAAGCCCCCCTCCTCTTCGAGCTAACCTACCCCAAGGCCGCGCTCAACTCAGGCTCCGTCCTCACCATCACCGCCGTCGCCGAGAGCGAGCTGGCCGCGGCCAAGAAGGCCAACCGCAAGCCCGCCGAGCTCAAGGTGCCAATGTACCTGAAGGACATGGCGACCGTGGCGCGCGACAAGGGCTACAGGTTCCTCCAGGTGCTGCGTCCCAAGCAGTCGGCGTTGCCGCGCCGCACGCTCCCGTCGGGCCAGACCCTCGAGCGCGCCCTTGCGGACGAACGCCTCGCCGAGGGGCGCTTCGCGGGCATCATCAGGCTCCAGATCGGCAGCCCAGGCGACCAGATTGACGACATCGTGGTCGGCGGCACCCGAGAGTTCACCCAGCCCACCGAGGGCGAGGTCAACCAATACTACTACCGCGTCCCAACCCTCATCGTCTCCGGCTCCGACGTCATCCAGCTCCGCGTGGAGGACATCGAGTCCAAGGAGGTCACGGTCGCAAAGGTGCGCCTCCTCTCCAACGCCCGCCTGGAGCTGCTCGACATGGCCTACACCGCCCAGAAGGACGCCCTCCATCTCGGCGAGAGCTTCTACGTGCGGGTGACTGACCCCGACCACGACCGCTCCGACGCCCAGGACAAGGTGGCCGTCCAGGTGGCCGCCGCCTCGGGCGACAAGTTGGCCCTCGACCTCACCGAGACCCTCCCCCACTCAGGTGTCTTCACGGGGAGCTTCAAGCCCGAGTTCCTCGGCGAGAAGGCCACCGAGAAGCCCAACCCCAACGACCAGACGCTCGGCGTCCGATTCGGCGACGAGGTGACGTTCACCTATCGCGACGACACCTCGATGCTCTCGAAGGAGCCCGTGGATGTCGTCGTGAAGGGCCGGGTCCACTACGGCTCGGACTGCGAGCTGGCCACCTTCACCAAGCGGTTCAAGGACCCCGAGATGGCCGTCAAGACCCGCTTCCTGATGGCCGAAGCGCTCTTCGAGATGGCCAAGGAGCACCGCAAGCTGGGCCAGACGGAGAAGGCGAACGACGAGATCGCCCGCGGCAAGGCCATCCTTGAGGAGGCCCTCCGTGACTACCCGCACACCGGCCTCGCCGCACAGGGCGAGTTCCTCCTCGCCAACCTCGCCCAGGAGCTCGACAGGAACCAGGAGGCCATCGGCCGCTACTCCAACATCATCAGCAACTGGCCCGACAGCGAGTACGCCAGCCGCTCGCAGTTCAAGAAGGCCATCTGCCTCGAAAAGATGGGCAACTACGAGCAGGCCTGCGAGGAGTACGTGAAGGTCACTTACATCTACCCCGACAGCCCGCTGGTTGCCGACGCCACGGTGCGCCTGGGCAACTACTACTACAAGCAGAAGGCCTACAAGGTCGCGGGCAAGGTCTTCTTCAAGTTCCAGCAGCGCAACCCCACGCACGCCCTCGCCTGCAAGTCCCTCTTCCTCTCCGCCCAGTGCTACATGAAGATGGAGGACTACAAGGAGTCCGTCCGACTCCTCACCCTCCTGATTGACGAGTACACGGAGGACAAGGAGGTGCGTGCCGAGGCCATGTACTGGCTCGGCGACTCTTATTTCAAGGACCGCAACTACGCGAAGGCCTACCAGACCTTCAAGAAGCTCACGTGGGACTACCCTGAGAGCAAGTGGGCCAAGATCGCCCGCGGCCGCCTCACAGAGGATGAGCTGGCCCGGTTCGAGGAGGAACGCATGTGACCACGCAGAGATTGCGGATTGCGGATTGCGGATTGCGGATTGAAATCCGAAATCCGAAATCCGAAATCCGAAATCATCTTGCCTTTTGCCTTTTGCCTTTTGCCTTTTGCCTTGCCTTCCCTTGCTTGGCTTGGGCAGCGGACTGGAAGTGGGAACTGCCCGTGGCCCGCTACCGGACGCTCGATGTGTTCCAGCGCGCCCAGTACGACAAGGCGGCGAAGCTCCTCCAGGAGAACAGCTTCCAGGCCGCCGCCAGCGAGTTCGAGAAGTTCAAGGTCCAGTTCCCCGACTCGCCCGCCCTCGCCTACGTCCTCTTCATGCGCGGCTACTGCCTCCACCAGGCGAAGACGCGCAACCAGGCGATCAAGATATACAACGAGGTGCTCGACTACTTCTCGGAGGAGGTGTCCGACGCCGCGCCCGCCAAGTACTTCATGGGCCTCGCACACCTCGAGAACGGCGACATCCGCCAGGGCGTCGCCTGCCTCAAGCAACTGCTCACCAACGAGTCCTACGCCAAGCACCCGCTGGCCGGCAGCGCCCTCGCACGACTCGCCGAAATCCACTGGCGAAACAAGGAGGCCGACCAGGCCGTCAAGCTCTGGAAGCAGATCGCACGCGACTTCCGCGACTCCAACCACCGCGAGGCATCACAGGCCCGCGACAGCCTCGTCGCCTGGTACATCAAGAGCAAGGACTACGCCGGCTACGAGGCCTGGCTTGCCCCGACCGCCGAGGCAAGGGCGGCAAAGGACTTCGACGAGGCGAAGCACCGCGTCTGGATGGCCACCCAGGTGATTGACAAGGCCCACCACCACATCTTCCCCCACCACACCGGCCACTACAACCAGTTCGAGCAGCAGCAGCGCGCCGAGGCGGTCAGGGCCGCCTTCGCCTGGTTCAAGGCCCAGAAGCCCTGGTTCGACAAGGCAACCCAGACCTGGGACTACCTCTCCCGCGCCCTCTCCTTCCTCACCACCCACTATGGCGACAAGAAGGAACGCGACCCCGTGGTGGACGAGATGGTGGGCCTGGTCAAGAAGGTGCAGGACAAGGCGGAGGCCAATGGCAAGTACGCCTGGATCGTGGACAGGCTGCGGGAGGGGAACGACGTGCTCCGCGCTCGCTACGTCGTCAGCCTCATCGCCGACCCGCCCCTGGCCCTCTACAAGGACTCCGAGCTCCTCAACCACGAACAGAAGCACAAGGAGGCCGTCGCCAGGCTCGAAGAGATCGAGAAGCTGAACATCCCGCAGTGGACCCTCACCGCCCAGGAGCGGAAGGCCTGGGTCTACAAGGACTGCCTGGCGAACTACGAGGCGGCCATCAAAATCTACCGCCAGATAAACAAGCCCCCAGGCACCCTGTGGGCCATCCAGGAGTGCTTCATCCGCTGGGGCAAGCTCGACGACGCCGTCAACACCCTGTCCGAGATCGAGAACTCCTTCCCCGAGGAGGCCGCGAAGGCGGCCTGGCACAAGGCCCACTACTACCACCAGGCGAGCCAGGGCAAGAAGGCCATCGCCCAGGCCCGCAAGATCCTCAAGGCCTACAAGGCCTCGCCCGAAGCCTCCAAGGCCCACCAGCTCCTCGAAGGCTACGGCGTGGCCACAGGAGGCGGCGTGTTTGAAGAAGAATGAACCCACACCCGTTGGAGACGAACATGTCTGAAATCCGAAATCCGAAATCCGAAATCCGAAATCCTTTTGCCCTTTGCCTTTTCCCTTTTGCCTTTTGCCTTTCGGCCTCTGGGGCTTTGGCCGGCGAGCCTGCGCCTAAGGCCAAGGGCGATCCCGCGGAGGATGCCAAGACGGAGTACCGGGCCGCGGATATGCTCAAGCGCGGCGTCGAGCTCCTCGAAATGAAACAGGAGGAGCGAGCCCTCAAGCTCATCTCGTCCGTGCCCCGCATGTTCCCCACCGCCAAGGCACGGTTCAAGGCGTTCCTGGTCCTCGGCGGACACCACATGGAGAAGCGGAACTACGAGCTCGCCATCAGGCAGTTCCGCCACATCGCCGAATCCGAGGACGCCGACCAGCAGGCCGAGGCCCTCTACCAGGAGGGCATCTGCTACTACAACCTCAACGACTTCGACAAGGCATTCATGTCCCTCCGCCGCGTGACCAACGAGTTCCCCTGGAGCGTCTACGCGAACGAGGCCTTCTACTACATCGGCCAGTGCCACTTCAAGCTGGGCCGCTGGTCGAAGGCCGTGGACGCCCTCGAGAAGGTGGGCACGAGCGTGCCCACGAATGCCCAGGGCGAGACCCTCGCGGAGGCGGGCCAGCGCCTCTTCGTGAAAATCTTCGACCGCGACCTCGTGGTCCTCGCCACCCTCGGCGGCAAGCCCAAGGCCACACTCACCACCAAGAGCGGCGACAAGGAGGAGGTCGCCCTCGACCCCCTCGGCCAGGGCGGCGAGTTCCACATCGGCTCCCTGCCCACCCTCCCCGGCGAGCCCAAGCCGGGCGACGGCCAGCTCCAGATCATCGGCGGCGACGTTGTGACGGTGGAGACGGTGGACGCGAACACCGAGTCGGGCAAGCGGAACGAGAAGCGCGTGGCCACCATCAAGATGGTCTCCACCGCCTCCGTGGGCTTCACCGACGGCGCCTACCGCGAATACACGAAGGGCATCTTCGGCGACGGCGATGCGTTCATCCGCGTGAAGGACCTCGACCGCGACACCACGGCCAAGAAAGACGAGCTCACCGTGAAGGTGTTCACCCAATACAAGCAGGAGAAGGAGGCCGAGGGCACCGGCCCAGCGAGCCTCGAGCTCGGTCGCCAGGAGGAGAACGTCGTGCGCGACGCCGTGCAGGTGAAGCTCGTCGAGACCGAGCCGCACTCGGGCATCTTCGTCGGCACAGTGGTCCCGCGCGTGGCCGCCGATAAGGGCGAGGTTCGCCAGGGCGACGACAAGCTCTCGGCCATGAAGGGCGACGAACTGGTGGTCGAGTACCTCGACGAGGCCCACATCGCCGGCGCCGAGCCGCGCGAGGTCAGGGCCAACGCCAAGCTCCTCATCGGCCAAATCCAGGACGTCAAGATCGAGCACCGCGAGGTGGACACCCTCGATCTCAAGGCTCGCAAGAACCTCATCGAGTCGAAAATCTACCTCAAGCTCGGCAGCATCTTCAAGGAGGTCGGCCTCCAGAAGCAGGCAAACGAAAAGGCATCCGAGGGCCTCGACCGCGTGGACGACGTCATCCGCACGAGCACCAAGGCCAGCCTCGACCGCTCCCTCGTCGAGGAGGCCTTCAGCGTGAAGTGGGACCTCCTCCTCGTGCAGGACAAGATGGGCGAGGCCATCGCCGTCTGCCGGACCCTCACCCAGCTCTTCCCCGACTCCACGCTTGTTGACCGCGCCCTCCTCAAGATCGGCCAGGCACGCATGGAGACCGAGACCCCAGGCGAGGCCATCGGCATCTTCAACGCCGTCATCGGCCTGCCCAAGAGCGACCTCAAGGCCGAAGCGCAGTACAACATCGGGAAGGTGCTCGAAAAGCTCGCCAACGAGCACGCCAAGCAGAGCGGCCGCGACCCCGACCTCAGCCAGGCACTCACCGCCTACAAGAAGTGCTCGGACAACTACCCCGACTCCCCCTTTGCGGGCGATGCGCTGGAGCAGATCGCCAACTACTACATCCTTGCCAAGGACTACAAGCGGGCCGTCGAGCTGATGGAGCGCGTGTTCCAGGACTACCCGGACGCGAGCTTCCTGGACCGCATGCTCCTCAAGTGGGTCATCGCGTCGTACCGCCTGGGCAACCTGGCGGTGGCGAAGGGCAAGGCCGAGCAGCTCCTGGCCGAGTACCCCAACTCCACCCTCGCCCCCAAGGCCCGCCAGTTCCAGGAGATCATCGAGAAGAAGATGAGCGGCGGGGCCGAGACCCCCGAGCCCAAGGCCGAGCCGAAGGGGGAGGAAAAGAAAGAGGAGTGAGGAATTGCCGATTGCTGATTGCTGATTTCAACCAGAAATCAGAAATCAGCAATCAGAAATGGAGACCCAATGCTCGAGTATATCCTGGACGGGGGGCTTCTCATGTATCCCCTCGTCGCCTGTTCCATTGTGGCGCTGGCCGTGATGATTGACCGCGTGGCCGCCTTCAGAGCGGCGGAGACCGACATCGTGGCGCTCCGCGCGAAGGTGACGGACTGCCTGGACGCCGGGCGCGTGGACGAGGCGGTGAGCGTGTGCCGCGAATACCAGGGGCCTGTGGCCGCCGTACTCCTCTCGGGCCTCGACCGCTACCGCAAGCTCATCGCCCGCGGCCGCGCCGTAATCGAGATCGAAACGAACGTCAAGGAGACGATGGAGGACTACGCGCCCCACGCGATGGAGCCCCTGGAGAGCCGGCTCAATCTCCTCTCCATGATCGGCAGCATCGCCCCCCTCCTCGGCATGACAGGCACCGTCACGGGCATGATCACCTCGTTCAACACGATGGCCGAGATGGGCGGCATGGAGGCCGGCGGCGTGGCCGCCGGCATCGCCGAGGCACTCATCACCACGGGCGCCGGACTCCTCATCGCCGTCCCCTCCGTCGTCGCATATAACGTCTTCGCTAAGAAGATAGACCGCTACGTCCTCGAGATCGAGCAGACGATGAAGGACCTGATCGACTTCATCTCCCTGGGCCACGCCTCCACCCAGCCGTGATGCAATCGAAAATCGAAAATCAGAAATCGAAAATGAGTCCGTCCCATGCCTCTCCGCAAGCAGCGGCCCTTCTTCGAGCCTGAGGTGACGTCGTTCGCCGACATCGCCTTCCTGCTCATCATCTTCTTCATCCTCACCACCACGTTCGTGGTGCCGGCGGGGCAGAAGCTCGACATCCCGGCCGCCTCCGCCGACCCCGCCAA
>Ga0194112_10002039_pt1 | contig 29248 bp, 24 predicted proteins | sample TA2MahC400mmetaG_FD_146191 | JGI IMG/M metagenome (GOLD analysis project Ga0194112, IMG submission 146191) | Freshwater microbial communities from Lake Tanganyika, Tanzania - TA2015016 Mahale Deep Cast 400m | ecosystem: Environmental > Aquatic > Freshwater > Lake | place: Tanzania: Lake... | reverse complement strand
GGGGATTGTCGCGCTTTCGCGCGAAAGCGCGACGGTCCCGCGCCCCGGCAGCGACGAGGCCCGCCACGCCACGAAGCGCCAGGCGTGCCACGGTCGGCTCGCCCGACCGTGGTCTTCCCACCATGGGAGACACGGCTGGGCAAGCGAGCCGTGGCACGCAGGCCAGCCGTGGCACACGGCGAGAGCGTCGGGGAACCGTGCGGTGCGGAAAGGCTTCGCGCAAGGCCCGGCTGCGTCATCAGACAGCGGCGACCGGAGCGGGGCCCGCGCTGCTCTTTGACAATTCGGGTTTTCCCTCTGCCCCTGCGGCTGCCGCCGGCCGGCTTGACAGATGGCGGGGTGTTGGGTAGACTGGCGACGGCCTGGGACCGGTCACTCCAACAGGAAAGGGCTTCGGCGTGAGCAAGCAAGGGCAGGCTGGCAGGAGGGCGTCGCGTCGCGAGTTGTTCAAGGTGTCGGGTGCCGCGGCCGCCGGGTCGGCGCTCCTGGGCGCGCTGGCGCCCGGCGCCTATGCTGCCGGGGACGAGACGCTCAAGCTGGCCCTCATCGGCTGCGGCGGCCGCGGCGGCGGCGCCGCCTCGGAAGCCATGCGCACCCAAGGGCCAACCAAGCTGGCCGCTCTGGCCGACGTCTTCGAGAACCGCCTCAAGGGCAGCCTGAACCACCTCAAGAACGGCTTCAAGGACAAGGTGGGGGCCACCCCAGAGACCTGCTTCGTGGGCTTCGACGCCTACCGGAAGGCGATTGACGCCATCGCCCCCGGCGGGGTGGCGCTCCTGGCCACGCCGCCAGGCTTCCGCCCAATCCACTTCGAGTACGCCATTTCCAAAGGCTGCCACGTCTTCATGGAGAAGTCGTTCGCCGTGGACGCGCCAGGCGTCCGCCGCGTCCTCAAGGCCGCCAAGGAGGCCACGGAGAAGAACCTGAAGGTAGTCGGCGGCCTCAACCAGCGCTACTCCCACTCGAACCAGGAGGCCATCAAGCAGCTCCAGGGCGGCATCATCGGCGAACTGGTCACCGGCTACGCCTACCGCATGCACGGCCCGGTCGGCTTCAGCCCCAAGGGCGCCGGCGAGAGCGACCTGATGCACCAGATACGCAACTACTCGAACTTCACCTGGCTCAACGGCAGCTTCCTCCTCGACTGGCTGATCCACAACCTCGACGTCATCTGCTGGGCGAAGAATGCCTGGCCCGCCTCGGCCCAGGGACACGGCGGCCGCCAGGTGCGCACCGAGGGCGACCAGCTCTTCGACCACTACGTCGTCGAGTACACCTTCCCCGACGGCACCCGCATGATCGCCCAGGGCCGCCACCAGAGCAACACCTGGGGCTTCTTCGCCGACATCATCCACGGCGGCACCGGCTGCGCCACCCTCGGCGAGGGAGTAGGCCAGGCACGCATCTTCAAAGGCCACCACGCCAGGCCCGACGCCAAGCGTGAGAACATCCTCTGGGAGTTCAAGGGGCCTGGCAACAACTCCTACCAGACCGAGCACGACACCCTCTTCGCGGCCATCCGGGCCGACAAGCCGCACAACGACGGCGAGCGGTGCGCCCACGCCGCCATGACCGGCATCCTGGGCCGCATGGCCGCCGAGAGCGGCCAGCTCATCACCTGGGAGAATGCCCTCGCATCCGAAAGAGTCCTCGCGCCCGGCATCGAGAGCTTCACCCCAGAGTCGCCGGCGCCCGTCCAGCCAGACGCCAACGGCCGCTACCCGATCGCCATGCCCGGCCAGACCGAGGTGCTGTAGCCTCCAGCGCACGCACCACGGAGACACGGAGGGCACGGAGAAGAGGGGGCTATGAGGAATGCAGGAAGGCAGGAGAAGAGGGGCCTATAGGAAATGCAGGAAGGCAGGAGAAGAGAAGCGCCGATGAGGGAACTGGTCTCAATCGTCCTGGCGTCGGGGGTGCTTGTTCTGGCGGGCTGCGGCGGAGGCGATGGGAAGCCGAAGGCCGCCGATACCGCGCCCTTCGAGGCCGCACTGGTGGAATACCTGCGGGTCAGCTCGATGGACATGAAGCCCGAGAAGTTTGAATCGCTGGAAGTCGAGGGCGACAGCGCGACCGCCAAGGTGCGCATGGCGACGAAGGACGACCTCTACGGCGTGAAGCCGCTCTGGACCGTGACCTTCGAGAGGGGCGAGAAGGGCTGGCGGGTGCTCGGCTACAAGCCCTAGCACGCATCTCTAACCAACGATTGGTTAGAAATGCGGGAAGCACCAAATGACAAGCACCAAAAACCAAACAAGGTCCAAACTCCAATCCCCAATCACTCAGACCGAGAGGACACTGTGCTCTCGTCGAAGGTCGGGGTGCTGTTTCGGTCATTGAGCCTTTGGGGCTTGGGCATTGTTTGGTGCTTGGTGATTGGCATTTGAGATTTGCCCGCATTTCGTGAGTAACGCGGGCTAGGTGCCCCGCCGGGTGCGGCGGCGCAGGAGGGCCAGGCCGCCGAGGGCGAGGAGGGTGAGCGTGGCCGGCTCGGGGATGTCGCTCGCCTGCTGGAAGGCCAGGTCGAAGCCCATGCCGGTGTCCGCCCCGCTGCTGGGGTCGTTGATGTAGTTGGTCAGCGTCGCGTTGTTGCGGTCCCAGAGCGAGAACTTCTCGCCGTCGCCGGAGAGGTAGAGTGCGCCGGTGGTGAAGTCGAAGGCCACGCCATCGGGGTTCGGCCCGAGCGGGCCGCCGGGGTTGGCCGGGTTGCCCAGGTCGAAGGTGGGGGACGCCCAGGGCGAGCTGTTCCCGCCGAAGTACTCCCAGGGATAGAGGTCGTTCACGCCGTTCATCGCGAGGTTGCCGGGGATTTGGAAGAGCGAGCGTCGGACACCGCCCGGCGTGATGCCGATGCCGACGAGGTAGCCGGTGAGGGGGTCGAAGGCGAGGTCGGAGCGGTACTCGCTGAGGTTGCCGCCGGCGCCGCCGCCCTGGAGGGTGACTTCGGTGGTCACCGAGCCGGAGCCGGAGCCGACGACGTAGCGGTAGATCTCGCTGTGGCCGTAGCCGGTCATGTAGAGGTCCTGGTTCGGGCCGATGGTGAAGCCGTCAATGATGCTGAGGCCGGCCGGCAGCGTGTCGTGGAGCACCTGGTTGATCAGGTTGTTGCCCGAGTCCAGGTCGGCCTGGTAGAGGCTGAAGGTGGGGAAGGGGTACATGTAGAAGATGCGGCGGTTGGCATTCATCGCCAGGTTGGTGGAGGCGCCGATGATGGTGCCGCAGTTATAGAAAGAGTTGGCCGTGACATCGTAGCGCAGGATGGAGAAGGGGCCGCCGAGGCCGCCGCTGACGCTCTTGAGGCCGAAGATTTCGATGGGGGCGGCCAGCGCCCAGCCGGCCAGCGCCACCCCCAACGCCGCAATCAATGCCGCCCTTCTCACTGCCGTCCTCCTTTCATCCCTGCGCGCCGCGTGATCGTGATGCCCGGCCCCATCGTGCGCCGCTGCAAGGGCCACGTCCCCCCGACGCGCGCATGCTAACACGAGGCATGTTCGGGGTCAAGAGATTTGTGGCATGGGCGACGGCTGAGCGGCTATCTCACAATGTGTGGCACGCCCGCCCCCGGGCGTGTGGAAGGCCTCCGGCGCACAGCCGAGGGCGGCTGTGCCACATGCTGGACCCTTCTGAGATAGTCTCTAAGTGCTGTGCCGGCTACCCGGCTCGCTTGCCGGCGCATGGCCGCAGCAGGGCGTCGGCGGCGAGCGCCACGCCGAAGCAGACGAGGTTGCCGATGACGGGCCAGAGGAGGTAGTTGATCCCGGAGTCCTTCGGCAGGGGATAGGTGAGGGCGAGGTGGGGCTTGACCTGGAGGAACCACATCATGGTGAAGAGCGCGAGGTAGCAGGCGACGAAGCCCGCGATGGCCGCCCACTTGCTCACCCGCCAGGGGAGGAACGCGAGGGCCATCAGCGCCAGCACCCCGTTCGTGCACGTGCTCATTATCTTGCTCCAGACCACCTGGGCCTGGCGGATGTCCATGAACCAAAGGGCCATGAGCGTGGCCAGGACGCCCCAGAGGAGGGTGAGCCACTGGGCGACCCGCAGGTTGTGGCGGTCCTCGCGCTCGACGCGGCTGAAGCGGCGGTAGAAGTCCTCGATGCACACGGTGGAGCTGGAGTTCATGCAGGCATCAATGCTCGACATGGCGGCGGCGAAGATGGCTGCGATGACCAGTCCCGCCAGCCCGGGCGGGAGCTGGCTCGCCGTGAAATACGGGTAGATCGCGTCCGACCGCCCGTTCGCCACCAACGCCGGAACCGTGGGGTCGGGGTGAACCTTGTAGTAGACGAAGAGCGCCGAGCCGACGAAGTAGAAGCAGTAGCCGAGCGGGATATACATCAGGATGCCGATCCAGACGCTCTGGTTGGCGCGGCGGGTGGAGGGCGTGGTCATGTAGCGCTGGGTCATGTCCTGCTGCGTGCCGTAGATGCGGACCGTCTCGAAGATCGTCTGGAGGATGAGCCAGACGGTGACGACCTTGGTGAGGTCGAGGCCGGGCTCCCAGATGCGGAGCTTGTGGTATTGGGCGGCGACGGGGCCGAAGTCCGCGCCCGTGCGGAGCAAGACGTATGCCACAGTGAGCGCCGCCCCCCCGACCATGACGATGGCCTGCGCGAAATCAGTCCAGATCACCGCCTCCATCCCCCCGATCACCGTGTAGAGCGTCACCACCGCCCCCGAGATGACTATCGCCCAGAAGAGGTCGAAGCCGGTGATGATGTGGAACGCGAGGGCGGGCAGGAAGAGCACGATGCCCATCCGCCCGATGGAGAAGACGATGAACGCGACCGAGGCGAGGAGGCGGGCGGAGACGTGGATGCGCTGTTCGAGGAACTGGTAGACGCTGATGACTCCCGCGGCGCGGTAGCGGGGGAGCACAAAGCCCGTGATCACCAGCCCCGTCAGGACGAGGAAGGGGAGCTGCACCGTCCACGTGAAGTCCGACGGCCCGAACGACAGGCCCGAGAGCGCCATCATCGTGAGGGCGGAGAGATAGGTGGTCATGATGGAGACGCCGACGACGAGGAAGTTCATCCGCCCGTCGGCGATGAAGAAGGCGCGCGTGCCTCCGATGCGCCGGCTCGTCCACCAGCCGATCGCCACCATCCCCAGCAGGTAGAGCGCGATGACCGCGTAGTTGAGCGCGCCGAAGCCATGGGGCGGGATGCCCAGCTTCGTCACCTCCCACTTCCCGTCCTTCAGCTCGAACTCGGCCTCCAGGAGGCGCGTCTCGCCAGCCTTGTCGCCCTTCACCGCCACGACGGCCTGGGCCACGGCCTTCATCCCCCTGGGCTGGAGCTCGTGGAAGCTGCGGACCTCGATCTGCATGGGCGTCTCAGGGCGGCCCTCGACGAGTTCCTGGCCCAGCGCCTCTCGCAGCTTCGCCTCCACGTGGTCCTCGATGGCCTTCTTGAAGGGCGCGGGGTCAATCAGCGGGCGCTCCGCCGCGGCCTCGCCCGCGAGCGCGAGCGACGAAGCCGCAAACAGGATGATGGCGGGGAGTCGCATCGTCGGGTTCTCCGGCGGGGGTAAGGCGCGCCAGGCCGCTGGCACAATATAGCTACGCCATCATCTCAGCGCAAGCGCCGAAGGCCCTCGGGTCCCACCCGTCCCACCTGTCCCACTGGTCCCACGAGCGGAGTGAGACCAGTGGGACCAGTGGGAAAAGTGGGACGGCAGGGGCCTGCGCGTCGGGACAACTCACGCGGGAACCACTTCAAGGCCGGCCTCGGTCGCGATGGCCTCCAGGCGGCGGAGCTCGGCGTCGCCCTGGCGCCTGGCTTCGGGCAGGGGATAGGGGCGGCGGAGCCACGAGTACTTGCCCGAGGCAGCGGGATTGAACGGCAGGAGTGTGATCCTGGCGGCACCGCACCCGCGCGCGAGCCGGGCGATGGCTGCAACGTCGTCCGGCGAATCGTTGCAGCCGGGGATGAGCGGCACGCGCACGATCACGCCGGCGCCGCGCGCGATGAGGCGGCGCAGATTGTCGGCGATCGGGGCAAGCTCGATGCCGCAATTCCGCCTGTGGCGCTCCGCGTTGGCGTCCTTCAGGTCGTAGAGGAACAGGTCAGTCACCTTCGCGAGGCGCTCAAGGCGTTCCCAGCTCGTGCAGCCGCAGGTCTCCACGGCCACGTGGATGCCGCGCTCGCGGCAGAGCGTGGCGACGGCGGCGGCGAAGTCGAGCTGAAGCGTCGGCTCGCCCCCCGTCAGCGTCACCCCGCCGCCGCTGCGGCCGAAGAACGGCTTGAGGCGTTCCGCCGCGTCGGCCACCTCGCCCGCCGTCGTCTCATAGCCCTTCACCTCCAGCGCCTCGGCGGGGCAGGCCTTCACGCACGCCCCGCACCGGGGGCGATCGGGAGCGTCCTGCGCATAGCGGAGTTCATGAACTCCGCTATGTCTCGCCACGCCTGGCGCCCGCTGTCGACAGCGGGCGCGGTCCTCGGGCGTCTGCTCGAACCACGGCGGCAGCTTCTCGGGGCACGCCGCCGCGCACGCGCCGCACTTCCGGCAGCGGACCTCATACCACGCGACCTCTGGCTCTGGCGCGATGGATTCGGGGCTGTGGCACCACACGCACCGCAGCGGGCAGCCCTTCAGGTACACCGTCATCCGAATCCCCGGCCCATCGTGCGTCGCCGTCTGGTCGAGGGCGAAGACCGTGCCGCGAACGGACGACAGGTTGTTCGGGTGGCTGGGTGCGATGGCGGTGTGCCTCAGGCGTGGGCCGGCGCGCGCTTTCGGCCTCGGCCGATCTTGGAGACGAGTCGCGCACGATCAATGGCCTCATCCGCCTGGATGCGATCGAAGTACTTCTCAAGGTCGCCCCCGCACTCCTCAAGCATCTTCCGCCTCACCCGGTGGATCTCTTCTACGATAGGATCAACCCTCATGTTCAATCTCCCAATCTGGGGACAGGAGGTCCTCGGGTGTCACGATGAGAGGCATGTGGCGTCCAGCCTCCCTGTTGAATTCCGTGAGCCTCCGAACGACCTCTCTGTTCGCAATGTGGGTGCAGTTCCACGTGACCAGATAGTCGGCCTCGTAGTAGACGGCGTAGGCGACGTGAGCCATGTCTGTGGCGGCGTTTTCTGCGAGCCCGGCATGCTGCCGGAACAGGCGCGCCAGCCGGCGAATCTCGCTGTTGACCCGAAGGACGTGGAGCCGCCTCACATACTCGAGCCGACGAGCAGCAGACTCCGGGTTGCCCTGACGAATCTCTCTGAGGACCGCCTCAGAGACGTACAACTCGTACTTCCTCGGCGCGTCCTGCCACCATTCGTGCGTGACGTGCTGGTGAGCCGCGATGAGGAGATCCGCGCTCGGTCGCGCAGCCAGGTAGCTGGGAATGCTGGTCTCAAGGTACGCCGTTGGCTCCATTCGGCTCAGCCCATCATTGTTGACGCGTCGCCCCAGTCGTTCCCACCCAAGAGTATAACTGCCCGTGGGCCGGATTGCAATGGCGAGCCGAGATGCGAGAGAGCGCTCGGGGAGACCCCGTTAGCTTCACAGCTCCAGCTCGGTGCGGGCGAGGATGTCGGCCTGGGCCTTGGGGGGAAGTAGGGTGAAGGGGACAAGGTAGCCGCCAATGCGGACGAAGAGGTCGGTGTGGGCCTCGGGGTGGGCCTGGGCGTCGCGGAGAACCTCGCTGCTGGCGAGGTCAACCTGCACCTGGTAGGTGCCGAGGTCGAAGGCGGCCTCGATCATGGCCTTGAGCCGCTCGACGCCGCCCTCGGCGGCGAGCGAGTTGGCGCCGAAGCGGACGTTGAACGTGATGCCGCCGAGGCCGCGCGACTGGTCGAGGCCCGAGGCGGAGAGGACGACCGATGGGAAGCCCTTGACCTTGACGCCGCTGCGGTGGACGACCGAGTGGGCGAGCGGCTCGCCCGCCAGCCGCCCGTCGGGCGTCGCGGCCGTCTGCTCCCCGAACTGTATCCAGACGGTCCAGCCGAGGAAGCCGGGGAGGACGGGTCCGCCGAAGAGGCTTGTGTGGCCCTCCAGATAGGAGCACCAGGCGCCCGCAACGTCGGCGAAGAGCTGGTTGACCCAGGGGACGTCGTTGCCGTGCTTCGGGCAGTCGCGGAGGATGGCTCGGCGAAGCTCGTCGTGGCCCTCGAAGTTGGCGCGGATGGCCGCGCGGAAGTCGTCGAGGGCGAACCGCCGTTCGTCTTCGACCAGCACCTTGACCGCGGCCAGGCCATCCACGACGTTCGACGTGCCTACGGCCTCGGGCTGGAGGAAGGTGTAGAGGCATCCGCCCTGGGCGATGTCGCGGCCGCGCCCGAGGCAATCCTGGATGAAGCACGACAGGAGCGGGAAGAGGCGGTACATCGAGGCTTGCCACTGGTCGCGCAGCACGCGGGCCACAGCCTGGCGGGCGTCGTATTCGAGCTGGCGGAAGAAGGCGTCCTTCAGCTCCGCAAAGGTCTGCGGCAGGCCAGTGCGGGGGCGATTGGGCTCGTTGGTGCCCGGCGCCTGGCCATCGAAGAGCGCGTGGAGGAGCGAGAGGGCGATGTTGACGTAGGGATGCGCGACCCACGGGTTCGTGCGGCCGGCAATCGAGGTCTCGGTGCATGTGCTCGGCAGGTGGTCAACCGCGTGCTCGAAGGGGATGCCTTTGCGGACCAGGCCGCGGACGATCGCCTCGTCGTTGAAGAAGGACGGCTGCCCGTTGCCGTTGCGGAGGAGGGCCACGCCGCAGCGCATGAACTCGGCGTCGAGCCCGCGGTGCCAGGAGATGTCGCAGCCGGGGAAATACATCCTCACGCGGCCGCAGGCCTCGAGGAACTCGTAGGAGAGCTCGTTCGTCGCGTCCGAGCCGTCGGGCTTGCGGCCGCCGAGGACGAGGATGACGGCCGACATCCCGCGCCCCTCGAACTCGTTGCACTTGATGAAGAGCTGGCCGAGGAGGGCCTCGAGCGTCGCGTCGTCGAGGGTGCCCGCCTCGCGGTCGCGGACATAGTAGGGGTAGAGGTATTGGTCGGGGCGGCCTGGGCCGAAGCAGTGGTGGCTCTCGCTCGCCTCGAGGCAGACGGCGAGGTAGAGGAACCACATCAGTTGGATGGCCTCGCGGAACGAGCGGGCCGGCTCGGCGGCGATGTGGTCGCAAATGGCGGCGATGGTGCGAAGCTCCGCCGCCCACCACTCCTCGCTCACCGTGGGCGGGACGTCTCTGTCCCGCGTATGGGCTGGCTGGACCGTCGCGCTTTCGCGCGAAAGCGCGACAATCCCACCCTCCCGCACGTCGCCGTCCGAGGGTGCGGTGCCTGCTCCTGTGAGGCGCGGGTCCGTCGCGCTTTCGCGCGAAAGCGCGACAATGGCAGCGGCCCCGGCCATCTCGCGGGCGAGGGCGGCATAGCGGCGGATGAGGTGCTGGAAGGCTTCGAGGGAGACGCGGGCGGAATCGTAGAATGCCTGCTTCGCGGGGGTCGCGGGGTCGAGAGGGTCGAGACGCGAGCGAAGCTCCTCGATGCGGCGGAGCGTGCCCCCGATGCCGTCGCGGAGCAGCGTCGGGTAGCCTGGCGCCATGTGCCCCTCGGACGCCCAGACCCAGTAGGTTTGCGTGCGGAGATAGGCGGCGGCGTCCTGGATGGCCTTCTTCGTCGCCTCATCGGGGTGGCTGTTCGGGTGCCAACCGACAAGGATTTCGCCGCGGCGGATTTTGATGGGCATCTTCTCGAAGACGCGGCGAGTCGCCCGCGCCGTCCGCATCCCGCGATAGACCTCACCCTCGCACTCGCGGAACGCCTCGGCCACGAGCAGCAGCCGTTCGCTGAAGGGCGCGGCATCCCGCCGCACCTCTTCCCGCAGCTCCCGCGTGGCCGCGGCCAACTCGCCAGCAACGCTCATAGGTTGAACCCAGAATCAGTCCAGGAGCAGGGCACGATGAACAGCATATAGCTTACAGCCTGGGCGGCCAGAGAGTCAAAGTGTGCGGCGTTTCGCCTTGACAATCGAGGCGCGGGGCTATACCATGATGCCTGAGAGCGAGATACAAATGCAGAGCGCCACCTAGTGTCTGAGGAGACGCCGATATGTCGGAGCAAACCGCCCGTCTTCTTGAGCAGGCTCTGCTGCTTCCTCCCTTGGAGCGCGCCGAGCTTGTCGAGCTACTCCAGTCGAGCCTGGATTCCGCTTCCGCCGAGGAGATCACCGCGAGTCACCTGAAGGAGGTACGGGCGCGCGCCGAAGCCCTTGACCGGGGTGAGTTCAAGACAGTGTCCACCGCCGAAGCCTTCGAGATGGCTCGCAGGAAGAGATGAGGATGGACGTTGCGTGGGCCTTGCCAGCCGTAGGGGACCTGCGAGAGAACATGGCCTTCTACGATGCCCAGGAGTTGGGGCTGGGAGGCAAGTTCGGCCAGGAGGTCGAAGCCGCCATCGCCAGAGTTGTCCGGCACCCGCATGCTTGGTTTGACTTGGGCGGCGGGTTCCGTCGCTGCCAGACCCACAAGTTCCTCTCTGGCATCTGCTATAGGATACACCGCGGACGCATCGAGGTCCTGGCTGTCTTGGACCTTCGTCGAAGCCCTGAGACGTGGCAGACAAGGCTCCTGGAGTTGGGTCTTTGAAGCTGGATCCGGACCACCTCCTCGAGCAAGCAGATGGAGGATAGCAGACCATGGGCGCCCACGAGCTATCTGAGCGCGGAATGCGCATCCTCAAGGAAGCTCGTTCGCTTCCCCCCGAAGAACGGGTTGAGCTGGCCGACCAACTCATCTTCACTCTTGAGCCCGAGTACCTCCGCCGGGTTGAGGAGGCCTGGGCGAAGGAGGCCGAGGCCCGCCTTGATGCCTACGACCGCGGTGAGACGATAGCGCTCCCATCCGACTTGGCTGTCGAGATGGCAAAGGCGGCGGCTCGAAAGCGAACCCGGCGCACGTCCCCGCGCAGGAGGAAGACAGAATGAACACGCGCCCTCTCAGCAATGTGGAGAGGCGACTTGTGGCTGAGCTCAGGAATGCCATCTCCGGCTCTCCAAGCCTGCTCTTGCCGGACGGTTTCTACAACAGCTTCGAGTTCACGCAGACGGGTCAGAATCTCACGCACCCGCGCACAGTGGGCCTCATTGTCAAGGCGTGCTGGGCGCTGCCTGAGGTCGCTGCCGTGGACGTTGATGTCCGTTTCAACCTCGGGCGCGGGTGCAAGTTCCAACCGGATGCTGCCGCCCGGACCTCCGACGGCGAAGTGATCCTGGTCATTGACTACGAGAGCCCAAACTCAAGTGATGCCCGAATCCCGGTGAAGGATGTCGGACAATTCATCGGGTGGGCAAGACGCGAGTTCCACAAGCGCGGCGCGCAGCCACCGCCCTATCTGATCATCACCACGCTACCGGATCAGCCCGACCCTGGGGCGTGGTGGGCCATGTGGACCGCCGAGGGGCAGTATAACGAGGGGCGGCGCAAGGACAGCGACAAGATCCGGATCCACCCGCGCGACTACTGGTACGACTTCTATCGCAAGGAAGTGGGTCAGCTCCTGGAGCAAGAGCCCTGGGCGACCATCCACTTCCTGAACCTCGATGGGTCCAAGCTTGAACAGGTGAGCCTGTGATAGGTGACTCTCGACAGGGGACATGGCTGGTGCGCCGGATCACGATTGACATCCGGAAGGGGGACATCACGCGGGTGAAGGCGGTGGCGACGAGGGCCGGTTCGCTGCCCTTGCGCTACGTCATCCACGCCGTCTCGATGAAGCGGCCCCGCCAGCGCATCCCGCCCGAGAACATCGGCGAGGCGACGCGGTCCGGGTCTTCGTCGGGTAGAGCGCGCCGAGCGGGCCGTGGCCGCTCGGCGACCGAAGCCGTGCCGGCGAGCGCCAGTGCGGCGAAGCACGGGAACAGCACAAGAACCAGGCTGCCCGTGCAAGCGGCGCCACGCATGCGCTATCCCCTAAAGCCCGCACTACAAACGGCAAGCTCGATCGACATACTCAACCCGGATGCTCCGAGTGCGGCTCGGGTTCAGTTCGCTGGCGGCCTCCTTGCGGGGAAGACATCCACCTGCCGCTGCCCGTGCTCGATCATCCCCCGCCACGCTCGCACCCCCCGAGAGGGCACGTGAACCGTCGGCACCATGTCCAGCAGCAACAGCTTCGCAAGCTTCTTCGCGTCCACACGGTCGTTCTTCCGCTTCGACCGGAAGATCAGCCCAAGCTGAGCCGGGTGCGCCACCACAACGCGATACGCCACCTTGGAAAGCTCCTCGTACAGATACCCGTAGTTGCACGACGCCTCGTACGCTATCGCAAACGCATGCTTGGCCTCCGCCAGCTCCCCGAGTATCTTGGACTCCGGTCCTTTGATCGTCTTCTCCTGGACCACCTGGCCTACTTGGTCCAGGACACAATACGACGACCGTTTCGAGTGCACGTCCAAGCCCACGTACCACATAGCAAGCCTCCTTCCGTGATTCGGGCGACCGAGACCACCTCGGCCTACTTCAACCCCGATTCTACCGGCTTGGAGGCTTGCTTCATAGCATCAGAAGCTACCTCGGCGGGGAGAGGTCCACGGTTGCGATGGTGAGGCGCTGGCCGGAGCGGGCGAGGGCGGCGGCGTGGGTTTCGACCCGCTCGGTGTCGCGGCCACAGTTGCGGTAGATGCGGACGGTGGCGGTGGTGGGGAGGTCGCCGCGGTGGTAGACGACGTCAATGCGGTACTTGCCCGGCTGGGCGGTGGGGATGGTGTAGGTTTCTGGGCCGTGGCCGTCTATGTCGTCGCGGTCGAGGACGCCGCCGCTGGGGGTCTGCTTGTGGCCGTAGTTGCACGCTGCGCCCCCCGGCTCGGTGACGTCGAGGTCGAGGTCCGTGAGCGCCGTGTCCCACCGAAGCTCGACCGCGAGGTCCTTCGGGAATGCGCGGCGCAGCCGGCGTGCCAGCTCGGGCGCGACGCGCTCGCCCTGGCCCTCCAGGAGCCCGCGGAGGTAGGACTCGCCGGGCAGGTAGAGCTGGTCCTCGCGGAGGCCCTGGCCTTCGGCCTTCTTGAAGGTGTCGAGTGCGAGGTCGAAGCGGCGGAGGCGAAGGGCGAGGCTGATGAGGTGGCCGTAGAGGTCGCGGCCCTCCGGGCACATTCGGATTGCGTCGAGGAGCTGGGCGACGCCATCGTCGGGGCGGTCGAGCGACTCGTATGCCTCGGCGAGCGCGACGCGAGGGGAGGTGTCGCGTGGGAAGACCTCGACGTGGCTCGTGAGCGCGCGGAGATAGGCGGGGGACTTGTCGCGGCCAAGCTTGCGGTACGCCTCGGCGAGTTGCTCGAAGGCCCATTCGGTGTGGTAGCCCGACTGGATGACGGCTTCGAGCTCTGAGGCGGCCTCCTGGTACGCCTGGGCCGCGAAGAGGCCGGTGATGTAAGGCTCGACGAGGAGTGCCAGGCGCCCCGTGCCGTGGTATGCCTGCTTGAGGAAGGCGGCCGCGGCATCCCGCCGCCCGGCCTGGGACGCCAGCTCGGCGAGCTGGAAGAGAACAGGGGCGCTGGCCGCCGAGCTACCCTTGAGTCGCTCGCGGACGAACGCCGCCGGGTCGGGCGCCCTCATCGCGGGGTCGAAGAGGAGCGCCGCCAGGAGGCGGTGCCGCCACTGCGCGACCCGCCCCTTGCCCGGCTCGGCGAGGAGGGCGTCCTGGGCCTCGGCCTCGCGGCCCGCGAAGCGGAGCACGGCGACCTGGAAGGCCAGGACGTTGTCGGGCCGGCCCGCAGCCTCGTAGGCCAGGTGGAAGTGGGCGCCGGCATCGTCGTAGCGCGCGCCCTCGAGGTGGAGCATCCCGATGCGGAAGTCCACGAGAGCCGCCGCATCGCGTGAGACTGCGGCGGCGCGATGGCGCATCCTGCGGAGGAGGGCAATGTCGGAGGTCGTGGCCAGGGCAGCGGCGAGCTCCTCGTAGGCAGGGCGGAAGCGTGGCTCGGCGCCCACGCGGGCCAGCGCCGCCTCGATCGCCGAGCGCGAGTCCTTCGACGAGAGCCAGAGGGCGGGGACGGGCCTCCTGCCGCGCGTCCAGATGCCCTCGGGGTCCCAGGTGCCGGCGTCGTCGCCGCTACTCCGCTGGATGCGGTAGAGGTGCTCGCCGGCCCAGTTGCGCCAGGCGAGCCACGTCGCGCCGCCGAGCTTCTCCATCCCGAGTGTGGTGAGGTAGAGGGTGTAGAGGCCGTCGGGCGGCAGGTGAGGCGCTTCGGCCAGGGCGCGCAGGAGCAGGCGTGCGGCGGCGAGGGCCTTCGCGTCGTCCTTGCCCCAGAGCGCGGCGCGGGCGGCCATGGCCGCAGCCGTGGCCAACAGGTCAACCTTCCCGCCCGCGCGGACGGCGCCATCGTCGCCAGTGACCCTTTCGAGATAGGCTTTGAGGGATTCGAGTGCGGCGGGGGGCACGACGAGCTTCGCTCGCTCGGCGCTCTTGAGGGCGAGGGCGGCCCAGGCCGCGGCGAGCGTGTCGGAACAGACGTTCAGTTGGAGCAGACGGCTGACCGCGGCCTCGGCGGCCTGCCGCAGGCGGGCGGCCTTGACGAAGCGGCTGGCCTCGCACAGGGCATAGGTGGAGAGCGCGTGGCCGCAGGGTCCGTCGCCGACCTGGCCGTTCGCGCCCTGGCGCTCCAGGAGGCACGGCACGAGGTCGAGGATGCCGTCCTTCCCGATGCTCTCCGGGTCGCGCTCGCCGAGGAAGGCGAGGAGGGCGAGGGCGGCGGCCTCGTGGGTCGAGCCTGCGGCGAGGCCGGAGCGATGCCGCTCGTGGAGCCACTGGAGTGCGTCCGTCCCCCAGTCGCCTTCGGCCTTTGGGGCTTCGAGCGCGACGCGGCCGTTGCGGAAGTAGACCATGAAGTCGCGGTTCGCGCGGCGAGCCATGCGCTCGAGGCGGTCGTCGTCCGCCTCGTCGCCGCCGAAAAACTCCTGTGCCATCTGGACGCCGCCGCCCCCAGAGGAGGAATAGCCGGCGTCGGAGGCGAGTGCTTGGGAGCGCTCGCGGGCGGCATCGCGGGCGGCGTCGAGTGCCGCGGCGAAGCGCTCGGCGGCCGAGGCGGGCGGCTGGCCCTCCGCGTCGCCCTCTGCATCGCCCCCGAAGAACTCCTGCCTCACGCGGGCGAGCGGGGCGGATGGGTCAATCGCGTCGGCGAACTGGGCTTGGCCCCTCTCGCCGCCGGCGAGGCGTCGGGCCGCCTCGTCGGCCAGGGAGCGGCCCTCCCCGAAGAACTCGTCGGTGAGCGACCGCCAGAATGCCGGCTCGCCGGTCAGGCGCTCCTCCTCCGAATCGCGCGCTTGCTCCTTGCGCTCCGCGGCTTCGCAGAGCAGGCGGGTGGCCGAGGCAAGTGCCGTGGCGACCTCGCGGCCGTTGAGGTAGCGGGAGCCGAGGAGCGAGAGGTCGAGGTCGGCTAGGGAGAACTGGCGGAGCTTGCCCTCCTTGCGCATCTCGGCGTGGCGTTCGGCCAGGCGGCGGTCGTCGCTATCGCCGTCGTCGCTGGGCGATTCGGGCGCGAACAGCCTCAGCTCTTCGCGGGGCGGCGCGGTGCGGAGCTTCCCCGCCTCCTCCCAGTAGCGGCGCCGCACGCGGCGATCGATCCCGTAACGCTTGTAGTCGTTCTCCGTCTCGAGCACGAGGAACGAGGTGTAGGGGGTGATGAGGGTGAACTCCTGGGAGAGGGCGATGGCCTGGCTCCGCACCTCGGGGGTCTGGGGCTGGCGCAGGAGTGCGTCGAGCCGCTCGCGCGCCCAGAGGCGCGGGACAAACACGTGGCGGCTGTCGGTCTCGGGGAAGTCGAACTCGGCCTCTGCCCAGTCCAGGCGCACGGCGGCACGGCCGGCCTGCTTGTAGCGGCCGAGGACGATCAGCTCCTCCCCGCCAATGAGCGTGCCGAGCCGCTCTGGATGAATGTCGTAGGTGCCATCGGGGAGGGAGACCTTGGGGTTTGGTAGGTAGGGCGCCCGAACCGCCTGGGCGAAGCGGAGGACCTCGCGCTCGACCTCTTCGCCCGGCACCACGGAGCGGAACAGGCCGCCTTTCTCCACGGCGAGCTCCTGGAGCACCAGGCGGTCAACCTCCGAGCCGAAGGCGAGGGCGTGGAGGCGCACGCGCCGCAGCTCGAGCGTCTTCTTGGCCTGTGCCAGGAGCTTCGCTGGCTCCGATTCGCCGAGCGTGGCGATGCCGTCGCTGAGCAGGACCACCTCAGCCGGGCCGCGGGCGCTGGCCGTGGCGAGGAAGGCGTCGAGGGCGGCGAAGGCGGCGGCAAGGTTCGTGCCGCCGAGCGGCGTCACGCCTTTCAGAGCCTCGAGTGCCTCCTCGATGGCCGGGCGGCCAGAGACCAGGCGACCGTGGTGCAGCTTCGGCTCGACATCGAACGTCATCACCGCGAAGCGGTCGGCTGGGCCGAGTTGTTCGAGGAGCAGGCGGGCCGCGGCAAGTTGGGCACGGTGCATGTCCGCCCGCCGCGAGAGCGACGTGTCCACCATCAGCACCCAGTCCCGCCCCTCTGGGTTCGTAGTGCGGCCTTCAGGCCGTGTCGGAGACGGGCTAAAGCCCGCACTACGAGCGGGCGGAGACGGGCTGGAATCCGCGTTCCAAACAAAGGAGAGGAGGAAGAAGCCGTCCTCGCCCGCGCGGCGGTCGGTGAAGAGCTCCAGGCTACCGGTGCGTTTTGGTGTGAAGCGGAGCGCAAGGTCGCGCGTGGGAGCGAAGTGGGTGCGGCTCAACCGCACCTGCGCGGCGTCGCCCTGGTAGGCGACCTCGGCGTCGGGCCAGTCGGGTACGCTCACCGCCGCGCCCTGCGCCACGGGCGAGAGGGTGGCCTCGAGCTCGAAGCGCCCGATGCGGCTCGCCTGGGTCGCCTTGCTCACGAGGGGGTAGACGTAGCACCGCTCGCCGCCTGCCATCGGCAGGACCTGTGTGTAGCCGATGAGGATGCGCTTGGGGCCGCGCGGCGGGATGGGGAAGACGCGGGTCTTGAAGACGTTGCCCTCCTGCCACTCCATGAGGGCAGGGTCGCGCATGCGGAGGACGATTTCCTCGTAGACCTGCCGCGCGCGGAGGCGCTCGACGAGCTCCCCCTCCATCAGGCGGCCGTCCACGTACATGGCCAGCCGGCTGATGCTCGCGCCGGCCGGCAGCGGGAAGTAGAAGGTGCCCTCTGCTCGCTGGTCGGTCGGGTTGAAGAAGGTCTGCTCGATCTCCGTCGCGGCGACGGGGCCTTGGACGCTGACCCGCACGCGCAATTCGCGGATTTCGAGCGGCTCGGCCTTGCCCGTCGTGCCGTAGACGTAGAGGCGCCCGAGCGCCCCGGCCAACTGCTCGGCCGGTTCGGCCACCATCGCGGCCGGCGTGGCCGAAAGCCTCCGCGGGGCAGGACTGCACGAAAGGGGGAGAACCGCAACGGCCAGAAGACCGGCGGCGACGCAACGGCCTGGCGCAGGGGTCCACATGCCACGTCCTCCTTCAACGAGGTGGCTTGCAGCCCCCGACCGCATCATTCTACCCCCGCGCGCCGCCGCGTGTCCACAAATCCTGTGTAAAGAGCGTGTAACGGCAGCTTGAGTCCCACTCGTCCCTTGTCCTTGGCCCTTGTCCCCTCAACCCAAGAGAACCGAGAACGAAGGACGAGGGCATTACTAAGGGGAGTACAGAACGGTTTACACTCCGCAAAGGCCACAGGTCTGTAGTGCGGCCTTCAGGCCGTTCCGGGAAGAACGGGCTAAAGCCCGCACTACAAACGCGTGTAGACTGGAATGGCACTGACCTAACCCGCATTTCTCACCCAGCCCATACCCTTCGAGAAGGGAGAACGCCCTCCCCTTGTCATGCTGAGCTTGTCGAAGCACCTTTCAAGGGAGGGGACTCCGGCAACAGGGCGTGCTCTGTAGCGTCAGCGCGCTCCCCTGAAAGGTTCCTCGGCTTCGCTTCGCTCCGCTCCGCTCGGGATGACATGGTTTCTGGCGCGCTGGGTAGAGTCGAGATGTGGCGCGGTGGGTTAGAAGGAGCCTATCCGTTGGCCGACCCTTTCGTTCGTCGGTGCCTCACTAGCTCCTTCGTGCTCCGTTTCCACACCCCGCTCATCGAACCGGACGTGCGGATTTCCCGCATCCGGCTCTCGGACGAGGCGTCAGGCCTTCGCCCACGGGAGGCTGCTCGTCAGGGCACTGAGGCGGATGAGTCCCAGGTCGTCGTACAGGTACTCGTCGGGGTAGCGTGTCGTCCCCCGGCCGCCTTTTCGGCTCTTCCGGTGCAGCCACCGGCGAAGCCGCGTCCGCACGTGCGCGTCCACGGCTCGATACGCTCGGCCTCGCCAGTCCGCCCAACCACGCCTCCCGCCCCGACGCCTCGATGCCCTCGAACGTCGCGCCGTCCACGCCCGCCGCTCCCCGGTTGGCCCGGCAAAGCTCGTAGGCGTGGGCCAGCACGTCCGTCCGGCACACCTTGTCGTACAGGGCGTAGAACCGATAGTTGGGCCGCCCCTTCGCTTTGGCCCGGAGCGTCGCCTGAAGCTTCTGAACCGTTGGCGGAGGTGTTAGGCCCATGCCAATCTCCAGGTCCCGCACTCCGGCGGACGCTCGCCTTGAACCGAGGCCCCTTCCCTCCATCGGGTTTCCCCGACTTCGCAGGTACTATGGGCCTCTCCGACACCCCACGCGGCCCCGCACGTCCCTCGCGGGCTGCGAGTTGAAGGGCACGCCCCTTCACCACGTGGGGCTTCCCGTGTTGCACCCGGTCCCCTGTGCGTGCATGCCGTCGCCACTACCCCGACGGGACCGCTGGAGGCTTCGCTCATCCTCTCCAGCAGCGGCGGCCTTCCCCGAATCTCAGGCGGGCGGGAGCCCGTTGCCGGCAACGGGCGCCCGTGTCACCCTTTTCGGGGCCTGCTCAGCGTTCACTCACGTTACGGCCTGCACGCTCGCCAAGTCGCCAATGCGACCCTCTGCACCGAAGGCTCCCGTTGCTTCGTTGCCTCCACAACGGCTCCGCGCCCACTGCGTGGGCACCCGACTGGCAGGAGCGGCAGTTGCCAGGCGGGTCTTACTCCCGCTAAGGGCCAGTGCCTTTTCACGGCACGCTGAGAAATGCGGGCTAGGCTGCGATTCGCCGCGCGCAAGTCCGCTATTGCGCCAGGCAGGTTGACACTGCTAGCCGTCTCCCCTACACTTGGGGAGGTTGTGGATTCACCCCCATCTGAGGATGTTGCGCCTGTGACCGCTGTGCGACTGGGCGTTGTGTGCTCTGCGCTGACCGCGCTCGCGCTGTCGGGAGAAGAGAAGACGGGCGTTGCGGAGAAGCCCTCCTTCAAGCTCAGCTACGTCCTGACGGTTGACCCCGAGAAGAAGGCAGTGAGCGTGGCGGGGAAGCTGGAAGGCCCCGGCGCGGGCGCCGTGCGGCGCTTCTCGAACCCAGGCATCCGAGGCGAGCTCAAGATGCGCGTGTCGGCGGGGCAGGATAGCCTGGGGTTCGACTACCAGCTCCCCAATGTCCAGACGGCCTACGCTCGGATTGATCAGCCGGTGCTGGAGGCGGGCTTCTTCGCGGGCTTCGGGGACAAGCTGTTCCTCGTGCCCGAGGCGGAGGGCGTCCGCGGGTGCAAGGGCATCTCGCTTCGGCTCGCGTTCCCGGAGGGCTGGAAGGTGGCGACCAGCCTGGGCGCCGAGGCCCGCGAGCTGGCCTGCCCCGGCCTCCAGGACCTCCTCGGCACCCTCATCTGCGGGGGCGACTACGCGGTACAGACCTGCGACATCCCGCACCGCGACCCGGCGAAGAAGACGACGCTGGTCGTGGCCTTCCGCGGCGAGCGGAAGATAGACGACGCCCGGTTCGTGGCCGACGTCAGGCAGTTGGTGGCGGCGCAGATGGCGTACTTCGGCGGCTCGCACCCCGCGCGGCGGCAGTTCCTCGCACTCCACTTCGTCCCGCCGGGCCGCCAGTTCCCCATCCCCGCCTTCAACCGCCGCACGCCCGCCCAGGACACGATCCTGGCCATGCACCACACGAGCCGCCCGCAGGACGACTTCGAGTTCCTGGGCATGCTCGCCCACGAGCACCTGCACAACTGGTATCCGAACGTGATGCGGAGCGACCTGGGGGCGTGGTTCATGGAGGGGCTGAACGACTACGTGGCCTATCGCGGCCTGCACGCCGCGGGCATCCACAGCGCCGGGCAGTTCGCCGGCATGCTCTCGAAGTGGCACCGCGAATACCACTGGTGCGTCGAGCGGAAGGACCGGCGGCTCATGCCCTACCGCCGCGGCATGTTCGCGGGACTCGTCTTCGACCTCGAACTGCGGCGGGCGTCGGCGGGAAAGGCCGGCCTGCGCGACCTGCTCCTCGGCATGCTCCAGACGAAGCCGGCCGATGGCGTGGTCTCGCGCGACGACTTCCTGGCGATGGCCCAGAAGCTCACAGGCAAGGACTTCGCCCCCCTCTACCAGGAACTGGTCGAGGCGGACAAGGCGATTGACATCCCCCGCTTCGTCGAAGGCAGCGGCTTCCGCCTGGGCGATGACAAGGTGGCCCTCCGCCTCGACCCGCGGTCCGAGCCCGAGAAGGCATTCCTGAAGCGCCTGCTCAGCGACGAGTAGGCAGGCCGAGCACGTAGTGAAGGAGGAGCAGCATGCCTGCGATCAGCCGACGTGACTTGTTGCGAGTGGGCGGTGTCTGTCTGGGGGCCGCGGCCCTGCGCCACGCCGGGCTGGCCGAGGCGGCCGAAGGCGCCCAACCGCAACGGCCCAACATCGTCTTCATCCTCGCTGACGACCTGGGCTACGGCGACCTCGGTTGCTACGGGGCGACCAAGATCAAGACGCCCCACTGCGACAGGCTGGCGCGCGAGGGAGTCCGCTTCACCGATGCGCATTCGCCCTCCGCGGTCTGTACGCCGACACGCTACGCCTTCATGACCGGCGAATACGCCTGGCGCAAGCGCGGCACGGGCATCCTGCCAGGCATCGCCGCGCTGATCATCGAGCCGGGGCGCCTCACCGTGCCCGCGCTGCTCCAGAAGGCAGGCTACGCCACGGGCGTCGTCGGCAAGTGGCACCTGGGCCTCGGCCCCGCGGCCCCGACCGACTACAACAGCGAGATCAAGCCCGGGCCGCTGGAGGTGGGCTTCGACTACGCCTGGATCATCCCCGCCACGGGCGACCGCACGCCATGCGTGTGGGTGGAGAACCACCGCGTGGCCGGGCTCGACCCGAACGACCCCATCGGGCTCGACTACTCGGTGAAGCGAGGCGAGCCGAAGTCGTTCGTCAACGGCATCGTGCGCATCGGGGGCCAGACCGGCGGCAAGGCCGCGCTGTGGAAGGACGACGAAATCGCCGACACCCTGGCCCGCAAGGCCGATGCCTTCATCGAGAAGAACAAGGACAAGCCGTTCTTCCTCTACCTCGCCACCCACGACATCCACGTGCCGCGCGTGCCGCACGCCCGCTTCAGGGGCACGAGCAAGGCCGGCGTGCGCGGCGACGCCGTGCACTCCTTCGACTGGACGGTTGGCCAGGTGCTCGCCACGCTCGGCCGCCTGAAGCTCGCCGACAACACGCTGGTCATCGTCACCAGCGACAACGGCGGCGTCCTCGACACCAACGGCCCGGATAGCGTGAACTCGGGCACCGTGGAGACGAACAACGGCCATCCGCACAACGGCCCGCTGCGCGCCGGCAAGGGCAGCGCCTACGAAGGCGGCACGCGCGTGCCCTTCCTCGTCCGCTGGCCCGGCCGCGCCAAGAGCGGCCCTCCCCCCTCTCCCTCGGGGAGAGGGCAGGGTGAGGGTGCTTCTCCCCCCTCTCCCTCGGAGAGAGGGCAGGGTGAGGGTGCTTCTCCCCCCTCTCCCTCGGGGAGAGGGCAGGGTGAGGGTGCTTCTCCCCCCTCTCCCTCGGGGAGAGGGCAGGGTGAGGGTGCCGTTTCTGGCGAGCTGCTGTGCCACGTTGACATGCTGGCCACCTTCGCGGCGCTGACTGGGCAGACGCTGCCCGCCGACGCCGCGCCCGACAGCTTCAACGTGCTGCCCGCCCTCCTCGGCGAGAAGCCCGACAAGCCCTGCCGCGACCACCTGGTCGAGCACGGCAACGTCCTGGCGATCCGAATGGGGCACTGGAAGCTCATCCCCCGCGGCCCGGCAGGCAAGGGGAAGAAAGGCGCCGGCGGTGCGGGCGAACTCTACAACCTGGCCGACGACCTCGGCGAGACGAAGAACGTCGCCAGCCAGCACCCCGACATCGTGAAGGAGCTGTCCGACCTCCGCGACCGCGTGCGCGAGCGCGGCCGCAGCAGGCCGTGAGCACGGTCATCCCGAGCGGATCCCTGCGAAGTCGAGGAATCTCTCTTTCCCTGGCGAAAGTAGGTGTCAGATCTTCAGGGCGTGTTGCCCAAACGCCTCATTGGGAGGAACTGGGTCCGTAGTGCGGCCTTTAGGCCGTACAGATACGGGCTGAAGCCCGCACTACGAACACCCGCGGCATCTCGCGCGGTTTGGGCAACACGCCCTGAAGATGTGACACCGCCGTCCATGACCGCCGTCCACACCGCCGTCATGAAGGAAGGACCGACGCTGTACCAATCGGAACGGATAGAAAGGGCCCGACCATGGACCTGGGCATGGACATGTGGAAGTACTACGGCATCACCCACACTGACCACACGGTCATGAACCCCTTGAGCCTGGAGAAGACCCAGGAGCTCGTGGGTCTCCTGCGGCTGCCGGAGGGCGGGCGCGTCTTGGATGTGGCCTGCGGCAAAGCAGAACTCCTCTGCCTCGTCGCCGAGGCGTACAACGTGAAGGCTACGGGCATCGACCTTTCACCCTACACCATCCAGGCGGCCCGCAAGAACGTGGAAACCCGGGGCCTGGCCGACCGCATCGAGTTGCTCCACACGGACGGCGGCAAGTACGAGCCGAACGCGCCAGAGAGCCCGGACCTGGCTTCCTGCATCGGTGCCTCCTGGGTGTACCAGAATCACAGGGGCACGCTGGAGGCCCTAACGAAGATGACCCGGCCCGGCGGCCTGGTGCTCGTAGGCGAGCCGTTCTGGATGGCCGACCCCGACCCGGAATACCTGAAGCTCACGGGCGCTGATCCCAACCTGTGCGGTTCCCACGCCGGGAACGTGGCCATTGGTGAGGACGTGGGCCTCGCTCTCCTCTATACGCTGGTGGCCAACCCGGACGATTGGGACCGCTATGAGGGGCTCCAATGGCAGGCTGCGGAGCGATATGCAGCCGACCATCCAGACGATCCCGACGTGGAGGCTCTGCTCCGCAGCACCCACAGGGGTCGCGACGCCTATCTCCGCTGGGGCCGCAACTGCCTGGGCTGGGCTATGTACCTATTTCGAAAGCCCTGAAACCAGGACTCGGAAGGGAGCGTGTCCGACCTAGGCTCCGGGCCGCCGCGCGGGAGGAGTATGGCCCCCAATCCTGGCTCCTTGTTCGGAGCCCCTACGGGGCGTACCATAGCAGCCCAGGGCAACGCCCTGGGAACTGGCGCCCCCCGTGAATAGCCCTGAAAGGGCGTACTATGGCGGGCTCGGTAGTACGCCCTTTCAGGGCTGAACGTATTCTGAACGCCTCTTCCCAGGGCGTTGCCCTGGGCTGCTATAGTACGCTCCTTCGGAGCTCAGAGGCCGAGGGGCACACGCCAGGATCAGGGGCCATACTCGCGCGGGAGTTGGCTCTTGACTCCCTGCCCACCGGGCGTGTAGGATGAGGCCTGGGACAGCCCCTCAGCATCCCTGCCTGTCGGCGCGGGCGAGCGGGCCTCGCCCTCCCCTTCGCCCAGGCCACAGGGAGTTGGAGTAGCGGGCGATAATTGATATCTGAAGATTGACACCGTCGTTCATCCCCCACAGCTTGACGGCAGGCAGACTTTCGGGTAGGATGCAGCGACAATCGTGCGTTGCTGGCTTTCTTCCCTAAGGCTAGGGGGTGCTCTCGTGTTTGAAGAGATAAGGCTTCGGAACTACCGCACTCACCGGGATACCAGGGTGAAGCTCGGCGCAATCACTTTGTTGATTGGCAATAACAACTCGGGCAAGTCGAACCTGCTTGCCGGAATCCGACACTTCTCCAAGCTAGTTTGGCGAGCGCGGCCAGTCTCGGAACAGGACCGCCAGGATCGGGAGCAAGTCGCCACAGACGAAACTGAGGAGCAGTGCACTGATCCCGCGCGGCTGAGACCAGGGGACTTGTTCTCTCACAAGTATCGCCTCGCTACGAAAGAGGACCCGATTGGTTTTGATTGTCGATGGCGGTATGGCACTGGGACCGTCGAGTACTTCATTGAGTTGTATGAGCATCCCCGGATCGAAGGCGCCCCCGCGTGTAGAGAGCGGATTAGGGTCCAATGCGGTCAGAACTCATCCTGGAGTGAAGTACACGTGGGTTGGGACACGGTTCTCGGTGCGCTGGAACTCCGTGCGAAGGTTGCTGAAAGCAGACAGCTGAGCGATGAGGAGAGGCAGGTCTGTTCCCGCTTCTTCGCTGACATGTCTCACGCCTTCGTATACCATCTGCAACCATCTTTCCTCAAAGGCCAGGCAAGAACATCGAGGCCCACTGTGGGCACAGCGCTAGTGCCCATGGAGAGCCATGGGCCCACCGAGACCCAGGAAAGGCTGCACATACCATCGCAGCTTGGGTACGAAGGCGCGAACTTGCAGGAAACCCTGCTGCGCACGGCTGAACTCGATGAGCGCACATTCCAGAGATTCATCGCGGCCCTCCGGCGCTTCGACACTAGCTTCCACGGAATCCGTCGAGACCCAAAGCGCGGACAGCCGGTCTGGGAGTTCGATCTAGGACATGACGTGCCCGGCCGCCTTGACGAGTTCCAACCGTTCTTTGTGTCAGACGGGTTGATGAAGGCCGCCGCTGTTGCCTTGCTCACTGCTCTGTATCGCCCGCCGGCCCTTATTCTTATAGAGGAGATTGAGAACGGGGTGAACCCGGGGAACATACACGAATTCATGGGGTGGCTGTGGCAAGCGGCCGGTCCCCTACGCGAGGAGGGAAGGGGATACGCAACACAGTTCGTCCTGACGTCGCATAGCCCTTCAGTCCTCCGCGAGTTTGCCGATCGTCTAGACCAAGTCTACACCATGCGGCTAGACCGCCACGGCTTCAAGAGCGACGTAAGGAACCTCGCCGAATCTCTCGATGTTCTCATCGGCATTGGGGCCGTTGATGGAGAGATCCAGGAACAGGACGGTAGAAGAATCGTGAAACTCCCGCGACAAGCTCTCGCAGAGCTGTGGTACAGCGGGACCATCGGTTGAGCGGGGGTGCCGCATGGAAGCAGGTAGGTATATTGGCGTCGTGGGAGATGGCGGCACTGACCGGGAGATTCTCGGTTGCGTCGTCCAGCATGTCCTCCAAGAGGGCGGCGCTGAGGGACAGCCACTCATGGTCGTGCACCTAAGACGCCAGAACATGAGGGACTACCTGGACAAGTACTGGCGTCTTGTTGCGCAGAGCGGAACTGCTATCGCGGGAGAGCCATCGAGGACACTTCAGAGGGGTGTTATAGCAACGCTCTACGGAGCTTGGGAAGAACTCAAATCGCACGCCAAGCGCGAGATCACTCGACGCGACATGTTGGTGCTGAGTTCTGACGCTGAGAGGTATCTGTCTAGGGCCGAAGAGTACTTTGAGGATTGGGCATGGATGCTCGGCGCAACTGTCATCCTGGCAGCGGAGAGGTTCCGCCACGCGCTCAGCCGCCGTGGATACTCACTTGACTACGTCCCGGTTGTTGTGCCCGTCGTTCCTTTCCCGAGCACAGATGTGCTCATCGCAGTCGCGAGGAACAGCCTAACCGGTGGGATCCGCGCGAGAGGGGCCGATCCAAGGAAGCTGAAGAAAGCTCTGTACGGCACCGAGGATCTGAGAAGCCTGTCTCAGGAGGATTTCCGGAAGCATGCCCTGACCCACATTGACGCGAAGGCGATCGCGGCCATGTACAGCGAGGTTCCAGAGATACGCTCACTTTTGCAGTGGCTTTCCTGGGCGGCAAGTAGCATGTAGTCTATCGGGCAGACAACCGGAGGGCGGGGCGGGTCAGTGGGCGAATGTCAGGCGGGGTGTGTCGAGTCTACAATCCTCAAGCTATTCCTGTCACCCGCATTGTTGTTGACAAGGCGGGACGGGGGGCTACAATCTGGGGACGGGGCGAGGGGAGTTGTTGGGGGGATGCGATGAGCGGACGGTTGCACGAGGGGATTCGGCGGCGGAAGGCGGGGGAGGCGCTGCGGGCCTACGCGCGGCTGCTGGTGGAGCACGAGCGGGTGCGGCGGCTGCGCGGCGGGGCCGCGCCGTCGGCCGCGGCCCGGTGCCAGCCATCGTCCACGGCGTGGCGGCCTCTGCGCGACGTGGCGTTCTTCCAGGCCGCAGGCGAGCGCTCGGCACCGCTGAGGCAGTTCTGCTCGCTCTTTCTGGATGCGGACTCGGCGCCGGGCCGGTGTCCACAGGCATCACGCGCAAGCACAGGACTTGGGGGCTTTGCCCCCAACCCCCCAGGATTTACCGCTTTACAGCCACCGGCACACCTGCTCGAATCGGGCTGCTGCCGCGGAGGATAGGGCTCCGGCGGGAACCGAGCCATTCGGCTACGCTCAGGCCAGGCCCGAGCGCCCTGGCAGTGCCATACGGCACAGGCGGCGCTCTTCGAGGCGCCCACAGGAAAACCCGGAGAGCCATTCTTGAACTATCCTATCCACTTGTCTGGCGAGATGGGGGGCGGCCCGCAGGTGCTTATGCAGAAGTCAATAGGGGGAAGACGACGGCGATGGAGGTGCCTACGCCGAGGGTGCTTTCGAGCTCGATGTGGCCGCCGTAACGGTCAACGAGCTCGCGGACGACTGCGAGGCCGAGGCCGTGGCCGGAGGCACGGGCGGAGGCGACGTTGCCGGCGCGGTGGAACTCTTCGAAGACTCGCGGCTGGTCTTCGGGCGGGATGCCGATGCCGGTGTCGCGGACCTCGACGCGGACGTGGCCCCGCGTGACGGTGAGGCTCACGCTGACCTTCCTGATGGGGCCGGTGGTGTACTTGATGGCGTTGTCGAGAAGGTTGGCGAAGACCACCCGCAGGCCATCGGGGTCGGCCCGCACGAGCGCTCGGTCCGCACGGTCCATGAGGACGAGTTCCACGCCCTGCTCGCGCGCTCGACCGAGGCGGTTCTCGACCTCGTGGCGGAGGGCGTCGGCGATGGGGACGGGGCGGGCCTGGCCGAGCGACCTGCCGCTGCGGATGGCCGCCAGGTCGAGGAGGCGGCGGGAGAGCTCCTGGATGGAGCGGATGCGGTCGAGGCTCACCTGGATGAGCTTCGTGCGGTCGTCGCCGCTGAGCTTGTCGCCGAGCTGGTGGATGGCCTGGAGGGAGCAGGCGATGGTGGCGAGGGGCGAGCTGATGTGGTGCATGAGGACGGCGACGAAGCGCGACTTCGCCTTGTCGAAGCGCTTGAGCTGGCGGAGGTCGTCCACAAGGCGTGCGTTGGCGATGCCCAGGGCGGCGCTGAGGCTGAGCTCATGGAGGAACCACTCGTCGTCGGTGGAGAAGGCGCCCTCCTTGACGAGCTCGAGGACGCCGGCGAGGCGGTCGCGTCCGCCGATGGGCACCGCGGCGGCGACGGCGCTCTGGTGGCGGCAAGCGTCCCGCTTGCCGTCCGCAACCGGGACGGTTGCGGCTACGGTAGCGACGCAGAAGCGGCGGGTGCGGGCCGCCTCGGCCACGGGGCAGTCGTCGCTCAGGCTCACGCGCTCGGCGGGGGCCGGCGTGCCTGCCTGAGCCACGAGGTCCAGCGCGTCGCCCGCGGGGGTGTAGAGGTAGGCGCGGGCGGAGGCGGAGCCGGTGACGCTGAGGGCGTGCTCGACGATCTGCTGAAGGAGCGGCGTCTCGGCGAGCAGGGCCAGGATGTCGCGCGAGACGCCGAGCATCGAGACCACGCTGTTGAGGAGCTTGTGCAGCTCCGCGGGGTCTGAGACGCCGAGGCCGGGCCTCAGGAGCTGGAAGTGGCAGCCCTCCTGGTACTTGACTCGGCGGAAGAACGAGCAGCTCTCGCAGCGGGCGAGCTTCTCGGCGAACGTGCCCTGGGGCCCGTCGTGGCAGAGGGTGGCGGTGACGGCCCAGCAGAGGCGGCCGGCGTTGCGGCCGCAGTTGATCCCGTCGCAGGTCGCGTCGGTGGCCGCGGGACACACGCCGAGCTCGGCGGCCCGCGCGCCCCCAGGCTCGCGTCCGCAGCGCCGCTCCTCCCAGCAGTTGGCCTTCGGGGCAGACATCGGCCCTCGATTTCGGATTTGCGATTTCGGATTTCGGATCTCAATCCGCAATCCGAAATCCGAAATCCGAAATGTGGCTTCCAGGGCCTCACAGGGTTGGCCGCGGGAGGAGGCCGGCGGCCTTGACGATTTCGGGGACGGCCTCTTCCCATTCGATGGCCTGGAGGTGGATGCCGCGCACGCCCTCAATCTCGCGGACGGCCTGGATGAGCTCGACGGCGATCTTCTTGCCGAGCTCCTCGCTCTTGAGGCGCGCCTCCTTCTTCTCGGCGGGCGAGGCGTCCTTCTTGGCCACGGGGAAGCGCTTGATGAGCTCCTCGGGGACCGAGACGCCCGCGACGGAGGAGTTCATGTAGCGTAGCATTGCGGCGCCCTTTGGGACGATGATGCCTGCGAGGATGGCGGCCTTCTCGTGGAGGCCGCGGTTGCGCGCCCGCCGCATGGCCTCGGCGAACTTGGCGACGTCGTAGACGCCCTGGGTCTGGATGAAGTCGGCGCCCGCCGCGGCCTTCTTCGCCAGGCGGATGGCGCGGAACTCCACCGGGTCGCCCATCGGCGTCCAGGCCGCGCCGATGAACATGCGGATGGGCGCTTCGAGCGGGTCGCCGCCCGCCTGAAGGCCCTCATCGCGCATCTTCTTGAGGATGGCCACGAGCTGGATGGAGTCAATGTCGTAGACGTTCTTCGAGCCTGGGTGCCCCTTGAGCTTTCCTGCGGCGCCGAAGGACTGGTGGTCGCCTGCGATGCAGAGGCAGTTCCTGATGCCGAGTGCGGCGGCGCCCAGGATGTCGCACTGGATGGCGATGCGGTTGCGGTCGCGCGTGGTCATCTGCATGACGGGCTCGAGGCCCTCCTGGACCAGGATGGCGGCGGCGGCGATGGAGGAGAGGCGGACGACGGCGGTCTGGGCGTCGGTGATGTTGATGGCGTCGGCGCAGCCGCGCAGGATGGCGGCCTTCTTCCGCACGACCGCGGCCTCGCCGCTCATGGGCGGGCCGAGCTCGGCCGTGACTGCGAAGTGCCCGGC
>Ga0194112_10002038_pt1 | contig 29250 bp, 21 predicted proteins | sample TA2MahC400mmetaG_FD_146191 | JGI IMG/M metagenome (GOLD analysis project Ga0194112, IMG submission 146191) | Freshwater microbial communities from Lake Tanganyika, Tanzania - TA2015016 Mahale Deep Cast 400m | ecosystem: Environmental > Aquatic > Freshwater > Lake | place: Tanzania: Lake... | reverse complement strand
TGGCCCTCGCCGCCTCACGCCCCGCACGCCTCCGGAGACCCTTCCCATCGATCGCGCCCTCGACTCGTGGAAGCGGATCGCCTTGCCGTGCTTCGTCGCAAGGACGATCTCCCTCATCCCGTCGGTCAGCTCGGCGGCGATCAGGGTGTCTCCCTCCCGGAGCACGATCGCCTGTATTCCCGCCCGCCGCGGGTTGCCGTAGGCCGGCAGAGGGGTCTTCTTGATGCCCCCCATCCTCGTCGCGAGGACAAGGTAGTACCCCTCCCGGAAATCGCGCACCGGCACGTAGGCCGTGATCCTCTCCTCGCGCCTGATCGACACGACGTTCAGGATCGAGCGTCCCCTTGCGGCCCTCGCCGCCTGCGGAATCTCGTGGACCTTGAGCCAGTAGCACCGGCCGCGATCGGTGAAGAGCAGGATGTAGCTGTGCGTCGACGCCACGAAGATGTGCTCGACGAAGTCGTCCTCCTTCACCGCGGCCCCCGCCAGGCCCTTGCCTCCTCGATGCTGGCTCCTGTAGCTCCCCATCGGCACCCGCTTGATGTACCCGCGGTGGCTGATCGTGATGACCATGTCCTCGTCGGGGATCAAGTCCTCGGCCTCGAAGCTCGACGGCTCCTCCCCCGCCACGATCTCCGTCCGCCTGGGATTCCCGTAGTCGCTGCGCATCCCCTCCAGCTCATCGCGGATGATCTGTAGGACAAGTCCGCGATCCGCCAGAATCCTGCGGTAGTTCTCGATTCTCTGCACCGTCTCGGCGTACTCCTCGTCGATCTTCTGCCGTTCGAGGTTGGTCAGCCTCTGCAGCCTCATCTCGAGGATCGCGTTCGCCTGCGCCTCGGACAGCCCGAAGCTGTCCATCAGCCCCTGTCGCGCGGCATCCACGTCGGCCGAGGCCCGGATGAGCGCGATCACGGCGTCCAGCCGATCGAGGGCGATCCGCAGCCCCTCCAGGATGTGGGCCCGCTTCTCGGCCTGCGCGAGGTCGAACCGGGTCCGCCTCTCGACGACCTGGACCCGGTGATCGACGAAGACCTCGAGCATCTCCTTGAGGTTCAGCACTCGGGGCCTGTTGTCGACCAGCGCGAGCATGTTCGCGCCGAAGGTCGTCTGCATCTGCGTGTGCTTGTAGAGCTGGTTCAGGACCACGCGGGGCTGCGAGTCCCTCTTGAGCTCGATCACGATCCGCAGGCCCTCGCGGTCCGACTCGTCCCGGATGTCGGAGATCCCGGCGACGCTTCCCTCCTTCACAAGAGCGGCGATTCTCTCCACGAGCGCCGCCTTGTTCACCATGTAAGGGATCTCCGTCACGAGGATCACGTCCTTGCCGTTCTTGAGGGTGTCGATCGTCGCGCGCGCCCTCACCATGATCAGCCCGTGCCCCAGCATGTATGTGTCCCGGATCCCCTGCCGCCCGCAGATGATTCCGCCCGTCGGGAAATCCGGCCCCTGGATGAAGCCCATCAGCTCCTCCACGGAGCAATCAGGGTGCGAAATCAGGTGCGACAGCGCTTCCACCGTTTCGCCGAGGTTGTGCGGCGGGATGTTCGTCGCCATGCCCACTGCGATTCCGCTCGAACCATTCACGAGGAGGTTGGGGAAGGAGCTCGGGAGCACCACGGGCTCCTGCCGCGTCTCGTCGTAGTTGGGCCGGAACGCCACGGTCTCCTTGTCGAGATCCTCGAGCATCCGCTCCGCCACGCGCGTCAGGCGGGCCTCCGTGTACCTCTCCGCGGCCGCGGCATCTCCATCGATCGATCCGAAGTTCCCCTGCCCGTCAACGAGCGGGTGCCGCATCGAGAACTCCTGCACCATTCGCACCATCGTGTCGTACACCGCCACGGTTCCGTGCGGATGGTAGTTGCCCGTCACGTCCCCGGCGATCTTGGCGCTCTTTCGATATGGCCGATCGTGGCTCAAGCTCAGGTCGTTCATCGCCACCAGGATCCTGCGGTGGACCGGCTTGAGCCCGTCGCGCGCGTCCGGCAAGGCGCGCGAGACGATGACGCTCATCGAGTAGTCGATGTACGAGGACCTCATCTCGTCCTCGATCATCACATGGACGAGCTTTTCTCCCTTTTCTTCCATACCTGGCTCGCTCTTCCTACCGTTCGGTGATGCGGCCGCCGCGCGCCCGCGGCCGGTCTGTCTAGATGTCGAGGTTCCTCACGAATAGCGCGTTCTCTTCGATGAACTTCCTGCGGGGTTCCACCTGATCGCCCATGAGAATGGAGAAGATCCTCTCCGCCTCCGCCGCGTCCTCGACCGACACCTTGAGCAGCGTGCGCGTCTTTGGGTTCATCGTGGTTTCCCAGAGCTGCTCGGGGTTCATCTCGCCGAGCCCCTTGTATCTTTGAAGCTGCACGCCGGTTCGCCCCATCTCCTCCAGGAGTCGATCCCGTTCCTCGTCGCTGTAGACATACCTCTCGACTTTCCCCTTCTTCGCCCGATAGAGGGGCGGCTGGGCGATATGGATGTATCCCCCCTCGACCACGGGCTTCATGTATCTGAAGAAGAAGGTCAGCAGGAGCGTTCGAATGTGGCTCCCGTCCACGTCCGCGTCGGTCATGATGATGATCCTGTGGTATCGGAGCTTGGCCAGGTCGAACTCTTCCTCCCCGAACCCGGTTCCGACGGCCGTGATGATGGCGCGAATCTCCTCGTTCGCCAGGGCCTTGTCGAGCCTCGCCTTCTCCACGTTCAGGATCTTCCCCTTGATCGGGAGGATCGCCTGGAATTTCCGGTCGCGCCCTTGCTTGGCGCTTCCCCCGGCGGAGTCCCCTTCCACGATGTACAGCTCGCTGACCTCCGGATCCTCCTCCGAGCAGTCGGCCAGCTTCCCCGGCAACCCCCCGCCGTCCATGATGCTCTTCCGTCGGGCCAGGTCCCGCGCCTTTCGGGCCGCATCGCGGGCGCTCGCCGACTGGACGCATTTCTCCAGGATCCTCTTCGCCTCCGCCGGATGCGCCTCGAGATACTCGCCAAGCTCTTCCCCGATGACGGACCCGACGATCCCCGCCACCTCCGTGTTCCCGAGCTTCGTCTTCGTCTGCCCCTCGAACTGCGGGCGTCTCAGCTTGATCGCGAGAACCGCGGTCAAGCCCTCGCGAACATCCTCGCCGCTCAGGATCACATTCTTCAGGATGCCGTTCTTCTGCCCGTAAGCATTGAGGCTTCTCGTGAGCGCCTGCTTCAGTCCAACGAGATGGGTTCCGCCCTCCACCGTGCTGATGTTGTTCGCATAGGTGAAGATCGTCTCCGCGAAGGAGTCCGTGTACTGAAGGGCCGCCTCGACCACGACCTCATCCCGCTCGCGCCTGAACTGCACCGCATCCCTGTGCAGGGGGGTCTTCGACTCGTTCAGGAAGCTCACGAACTCGCGCAGTCCCCCCTCGTAGTGGAAGACCTGCTCCCGGCCGTCGTTCTCGTCGACGAGCAGGAGTTTCACGTCGCAGTTGAGAAAGGCCAGTTCGCGGATCCGGTGCGCGACCGTTTCGTAGTGGAATACCGTCTCCTCGAAGATCTCCTTGTCCGGCTTGAACCGAACCTCCGTCCCCCGGTCCTCGGTCGTTCCGACGACCTCCAGGTCGGTCACCGGCGCCCCTCTCTCGTATCTCTGCCGGTAGATCTGTCCCTTCTGGTGAACCCGCACCTCCAGCCACTCCGAGAGCGCGTTCACCACCGACACCCCGACCCCGTGAAGCCCGCCCGAGACCTTGTAGCTCGAGCCGTCGAACTTCCCGCCGGCGTGCAGCATGGTCATCACGACCTCTACTCCGGGCCGTTTCTGCTCAGGATGGATGTCGATCGGTATGCCCCGTCCGTTGTCAAAGACGGAGCAGCTTCCGTCCTTGTGAAGGACCACTCGGACCGCGTCGCAGAATCCCGCCAGCGCCTCGTCTATGGCGTTGTCCACGACCTCGTAGATCAGGTGGTGCAGCCCCCGCGGCCCAGTCGATCCGATATACATCGCGGGCGTTTGCCTGACGCCCTCGAGCCCCTTCAGAACCCGGATTTTGCTGGCGTCATATGTCGTTGCGCTGTCTGGAATCATCGATCCTCTCGCCCCTCGTCCGGCCGGTTCACGATCCGGATCGACCGGATCCGTGATCCCGGATACATCTCCTTGATTCTCTTGAGGACCCATGGCCTCAGGTACATCAGCTGGCTCGCGTGCGCGCTGCTCGAAGCGCCTATCACGAGCGTCTCTTTCTCGACGCGCAACGGCCGCGCCTCGCGGGCCAGCGTCGCGCCCACGATCTCTTCCCACGCGCCGAAAAGCCGGCGATCCTCGATCTTCTGGAGAAGGCCCCGTTCCTCAAGGAATGTCGAAAGCGCTTCGCCAATGGGGCTCGGTCCGCCGCCACGGCGCCTTCTGCCGGAGAGTCCCGATCCCTTTGCCTCCGCCCCCATCTTCGCCTAGCGCGCCTCACTCCCCTCGCGCTCCTTGCTCGCCGAGCCTGCCTCGTCGTCCGGCAGTCGCAGCGGCATCACCAGACAGAGGAGCCTCCCGGCCTCTCCCCCGGCCGGCCGGAACAGTCCCGCCTGCATCGACGTCTTGAAAGCCATCTCGACTTCCTCCGACTCGACGGTGCGGAGCATGTCGATCAAGTAGGAGGCGTTGTAGCTGATGCGCATCGCCTCTCCGCCGTACTGCGCGGCGATCTCTTCCTCGGCCTCGCCGACATCCTGCGTCTGGACGCTTATGCGCAGCTTCCCGGGCTCCAGTCCCAGCGTCACCCGCTTCGTGAACGCGTCGCTGAAGATCCCGACCCTGCGCACGGCCGCCCGGAACTCCTCGCAGCGAACAACCGCCACGCGGTCGTTCCCCGTCGGAATGACGCGCTCATAGCTCGGATACTCGCCTCCGAGCAACCTGCCCACGAGCTGACTCGGCCCCACATCGAATCTCGCGTACTTCGAATCGGCCACGATGCGGACCACGTCCTCGGCCTCCGGGATCAGCCTCTGAAGAGTCCCGAGCGTGCGCGGGGGAATCAGGATCTTCCAGTCCTGGTGCGTCGCCACCGGAAAACCCGCTCGCGCCAGCCTGTGACCATCGGTTCCCACGAACCGGATCTCCTGCGGCGTCGCCTCGAGAAGAACTCCGCTCAACTCGATTCGCGACTCATCGGTCGCCACGGCATATGCGGTGCTCCGAACGAGCCGCTCGAGCTCGGCCGCTGGGATCTCGACATGCTGCTTGTCTGCTATCTCGGGCAAGACAGGAAAGTCTTCCACGCTGCGCGTCACCAAGCGGAACTTGCCTTGTCCACAGGCGACTTCGAGGGCGCTCCCCTTCAACGTCGCCCGAATCGTGCTCGGGGGCAGCTCCTTCACAATCTCCAGGAACCTCTTTCCTTGTACGGCGACGACGCCGGCCTGCTCGACTGTCGCCCTCATTTCCGTTCGTAGGTATTGGTCCCCGTCCGTTCCTTCGATCCGTACCTGTCCATCCTCAGTAGCTCGAATCAGGATTGATGAGAGCGCTGTCTGGAGGACGCTCCTCGACGGCACGACGGACCCGACAAGCTGCAGGGTTCTTAGAAGCTCGCTCTGGACCACCGAGAAATCCATCTTTCCCCCCGAAGATTGAGGTCAGAGTTCTGGAGGACGATCGTCACGCCTCGCCCGCTGGCGGAAGCCTTCGAACATCAAGCCGGAAGAAGTTCAGAACCGATTGAAGGAGGCCTATCGCCGCCTTCCAAGCCAGTTCTGGCTCTCCATTTGAAATCCCCTATCTTGTGATCTGGTAAGATAGTCCGTCCACGCAACTAGACCATCGTACGAGCTTCATCTAGCAAAGGCAAGGCCGCCATCCGCCCGGCTCCCGTGAGGTCTTCTCTTCTATTCATGTCTATCTCAATTCAGTAGTAGTCATAGGGGTGTTGATAGGAATGACAACGGCCGGAGAGACTACGTAACATAAATAGCGACAATAGGTTAAAAGGACGTTCCACCGTGGGGAGATGTTGTGGGGTCGCCGTTGAGAGAGCGCGTTTTCTCGACATCATTCCTTCGTCCACAAGCAGACCGATGTGGAATTGTGGACACCCTTGGAGACCGAATCCCGACTTCTCGCCGCGGGCCGTAACGCGCAATGCTCTAACTTATTATAGACTACCAAGTTACTTCCGCTGTCCGATGCCTCCGGCCGCCAATTCCTCCTCGATTCGAGTCAAAGTCGCTCTCAAGGACTCGCTGCGCTTCAGTTCCTCCCCCACACGATTCAGGGCATGAATCACCGTGCTGTGATCACGATTGCCGAACCTCTTTCCGATCTCCACGAGCGTGAGGCCGGTGAGCTGTTTCGTGGTGTACATCGCCACCTGCCGAGCAAGGGCCACCTGGCTCGTTCTCCTCTTGCCGCGGAGAGACTCCACAGTCACATCGAAGCACTTCGAGACGACACGCTGGATGGTCGTGACGTCCGGCGCAGCGCCCGGGAGATTCTTCATGTAGTCGCGGAGGGCGTCCCGAGCGAGCTCCTCGGTGATCGCGCTTCCCGTCAGCGACGCGAGCGCGGAAAGCCGAATGAGGGCCCCTTCGAGCTCTCTGATATTGGCGCGGATCTGTTCCGCCAGGAGGAAGATCACTCGATCGGGGATGGAGAGCCCATCGCGGGCGGATCTCTGGCGGAGGATGGCGACCCGCGTCTCGAGGTCGGGCGGATGGATGTCCGCGACCAGGCCGCATTGGAATCTGGAAGTCAGTCTCTCTTCTAGGGTTACAAGGTCGGATGGCGGCCGATCGCAGCTCACGACGACCTGTTTGCTCGCGTCGTAGAGGCTATTGAAGGTGTGGAAGAACTCCTCTTCGGTCCTCCCCCGGCCAGAGAGGAACTGGATGTCGTCGATGAGCAGCAGATCGAGGCTCCGATAGTGGTCGCGGAACTCCATTGTCGTTCCGGCCCTGATCGCCTCGATCATCTCGTTCATGAAGGTCTCCGACCCGACATAGTGGACCTTGGCGGATGGCGAGCCCGTCGCGATCGCGAGGCCGACGGCGTGCATCAGGTGCGTCTTGCCAAGACCAACGCCGCCATAGATGAAGAGCGGGTTGTAGACATGGCCAGGGTCCTTGGCTACAGCCTGGCAAGCGGCATGCGCGAGTTCATTGCTCCGGCCCACGACGAAATTGTCGAAGCTGAATCTGGGATTGAGGTTGGAGTTTGCCGGCGCCGCCCGGGCCGGAGTGGCGAACGGGGACTGCACGGCCGCCTGTCTTCCTAATCCCTTACGGAAGAGCTCCTTATAGTCTTCCTTGACGGCGAAGTCGACCGCCGGCTCCCAGCCAAGCGATTCGCGTATCGCTTGCCGGAGGAGGGGCAGGTTGTGCTCTTCGAACCAGTCGACGAAGAAGGGGTTGGGCACCTCGAGGACCACGCGGTCTTCCTCGAACTCCCGCGGCACGATCGGTCTAAACCACGTTGTGAAGCGCTGTTCGGTCATTCGCCTCCGAAGAGACGACAGGACGGACTCCCACTGCTCTGCCGAGCGGTTCCCCCCCAACGGCACCTCCACACGAGCGGCTGCCGCGCGCTCGGTTTCCACACACTTATCAACAGTCTACTCACCCCTTGTCCACGATGGGTCCCTCGCCGCCGACCAAGAACGCGAGGTCAACCCACAGCCTGGGGCGGTTCAACCCCCACGACAGATCATGTGTGGATCTCTTTTGTTGTCGAACACTTACAGGCACGCCCCGGCCTGTTGCTCTCATGCTTTTCCACACTATCAACACCCCCTCGGGGACGCGATCTCCGGGCAGGCCGGGGACGGGGGCCGCCTCCCCGGCCGCTTTCCCGGCGGACTTATAAACAAAAATCCAACCGGTGGAGCGGCCGGATCCTAACATCGAGGGGAAGAAGGAGAGAAACGTCTTTTTTGGAGAAGGGAGAGGGGGCGGCAACACTAAGCCGACAAAGGAGTTAGGGGGTCAGGTGGAGGGCGGGATCGAGGGGCCCGCAAGGCGCGAAGATAGGGGATAGGGATGCGGATGGCGGGAGGGGCCAGGCGCAATGGGTTACGGGTGGGGCTTGACAGCAGAGGGAGTGGGTGGATAGCATGAACGACTGTCCTTGCAGAGCGAAAGCGCCTGCTGAGAGGATGGGGAGGTGTTGATTGAAGCGAACATACCAGCCTCACAACCGGAGGCGCCGGCGGACGCACGGATTCCGGAGGCGCATGAAGACCGCCGACGGACGGAAGGTCCTCAGCAGGAGGCGCGCAAAGGGTCGCAAGCGCCTGACCGTCTGAATCCACGCAGTCGCCCACCACGGCTACGAACAGCCAGAGATTTCGAGCTAATGTACAAGACGGGAACCGCGGTCCGCGGTTCCCTCATCGTGTTGATCCTGCGGGGGACGGAGCTCGACGCCGTCCGGTGCGCAGTCGTCGCCAGCCGGAGAGTCGGCAACGCGGTGAAGCGAAATCGCTGCAAGCGGCTTCTTCGGGAGGGCTGCAGAGCGCTGCGCGCGGGCGAGGGAGTCCGCGGCGTCGATCTGTTGTTGATCGCGCGGGCCGCGTGCGCAGGGGCGCACGTGAACGAAGTGCGCGCCGAGGCCGCCGATTTGTACAAAAAGGCTGCCGCGGCCATGGTAAACGGCCGCCAGCAGACAGAGAGAGCCGAGGAATGAGCCGGCTCGTCTTGTCGCTTCTCTTGGTTTACAGGCGCGTCATCAGTCCCCACCTCCCCGCGGGCTGCCGCTTCTATCCGACCTGCTCCGCCTACGCGGAGGAGGCCGTGCGGCGGCACGGGGTAGCCAGGGGAGCCCTCCTGGCGCTCCGGAGACTAACGAGATGCCGCCCGTTCGGCCCACACGGGATTGATCCTGTGCCGTGAAGCGCCAAGCAATGAATCAGAGCGCCGAGAAGACTGCCGCAGGGAAGGTATAGGGGGAACGAATGGATCGACGGATGCTCCTGGCCATGGCCCTGGCCATACTCGTGTTGGCGGCGAACTCCCTCATCTTCGGAAAGCGCGGCCCCCGTCCCGGCGCTCCACGGGAGGGCCGGGATACGAGCGCGGTGAGGACTTCGCCGGCGCCCCCGATCCAACCGCAGCGGCCACCGGCTGTGGCGACCCCGGCCGGCCTGTCCAGCGGGGGCTCGCAGCTGGGCAATCCGGGAGCCATGGCCGACACGACGGGGATCGTTGTCGTGGAGACCGATGTGCTCCGCGCGGAGTTCGATCCGGTTGGGGGCGCGATCCGGTCGTGGCGACTCAAGAGGTACACCGACGCGAGAGAGGAACCGGCCGATCTCGTGAGGACGCGGTCGACCGGCGCTCTCTGGTTCGCCATCCGCGATGGCGAGAGGATCATCCGGACCGACTCCACACGCTTCTCGACAGAGGTGGCATACGGGCCCACGGAGACCGTGGTCACCTTCAGCGCTCAGGAGCCCGGAGGGATCGGGCTTGTCAGGACATTCAGGCTCGAGCCGGGGCGCTATGACGCCCGCATGGACATTCGCGTGAGCGGCGCCGGCGAGAGGGCGGAGGGTGGCGAATGGGAGATCGGATGGGTCGATGGTCTCCCGGCGGTGGAGCGAGATCCTCGCGGAGATCACCTCGCCTCCTCAGCAGTCGCGCTCTTCGGCAAGGAGTTCATGAAGAAGGGGGCATCGGGCGGGATGTTCGGCTGCGCCGGCGGGGGGCAGGGCAGTCGGACCGAAGTCCACGAAGGGACGCTGCGCTGGGCGGGCGTGCGGAACAAGTACTTCCTTGGAGCCCTTCTCCTTGATCAGCCGCGGGACAGGCGAGTGGTTACGAGCCACAACGGAGCCGCGCATTCGGCGGGCGCGCTGATATCGGAGCCGCTTTCGATGTCCGGGGTCACGGAGACATCGTACAAGCTCTATCTCGGGCCGATTCATTACACGAGTCTCTCGTCGTACGGCCTCGACCTGGAGCGAGTGCAGGACCTGGGCCCCGGGGTCCTGAGACCGTTCTCCAAGCTGCTCATGAAGTTCTTCGTGGTCTTGAACTCGGTGATATCGAACTATGGCTTCGTTATCCTGATCCTCTCCGTCCTCATCCGAGTGATCTTCTATCCCCTTACGAAGAAGAGCATGAACTCCATGAAGAGGATGCAAGCGCTGAAGCCGGAGATGGATCGGATAAGCCAAAAATACAAGAATGACCCGGAAAAGAAGAACCGCGAGGTGATGGAGCTCTACCGGAAGAACAAGATCAATCCGCTCGGGGGGTGCCTCCCGGTCCTGGTTCAGCTTCCCGTTCTTTCGGGGCTCTACTACGTTCTCGCGAATGCGGTTCAGTTGAGGAAGGAGCCCTTTCTCCTTTGGATGCGGGATCTGTCTGCTCCGGACACGGTCGCGCACGTCGCGGGATTCCCCCTGAATGTGCTGCCGCTCATCATGGCCGGGACGATGGTGTGGCAGCAGAAGATCACGCCCAGCGATCCTCGCCAGGCCAGCCTCGGCTACATCATGCCGATCTTCATGACCTTCCTGTTCTACTCGACGCCCTCGGGACTCGTGTTCTACTGGACGGTGAGCAACCTCCTGACGGTTCTGCAGCAAATCTGGATGAATCGGTCGTCCGCCGGCGCCGCCGCCATGGGGGCGGGCGACATGGGGCTCCCCGGCGGAGGGGGAACCGGGCGCTGAGCACGGAGGGGGCGCTGGCAAGAGAGCGGGCAGGAGCGGCCTGATGCGGCGCAGGAGGCGCGACCCCCGTCCCGACGGGGAGTGGAGGAGCCAGATCGAGCAGCTCGCCAGGCAGGCCCAGCCCCATGGCCTTGAGATCAAACCCGAGGCAGTCGAGCGCCTGACAACCTACTGTTGCAGAATAGAACTGTCGAATATTCACCACAATCTGGTTTCGCGCGCCGATTTGGAGAATATTGTGCAAAAGCACGTGGCGGCCTCCCTCACGCCACTCCTGGTCGCCGATACTGGAAGTGGACGGAAGTGGGTGGATGTTGGATCTGGGGCTGGATTTCCGGGGCTGGTGCTGGCTCTTGTGGACCCGGAGCGCGAAGTCACGCTCATCGAAGGGTCCCACAAGCGATGTGTGTTTCTCGACGGGATCGCCCGGGATCTCGGGCTGAGGGGCGTGCGGGTCATCGCGGCCCGCGTGGAGACAGTCCTGGAACGGCAGCAGCTCCTCGGAGCGTTCGACCTCCTGATGGCGCGCGCCGTCGCGGATCTGACTCATACGCTGAGCGCCTTCGGGGCATTGGTTCGTCCGGGCGGGCAAATTCTCACCTACAAAGGCCCTCTCTGGAGCGAAGAGGTTGGCAGGGCTCGGAGCATGGGGCTCCTTGACAACGAGGCGTATCGACTGGAGCAGGTCCTCCAGATCCCGTGGACCCAGGGCCGGATCCTCCTCATCAGGAAGCAGGCCGCGCCAGCGGCATAGCGCGCGAGTGTTTCACGTGAAACATCGGGCGCCGGAATAGCTCCAGCGCGATCGATGTTTCACGTGAAACATCGTTGACCCCGAGATCGGCGGCTGTTACCTTGCGCGCAGGTTTCCCCGTGCTCGCGCAATCCGCACCTCCACAGACGCCGAAGTCGAGGATTCATGGCCAGAACCATCGCGATAGCGAACCAAAAGGGCGGAGTTGGGAAGACGACGACCGCGATCAATGTCTCAGCCGCGCTGGCAGGGCTCGGCCAGAAGATCCTGCTCATCGATGCCGACCCTCAAGGGAACGCGAGTTCCGGACTCGGCGTCCTGGCCGGGCCCGACGAGTTGACGACGTATGAGGTGCTTCTTGGGGAATCCGGGGCGGCGGAGGCGATCCGGAGTACGGGAATCGAAGGATTGGACCTTCTCCCGAGCGATGCGCGTCTAGCGGGAGCGGAGGTCGAGCTTGTTCCCCTGCCCGACAGAGAACGGGTCCTCAGGAAGGCTCTCGATCCCGAGGGAGAACGCTACGATTTCATCTTCATGGACTGCCCCCCCTCCCTGGGTTTTTTGACACTCAACGCGCTCACTGCCGCCCGGTCGGTGCTGGTCCCAATCCAGTGCGAGTACTACGCCCTGGAAGGCCTCGGAAGGCTTCTCGAGACGGTCGAGAGGATCAAGGCCTCGCTGAATCCCGACCTGGAGCTGGAGGGGATCCTGCTGACGATGTACGACAACCGTCTCAATCTCTCGACCCAGGTCGCCGCGGAAGCGCGCCACTATTTCGGGTCAAGAGTCTACCGGACGATGATCCCGCGCAATGTCAGGCTTGGCGAGGCTCCCAGCTTCGGCAAGCCGATCACGCAGTACGATCGGCATTGCATAGGCGCGGAAAGCTATGTGGCTCTTGCAAAGGAGATCTTGGGAAATGACCAGGAAAGCGCTGGGGAGGGGCCTGGAAGCTCTCATTCCTCCACGCCCGAGCGAGGGAACAAGGAGCGATCGATCGAGCGAGCAGGCGACGCTCCCGGTTGACAGCATCAGGCCGAATCCGTGGCAACCGAGAAAATCGCCAGATCCAACGAAAATGGACGACCTGGTCCGGTCGATCAAGACGAGAGGAATTCTGGAGCCTGTCCTTGTCAGACGAGTGGCCGGGCGGTTCGAGCTCGTTGCCGGTGAAAGAAGGCTGCAGGCCGCGCAGCGGCTCGGGATGAAGGAGGTTCCGGTCATCATCGTCGAGCTGGACGACAAGGAGAGCCTGGAGGTTGCGCTGGTCGAGAACGTCCAGCGGGAGGACCTGAACCCGGTCGACGAAGCGCAGGCCTATCTCATCCTCAACGATGAGTTCGGGTACACGCATGACCAGATCGCCGAGCGGGTCGGGAAGGACCGGAGCACGGTATCGAATCTCCTGCGCCTGCTGAAGCTGCCCGAAGAAGTGCGGGGGGCGATCGTGGCCGGGACGCTGACGAGCGGCCACGCGCGCGCGCTGCTCTCTCTTCCCAGGCCGAAGGACCAGATTCGCTGGGCCCGGAGAATGATCCAGCGAGCCTGGTCGGTCCGAGAGGCAGAGGCCAGGATCGCGGAGGCGACTCGGCCGGCAGGCATGATCGAGAGGAAGAGACGTCCTGTCCCGCTACGGGACCCGCATCTGAGCCGAGTAGAAGAAGCGATCCGCCGGCGCGTTGGCAGCGATGTCCACCTTGCCGTCAACAGGAAGGGAGGCGGAACGCTGGAGCTTCGCTTCGCGGATCAGCAGGACCTGGAGCGGATTCTCGATCTGCTCGGCGTACAAGTGCACTGATGCACCGATCACGGCTGCTGACCAGCGTCGTCACGTGGCTTCAGAAGCACGCGGCCGCCGATCGCAACAGCGTGACGATCACGATCACCCCCGCGCAGGCGGAGAGGGCCTTTCAGGTCGAGCTTCCAAGATGGAGTCTTCGTCTGCTCGCGGCGATTCTGATCTCCGCGTTCGCGCTCATTCTCGCGGGCGGCGTTCTCTACGGAAAGCTGATTCGCGATGCGATTGTCCTGAGGGAGATCCGTCAAGAGAACCAGGTGCTTCGGGCGGGCGCGGCAAAGCTCCTCGACCTGGAGCAAGAGGTCAAGCACCTCGAGCGTGTGAGGAGACAGCTCTATGCGATCGCCGGCGTGCCCGATAGCGGCACAGCCGTGATCGGTGTCTCGGAGGCGCCCGATCCACACGCGATCGTGGCAGAAGCCGAGCCGGGCGACTGGTCTCACGGCCCCGACGGCGAAGGGGAAGGGCCGATTCTCAACGCGCCGCACATCGGTCCCGTGAGCAGGGGGTACGCCACGGCCGGGGGCAAAAGGCCGGAGCATCTGGGCGTCGACATTGCGGGGAGGGAGGGCGCGCCCGTGTCGGCCGCCGGGAGCGGCGAAGTCGTCTTCGCGGGATGGGACACGGCCTACGGGAACATGCTCGTGGTGCGGCATCGCGACGGATGGGAGACGAGGTACGGACACAATCAATCGCTGCTCGTCAGCCATGGCGACTCGGTCAAGGTGGGGCAGACGATCGCCCTCTTGGGGAGCACAGGGCAGAGTTCTGCCCCGCATCTCCACTTCGAAGTGCTGAGGAGGGGGGCGCCGGTCGACCCCGGCGCCTTCTTCCCTTTGTATGGCGGGAGGCCATAGCGCCGAATCGCGTTGTCACTTGGGGGCGGTGGGGGGTAGCCTGAGAGGCGCTCCATGCTGGCCGGGAGCAAGAGGGAGGAGGCATGTTCGGCAAAGCCGCAGAGACCGGGGTCGCGCGTTCTCAGTCACTGATCCAGGAAGGGGTGACCGTAAGAGGCGACATGAAGGCGGATGGCGACGTGCGCCTCGACGGCGCGCTCGAGGGCACCCTCTTCTCGAAATCCCGCGTGACCATCGGCGCCACCGGAAAGATCCGGGCGGACATCGAGGCGGCCGAGATCCTCGTCATGGGGGAGATCCATGGGAAGATCACCGGCCACAAGCGGATCGAGCTGCGAAAGGGAGCCCGCCTCGTCGGCGACATCTCCACTCAGTCGCTCGTGATCGAGGAGGGGGTCTTCTTCCAGGGGCTGTGCCAGATGACCGAGGCCACGGCCGGCGCGACGGCCGGCCCGCCAGGCGCAACACAGACCAGGGACGTGAAGCCGGCGCCCGCCGGCGGATCGCGCGACCAGATCAGGAGCATCTACTCGCAGAGCGGTTCGAGCCACTCGAACTGAAGCGCGACCCTGGGCGGGATGGCCGCCCCGCCACTCGCGCCGGCGCAGGCCCGCTCGCGGCGACAGGAGAGCCTCGGGACGCGCCCGGGGCAGACCGACCTGGCCACGAGGGGAGGCTTTCCACAATTTCGGACGGCGCAGGGGCACCAACCCCCTCCAGGCCGCCACCTAATGGCCTAACGATATCGAGACATGGAAGATAGGCGCCAGAGCCGCCCCCGCCCGGCCATGTTGACTTCGTGTGGAAAAGGCGTTCTCCCCAAGGGGGAGCGGCCCCGAGGGCCTCACGTGAGGCACGAGCGATTGACGGATGGAACGCCGGAATCCTATAGTCCAGACATAGATCTGCCGGTTCAGAGCACCGGTCCAGGAAGTCCGCGTCCACTGGGTTGGGTTGGCGCTGGAGGGGAAGGGATGCAACGCACATATCGCAGAGTGGCGGGGTGCCTCCTGTGCTTGGGGCTCCTTCTTTATGGGGGCTGCTCTGAGGACGATGTTACCGGGAACCAAGACAAGGAAGGGCCGGCGGTCCAATTCGTCCTCCCGATCTCGCCACCCGAGGCGCCGGTCGAGTACTCCGAACACGTCGACATCTATGTGACGGCGACCGACAACACCGCCGTCTCCAGGGTGGAGTTCTGGGGCGCCCGCGAGACCGTGCAGAACCCCGACCAGATCGCGACGCTGACAGCGCCGCTCTCTCCCGTCCCGGATTCGATCGAGGCTCCGCCTGGAATGGCGGTCTATGGGACTCGGTACAGCATCCGCGCGATCCGCAACGGGAGCCGTGTGCGTCTCTTCGCGCGCGCCTTCGATGCCGCAGGCAACTCGACCCGATCCGACCAGATGGTGATCAAGGTCTTGAACCTCGGCGGAAACCTCTATCCCCCCGCGGCCGACTTCTTCGTGAAACCGCCGCGAGGGACCGTCGACAGTCTTTTCACATTCGATGCGTCGGTCACGCGCGACAGCGTGGACACGCCCAGTGAAATCGCGGTCAGATGGGACTTCGACGGCGATGGCGTCTGGGACAGGGATTGGGGAGAGGGGTTGACCGCCGCGGTGCGAGTCGACTTCAAGTACAATCGCCCGAGAGTCTACCGCCCTGTTCTTGAGGCCAAGAACTCCTACCTCCCCGACTCGACAGCGCGAGCGACGCAGGAGCTCGAGGTCACGCCGGCCGGCGGCGTGAATCCCGTGCCTCCCGAGCCGGAGAACATGATCCTGATTCCCGCGGGAGTCTACAGGGTCGGAAGCCCCGATCTGTCCAACCCGCAGAGCGACGAGCTTCCGCAGCACAGGGTGCGCTTGACGGCGGAGTATTACATAGAGAAGACCGAGGTGACCAATCGGCTCTATCTACGCTACCTGAAGAGCGTCATGTCGGGAGATGCTCCGCGGGTCCGCCGGGAAGGTCCATTCCTGCGGTACTATCCGACCACCGGAGAGCCGCTTCTGCTGCTCGACTTCAACAGCTCCGCCCTGTTCTTCGATCCGGACGGCGACAGCGTCGCTGTTCCGGCGGCATCGCGGGCGCTGCCGGTGGTGGGCGTGACCTGGCAAGGCGCCAGGCTCTACTGCGAGCACTTCGGGCTCCGCCTCCCCACGGAGCACGAGTGGGAGGTCGCGGCGAAGGGCGACTCGCTGAGGTTCTCCTACCCCTGGGGGACGACGATCAGGCCGGATCAGGCCAACTACCTGGATAGCCGGATCGGTAGGCCGTTGCCCGTGGGATCGTATCCGGCCTGGACCGGCCAGTTCGGACTCCTCGATGTCTGCGGGAACGCCCAGGAGTGGACGAAGGACTGGTACGCGCCTTACCCCGAAAGGGACGAACTCCTCAATCCGGAGGGTCCCATCTCGGGCAGCAGGAGGGTCCTGCGGGGAGGGAGCTACATTCTCAGCGCCACGGGCGTGCGGGTCACCTCGAGAGAGGCGGGGAACCCCGACCAGCCGTCCGATGTCGTGGGCTTCCGGACGGCGTACACGAAACCGTAGCACCGGACTCAATCCCGCCCAGGGAGATCGAGTGAGCCGCCGCCGGCCGAGATGTCAGCGGCGGCTTCTGTTCAACGGCGGCGGCGACTCGCCGCCGGGAGCGCGAACAATGACGCCACGCGGCGCCGGCAAACGCAAAAGAGAGATCGCGACTCTCGCGATCCACGGATCCGCCGACCAGGCCGGATCCGATTCGATAGGCGTGCCCCTCACGCCGCCCATTGTGCAGGCCAGCACATTCGCATTCGAGACGCCGGAGGAGATGATCTCCGTCTTCGAGGGGAAGAAGCCCGGATATGTCTACTCCCGATACGGGAACCCGACACTCAGCATTGTGGAAGAGAAACTCGCGGCCCTGGAGGGCGGGAGCTACGGGCTCCTCTTCTCGTCCGGGCTCGCGGCGATTCACGCCGTTCTATGGCATGGGTTGAAGACCGGCGACCGGATCTTGACATCGCGCGATCTCTACGGCGGAACGATCGATCTCATGTCACGCCTGCTGCCGCGCCTAGGGGTCGAGTGGATTCGGGTGGATATCAACGACGAGGAGGAGTACCAGGCGGCGCTCAGTGAAGGGCCGGACCTGGTCTACTTCGAGACGCCGACGAATCCACTGCTGAGGATCGTGGACGGCGCGAGGGCTACCGCGCTGGCGCACGGGGTGGGCGCGCGCGTGGCGGTGGACAACACCTTCGCGACGCCGATCCTGCAGAACCCCATCGAGTGGGGGGCCGACTTCGTGCTGCACAGCGCGACGAAGTACCTCGGCGGGCATTCGGACCTCGTGCTGGGAGCCGTCGTCGGACGGGGGAACGACGAAAGCGGGCTCGAGAGGGTAAGAAGAGACCACGGGGCATCCGCCGACCCGTTCGCGGCGTGGCTTCTGAATCGCGGGCTGGCCACGCTCGCGGTCCGCGTGCGGGCCCAGGCGGCGACCGCGGAGTATCTCGTAGAACGCTTAGCCCGCCATCCCCGCGTGGAGCGCGCGCACTACCCGGGGTTGGACGGGGATCCGGGGCACGCGATCGCCGCACGCCAGATGCGCGGCTATGGCGGGATGTTCTCCCTCACGCTTCGCGATGGAAGGGAGGCGGCCGTGGCCTTGATGTCGGGACTCCGACTGATCCGCCTCGCGACGAGCCTCGGTGGAGTGGAGACGCTGGTTTCCCACCCCGCCACCTCGAGCCACCGGATGCTTCCGCCGCAAGAGCGCGAGGACCTCGGCATCCGCGAGGGGACGGTTCGTTTCTCCGTCGGGCTCGAGGATCGGGAGGATCTTCTGGCCGACATCGAGGAAGCGCTCGGCGAGGCCGGGGGAGAAGGACGCTGAGCGGGATGCACCACGCGGACCACGCGCCGATCGGGCGACTGCGCTGGGTGTTGTTCCTGACGGTCGGCTTCCTTCTTGTCGAGGTCATGGGGGGCGTGCTCTCGAACAGCCTCGCCCTCCTGTCGGATGCCGGACACATGCTCTCGGATGTCTCCGCGTTGACCCTTGCGCTGGTCGCTGCGGTGCAGATGCGCAGGCCCCCCGACGTCAAGCGCAGCTTCGGCTACAAGCGTCTCGAGGTGATCGCCGCGCTGGGGAACGCCATGCTCCTTTGCGGGGTGGCGGTGATCGTCGGCATCCGCGCCCATGGGCGTCTTCAGAATCCGCCGGAGATTCGATCGGGCCTGATGCTGGCCGTCGCGGCGGCAGGGCTTGCGATCAACATCGTGGGCCTCCTGCTCCTGCATGGCCCAAGCCGCCACAACATGGGGGTTCGCGGAGCCTTCCTTCACATTGTGGGAGACACGCTCGGAAGCCTCGGGGCGATCGCCGCGGGCCTAGTCATCCAGACGACCGGATGGACGCAGGCGGATGCGATCGCCAGCTTCCTGATTGCGGTTCTCATCTTGGCAAGCGGGGCGCATCTTGCGAGGGAGAGCCTTCATATCCTCATCGAGGGGGTGCCGCGGCACATCGACTTGCCCGAGGTCGAGAGATCGTTGAGATGCGTCGCCGGGGTCGCCGGTCTGCACGACCTCCACGTCTGGCGGATCGCCTCGGGTTTCGATACCTTGACCGTGCACATCGTGCTCGGCCGGGCGGAGGGCTGGCGCGAGCTGAAGGAGGAGATCCGCGCCATGCTTCGCGACCGATTCGGCATCGAGCATTGCACCATCGAGATGGAAGGAATCGACCACGAACGGGGACGCGAATGCGCAGGGCCGGTCTGCGAAAGGGAGGAGCGCTAGGATGAAGACGCGCGCGTCGCGTCACGTCGCCTTGGTGGACAAAGGGCCGACGGTCCCCGCGGTTCAGGTCGAGGGATTCGATGAGATCCAGAGAGAGATCTCAGCCGGCCATCCCCTCTGGCTCGACATCCAGGACGCGACCCCTGAGGAGACGGAGCGGATCCAGAAGCTCTTTTCGTTCCATCCGCTGGCGATCGAGGATGTCCACCACGCGATCCAGCGCCCGAAGATCGAGGAGTACGACGATCAGATCTTCCTGGTGGCCTTTGGCGTGCGCATCGACGAGGGGACGAGATTCACCCCGTTGGAGGTCGACATCTTCCTTGGGGCGCGATACCTGGTCAGTTTCCACGAGGAGCCGGTCGCCGCCCTCGACCTTGTCGCGGAGAGGTGCATGCGGGGGCGGGTGCCGTTGGAGAAGGGAGCGGACCGCCTGCTACGCGAACTCCTGGATGGGTTGGTCGACAGCTACTCTCCCCTCCTCGAGGCATTCGATGACGAGATGGAGAAGATCGAACAGCGACTGCCCGGCGTCCCGGGCGAGAGGCTCCTCCGGGAGATCTTCGCCACGCGCCGGCGCCTCCTCGATCTCCGAAGGCTCTTGATCCCACAGAGGGATCTTCTGGGCCATCTGGTCGTCAGGGAGTACCGGTGGATCTCTACGGAGGAAAGGACGTACTTCCGAGACATCTATGATCACCTCGTTCGTTTCACGGAGGCCGTCGATCGAATCCACGAGCTTCTCGACACCGCGGTGGAGATCTACCTGGGCCAGGCCGCATACGGCACGAACCGCGTGATGAAGATCCTCGCGGTCATCGCGACGATGGGGCTGCCGCTCACCGTCACGACGGGGTTCTTCGGGATGAACTTCCGCCACCTGCCGGGTCTCGGCCGCCCGGAGGCGATCGGCCTGCTCATCGGGGCTCTCGTCGTCATAGAGGTCGCGCTGGTTGTGGTGTTCAGAAGGAAGGGATGGTTGTGAGATCTCCAATCAAGACCCTCGGGACTGCCGTCGCGTTCATGGCGGTCTGCCTCATCGCCGCTTTCTCGCTCTACGGCCGAAGCCTGGACGACTCGCGCAAGGTTTCGGAGGAGGAGCTGATCTGGGCCAACGGCGCGGTCAATGGAGAGGCCTTTGGGTTTGCGCTGGCCGGCAGATGGCAGGCGGGCGACTACCGCCCGCAGGTCCGGCCGGCGGCCACGCTCTTCAGAGCGGGGGAGCATCTCCTCTTCGGGTACGATCGGGGCGCGTACCAGGCGGTCCAGATCATTCTCCACGCGGCGGTCGCGACGATCGTCTTCCTCCTGCTGTGGAGCCTCATCGGCTCCAGGATCATGGGAGCGATCGGGGGCATTCTGTTTGCCGTCCACCCGGGCGCGAGCCACACCGTGCTCTACCTCGGAGGGCTGTCCGAGATCCTCTGCGGCGCCTTCTTTTTCCTCAGCATCCTGCTTCTCGCGCGCCGGCTGGAAGCGAAAGAGGTGGCGCACATCGAGTGGTTCAAGGACCGCGGAGCGATCGCGCTTGGATCTCTCGCCCTGCTGGCGATGCTGAGCAAGGAGGGAGGATTCCTCCTGCCGCTGGTCGCGCTGGCGGCGATCCTGAGCCGGCCGCTGGATCTGCGGAGAAGGGCGTGGCACTATGCGCCGATCGCGGGCGCGACTCTCGTGGCGCTTCTCTGGAGGATCGCTGCGACGATGGCCACCCCGGAGGTGATGCGCCGGGTCCCCGCCGTCGATCCGACATCCGCGCTTCCCTTCCTTCCGCTTCTGGCGCGCGCCCTTGCCGGGGTCGCAGTGGAGATCGCCCGCATCTTCCTGCCGCTGAAGTTGAGCCATGAGTACTCGTGGCTCTTTGCGATCGGGACAGGCGAGGTCCTCGCGCTCGCGGCCGTGGCGCTGCCGCTCCTCGCGGTCGGGGCGTGGCTCGTTCTGCAGCGGAGATGGGGCCGGATGCCCCTCGTGCCGCTTCTCCTTGTCGCGGCGCTTCCGCTACTCGCTCCGGCGCTGCTGGCGGAGATCTCCGGAAGCGTCGCCAGCGAGCGCAATCTGTATCTCGCTCTTCCTGGGTGGGTCGGGCTCGGGCTCCTTGCGACGCGGGGCGCCCTCGCGCACCGCCGCGAGAGCGGCCCCATCCTGGCCGGGATCGCCGTGGGGGTCATCGTCCTTCTCGGTCTACGCACGGTCCAGAGAGTTCCCGATTGGGAAACGGACGGGAGGCTCCTGGAGAAGGGGCTCGCCGACAATCCGGCGAACCCTCAGCTCATCTTCGAGGAGGGGAATCGGCGCCTGTCGAGGAGAGACTACTCAGGGGCCAACGAGCGCTACGAGGAAGCGCTTCGTCTGAGGCGCGACTTCCCGGCGGCATCCCTGAATCTCGGGGCCGCCTATGTGGGGATGAAAGAGTACGGACTTGCGCTGCGCGCGCTCGATCCGGTCGCGGTGCGCGCGCGCCACGTTCGCGCTCTCCGCATGATCGATGCCAGGGCCAACTACCACGCAGGCCTTGTCCTGATGCAGCAGGGTCGCCATCGAGAGGCGGCCGAGGCCCTGGAGCGGACCTTGCTCTTCTATCCCGAGCACATCGGGGCGCGCGGAAACCTCGGGCTAATGTACGTCGGGGCGGTCAACTACGTCGACAGGGGGATCGAGCACCTCGTCTGGGCGATCGCGCGAGAGAAGGATCCTTCCTTCCGCAACGCCCTGCAGAAGAGCCTCAACGCGGCGAGGGCGCGGCTCGATGAGTACATCGAGCTGCGGGGCGGTCTGCCCGCGGACCTCGACCCTCCCGAGAGGGGGGCCATCGGCCAGCCGTGGAAGGTCGTCGCGGAGGAGGGGATGTAGGAGGCGGACGGTCGCTTCCGACAACCTAGGGGTCCTAGTCCCCGAACTCGAGCGAGACGCCTCCGAAGGCCGCCCAGTCCTCCTTGTAGGGTCCCGCGGGAGCGTAGCCCGCTCCGATCGACGGCGTGAGCGCGAGGCTCCCATATCCGAGAGTCAGAGAGCATCTCGCCTCCAGAGCCCGGAGACCGAACGGCTCTCCAAAGCTCCCTGCCCCCAGCAGGATCTCGAGGAGTACAGAGGCCGCGCCTTCGCCGTCGAGAAGGATCTCGGGCGAAGCGCCCGCTTCCAGGTAGCCCTCATCATATAGGCCGATGTCGTAGTAACCGGTGAGCGAAGGAGCGAAGAAGCCACCCAGGGCCAGGCCCAGCGCGATCTCCTCGGTGTGCGAGCCGGATTCCTCGGCGCCCGTGAACATGTATTCGGTGCATCCGATGGAGATCTCGGCCGTCCGGCCGCGCCACTCATATGACCGCGTGTGGGTCAAGGAGATGTCAGTCTCGTCGCAGCAAGCAAGCCTGTTGCGATCCCGAACCGCGAAGGAGTTCCAGAGCTCGATCTCGATCCCCGCCGGCGCCCACCCCATCGCGATCCTGGGCTGGAGCGTGAGGCGATCGGTCACCGTGGCGCCCCTGAACCAGTAGGAGGACCAGGAGTCGATTCCGGCGCAGAAGGAGAGCGGTGCAGCATCGTCCGCATCGGATTCCGCGCCGGCCGGGAGGGCGAGCAGGAAGAAGAGGGGCGCGAAGCAGACGACAGCCATGGCTTTCGATGCGCTGCCACGAGTACTCAAGGCCATTGCGAGACTCCTCCAATGCCCCCCTGGGGCCGTCACGCCGCCCTATCGACAGCGAGATCCTTGATAGCCTTCCTGAATCTCTCCGCCTCCCGTTCCAGCGCCGGGATGAGGGGGCGCGCGCCCTCGAGATCGCCGCCGGCGGCGAGGGCCTCGATCCGGCCGCTCAGATCGCCCAGCGCCGCGGCGCCGATGGTCAGACTCGACCCCTTCATCCCGTGGGCCGCAAACCGGAGTCGCGCGGAGTCGCCGGAATCGAGCCCCGAGATCATGTCCGAGATACGCTGCGGCAAGGACGCCTCATGCTCGGCCAGAACCTCCCGCTCGAACTCCGCGTCTCCTCCACTGGTTTCTCTCAGGCGTCCGAGGTCGAGCGCTGGCGGGGCCTCGGGCGCCTTGGTTGGTCCGAGCATCGCAACTGGCGCCTCGCCCTTGAACCAGCGAAGAAGCGTGGCGCGCAGCTCCTCGGGCCTCACCGGCTTGGGTATGTAGTCGTCCATCCCGGCGGCCAGGCAGCGGTCCCTGTCGCCTTCCATCGCGTTGGCCGTCATCGCGATGATCGGGATTCGCCTCTCCGTGCCGGACTCGCGCCTTCGTATCTCGGCGGTCGCCTCGTATCCATCCATCTCGGGCATGTGGCAGTCCATGAGGATCGCGTGGTAGGGGACCTTCTCGATCACCGCCACGGCCTCGGCGCCATTGGCCACCGCGTCGGCCCGGCATTCCATCTTCTCCAGAATGCGGAGGGCGACCTTCTGGTTGACCGTGTTGTCCTCAGCCACGAGGACGCGCATTCCCTTGAGCGAGATGTCCGGAGCCGAAGGCGCGCCGCGGGAACTCAGCCTCCGATCCTCGGCCGCGGGCCATCCGAACACCGTGACCAGGGCATTCAGCAGCTGCGACTGGCGGACGGGCTTCGTGGCCCACGCGGAGAATCCCTTCTCGCGCATCTCGTCCGGGCTGCCAAGGGCGCCCGCCGACGAGAGAAGAATGATCGGGATCTGTCTGAGAGCGGGATTGTCCTTGACCGCGCGCGTCGTCTCGATGCCGTCCATCCCGGGCATCTGCAGGTCCATCACGATGACACCGATGGGGTCTGTGGAGCCAACCCGATGGAGCATCTCGAGAGCTTCGCGTCCGTCTGCGGCCTCCTCGATGAGCATCCCCCAAGCGGAAAGCTGGCCCCGCAGAACGCGGCGGTTCGTACTATTGTCGTCCACGATCAGGGCGCGCATACCGTGCAGGCTGGAGGGATGGCGGCCGCCCAGCGCACGTGGCACGCCCTTCACGAGGCGGAGCTCCACCCAGAACGTGCTTCCCTCGCCGACCTCGCTGGCGACGCCGATCTCCCCTCCCATGAGCCTGACGAGCTGGCGCGAGATCGTGAGGCCCAGCCCGGTGCCGCCGTACCTTCGGGTCGTGCCGGCCTCAGCCTGGGTGAAGCTCTCGAAGATCGACGCGCGCTTGTCCTCCGGGATGCCGATCCCGGTGTCGCGCACCGAGAGGCGAAGGCGGATCGAGTCTGATGTCTCGTCCAGTAGCGACACTTCGACGACGACCTCGCCTTCCACGGTGAACTTGATGGCGTTGCTTAGCAGGTTTGTTACCACCTGTCGCAGGCGACCTGGATCCCCATTCAAGGACTCCGGCAGGTCTGGTGGAATCATGCATGTCAGCTCGATCTTCTTCCCGTGGGCCTGCGGCGCCAGGAGATCGGCAGTCTCCTCGATGATCGTGCGCAAGTTGAAGTCGACAGTTTCGAGCAGCAGCCTCCCCGATTCGATCTTCGAGAAGTCGAGGATGTCATTGATGATTGTGAGGAGCGCCTCTCCGCTGCCGCGGATGTTCTGGGCATAGTCGCGTTGTTCGGGGGAGAGGTCGGTGTCAAGCAGGAGCCCGGTCATGCCGATCACGCCGTTCATCGGCGTGCGGATCTCGTGGCTCATGTTGGCGACGAACTCCGACTTGACCCGGGAGGCGCGCTCGGCCGCTTCTGCCATCTGGTTCGCGCGGGCGACCGTCGCCTCGAGGCGCTCATTGGCGAGGGCGAGCTCGGTCATCGCCTTCTGCTTCTCGGTGATGTCCCGGGCGATTCCGCAGATCCCGACCGTGTTGCCGTGCTGATCCCGCAGGGGGACCTTGACGATGTGGAGGCCGCGATCCGCGCCGAGAAGGGTCCGGGAGACCGCCTCCTCGATCTCGGCTCCCTCGAGCACCTTCGCGTCGACATCCTCGATATGGGTCGCCATGCCGGTATCGAAGAGATCCTCATCGTTCTTGCCCAGCATTTGGGACTCGGAGAACCCGACCAGCGCGCACATGGCGGGATTGGCAAGGAGATAGCGCCGCTCACGATCCTTGATGAAGATGGCGTCCCGGGCATTGTTGACCACCGCCGAGAATCGGGCCTCAGAGCGCTTCAGCTGCTCCTCGGACCTCCGGCGCTCGGTGATGTCGTGCATGATCCAGTAGAGGGTCCGGCGCCCGCGGACATCGAGAGGAACGGAGTGGACCTCGACTTCGCGGATCTCCCCGGAGGCGAGCCGGAGGGGGAGCTCGAAGCAGCGCTCTCCTTCCTGCGCGGCGTCGAGCTTTGCCGCCAGCACGGCCTGAGAGTCGCCGGCGATCGTTTCCAGGCCACCCGCCAGGAGAGCGGACGAAACGGAGCCGTAGAACGCGCATGCGGCGGCGTTGGCCTCGACAATCGTTCCCCTCGATGGATCGACGAGGAGCATCATCGCGCCGTTCTCCTCGAACATGGCCCGATACTGCCGCTCCGATGCGGCCATCTCGGACGCGGCCGCCCGGTAGAGCTGCTCCGCGGCGCAGAAAGCGAGAAGAAGCAACGTGAGGAGAAGGGCTACAAAGATGGGCCAGAGCCGAGCGACAGCGATGTACGAGGCCCAGGTCTCCGCGGCGACATCCATCCCGAGGATCGTGGAGACCTCGCCGGTTCGAGGATCGGGGAGCGGAACCAGGGCGCTCACCCAAACCCCCCAGGCATCGGGCGTGGGGCCCTCGGTGATTCCCTCGCCGCTGAAGTAGTGGGGGATCGCCTCAGGCGCGAAATCCTCATAGAGATCTCCGGGGGCGGAGAAGTCCTCGGAGTCCGGCGGCTCGGAATCTACGCGGAAGAACGCGCGATCTCCGGCGCGGCCCATCAGGTAGAGAAAGCGGCAGTCGGGATTGGCCGAGCGGATCCTCGCAAGCTGTTCGTGGAGGTATGTGTAGTCAGGGGACTCGAGATCGGCCGCTGACCCGGAGAGACGCGGCAGTCGCTCCAGATCGACAGCCCTCGCCGCAGTCCTCGCCCGCGCGAGGAGATCGCCGCGAAGGCGAGCATCGGTCCGATGACCAGACACTTCCGTTGCGATCCAGCATCCGATGAGAACGAGCGGGATGGCGAAGCCGAGCCATCGCGCCGAGGGAAGCCTGACATCGCCGCGATCAGAAGCCGACGCGTTCACCCAGTGGAGCCACACGGAAGTCGCCAGGGCGAGAGCCATGAGCGTCTGGACCAGGAGAAGAGAAATGTCCAAGAGCGAGGAAGGCCGCCCTCCGCCCGGCGCCATCGTTGCCGCATCGATCCGAGAGGTGAACAGCCCGGAGATGAGGGTGTAGAGAAGAAGGCTGGCAGCAGCGGCAAGAAGAGAGCGATCGGAAGGCGTAGATCGATGAGAGCGACGCCACAGGGCGATGCCTGGGAGCAGGCCGGCCGCGGCGATGACCCCGAATCGTGTCGAGAGAGCGAGCGCCTGTGACCTTGCGAGGTCCCCCATGACGGCGACGCCCGCGACGAAGATGGTTGTCCATACGCCCAGATTGATGCGGGCGACGGAGCGCAAGGCCCGCCGGCCGAATTCGAAGAGCGCAACGAAGGAAAGCGCCCCGAAGCCCTGATGAACGATCTCGGACAGGGAGTCTCGTCCGCCGATCATTGTCGCAAGCTCTTGCCATCCGCCGATCGTGCGTAGCGCCCCGAAAAGAACGAGCCAGCCCCAAGGCAAACCGCTTACCTTGCTATGAGCCAGCCCCCACGCGCTCGCCGCAAGGAGGAGAAAGGCGAGGCCGTGAATAAAAAGGGCGTAGTCGAGCTGCTGCGACAAGAATGCCGTCATGGTCTTGGCTCTCCAAAGCGATTGTCCACCGGCGCGTTGTCCAATTCTCGCCTCTGACGAATTATCGGCGCCTCGGCCCTCGAACCTTGACACCCGTGCGGGCGATCTCGGGAGGGAGCGAATCGAGCAATCTGAGCCGTTCGCGGCCGTCGGACGGCATGGAGCCGCCCAAAATGCTAGCGATGCGGCTCCGAGGTCGACAGGGCCTGGATCCGAACGATTCCCATTCGCGCCTGCTCGGCGGCGGGAGTCCCCGGGGCCAGGAGGGAGATCCTGTTGTAGGCGCCGAGCGCGCTCTGCTCGTCGCCCAAGCCCTCGTGCAGGCGCCCCTTCTTGTACTCGATCTCCGCGAGCGAAGCCAAGCGGCTCCGGAAGCGCTCGGCCGCGGGGGAGGACGGGTAGGACTGGACGAATCGACCGGCGGTCTCGATCGCTGTCAGCGAGTCGGCGATCGCCGCGAGGCGATCCTCGAGCGCCTTCGCCAGGATCGGATCCTCGAGACCGTCGAGGAGTCTCTGGCAAACCTCCGGGCCGCTGACCAAGGGGAGAGTTCGCAGGATTTCCGCGCGCGCGCGATCGACGTCGGTCGAGTCGTCAGGCGCCTGGGCCCCCCCCGTGCCGTCGCGAGGCGGGATCTCCGCGCGGAGGATGAGATCGCCGAGGGTCTCGAGCGCGAGGTCATGCCGGGAAGAGAGCCGGTACGCCCGGGCGAGACGCAGGCGCACCGCGTCGGCCGACGGATGATCGGGGAAGTTCTCGAGAAACGCGTGCAGCACGGCCGTGTTCGGGTTCGGCTCTTCCAGCGTCTGCGTGTATCTGGGGAGGAGCGCCGCGCGGCAGGCCTCCGTCGAGTCGCGCCGGGCGGCGGTCTCGGCGATCAACGCGGGGTCCTCCGCGGCCCGTCGCCCCCGCGAGAGCAACGAATCGTAGTCCGCGCGAAGGGGGCCGTAGCGACGCAGGATCTCGGGCACCCGCCGCATCCGCTCCTGGCGAAAGCGCAGAAGTTCAGCGTGAACGCGCAGGCTCGTTCCTTCCCTCGGCTGGGCGCGCAGGGAGAGCTCGTACAGGTAGTCCGCGAGCCGTTCGTTCCGAAAGGCCGACGCCGCCTCGGCCAGGCGCAGATGGGTCTGGACCCTATGCGCGGCGACCTCCTCTTCACCCGGAGGGAAGTCGGAGCCGCGGGGCGCCGCGCGCGCAACGGCGACGCGGTCGACGAAGAACGGATGCGTCCTCCAGTAGCCGAACTCTCGATCCTCGTAGATGTGATTGTGCAGCTTCTGCAGGAGGGACTCTCCCGCCTCACGCGGGTAGCCGGCCAGCGCGGCGAGGCGGCGTCCGTCCTCGTCCGATTCCATCTCCAGCTTCCTGCCGTACCCACGGATCAGGAGCTCGTGGAAGAGGCTGCCGAAGATGGCGGTCCCGGTCATGGCGGCTTCTGCGGAGCTCTGCGGGTAGCGTTCCGCGCGCGGATCCTCGATGACGGGGGAGGAGGACGAACCCGAGGCGCCCATCGTCACGGCGACCATGACCGCTGTCTGCAGAAGCGAGAGAAGCCCGTCGAGCCGACCCTGCCTCGAGAAGTGGGAGCGCGTCACGTGGGAGATCTCGTGCCCCAGCAGGTGCGCCAGCTCGGCGTCGGTGAGGCCGACATCGAGGATGCCCCGAGTCACGAAGATCCAGCCTCCGGGGAGGGCCATCGCGTTCGGGGCGTCCATGTCGAGGATCTGGAAAGTGAATGTGATGTCCGGACGGCCCGAGACCATGGCAACGCGATAGCCGATCTCGTTGACGCGGCGGATGAGAGAGTCGGTCTCGACCAGGCCGTAGTGACGCGCGATCTGCTGGGAGACCTCCAGGCCGAGGAGGAAGTCGGAGGACAGATCGGCAGATCCGTCCTTGCGGGAGAGGTCGGCCCTCATCTCCTGTCCGAGGCCGAGCGCCGGCAGAAGGAGAAGGAGCAAGATGGCGCCGCCTAGTCCCGGGCGGCTCGGTCGAGAGGCGCGCATTCCTTGGCTCCAACCGCCTTCGGAGGCTCAGGTTCCGCTGTTCCGGGGATCGACGACCAGAACCTGCGTCACCGCTTCTGCGCCCTCGCCGCCGTCTCCGTCATGATCTCGCAGGTCTCCTGAAGCGTCAGGTGTCCGGCGAGGTGCGCCTCCCAGGCGCGCCGGAGCTCCCGCATGGCGGGAGATTCGGGCTCCGCGCCCGCGGCTTCATCTCGCGGGTCGATCCCCGCGATGTCATGCAGCGCCTTGGCGACAGCGCAGTCGATCATCGAGGTCTCCAGCGCGTCGACCGCGGTCGCATCGAGACCGGCGGCCGATGCGGTCTTTCTCATGACATCAAGCGCCGTCTCGTCCGCCGGCCGGGCCTGCCGGCACCCGCGAAGATAGCCGGATATCAGATGGACCGCGGCGGCGATCCCCTCGCCGCGTCTCTCCACGAAGAGCACGGCCGGGCGCTGCGGGTCGGGACGGAAGAGCACATCCTCGACCGGAGGAGCGAGCGTGACGACGCAGATCGTCAACTGCCCGGGCCCGGCCAGAGAGACCCGCAGATCTCGCGAGAGCTGCTCGAGCAGGAGCGGCTGGCGATCGCCCAGCCGCCCGCAGATCGATCCGATCCATGCATTCAGATCGTCCTCGCGCGCCGGCCA
>Ga0194112_10002024_pt1 | contig 29370 bp, 26 predicted proteins | sample TA2MahC400mmetaG_FD_146191 | JGI IMG/M metagenome (GOLD analysis project Ga0194112, IMG submission 146191) | Freshwater microbial communities from Lake Tanganyika, Tanzania - TA2015016 Mahale Deep Cast 400m | ecosystem: Environmental > Aquatic > Freshwater > Lake | place: Tanzania: Lake... | reverse complement strand
GGCCGTTAACTCAGGCGGTAGAGTATCTGCCTTTTAAGCAGAGAGTCGCTGGTTCGAGTCCAGTACGGCCCACCATATTAAGAATGACCAAATTCCAAGCACCTGCCTTCGCCGAAGCGGCTACGCACAGGCAGGCCAATAATCAAATAATAACCAATTTCCAAATGATCAAAATTTAAGGTTAAATGTTGTGCACTTGGGTTATTCGAGTATTTAGTAATTGGAGATTATTTGGGATTTGGAATTTGGTGATTGGAATTTAGGTAAGGGTCCCCATCGTCTAGTCAGGTCAAGGACATCGGCCTTTCACGCCGGCAACAGGGGTTCAAATCCCCTTGGGGACGCCAAGGATTTTACAATGGATAAAAGAAGATGGTGAACCCTAAGGTTGTATGCCATTTCTAAGATGACTTTGTATTCTTTCTATATTTGGTTTACTTGGGATCTTTTTTATGTTATGAAGAAATGAAAAATTTCCTTAATATTGAATAACTTACCCATTATGACAGGTTTATTCCGATCAAAATGGATTTTGATTCTTCTTATCTGTCTCCTGGTGGTATTAGTTTTTTTTCTAATATATCAATATAACTCTCAAATTTGGAGCGAAATAGTTAAAATTTATGATATCCTACATGATAGGCATGAATTAAAAGCATTCATCCGCTCCTATGGTCCATATTCCCCTCTGGCTTACATCTTTCTCCAAATTTTGCAGGTGATCATCGCTCCCGTTCCCGGAGGAGCTATTGAGTTCTTGGGAGGATATTTATTCGGAGCAAAGGCCGGTTTTTTCTACTCCATGATCGGCCTCATAATGGGCTCATGGCTTGCCTTCAGTTTAGGGAGGATTTTTGAAAAGTTGGCTGTTGAAAAGTTAGTTTCACCGCAGACAAGAAAGAAATTCGATTATTTGATTGGGCATGAAGGAGCCATCCTCAGCTTTCTCCTTTTTTTAATCCCAGGTTTTCCAAAAGATGCTCTATGCTATATCTTGGGTCTGACACCCATGCATTTGGGCATTTTTCTATTCATCTCTACCATTGGGAGGATACCCGGAACATTGATGGCCTGTCTTCAGGGAGGAAAGGCCTTCGATCATCAGTATAAAACCATGTTGATTCTCTTGGGGATATCTGCTCTGATCATTTTAGCCTTTTATATCTATCATGATGAAGTCCACCAGTTGCTTAAAAGGCTAAAAAAGATCAAATCATAAAAATTAGGGTTTGGGAGGTGGAACTGCGTCGGTGGCAAAGGAGAATAGGGGAGGAAAATGGACCTCTGATCTCGTCTTAGATCTCTATTCAAATCTTTTGATGGAGGTCTGGGAGGTCGTATCGGCTTTAATTGGCGAGGCCATCTTGGAACTTCTTTTTAACTTAACCATTCAAAAAATTGGAGAGAAGTATCCCTTCTTGAATTCTCTGAAGGTATCTGAGGAAGGCATTTCATCGGATGGGGTGAGGGAGGTTTGCCGGACCATTCCTCCTATAGATATTCATCGGGGTTTTCAGGGCCTGATCAATCATCTCTTCCATCTTTTTTCCACTCTGGCAGAGGGCGTGATCAGCCGAGAAGTCTTTCCGAAGGTCTTCCCTAAAGTCAGGGAAGCCGAACGAATTATTTCTCAGAAATAGGAGAGAAGGGTGAGGTTAATTTTTAAAAATCTAAACATCCTCCGATCGACGATTAACGCCATCAACATGAGCTTTGAAATTAAAGAGATCGTTGAATCAGCCGGAAATAATCTTCCCAATTTATTTGACCTCTCCGCCTTCGGGGTACTGTGGGAAGAGGGTTCTATCATTTACCTCTACCAAGAGGAATCCTGTCCCCATTCCTTCACCCAAGAAGTAGTGAAAAACATGGTCAAGGTTTTTTCAATCCTGGGAAAAGGGACAGACGATGTCAGCCGTTTTTCTATTCAAGTAGAGAAGAGGAGATTGAGACCCAATCATATGATGGTGGACCCAAAGGCCACCTTGAAATCCTATCTCACTTTACCGCTTGCAGTGGAAGGGGAGATCATTGGTTGTATCTCAATCAATAGTGATCAACCTAATGCCTTTGATGCCCAAGATTTGCAATTCTTTTCTGTTATTGGATACCAGATGGCAGCGACCTTAAAACATTTTCAAAGATTTAGTTCAATCAAGAGTATCGCCATTTATGATACCCTGACAAACCTTTATAATCGGAGATATTTTGAGGATCGAATAAGGGGTGAAGCACAAAAGGCCTTTTATAGTGGTTCTTCTCTTTCCTTAGTGATGGTGGACATTGACTATTTTAAAAAGGTAAACGACACCTTTGGCCATACAGAGGGTGATCGTATTCTTTACGAAATCGCCTCCTTGTTGAAAACTTCAGTTCGTAAGAAAGACACAGTGGCCCGTTATGGTGGTGAGGAGTTCATTTTGATATTGCCAGAGGCTGGTTTGGAAGAGGCTACCATGATTGCGGAGCGTATTCGGCGATTGGTGGAAAGCACCCCCTTTGAGATAGGACAGGTTCGCATGAACCTAACGGTGAGCCTTGGGATCTCCAATTTCCCGAGTCATCGAGCGAGATCGAAAGAAGAATTGGTGAAAATGGCAGACCTGGCACTTTATGACGCAAAAAGGGGAGGACGTAACCGGGTCTGTATTTACAATGCTCCCAAAGAATAAATAGCAGAAATTCATTTTTAAATTACTTCTTTGGTGCTTCCTCAGGTGGAGCCTTTGGCGCAGCGACTTTAATCGCTACAGCGATTAACTTATCCCCTACCTTATTATATTCGAGGGAGACATTCATATCCTTTTTCAGATAGGCGAAGGAGAGGGTATCTTTGCCTATGGTAATCTTTGTTTTGTCATCGACGACAAAGGTTTTCTCCGCCTTCCCTTTTACGACGGCAATGCTTTTCGCAACTGCATCGACATTCTTAATATCAACCGCTGAACTTTTCCAATTTGGGTTTTTCGGGTGGAGCAGGAGCTGCTGTAGCAGGTTTTGCCGGTTCTGGTTTTTGTGCCATGGCTCCTTTTCCACCAGTTTCTTGAAGGACCTAAGGACTTCCATGCCGTTCTTGTCCATCATCCGAACATCTGTGATAATGATATCGAAAAAATTGTCCATCCCTTGGGTGATGGCTTCTTCGCCTCCCAAGGCAGTTGCTACTTCATAGCCTTCTTTTAAAAGGACTTCTTTTAATAGATTGAGTGTGACAGGATCATCGTCCACGACTAAGAGATGAGCTGACGTCTTGTTCATGGATTTTATTTCCTTGGGATACAGGGATGAGGACAGAAAATGTACTTCCCTCCCCGACTTTGCTCTCCACCTCCAACCTTCCGTAATGTTCTTTGGTGATTTGTTCACAGATTGCCAATCCCAATCCTGTTCCCTCCCCTATCTTTTTTGTGGTGTAGAAGGGGGTGAATATCCTCTTTTTCGATTCCTCTGTGATGCCAATTCCAGTATCGGTGATAGAGATTTTTACCCATTCCCCATCCTTCTTTCATCCGGGATCCCAATATCGATCTGCTTAGCAATATAGAGATTTCGATCCAAGAAGAGGTCGATTTGAGCCTTCTTAGAGAGATGGAAGTCTAAGTAACCGGAAATGAAAAGGACTCCTACGACGATGAAAATGATAAGAAAAGTAATTTTTGCCTTCAATCCAAAAGATCTTTCAAGGATCGTTCGGCTGAGCAGAAATTCGCCCCACTTGAGGAGAGGGGAGAGAAGGAATAAGTTACCTATTTTCATCTTTCAAAAAAGCCATTTCAGGGGCTGTCCTCTTTCGCTCTATAATTTTAACCAAAATGACTCCAACCTCAAATAGAAGATATAAGGGTCCCCCCATTAAAGCCATATTAAAAACATCCGGTGTCGGCGTGAAGACGGCAGATAAGATAGCAATTAGTAGAATAGCATACCTGCGATTTCGAGTCAAAAATGTTGCATTAACGACTTTTATGTAACTCAATAGGGCGAGGATAAGGGGAAGTTCAAAAATGAGCCCGAAGGCGAAGATGAAACCAGCGCAGAAAGATATGTATTTTCCTACAGAGATCATAGGTCTGATATGGGCAGATTGATACCCCAGGAGGAATCGGATGCCGAAGGGGAGCGTGACAAAGTAACAGAAAAAAGCCCCGAGATAGAAGAGAAAAATGGCCGTCATGAGGATGAGAAATTCAGATTTCAATCCCCTTCGTCGAAAGAGAGGAGAAAAGGATTTCCAAATTTGATAAAAGATGATCGGGATAGAGAAGAAGAGGCTCGCATAGAGAGTCAATTTGAGAAGGGAAAGGAAGGCCTCGGGAATGGCAAAGGCAACCAGATCCTCTTGAAGGGAGATATGGAGATCACGCAGCAATGCCTTGGAAAATGGATAGAGAGCGATCCCCAATAGAATGACCGTTACGATGATTTGGAAAAGGCCTTTTCTTAATCTCGTCAGGGATTGAAAAATCTCTTCTCGATTCATTCTAAACTCGAAGGATTGGCTTCGATAGACCACGGTGGTAATGTAACATAAAAGGCCGTCTACGAAAACATTTGATTTCAAAAAGACTTTGAGAAAAGCACTTATGGTTAGATCGGAGTTGACAAAGATTTAAAACAAGGGTATATGAAAATTAAGTTGATGTCTGTCTCCTTCTGACAGGAATCTATCTAAGATGAAATTGAGAGTAGGGATTACTTATAATTTAAAAAAAGATTTTCCTTACCGAGAAGATCAACCCATCGATTTTTTAGAGGAGTACGATTCAGAGGAGACAATTGATGCCATTCGAAAAGTTCTCGAAAGCGATGGACACCAAGTGATCAAATTGGGGGGAGATACCAGTTTAATCCACCGATTGAGGGAGAGTGCTGTTGATATTGTATTCAATATTGCAGAAGGGTTTCAAGGTCGTAACCGTGAGGCCCATATCCCCGCCATCTTAGAATTTTTAAACATCCCTTATACAGGCTCCGATCCTCTTACCCTCTCCCTGACACTGGATAAATCGATGGCCAAAAGGGTTGTGATGAGCGAAGATATCCCTACCCCTCAATTTAAAAAGATCGAAAGAAAGGAGGACCTCAATGGCTTAGATCTTCGGTATCCCCTTTTCTTGAAGTTATGTTATGAGGGATCGAGCAAGGGAGTTCGTTTGGATTCAAAAATTTTTAATCCCCCATCCTTAAAAGAAAAGGGGAGATGGCTATTAGAAAAATACGGTCCTCCTCTTCTCGTGGAGGAATTTATCAGTGGTCCTGAATTTACCGTAGGCATTCTTGGCAATGAGAACCCATCGGTACTCGGTGTCATGCAGATAGAGATAAAAGGGAGTCCTCCGGATGAAGCCATTTATTCCATGGAGGTGAAGAGGGAATGGGAAGAGAAAGTCTGCTATCATTGTCCTCCTTTCATTGAACCCCATCTCTTAAAGAGGATTGAAGAAGTGGCACTTCGATCCTATCAGGTCTTAGGCTGCCGTGATGTATCGAGGGTGGACATCCGTGTGGGAGAGGAGGGGACCCCATACTTTTTAGAGATCAACCCTCTTCCAGGCCTCTCTCCAGTCTATGGAGACCTGCCGATTATGGCGAGACATATGGGATGGGATTACCACATGTTGGTAAAAACCATTTTCCATTATGCTTTGAGGCGATACAATTTGATGTAGAGATGAATCGCAAAGGGCGATCAGAAAAGTAGTGAACAGTGGAGTTCAGAATGAACCGAACAGACCAAAATCTCCCTGAAATACTCTTAAGAAATTTGAAGGAAGCTGTGATCTTCGCTGACGCCCAAGGCCGAATCCAAATCTTCAATCCTATTGCTGAGGAGTATTTTGACATCAAAGGGAAAAAGGTTTTAGGAAAAAGGTTAGAAGGGGTGATCCCTTATAAAAATATCAGGAAACACTTTGATTTTGTGTATGAAAAGCGAGAAAGTAATAACGATGTGGAACTGGCAATTCATGTCTCCTCTGCTCCTTCTTTAGAAAACGAACCGAGATTGCTTCGATGCAACTTTTATCCCATCTTCGACAAGGAAAATGTGTTCTTAGGTTGTCTGGCCACATTTGCCGATGTCACAGAGAAAGGCTTGCTTTCGAGGGAGATCAGTAAGAGGAAGGATCTTTCCACTATCGGAGTCTTGGCCAGATGGATGGCCCATGAGATTCGAAATCCGTTGAGTTCTCTGAATATTAATATTGAACTACTGAGGGAGGAGTTGAAGGGAGAGGTTCATCTTTCCCAAAAGGAGGAAATCCATTCCCTCCTCAATTTCATCAGTTACGAAACGCTTCGTTTGGAGAATAATCTGAAGGATTTTTTGGATTTCAATCGTCTCCCACCCCCTAAATTTGAATGGGTCCAATTGAATGAAGTATTGGATTCGATTGTTCGACTCTTAAGGCCTGATGCCCAAATGAAGAATGCGAGGATGGATACCCACTTTCAGAAAAAATTATCTATGGTAAAGATCGATATCAGTCAATTTAATTTGGCAATTTCAAACCTTCTCATCAATAGCATTCAAGCAGTCTCGGAAGGGGGTAAAATCCAACTCTATACCCGGGCATCAAAGAAAAATGTATTCATCGTCATCAAAGATAATGGGGTGGGGATTTCTAAAGAGAATCTTCCAAAAATCTTCGATTTTATGTTTAGTACAAAACCCACGGGATCTGGATTGGGACTCTCGATTGCCAAAAAAATTATTTCTGATCATCATGGAGAGGTCACAGTAAAAAGCGAGGTGAACAAAGGTTCGATTTTTAAAATTCAAATTCCAATCAGCCCAAAAGTAAACTAACATGGGAGGACGATGGACGACAGACGATGAACGATAGACGATGAACGATAGACAAAGAGGCAATAGAAATAGATACTGATATTTCAAAAAAGGATAAGAGTCCATCGTTTATCGTTCATGGTTCATTGTTTATTTTGGTGGGGATATGGAAAAGAAGGTCATTTTAATTGTCGAGGATGATCCAAACGTAGGGGAGAGCCTCCTCCTTCTATTTAAAAAGAAGGGATACGAAATGCATCTTGCCTCCAATGGAAAGGAAGCCCTCGACCTCTTTAGGCAGGAGATCGTCGATATAGTGATCACAGATATGGTCATGCCAAAAATGGACGGCATCGAGCTTTTAGAAGCGGTGAAGGCTCTGAGACCGGAGACAGAAGTAATCGTCATCTCGGCTCAAGGGACTATTGAAAAGGCTGTCCAAGCGATGAAATTGGGTGCCTTCGATTTCATCGAAAAGCCGATCAACCCCAAAGTGATCTCGCTTTTAGTGGAGAGGGCCTTGGAGAAGCAAACCTTGGTCCTCCAGAACCGGGATTTGCGCTCCAAATTGGAAGACAAATTCCATCTCAAAAATATCATCGGAAGAAGCGAGAAGATGGTGAAGATCTTCGAACTTATCCGACATATTGCACCTTATGACAGCTCTGTTCTCATCATCGGTGAGAGCGGAACAGGGAAGGAATTGATTGCAAACGCTATTCACTATAAAAGTCCACGGGCCTCGATGCCTTTCATCAAGGTAAGCTGTGCTTCCTTAAGCGAAGGGATCATCGAGAGCGAACTTTTCGGCCATGAGAGAGGGGCCTTTACTGGAGCGATAGCTTCACGGAAAGGTCGGTTTGAAATGGCTCACCAGGGAACCCTCTTTTTGGATGAAGTGGAGGATATTCCTCTCACCACCCAGATCAAACTATTACGCGTCCTTCAGGAAGGTGAATTCGAGAGGGTGGGGGGAAATAAAACCATTAAAGTAAATATCAGAATTATCGCTGCAAGCAATCGGGATCTCCAGGAGGCGGCCAGAGGCGGGGTCTTTCGTGAGGATCTCTATTATCGTTTGAATGTAGTGAATATCAAACTTCCTGCCCTGAGGGATCGTAAGGAGGATATTCCATTTTTAGTCAATTTTTTTATAGAAAAATTCAACCAGAAATATCAGATGAAGGTGAGAGGAGTTTCCCAAAGGGCTATGAACATTTTAATGAATTATTTGTGGAGCGGGAATGTGAGAGAATTGGAAAATACTATTGAATCCGCTTTAGTCGTCAATAGCCCAGAAGTATTGGATATTCAGCATCTGCCTCAGGAGATCAGGGATTTTAAAGAGAGACCCGAAGTGATTCCATTCAGGATTGGAACGCCTCTCGAAGAGGTAGAGAGAGAGATGTTAATCCAAACTTTGAAGGCTACAAAGGGAAACAAGCGTAGGGCAGCCAGGTTATTGGGGATCAATGTACGAACGATACATCGCAAAATAGAGGAGATTCGAGAATTACCTTCTATATCATGACGGTGAAAGAAGAGAAAGATATCAATCATATTGAGGGGTAAATGATGACAAAATGTCGTATTAATGGAAATTGAATATTAGGAGGGCGACTTTTTGTCATTTTTTGGTCTTGAAAGGCGTGTCATTTTTTCCCTATTTTAGTTCAAAAAATTTAGCCGAGAATGAAACTGAAGCTAAAGGAAGATAATTTATTGATATTATTATATTTTTAAAATTATGAGGCCTACTGGTTTTGGGGGTAAATGGCACGAAAATTGATATAAATTAAATCTTATGAAAGAAAAAAAGAGGTGGGCTTTTATCCTTGATAAAGATGAATTTGTTCGACTCAGCCTTAATAAGATTTTGAATAAATATGGATTTGAGGTTGAGGAAATTGAGGACATTTCCCAGCTTGAGAAAAGAAAAAAGGATTTAAAGGAAGGAATGATCTTAGCCGATATGGAGATCGAGCTTTTAGAGAAATGGCTTCCCCTTTTAAGAAAATGGAATGATCGTTTCATACTGATGAGTCCTCTGGTCAGTGACGAACTCATCCAACGTTTAAAGCAATCGGGTATTCATCGCATTATTAAAAAGCCTGTAGAACCGAGACTGCTGAGAAGGGTGATCAAAGAGATTTTTCCCTCCGATGCAGTAAAGTTTTCTCCATTCGTTAGAAAAAGGGAGGGTTCCCGATTCAGTCAGAAGGGAGGTGAAGATACATGAAGAAGTGGATCTTGCTGTTGCTCGCACTGGTTTTGGTAATTAATTTTGCTGCTATAGGGATTGGATGCAAAGCTAAAGCCCCAGAGAAGCCAGCAGTCAAAGAGGAGGCGAAACCCGCCGAAGCGAAACCTGCTGAGGCACCACCACCAGCTGCGCCTGCTCCACCAGCACCTGCTCCACCAGCGCCTGCACCCCCACCCAAAAAGTAACTTAGGGTGAGTGGATGGTTGTGTTGCTTGATGGAATCATTCTCATTGTTGAGGAGTTGGCGCTCCCTCTTTGAAGAGAGGGGGTGCCAACAGAGGTTGGTTAACCGATTTGTGTTTTAGGAAGAGGTAGATATCATTCGACGTCAACGGAAAAAGAAGAAAAGGTGCATGCCTGCTTTTCAGGAAAGAGGGGGTTTTCCTTGTATCACAGGAGGAGGTATCAAATGATATCTCCTTTTTTATTTTTTAAAAAGGCTTGCCAGACAACAAACTGTCCTTTTTCGTGTGGGTATGCAGGAAGGAGTGAAGATGGAGCTTGCTTCAGACTCTAATTTATATGTCCCCTTGAGGGGAGCAGAAAAGGCCTTACAACTTTCATTATTTCCAATCATAGAAGACCAGAAAAGGGTGGAGGAGACAAAAGAGACCATTCCTCCATTTTGGAAAGGGGTCTCAGAGAGAGAATGGAATGACTGGAGATGGCAACTCCGCCATCGAATCACCACTTTTGAGCAACTAAAAGAGATCATTGATTTGGTGACTGAAGAGATCGAGGGGATTAAACATTTTAAGGGGAGATTGGCCTTAGCCGTCACCCCCTATTTTGCCAGTTTGATGGATCCGATGAATCCCAATTGCCCCATTCGAAGACAGGCGATCCCAAGAATTGAGGAACGTCATTTATCAAAAAATGATATGGTGGACCCATGTGGAGAGGATAAAGATTCTCCTGTACCAGGTCTCGTCCATCGCTACCCGGACCGGGTCCTCCTGCTCGTCACCGATCAGTGTGCGGTCTACTGCCGATATTGTACCAGGAGACGATTGGTAGGAAGCACCGAACGCTCAATCACACAAGGGAATTTTGAAGAAGTCCTGAAATACCTGAAGAGCCATCGGAAGGTTCGGGATGTCCTCTTATCCGGAGGGGATCCACTTCTCTTAGAAAATGAGCGGTTAGAAGAGATTTTGAGCCGCCTGAGGGCTATTTCTCATATAGAACTTCTTCGAATCGGGACAAAGGTCCCAGTAACCCTTCCTCAGAGAATTACGGGGGGCTTAGTGAAGATGTTGAAAAAGTATCATCCCCTCATGATATCCATCCATTTTACCCATCCCAAGGAAATCACCAATGCGGTGAAGAAGGCTTGTAATGAACTGGCAGATGGAGGGATTCCATTGGGAAGCCAAACCGTCCTTCTCAAGGGTATCAACGATAAACCATACATTATGAAGAAGCTGGTTCAGGAACTCCTTAAAATTCGGGTCCGACCATATTACATCTATCAATGTGATTTGGCTATGGGGACGGAACATTTCCGGACATCTATCGCTACTGGGATTCAGATCATAGAGAAATTGCGCGGTCATACCACGGGGTATGCCATTCCCACTTATGTAGTGGATGCGCCAGGTGGGGGAGGGAAGATCCCTGTGGAGCCTGTTTACTTGGTTTCAAGAGGAAAAGGGAAAATCGTTTTGCGAAATTATGAGGGTAAAATTTATGAGTATCCAGAGCCAAATATTATTGAATTCAAGAAAATTAGGTCCAATGGGGAGGAAAAGGTGATTCCCAAAAAAGTGATGGCCTAGCCATGAACCTAATACAAACGCATTAAATCAAATTACCCCTCACCCACCCCTCCCCCTCAAGGGGGGAGGCCGAGGGTGGGGGTGATGTCAAATCATTTGTTGCATTTGCATTAATAGGGTTCATGGCATAAGGGGGAAAAGTATGGAAAGGTTGGGGTTAAAGGTTGCTCTCTTATATAATCTTCTCGGACGCATTGAGAAAGGAGAGGAGAAAGATATCCTCGCGGAGGATTCGATCATCGAAGAGATCGGAGCAGTTGAAGAGGCGCTCCACTGCCTCGGCCATCAATGTTTTGTAATTGCTATCCGTGACGAGATCCACACAGTGATCCACTGGTTGAAGGAGATCCGACCCGATATCGTCTTCAATTTGTGTGAGGGTGTTTATGGGAATTCCTGTTGGGAGATGAATATCCCTGCCCTGTTGGATCTTTTTCGAATCCCATATACCGGTTCCTCCGCTTTCACTTTGGGATTATGCCAGGATAAAGGAAAGGTAAAGGACATCCTTCTGTCTCAGGGTATCCTTACCCCCCGATATAAAATTTTCGATTGGGGGGTAAACCATATCAGGGGGAATATCTTTCCCATCATTGTGAAACCCCTTCATGAAGACGGAAGCCTTGGGATATCAAAAGAGAGTGTGGTTTTTGATGATGATTCATTAAACAGACGGATTCAATATGTGATTGAGAAATACCATCAGCCTGCTTTGGTGGAGGAGTTCATCGACGGCAGGGAATTGAACGTGAGTTTGATTGAGACCAATGGAAAGATAGGGATTCTCCCTATCTCTGAAATCGATTACTCAGAGTTTCCTGAAGGGGCACCCAAAATATGTGGATATGAAGCCAAGTGGGTTCCTGAGAGCCTCGAATACCAGAAGACAAAACCGATCTGTCCTGCTCCCCTGGGATGGGTGATGCAAAAGAGAGTGGAACATATTGCCATTAGGGTCTTTAAACTCTTCGGGTGTCGAGATTATGCAAGGATAGATATTCGTATGGATAGAGATGGAAAGATCTATGTATTAGAAGTCAATCCAAACCCAGATATCTCTCCACAATCCGGCATGGCCAGGGCTATTAAAGTTCAAGGAATGACCTATGAGGAATTTATTAAAGGTTTGCTTGGAAGAGCCCTTCAGAGGAAAATGTGATCCTATCTTTCCTATCACCATTCCCCTCGATTCAGTTTATTTCAGTTGATATGCGGCATTATGAAATTCCAATAACCAAATTCCAAGCTCCAAATAATCCCCAATTACCCAAATCTCAATAACCATAAATATTCGAACCGTTTCTCAAAATTTTGGTCATTGGAACTTGGAGCTTAATTATTTATGTATACGGATGAAGATACCTCCGAGGATCATACTTAAGAAAGGAAGGGAGAAACCACTCCTGAGGGGACATCCTTGGGTCTTTTCAGGGGCGGTCACAAAGGTGGAAGGCGATTTCTCTCCAGGGGATATCGGAGAGGTTTATTCAAGAGAAGGCCAATTTTTAGGCACGGGGCATCTTAACCCAAATTCCCAGATTTTTTTACGGCTTCTCACTCAAAAAAGGGAGCCGTTAGATATAAAATTTTTTAGGGAACGTATATTACAAGCAGCGGCTCTGAGGGAAAAATGGTTGATGGGAAAGACCAATGCCTATCGGGTCATCAATGGAGAAGGTGACCTCCTGCCAGGGCTAATCGTTGATCGTTATGGAGAGACCTTTGTCATTCAATGTTTAACAGCCGGGATGGAGCAATTGAAAGGACAATTGACAGATATATTGATTGATAATTTCCTGCCTCAAAGCATTTATGAAAGGAGTGATGTACCCATAAGGAGTGAGGAAGGGTTGGCAGAGTCTGTCGGTCTTCTTTATGGGAAGGACGTTCCAGATCATGTGGAGATCGAAGAATACGGGCGCCATTTTAAAGTGGATGTCAAAAGGGGTCAAAAAACGGGTTTTTATCTGGATCAAAGGGAGAATCGCCTTTTATTAAAGGAGGTGTCTTATGATAAAAAGGTTTTGGACTGTTTTTGCTATACCGGAGCTTTCTCCATTCATGCAGGAGGGGGAGGGGCAAAGGAATTTACCCTGATCGATTCTTCTGAGAAGGCTTTAGAGTTAGCAGAGGAACATTTTAATTTAAACGGTTTGAAGAAAACCCCTCATCGATTGATCAGAGGCGATGCCTTTGAAGTAATGAGAGAGCTTAAATCCGATTATGATATCGTCGTTCTTGACCCTCCCCCTTTTGCAAAAAAGAGGGGTCACCTTCCGAGTGCTTCAAGAGGATATAAAGATCTCAATCTTTCGGCCTTCCGTTTATTGAAGCCGGATGGTCTCCTCTTCACCTTCTCTTGTTCCCACTATATGAGTTGGGATCTCTTCCAGAAGATCGTCTTCTCCGCAGCAGTGGATGCAGGAATGAGGGTTCAACTTTTGCATCGGATGGGACATCCCATTGACCACCCGATTCATTTATCCCATCCTGAAGGAGAATACCTGAAAGGGTTCGTCTGCAGAGTGTTGTAACTCCTTGACCTGTATATGAGATTTCGGTTAATATTAAATTTATGTTTGTGAACCGTGTTGGTGAATCGTGACATGCGGGAAGGAAAGAACAATAGATTCTTCACTTTTCACCAATCACTCGCACTAATCCCAAATACGAATTACGAATCCCGATGAACGAATCAAGAATGATTGATCTTTTGGGAGATCTAAAAAGAACAGATTATTGCGGGGATCTTCGTCAAGGAGACGCAGGCCGTGAAGTGGTCCTTCTGGGATGGGTTCAAAGAAGAAGAGATCTGGGAGGGCTCATCTTCATTGAAATGAGGGATCGGGAGGGCGTGGTACAAGTGGTCTTTAACCCGGAGGTAAGTCTTGAGGCACATGAGAAGGCTCAGTCCCTTCGATGTGAATATGTGATAGGGGTGAGGGGAGATGTGGTGTTGAGACCTGAAGGGACAGCCAATCCCAAACTCCGGACCGGAGAGGTTGAGGTGAGCGCAAAGGAGTTAAAGATTCTCAATGTCTCCAAAACCCCTCCCTTCCTCATTGAAGATGAGGAAGAGGTGGCAGAGAATACCCGGCTAAGATACAGATATTTAGATTTGAGAAAACCAAGATTACAATGGAATTTGATGCTTCGACATCGGGTGGCAAAAGAGGTGAGAAATTACTTTGACCGATTAGGTTTCTTAGAGATCGAAACTCCTATGCTGACCAAAAGCACCCCTGAAGGGGCCAGGGATTTTTTGGTTCCAAGCCGACTTAATCCAGGCCATTTCTATGCATTGCCACAATCCCCTCAGCTTTTCAAACAGATCCTGATGGTCTCAGGATATGATAGATACTTTCAGATAGTAAGATGCTTTCGGGATGAGGATCTACGGTCTGATCGCCAACCGGAGTTTACACAGATCGATGTAGAGATGTCTTTCGTCACCATTGATGATATCCAGAGGACGATGGAAGGGTTGATGGCCCATATCTTTAAAGAGGTGTTAGATTTGGAGTTAGAAACCCCATTTCCTGTCCTGACCTATGATGAAGCAATCAATCGATATGGTGTAGATAAGCCAGATATTCGATTTGGGATGGAATTAAGAGATGTTTCCGAACCTTTGAGAAACTCTTCATTCAAGGTGTTTAGGGATGTTTTAGATGGAGAAGGGATCGTTAGGGCTATTAATATAAAAGGAGGCGGTTCTTTTTCACGCAAAGAGATCGATGATCTCACCCACTTCGTCCAGACTTTTGGTGCTAAGGGATTGATATCGGCAAAGGTGGGTTCCGATGGATGGCAATCCATCATTCAGAAAAATGTCACTGAAGAGGAGAGAAAGAGGGTTGAAGATATCTTGAAAGCAAGGGAGAACGACCTGATTCTCTTTGTTGCCGGCACCCCAAAGGTAGTGAATCAATCATTATCAAATCTCCGCCTTCATCTCGGTGAGAAGTTAGGATTCATTCCTAAAGATCAATTTCGTTTTGTCTGGATCCTGGATTTTCCCCTTTTAGAATATGATGAAGCAGAAGGACGCTTTGTGGCTGTTCATCATCCCTTTACAGCTCCAAAAGATGAGGATATTCCCAAGTTGAGAGAACATCCGGAACTGGTCAAAGCAAAGGCTTATGATTTAGTGTTAAATGGGTCTGAAATCGGGGGGGGGAGCATCCGTAATCATCTGAAGGAGGTCCAATCTCTCCTCTTTGAAAAATTGGGGATGGGAGAGGAAGAGGCAAAAGAGAGATTTGGATTTTTATTAGAGGCTCTCGAATATGGGACTCCTCCTCATGGTGGAATTGCTTTTGGATTTGATCGACTTATTATGCTCCTCAGCCATTCGGAGTCGATACGGGATGTCATTGCCTTTCCGAAGACCCAGAAAGGCACCTGTTTAATGACGGATGCTCCTTCTAAAGTGGATACAAAGCAATTGGATGAATTGTGGATTAAAATGAAAGGAATAAAAACATAACAAGGAATAATGGAACAATGGAATAATGGGTAAAAAAAATTCTGGTTCAGGATTTAAACCCAATATTCCAGTATTCCAACATTCCATGACGAGGAGGAGCAAATGACCATTACCCGGAAGAAAAAGGCATTTCAAAGCAAGTCTGTCACAAGCCCATTTCCCCTCTTGGATATTCAAGAGCCGAACCTCTATCGCAATACCTTTCCATACGATGAGGTTTGCCGGGTAGAATTTGATAACAAATTTGTCTTTACCGATCCCCCCGAAGAGATCTTCATCACCGATACCACTTTTCGGGACGGACAGCAGGCCAGGCCTCCTTATACAGTGGAGCAGATCGTAGACCTCTATGAGATGCTTCATAAATTGGGAGGCACCAACGGAGTGATCCGGCAGTGTGAATTCTTTTTATACAGCGAGAAGGACAAAGAATCGGTGAGAAAATGTCAGGAGAGAAATTACCGCTACCCTGAAGTCACAGGGTGGATTCGTGCGGTCAAGGAAGATTTTAAACTGGTGAAGGAGATGGGATTGAAGGAGACGGGCATTCTCACCTCTGTCTCGGATTACCACATCTTTTTAAAACTGATGAAGAACAGAAGGGTGGTGATGCGGGAGTACCTCTCCATAGTTTCGGCTGCGCTGGATCTCGACATCACCCCCCGTTGTCATTTTGAGGATGTGACCCGTGCGGATATCTACGGGTTCTGTGTTCCCTTCGCCCAGGATATTATGCGTCTCTCTGAAGAGGCCAAACTTCCGGTGAAGATTAGACTCTGCGATACCTTAGGTTATGGGGTGCCCTATCCCAGTGCTGCGCTCCCGCGTTGCGTCCCCAAGATCGTCCGAGCGATGATTGACGATGCAGGCGTCCCTTCTGAATATCTGGAGTGGCACGGTCACAATGATTTCCATAAAGGATTTGTCAACGCCACAACGGCATGGCTTTATGGATGTTCTGCAGCCAATGGCACACTTCTCGGCTTTGGAGAGCGAACCGGGAACCCACCCATCGAAGGATTGATCATCGAGTATATCAGTTTAATGGGCCATAACAATGGGATCGATACGACCATGATCACAGAAATCCGCAACTACTTTGAGCGGGTGGTGGGAGTTCACATCCCCCCCAATATGCCCCTGGTTGGATCCAATTTCAATTCAACCAGCGCTGGCATCCATGCGGATGGCATTCTGAAAAACGAAGAGATCTACAATATCTTTAATACGGCTAAAATTCTCAACCGCCCCATCTCCATCTCGGTCAACGATAAGTCCGGATTGGCAGGGATTGCCCAGTGGATCAACTCCCATTTCGCCCTAACGGGTAAAGACCGTGTCGAGAAGACCCATCCCGGAGTGGCGAAGATCAATCGGTGGGTCACCAAACAGTATGAGGAAGGAAGAACGACCTCTATTTCAGATCAGGAAATAGAAAAAGTGACCCGGAAATACCTTCCTGAAATCTTTGTCTCCGAGTTCGATATCCTCAAGGCGAGGGCCCGTGAAATGGCTGCCCATATTATTGAGCGGGTGATCGAGGAAACTGGAATGAGGTCAATGGATCCAGCGCAGATGGAGCCTATTTTGCAATCCCTCATCGACGAGTATCCCTATTTGCAGTATGTCTATGTCGTTGATATTTATGGGAGGAAGGTTACACGGACGGTTTGTCAGCCGGTGGATCAGGCCAAGTTTGCAAATGTCCCGGTAGGAGAGGACTATTCAGACCGCCCGTGGTTCATCGAGCCTTTGAAAGACGGAAGGATCCACGTTACCGACCTCTACTCATCAAAACATACGGGTGCCCTGTGCATCACCCTTTCGGGGCCAATCCGAAATGACATGGGAGAGATTAAAGGCATTTTGGGTATGGATATCCGGTTTGAAGATTTGACCAAGAGCGAAGAGCAGGTCTAACAGAAGGGATCGAAGAAGATGGTTTTAACCGAAACGCTAACCAAGGCGTTCAAGCTCTTTCCCAAGAAACACGCCATCGTGTGTGGGAAGAAGAGGTGGACCTACCAAGAATTTTATGAACGGATCAACCGTCTTTCTCATTCTTTAAAGATTTTTGGTATCAGGAATGGCGATAAAGTCGCCATCCTCCACCCTAATTGTCACATCTTCTTAGAAGCCTATTACGCCATTCCACTACTCGGAGCGATCTCTGTTCCAATCAACTATAGACTTTCCCCAAGGGAGATTGCCTTCATCCTCCATGATTCGGAATCGAAGATATTGGTTGCCGATTCAATGTTCAAGAATCAGATCGATCCGATCCGAAAAGAGATTCGAGGGATTGAAAGGATTTTATGGACAGGAGAACCCAAGGGATTGGATGGTCCCATTGATTTGAGTTATGAGGAAGTGCTGCAAAAGGCGGATTGCAATGCCCTGCCTGAGCCTTTACTGAACAGTGAGGATATTGCCCAGATTTACTATACGAGCGGAACCACGGGTCGTCCGAAGGGGGTCATGCTATCTCATAAGAATGTGACGACTCATGCTCTCGGGGCCATCGCAGAAATTCATATTACAGATCAAGATGTATGGATTCATGTGGCACCGCTTTTCCATCTTGCGGATGCTTGGGCGACTTGGGCTGTGACATGGGTGGGGGGGACCCATGTTTTGGTCAGGGAGTTCGATGCAAAGGTGGTTCTGGAAACCATTCAAAGAGAGAAAGTGACGCTCACCAATCTCATTCCCACCATGCTCAATTTAATGGTCAATCATCCTGATGTTGGGAAATTTGATTATAGCAGTTTGAGAGTCCTTTTAAGTGGAGGAGCGCCGATTGCTCCAGAAGTGGTTCGAAAGATCGTGGAGACTTTCAAATGCGACTATATACAAACCTATGGCATGACCGAGACCAGTCCTTATTTGACCGTCTCTATTTTGAAAGAACACTTAAAAAAATTATCTAATGAGAATCAAATTCAATTCAAGTCCAAGACAGGAAGAGAATTCATTGGCGTCGCACTCAAAGTGGTTAATGATCATGGAGAAGAAGTTAAAAAGGATGAAAAAGAGGTCGGAGAGATCATCGTCAAGGGAGATATTGTCACAAAAGGGTATTGGAAATTACCTGAAGAAACGAATAAGTCAATTAAAGACGGCTGGCTCTATACCGGCGATATGGCTGTGATCAATGAAGAGGGATATGTCACCATCGTTGACCGAAAGAAAGATATGATCCTAACCGGTGGGGAAAATGTCTACTCAACAGAAGTCGAAAATGTCCTTTATATGCATCCCGCCATTTTAGAGTGTGCAGTCGTTGGAATTCCAGATCAAAAATGGGGCGAAGCGGTGAAGGGAATTGTGGTGTTGAAACCAGGTCAAAAAACGACTGAACATGAGATCATTCAATTCTGTAAAGAGAGAATGGCACACTACAAAGCACCTAAATCAATTGATTTCATTGAAACCTTGCCCAGAACCGGCTCCGGAAAGATACAGAAGAAAGGTCTCAGGGACAGATATTGGGAAGGTTATGAGAAGAAGGTTCATTAATCTGATGCGTAAGACAAAATTTCTTTTGAATATAAAGAATTTCGTTAAAAATGAAAGCCAAGTTAAATTTTATTCCATCCGAGTAAAATTACTTCATTCCTAATTCACCACTCTACAAGCAATACAACTAACCGTTAATATTAAAAAATACAAAAATTGTGAAAAGTGCTTTGACAGGGGAAGGAGTTTGTGAAAATTTTCTTCTTGACAATAATTTTTTTTATTGTTACGATATGTGCTGTCGACTGTCGACTAAGACAAAGGAGGTGATGAAGGCATTGGGACACAATTAATTTAGATTCTTACATATTTAACTCTGAGAATTTATCTCTAATAACCCGAAGGGCAGAGTTCCACGGGCTCTGCCCGTGGGTGAATGTGAAGGCGGCGATAGGGTATGTTTAGAGCATGGAAACCCGAGTATCTGGGCATGGAGTTTACCAAACGGAGTACCACGTTGTATGGATCCCGAAATATCGCCGCCGTATCCTGAATCCTGGAGTGCGAGGCTACTTGAGAAAACTTTTCCCGAAAGTCATGAGGAGTTTGCCGGGGTGTGAGATCATTGGGTTGAATATGCAGGTTGATCATATTCATATGGTGATTGTGATTCCACCGAAGTATGGGGTTAGCGCAGTGATTGGGCAGATGAAGCAGTATACAGCACGTAAATTGAGGGAAAAGTTTTCGTGGTTGGGGAAAGTTTATTGGAAGGAGCGCGTAGTCTGGTCGCCAGGATTCTTCGTGTCCACGGTTGGACTGAATGAGAAACAAATTATAGCGTATGTAAAATGGCAAGCACATCAGGATTCAGGTCAAGCGAAGCTTGAATTGTTTTGAAAAGTGCCACGGGCTATGCCCGTGGGTATCTACCACTTTTCATGCAGCCAAAAGATCGATAGTATTTTGAATAGCTTTATCCGTTTTATGAAATGCAGCTTCTAATTTGGATTTTGGATGACCGTTGAAAGATGGTTTAAACTGGAAAAGAGAATTGGCAATAGGGCCACATATGCGCTTATGGAAGAGGAGAAAGAGGAGAGATATCTTAATTCCTTTTTCGGTGAGGCGATAGCAATAGTGTTGAGGATCCCGTTGAATTAAACCATGGGCTTTCATTTTGCGTAAGTCGTAACGGAGTTGAGTAAGGGTAAAGGATTGAAGACCGAAGGTTTTGAGAAGAGTTTGATGGAGGTGATGAGTTCGCCAGGAGGAGATACTGGCTCCGGAATGGATGAGAACTTCCATGAGGCGGATGATGCGCGTATCGTGGATTTTGATACCTGGGATTTTGGTATGGCCCGAAACGATGGGTAAGGCCAGGCGTTGGAACAAAGGGAAATCGACATGGACCTGAAGGGCCTGAGCCTCGAAGGAGGCGAAGCGGTTCGTGATGGGTAAGAAATGAGTTCGTAGCGCTTCGAGATGTTGGATTCCCTTTTTGAGGAAGAAGTCCTTGAGGTCATTGCTACAGAGTTCAATGCGCAAGGAGGTTTGAAATTTTTCATATTGTTTCACAAAGGCATGTTTGAAGTAAGCGCGTAAGACATGGTGGCCATGGTCGATTCGTTCGAGGGTAGTATGGAGCTTTCCTTTAAGATGTCGGGTAATGCGCTGGCCGAAGATTTGAGAGATTTTTTCAGCGGTCAGTTCAAACAGACCAAGTTCACAGGAGCGTTCGAAGAGTTTGTGGATGGGAAAGGTGTTACGAAAGATAAAATTCAGGCAATATTCAACCTGGCAGAAGGCGTAGAACCGGCGGAGATTCATAGCCTTTCGTTCTCGTTTGGAGAACTTGGGGCCAAGGAGGAAGGTCCAATAGTCGAACCGTTTCTGAAGCAGTTCAGGAGTAAAACGGTCGGAAGCTTGTTGGAGAGTGTTGGGGTTATCAACGGATACAAAGGCATTATCCCTTTTTCGGAAAGGGGTGCCGATTCGGTTCAGTTCGGCTTCCAGAAAAGAGTGGCCGTTGACATAGTAAGTGCTCTGGAAAGGGAGAAACGAGGCGACTCTCATGATCATGGGGCCCAATTGGGGATCTCGAAGGTAGAAGTAGTAATGGGTAAAACGGCTGCGGGTCTTACGGAGAAGGGTATAATTGGGGTCTTCCGTGGGAAACTTTGGGCTGTGGCAGCGAAAGGTGGGGCCCTGTTCCATACTCTTATAGATGAAGTAGACGCCATAACGGTTCTGACGTTCCATATGCTTGAGTAAGGGGACCATCTGATCTTCTTTACGGACTTTCTTTACCGCTCATTCAATGGGAATGCCGTGGTTCAGAGCATAGGCCTCTACCTATGATTGGTATTGTTGGGTCCTCTGCATCAGCACCTCTTTCGTAATGCAGGGAACGCCAACAACTTGACGAAAGAAATAGACAACGTTTTCTGGACGCGATAACATGGATAAATAACCGTTGATAACTACTCGGTCAAAACAGTGATAAATAAATACCAGCATCCGTGCAAATAGTTTGTTGAATGTTTCCATCGGCGATCCTTTCGGATGATTTGTAAGCTAACTTATCATCTTACGGATTGCCGGTGGAATCAATAAAATTTCAAATATCTTTGGCTAGTTTTTAAGATGTCTAAATCAAAATATTAAGGAGGGTGGGATTATGGATTACAACATTGAAATTACAAGAAGAAGATTTATTAAAACGGTAGTTGGTTCAACTGCTGCAGTGACTATTGGGGGATATTTATATCCCTCCAATAGTCATGCAAAGAAATCAATAAAGATTGGTGTTTCACTTTCTTTAACAGGTAAGTATGCATGGACAGCAAATAGAATGCAGGAAGGCATGAAGGTATGGCAATGGTACATCAATGAAAGAGGATATACTCCAGGCTTGGAGAAATATGGACATAGAGAACCGGGACTCATAGATGGTCGTCCTGTAGAATTTATAGTCTACGATGATAAAAGTGATCCTGCGATAGCCGTGAAACTATATCAAAAATTATTAACTGCCGATAAGGTAGATTTATGTTGGGGACCATATAGTAGTGCTATTTGTAAAGCCGTATCTCCCGTGTTAGAAAGAGCTAAAATGCCAACAGTAACAAACGCAGCTTCTGACCCAGGTATATGGAAGGGGATGAAATTAAAATGGGTTGTACAAGGATTACAGTCTACCGATGAATATTTTCCAGGTGCTGCTGAAATAGGTCATAAACATGGGGCTAAAACTGCAGCTATAATATATGAGGATACAGCCTTTCCAACTGGTCTAGCAGTTTCCTTCCGAAAACAATGCGAAGCTTATGGAATAAAAGTTTCTTTATTTGAAGCTTATCCTAAAGGTATCACGGACTGGACGCCCATTCTTAGCAAGGCCTGGGCACTAAAGCCGGATATTATTGGTATCGGTGGATATGAACCTGATTCAATTGGACTTACGAAAGCTGCTCAAGCGATAAGGGCTACTCCGAAGCTGTTTGTTTGGACTGTTGGGACACAATCACCTCACTATGTTGAAGCTGTTGGGGACGCTTGCCTTGCCATGACAGGAGAATCGCTATGGGAACCGATACTTAATACCCCCGGAAATAAAGAGTATATTAAAACATTCGAAAAAATAATCGGTACTTCTCCCAACCAACAGGTATACCAGCAAGCCTTCGGCTTTATGGGGGGACAAATTCTAGAAATAGCTATAAAAAGCGTTGGCTCATTAAAAGATTTGACCGCTATTCGAGATATGTTATTTAAAATGGAGGTTGAAACTATCTATGGTCCTTATAAAGTAATGCCTTTAGAATCCGAGGATTCAGGTTTACAAATCGGTTTAAAAGGACTTTTAGTTCAATGGCAGAAAAAGAAATCAGGGATTCAGCCTTCCCCAGATAGTTGTGTAGTAGGTGATTATGTAAAAGAAGTTGTATCTCCAGAGAAAATTAAGACAGCTGATCCAATATATCCTTTTCCCGGATGGGATCGGAAGTAATTTTATTAGAGATTGTTCCGAAAAAACTCGGAATTAACCGAATTATAAAGACATATTTGATATTTTTTGATGAACCTACTAATATAGGCCCCAATAAACTAATTATTTAAAGCTAAATCCCTCGGATAAACCCAAGAAAGGGTTAATAAGATTAGGTTTTTATTCTTGAGGCAATTGAAGAATTCGGTTTAGAACCAATGGGTCAGCGTTTCCAGGCTGGATCGCATTTGAGAGGGGATGGACCAGCCCTGGGTTGAAGGATACAGGAAATTGGTGAGGGGATGAACGAGGTGGAATTATCGGGTTTGAGCCGACTCAAGGAAAGAGATTCCCTGCGGGTTGTTGAGGAGATAGATACGATAAGGCGACATAGACCCATGACCTCTTCATTCCCTTTGAACAAGGTTAAGGATGAATTTAGGGACTTTAGGTCCTCGGATGATGATAAAGCCGTGAGGGTTTTTGGTTCTTTTTTTTCTCACGGCGAGCGTGACCTTGATGATGAAGCATGCGACCCGTTTTATAAGGATAGAGATGAGGGTGAGCTGGCCGAGAATGGCAACTCGTTTCAGTCCTCTGAGCTTGGGTTTGCTAAGGATCTCCAGGTCCTCTTTGGCAGTGCTGTTCAACCTTTCGGAAGCGGGGCAGAGAGATCGGAGGGTTTGGTAGCGAGGGGTAGCACGGATCACTTCAGTGATCAGCCTGGGATGTTGTTTGATGGACATATGCTTGATGAATCCGTGGTAATTGATGAAGAAAGGACAGGACTGGGAGTATTCTTTTAATCGTGATTCATTGGAGAGGACACACTGCCTTTGGCAGATGAAGGTTGCTCTTTGAAATTTAGGTTCATCCGGGTATTGAGTGGGTAATCGGATAAAGTTGTAATCCTCCACAATGGAAGTAAATGGCTGTTTTAAAGTGCTCCCTGTTCCTAAACCCATAGGCCATCTTCTTGATGGTTTGAATTTTGGAGTTGAGCCCCTCTGCCACGGCATTGGTAATAGGATGAGTAAAATAGCTCAGCACATTATGAAGGTATTTATGGATCATCCGAGCTGCTTGGATCACAGGTTCCAAACGCGAGTGCGTGGCCCAAAAGTACCACTTCGTAAAGTGATGAGAGGTCCATCCTCTCCGTGTGTAGCTCCAGAGATCTCGAAGACTCTCCTTGATCGCCCAGGCTCGGGTCGTCTTGAGGTTCATCTGCTTGAGAACCGAAAACCGTTGTTCATGTTTCTCCGGAAGATTCTCTTCCCCGTACAACCAGAGATATTTCGACCCAGTCAATGTCTCATTGCCCATCTGCTTCAAGGCCCGATGCTCCTTCTTGCGCACCTCATCCACCGCCTTCCCCATGTGGGTCATCAGGTGGTAGCGATCAAACACAATCTTGTCCTCCGCCTCAGGAACATGGGCCTTTACAGAGGCAATATAGGTATCCCAGATACCCAGAGCCACCGCCTCAATCCCTTCTCTCTGCTCGTAGGAAAGTCCCTCAAAATAACCATCCAGGCTCGTCTGCTTCCGATCCTCCGAAATATACTCCACCGTAGAGGTATCCAAATCACACACCAACGTCATGTACGTGTGGCCTTTGCCCACCGACTTCTCATCGATCCCAATCCGGGAACAAATCCGCTTCTCCTTGGCCATCAAACCCCGCTCCACCGCTCGCTCCAGAATATGCCAAGCCTCATCCCAACTGATCCGCAAAATCCGAGTCGCCCCCAAGATATCACTCTCTCGAAGTACATCGATGGCCAACCGTTCAAAGAGCAGGGTGAATCGAGCCTTGGCCTCCGCCCAGGGCAATCGGACCTGTCGAACCCCATGCTCCTGACAGTTGACCCTCGGAGGACGAGCATGAAGAAAAGTCATAAATTGGCAACTGTCCAGATGACGCCAAGCCCGCCCCACCGCATGATCGTACAAAGGAACCAAGATTCCACATTCTGGACAAGGCCAACGCAAATTCTCGGCATGCTCCGCCCATACATCGACTCGTTGATTGATCAAATCCAATTGGACCTTTTTCACCGTCCACGGTGCTTCAATTCCCAAAAGGTAACGATAAAGTTCAGTATCTTGCATGGCTCCAGTCCCCCTGGATGCCATTGTACTCTAACTCATTACCCACTTAAAAGTCTGATGAACCGAAATTTATAATCGAAGCCATTGGGACGGCAGAGGACACCGCAAGGGGCGAAGCCAGCCATTTCGGTCGTATCCTCTGAGCTTTAGGGCATCAAGAGAGACGTCCTCATTACGGACGTTATAGTCGATGAGGGGAATAGAACCTGTGGTTCTTGCATACTCATAGTTATGGAGCTCATCGTATTTGGCACCTGCCTTCGCCGAAGCGGCTACGCGCAGGCAGGTCGGCCAGATCGATTTTGGTATTGGGATGATGCTTTGAGAGCTGTTCTTTGAGGGGGATGAATTGATTTCCTTCTCTGGCATTTCCTGAGATGGTGAGGCAGCTGACAGGAAGTTCAAGGCCTAAAGAAAGTTCGATGGAGGTTGTGGTGATGGCATTGAATCCGAAGATCTTCTCGATCTTATCGGGGTTTTTGGGATTTCTTCTGACCCCGATACGGGCATCACGATCGGAAGGGAGTTTGGGGCATCGGAAGAAGAAGGAGTCGATTTGATCAAGACTGATGCTGTGGAAGTTGATCCTTCGGATGATAACATCGAGGCCATGAGATTTTAGTTCTTCTTCAACTCCAAAGATTTTATTAAAGGGGTTAGGCTGTTCGGGATCAGCGATTTTAAGAGACAGAGTCAGCAGATCGACTTTGGGTTTAAGGACGTTTTCAGGGAAGCGAGTGGAGGGGTAATCGACACGGACCTTGATCTCTTTGCCGAGGGCCAGGCGCTTGGGGTCTTGGAGTTTATAGAGGATTCTTCTTCCGACATTATCGATGAGGCCCTTGAACTTGATGGACTGACATTGTTCACAGAAGTAGGTGCAGCCCTTGTAGTGGGGGTAGGAGGGAAAGAGGGTACCGTCGGTAGAGAGGAAAGTCTTCAGATCGGGGAACTTCTCCAGGTATCGGAACAGCTCCAGAAGGAAGAGGCTGACGGGGTCGTAGGCATGTCCTCCCCGGGAGGAGTAAGCTGAGGCGCAGATGGATCTGACGAAGGAGAAATCGATCAAGGAAGTAACAAAGCGGGAGAGCCCGCCGGCAATCTCTCCTGAGGGATTGATCTTGATCTTCCTGGACAAGAAGCAGTAATAAGAAAGGAGCCTGCTTTTGGATTTAGGGAAGGGCTTCTGATGTCGGAGGTTAATGGCAATACGGATCTGGTTGAGTTTTCGAATCACATTCCCCAAATGGAAGGGAAAGAGATTTCTCAATTTAAGATCCTGGAGTTACAAGTAGACGCGTTTACGACACTATTTGCAAATGAACCTCGGCAATGGGGGCAGCGGTCAGGGCGAAGTAGCTTGGCATATTTGACAGAGGGAATAGCTTGTGAATCGTGTGATAATCTCTTTATTTTCGAGATTGGAAACTTTTTGTTCGAGGGAAAGGATGACTTCTTCACTCTTTAAGGCCTTCTTAAATTTATGGCCACGCTTTTGGGGGCTGAGGGCGTGGAGGCAGGCTTGAGTAGCGATATGCATCCAAGAATAGATGGAATCCCTGCAAACTATATATCTTCTAGCGATTTGGGCAATCATACGGCCTGCCCATGCTTCCTTGACGATGGCGAATTTGACTTCTGGTGTGGGATGATTTTCAGTCGTCGTGACTCTAATAAAATCATAAAAAGCGAGTTTGTCAAGGGAAAAGTGTCTGATAATTAAAAATAAATTAACAGGGGAAGCTCCATGGGAGGGTCAGGAGGAAAGTTCCATCGGACGGTTAACGGTTAATGGTTGGATACCTTTGCTATGGGGCGAGGAATAAGGAAGCCAGGAGGGGCTGAAAATGGCAGATTGGGTTGGTCGACATAGGCTGCCCCGGATGACTTATCAAAAACATTACATTTTAAATTCTTCAATTGGCTAATTTTTGGGTTATTGAATGGAGAAATGAAAATATGGAATTAATATCAATTATTATCGGAGGGTTATTACTAGGATCCCTGTATGGATTAGCAGCATGTGGACTTAGCTTCATTTTTGGAGTTATGACCATAATTAATGTTGCTCATGCCGAATTTATTATGCTAAGTGCATATATTACCTTTTGGCTTTGGTTTTTTTTGAAAATTAATCCAATTTTAGCAATAATTCCCTCGATGTTTATTATATTCATTTTTTGTATCTTAATATATAGGACAGTTATAAATAGAATAGTTGGAGAGATGCAGTTAACATCTCTTATATTGACTTTCGGTATTTCAATTTTTATGTGGAATTTTGCTCAGGTTTTTTTCACCAGCACATTTAGATCGATTGCTTATTCCACAGGATCGATAAGCTTTTTAGGATCTTTTTTTCCCATGAATAAAATAATATCGTTAATAATCGTCAGTATTATAATTGGCCTGCTTCAAGCTTTTTTAAAATGGACAAAAATTGGAAAAGCGATAAGGGCAGTATCCCAAAATCCAGGAGTTGCATCAATAAGCGGTATTGACGTTTATAAGATCAGAATGTATGGTTTTGGGATAGGTGGAGGATTAGCTGCGGTTGCTGGAAGCCTAATTGCAATTCAGTGGTCCATTTTTCCTTTGATGGGCGCTGATCTTATTCTGAAATGTTTTGCTATAGTTGCAATAGGGGGGCTTGGAAGTATTCCCGGTGCACTTCTCGGGGGAATAATCTTGGGGCTAGCTGAAAATATAGGGACTATGTACTGGGATGCAACAATGGCAAATGTTATCGCACCGCTATTGCTCATACTAACATTCTTGCTGAGGCCACAGGGCCTCTTTGGATATGAAGAAAGGGTAGATTAGATAAGGGCCTATCGTGTTATCTTAAGGAAGGGGGATAATAATACAAAAATGAGAGATTTAACAATATTGAATTCAAATAAGAAACAAAAAATACATCATCGAAGTGTTTGGATTTATTTATCCGTGATATTCATAATAGGATTCCCCATAGTAATACCTTATATAGCAAGTGTATATATAGCAAGCGTCCTATTTTTACTTTTTATATGTATAGGGTATGCACAGGGATGGAATATTATGAGTGGATTTACTGGTTATGTAAATTTTGGTTATTCTTTATTTATTGGAATAGCTGGTTATGTCAGCGTTATTTTAGTGATTGATCTTGGAGTATGGTGGCCAATTGCATGGTTTTTAAGTGGAGTTTCAGCTTCTATTGTTGCTTTTGTGCTTGGCATTATAATGCTGAGATTAAGAGGATCCTATTTTGCTATAGGGATGTTAGCTTTACTTCTCGGAATACAGCTCCTTTTTACAAGTAAGTACCTTGCCCCAATAACGAGAGGCGGATACGGCTTTCCATTTATTGTTCCTGTTAGCTTCAATGTTATGTATTATTCTGCATATTTAATTGCGCTGTTAAGTACATTTATTAGTTATAAAATTATTACTTCGCGCTTTGGAGCTAAACTTCTGGCTATTAGAGAAGACGAGGAGGCAGCAGGTTCAATAGGGATAAATGTAACAATGAATAAAATAATAGCTTTTGTAATTAGTGCTTTCTTTGGGGGATTGGTAGGTAGTATACATATTGCTTTTCAGAACTACATTGAACCACATTCGGCATTCAATATCCATTGGACTATAGTGCCTATAGTAATGGTTCTGCTTGGGGGGCCCGGAACTGTTTGGGGACCAGTTATAGGTGCGCTAATATTAACTTTTGTAGAGGAGTTCCTTTGGTCACATTTCACACAGGCATATATGATGATATATGGATTTGTTATGGTAGTTCTTGTATTATTAGTACCAGGTGGGATAATAGAATGGTTGAAGAACAGAGGGAAGCTGCCTAAAATAAGAACTATTTAGCTAATTATTTCAAAATCATGGGGGAATAATGGTTAAGATAAGGAAAAGTTTTAAAAATAAGAAAAGTATTGAGAAAAATATACTTCAAGTTAGAAATTTATTTAAAAGCTTTGGAAATCTTGTCGCAGTAAATAACCTCTCAATGGATATAAATGAAGGCAGTATAACAGGATTAATTGGACCGAACGGTGCAGGGAAAACTACCTTATTTAATTTGATAACAGGGTTTTTAAAACCCGATAGTGGTTATGTTTATTTTCGAGGGGATAATATTACAAATTTAGAACCTTATCAAATTGCAAGGATGGGCATTGGAAGAACATGGCAAATTATCCGTATATTTTCTAAAATGACAGTGATGGAAAACCTAATGGCAGCTTCGAATTTAAAGAAAGAAAATGCGAAGGAAAAAGGTTTGGAGTTACTTGACTTATTTAGTTTAATTGATGAGAAGGATAATTACGCGGGAGAGTTATCAATCGGCCAACAAAAGATCCTTTCAATGGCAAGAGCTTTAATGTTTGATGCTGATTTGATGCTTTTAGATGAAATAGCTGCCGGAGTTAATCCAACAGAACAGGATAAAATACTTAATATGATCCATGCGCTTTGTGTTAATAATGGAAAAACGTT
>Ga0194112_10002023_pt1 | contig 29375 bp, 29 predicted proteins | sample TA2MahC400mmetaG_FD_146191 | JGI IMG/M metagenome (GOLD analysis project Ga0194112, IMG submission 146191) | Freshwater microbial communities from Lake Tanganyika, Tanzania - TA2015016 Mahale Deep Cast 400m | ecosystem: Environmental > Aquatic > Freshwater > Lake | place: Tanzania: Lake... | reverse complement strand
TTGGCGTCCCAGACAACGACGCTCGGATGGTTCCAGTTGTCGCGCATCCAGTCCTTGTACTGGCGGATCATCTCGTCGGCGTCGTGCGTGCGCGAGTAGCCCTTGTACCAGGTAAGAAGGGTCAACACCTGATAACTGACATAAATAGATTGACAGACTTTGGTTTGGGTAGTAGTAGGAGCGTAGAAAGGTGGAATTGAAATGAACGAGACAAGTTTCAAAGCGATGTTGGAGAAGATGGATTTGCATGAGATTGAGCGGTTGAAGTTGGCGAAGCAAGCGGTGACGTGGTTGGAGGGGCGACGGCGAGCTTTGGAGGAACAGCTTGCGGCAGTGGATGAACAGATCGTCGGTGTGAAGGAAGGGCGATTGGATCCGAGCAGTGTGTTACCCAAGAGCGGAACGGCACCGGTGGAGAAAGGCGAGCCACGAAGGAGACGGGCGACAGAAGGGGCATTGACGAAACGGATCGCGGAGGTGTTGATTGGGAAAGAGAGCGGAATGGAGATTGACGAGATTACGAAGGCTGTGCTTGATGCCGGATACCAGACAAAGTCGAAGAACTTCCGTCAGCAAGTGATGGTGGCGTTGGGAAGCACGGCAGAGGTGGAGCGTGTAGGGCGCGGGTTGTATCGGATGAAAGGCGTGGCGTGAAGATGTCAGTTATCAGGAGTTGACCCCAATGGCGAGGCCGATACGTGTGGAGTTTCCGGGGGCGGTTTATCATGTCATGGCACGTGGGAATGAATACCGTGAGGTGTTCCGCGATGAGCAAGACAGGAAACGATTCCTAGAGACGGTCGAGGAGATGGTGGAGCGGTTCAGCATGCGGGTACATGCGTTTGTTTTGATGCCGAATCACTACCACATGATCGCGGAAACTTCGCTCGGCAATCTGAGCCAGGCGGTTGGTTGGTTGCAGGTGACGTACACGGTGCGATTCAATAAACGATGGAAACGGGTCGGCCACCTGTTTCAGGGACGCTTCAAGGCGCAGTTGGTCGAGGCGGATGAGTATGGACAATGGTTGGTGAAATACATCCATTTGAATCCGGTTCGTCCGAAAAAGCGCGGCGAAGTGATTCCACCGGAGCGATGGGAGGAGTTTGAGCATTATGCTTGGAGCAGCCACCCCGATTACGCGGGGCTGCGCACACCAGCGAAGTGGTTGTCGTTAGATTGGCGGCAGTATTGGGGAAGTTCGACAAAGGAAGCCATCCGCGCGTATCAGCAGGACATGTGCGCGGCGTTCGGCAGTGAAGTTGAGAACCGATGGGGCAATCTCCGCAGCGGCTTGGCGCTTTGCGGAGAATCTTTTTGGGAACGAGTGAGCGAAGTGATCGGTCGCAAGAAGGGAAAAGAGGAAGCGCGGTGGACGACGGCTCAAGACATCAAATTCAAGCGCCAGCAAATCAACATGCTTCTGCAAAAGGAATCCGACACGCAGGTGAAAATTTGGGTGCGCGTGAAACTTGGAGCCGAACGGCCCACCGATCTGGCCAGAGAATTCGGGTATCGTGACTGCACAGGAATTTTGCGTGTGGTTCAACGATTGGAATCATTGGCAGAAGAAGACAAGGCCGTTGCAGCAAAACTTGTGGAGTTTCGCTGCGCGTGCAAAGCACCGGTCTGCTGACCGTTGCGCTTCAAAAAATCTTGCTTTGAAGCAAAATAATTGTTGACTGGTTTGAGGCGTTGTGGTCATATGTGGCACGAAGTGGGTTAAAAACCCATAACAGCCCATGAATGGCGAGTCACAACGTACTGTATTTGTCGGGAAGTTCACACACGGAGTGGATCGAAAGAAGCGTGTATCCATCCCGGCAAAATGGAGAGCGGCAGCAACCGGTTCGAATGAATTCTGCGTTTTGCCCGATCCCAAGAACCATCTCTTGGTCCTGCCCCAGGCTGTTGTGAATAAGATGCTCGACAAGGCAGACGAAATTTCCATCGGTGAGTACGAGCGTCGTGACGCCCTCCGCGTGATTGCTTCGCGCGGTCACTCGACCCCTTGTGACCCGCACGGTCGGATCGTGTTGACAGAGGAACTGCTCCGACACGCGGGTATCACCGACGAGGTGGTGCTTGTGGGAGCATGGAACAAATTTGAAATCTGGTCGCCCGATCGTTACGCGGAATTTGAGCGGGGGGCGATGCAAAATGTGGCCGAGGCCGCGAAGGAGTTGGGATTGTGAGCGCCCGGCTGAATCAATTTCCGAAGTTGAACGGCGAACAAGCGCGGCGGGGCCGGATGGCCAACGCGATGCCGGTGCGTCCCGTAAGGAGCGGGGCGGTGTTGCTGGCGTGCGGGGGTGGGGCGTTGCCCGAAGTGGCAACGGACGTCATTGACCTCGCCGCGAACTATGCCGTGGAAAATGTAAAGCGCGACCGCCCCAACGGCCGGCAAGCAGCCGGGGTGGGGTTGGGGCAATGGCTGGAGCGAATGCTCAGCAGTCGCGCGGCGCGTCCCTGAGGGGGCGCGAGGTCGTTCTTTTTGAAGCAGCAATGGGGATGCGAGGGGAACCCTGAACGAAGCGTCGCGTGGGACTGCGAGTACCCGCCGATGCACACTTCTCGATGAACTATCACACGCCGGTCCTGCTGGAGGAAGTCCTCCGCCAACTCCAACCGCGTTCTGGTTGCCTGTACGTGGACGGCACGCTGGGCGGCGGCGGACACGCAGAGGCGATTCTCCGCGTTTCGGCGCCGGACGGGCGGGTGATGGGGCTGGATCAGGATGACGAAGCCATCGCCGCGAGCCGCGGGCGCCTGCGTGAGTTTGGAGCAAGGGCGCAACTGGTGACGGCGAACTTCAGCGAGTTGCGGGACGTGTTGGCGAAGTTGCAGGTGGCGGGTGTTGACGGTGTGATCTTCGATCTTGGTGTGAGTTCCCGGCAATTGGACGAACCGTCGCGCGGTTTCAGCTTCCTGCGCGACGGTCCTCTCGACATGCGAATGAGCAAGAACGCATCCCTGACAGCCCGCGAGGCGCTCGCCGGCGAATCCGAAACGGAACTGGCCCGCATCTTTTTCGAGTACGGCGAGGAACGCCGGTCGAGGGCGATTGCGAGGCGGATCGTGGAGCAACGAAAGCGCGAGCCGCTGGAGACGACGGCGCAACTTGTCCGGTTGATCGAGCGCGTGCTCGGCCCGAAGCGGGGACCGGTGCATCCGGCAACACGGGTTTTTCAGGCGTTGCGGATCCATGTGAACCGCGAGTTGGACAGCCTCCGCGAAGGGTTGGCGGCGGCGACGGAAGTGTTGAACCCCGCTGGCAGACTGGTGGTGATCAGTTTCCACTCGTTGGAGGACCGGATCGTGAAGTGGCACTTCCGCGGGACAGCGTCGTTGCGGGTGTTGACGAAGAAGCCGGTGATGGCCGGCGAGGAGGAGTGCGCAGCCAACCCGCGGTCGAGAAGCGCGAAGCTGCGCGCGGCAGAGAAGATTTAGACGTTTGCAGCAAGTCGTGAGGGGGTGGGGGCGGCAACCAAGGAGGTCGCCCCCGCTCGGTAACAAGGAAAATGAAGCATAATCGCAAAAGAGAACCGTTGCGCATGGGGACAGTCAGCCGTTGTGTGCTGGCGTGTGTCTGTGTCGCCATTGTCGGCGTTGCCTACGTCTGGCAGAAGAACCAGATCTACCGGCTGGGCGACGATTTGAAGAAGCGGGAAGCAATCGTTTCCGCCGCCGAAAAGCGCAACACGATGCTGGCCGCCCAACTGGCGCAACTGCAGTCGCCGGGATTGCTGGAGGCGCGTTGCCGTCAGTACGGGCTGGGGCTTGTCGCGCCGCGCGAACAGCAGATTGTCCGCCTGCCGGAACCGGGGCCGGAATGGGACGTGAGGTTGTTGGTGCCCGTCACGTCACCCGCGCCTGCGCCCGCCCCATCGGCGAAGAAATCCGCGACAAGGACGGTGGCGCGCCGATGATCACGGGCACCCACAAGACCAGGGCGTTGATTGTGATGACCACCTTGTCGTTGTGTTTCACTGCGCTCGGCGGCCGGCTGGTGCAGCTTCACGTCTTGCGCCACGAGGAACTCAGCGGCCAGGCAGCCGCGAACCGCGGTTTGGTGATTAAACGCCAGGGCCGCCGCGGCGAGGTCCGAGACTGCAACGGCAATCTGCTGGCTAACAGCCAGTCGGTGCGCATTGTGTGCGCTGATCCGTCCATCACAGCCGCCCACGCCGGCGCCACGGCGGCGAAATTGTCGCCATTATTAAATATGGATGCGGCGGCGTTGCAGACGAGGCTGAACGGACCGGGAAAATACGTTCGGCTCAAACAGAAAGTGGACGAGGAGACAGCGCAACAAATCCGCGCGTTGAAACTCAAGGGCGTTTTCTTTGAGGACCAATATCTTCGCACCTATCCGCAGGGCAGCCTCGCCAGTCACGTCGTTGGTTTTGTGGATGCCGACCACAAGGGCGTCCAAGGCATCGAGGCGGCGATGGAGCAATATCTCGCCGGCGTGGCCGGCTACGAGGTGATCGAGCGCGACCGAAAGGGGCGTGAAATTCGCGCGTTGCGCGCCGAGGGAATCGAGCCGCGCGACGGCTATCACGTCGTTCTCACGATGGACCAGGTCATCCAGCACATTGCCGAGACCGAACTGGAAAAAGCGATGGGCGAGTTCCGCCCGCGCGCCGGCCTCATTATCGTGTCACGCCCCAAGACGGGCGAGATCCTGGCGATGAGCAACCGGCCCACGTTTGATCCGAACAACGCCGGGCGCGCGACGGCCGATGCGCGCCGCAATCGTTGCATCAGCGACGTTGCCGAGCCGGGTTCCACGTTCAAGATCGTGAACATCGCCGGCGCGCTCAACGACAGCACGATCCGTCTCAGCGACGTGTTTCATTGCGAGAACGGCGCGTTTCTGTACGGCGGACGGATTCTGCACGACGCGCATCCGTACGGGCCGCTGACCGTCGAGCAGATTCTGTTCAAGTCCTCGAACATCGGTGCGGCGAAGATTGCGCTGAAGATGGGGACGCCGCGTTTGTACGAGTACATTCGCCGGTTTGGTTTTGGGCGGAAAACGGGGATCGGCCTGCCGGGCGAGGTGTCGGGCATTGTGCATGCGCCGAATCACTGGACGAAACTTTCGATTACGCGCATCCCGATGGGGCACGAGATTGCCGTGACGCCGATCCAGATGCTGATGGCGATGAACGCGATTGCCAACGGCGGCAAATTGATGAAGCCGCTCATCATCAAGCGCGTGGTGGACGCCGACGGGCGCGCGGTGGTGGAGCCGCCGCCGCAACAGGTCGGCCAGCCGATTTCCCCGGCGGCAACGGCGTTGATGACGACGGCGTTGCGCCGGGTGCCGATGCCCGACGGCACGGCGCCGAAGGCGGCGGTGGACGGGTTCGACGCGGCCGGAAAAACCGGCACCGCCCAAAAGATTGAGAACGGCCAGTACGTGCGGAAGTATTACAGCTCGTTTGTTGGCTACCTTCCCTCGCCGGACCCGGAGATTTCGATTTTGGTGTCGCTCGACGATCCGAGCGGCGGCACGTACTACGGCGGCTCGGTGGCCGGTCCCGTGTTCCGTCGCGTGGCCGAAAAGATCGTCGAGTATCTGGGGATTTCCCCGCAACAACCGTTAACCCATTCACGACAGGTGGCGAGCGCGCGATGAAACTGACTGAGATCATGGAAACTGTGCAGGCGATGGCGGTCGAGGGATCGCTCGACAGGGACATCACGGGGATCACGTGCGATTCGCGGCGGGTGATGCCGGGCAATCTGTTTGTGGCGGTGCGCGGCGCGCAGACCGACGGGCACCGGTTTGTCAACATGGCGATTGACCGGGGCGCGGCGGCGGTGGTGTTCGAGCAGGATTGTTGTCTCAGCCCGCGCGCGACAAGGATCAAGGTGCGCGACGCGCGACGGACAATGGCGTTGGCGGCGGACTGTTTCTACAACCATCCGTCGCAAAAACTGAAAGTGGTCGGCGTCACCGGCACGAATGGAAAAACAACCACGGCCTTCATGGTGAAGACGGTTTTGGAGGCCGCCGGGATCAAGACGGGATTGCTGGGCACGGTGCAGTACGAGATTGGGACGCGCATCATCCCGGCGTTGCGCACGACGCCGGAGTCCGTTGAGATCCAGGACATGTTCAGCCAGATGTTGCGGAGCGACTGCGGCGGCGCGGTCATGGAGGTCAGTTCGCACGCGCTGGATCAACACCGCGTGGCGGGCGTGGATTTCGACGTGGCGGTGTTCACGAACTTGACACAGGACCACCTCGATTACCATCACACGATGGAAAACTATTTCGAGGCGAAGGCGAAACTTTTCGGGATGCTCGGCTCCATTCGCAAGGCCGGGCGCGCGGTGGTGAATGCGGACAACGAGTACGGACGAAGATTGGCCGGGCGTTTGGGTGGGGATCACGCCGTCGTGACGTACGGCGTCCTAAACGACTCGGCAATCCAAGCTTTGGACGTGCGCATGTCGGCGGACGGAACGTATTTCGTTGTCCGCACCCCGCGGGGATCGCGCCCGGTTCATCTGCCGTTGATCGGGCGTTACAACGTGAGCAACGCGCTCGCCGCCATCGGCGCGGGCCTGGCGCTGGACATTGACCTTGCGCTCATCGAAGAGGCGCTCGCCAACATGCGGCCGGTGCGCGGCCGGCTTGAATCGGTGCCGCTCCGCAGCGGGTTCCACGTCTTTGTGGACTACGCGCACACCGAGGACGCGCTGAACAATGTGCTCGGCACCGTCCACGAATTGACCAACGGGCGTCTCATCACCGTGTTCGGCTGCGGCGGCGACCGCGACAAGGGGAAACGCGCGCCGATGGGCCGGGTGGCGGCGAAGTGGGCGGACATTGCCATCCTGACCAGCGACAACCCGCGCACCGAGGACCCGCGCGAGATTCTCCGGGACGTCGAAGCCGGTTTTCCGCCGGACGCAAAGAGCCGTTGCCTCGTCATGGAAGACCGTTGCGAGGCCATCGAGCGCGCGCTCGACATGGCGCAGCCCGGCGACACCGTCGTCATCGCCGGCAAGGGGCACGAGACCTATCAGGAAATCAACAACACTTTTGTGCCGTTCCACGACCGCCACGTCGTCGAGCAGTGGAGCGAGCGTTGGAAGACCGTGCGCGTCGGCCAAGTGGCGGCGTTTTGCGGCGCGGCCCTGTTGCGCGGCGATCCGTCGCAGCCGGTGTCGCGGATCAGCACGGACACGCGGAACGTGGGGCGCGGCGATTGTTTCATCGCGCTGCGCGGACCGCATTTTGACGGACATGAATTTCTCAACGAGGCGGCCGAGCGGGGGGCATCCGCGGCGGTAGTCTCAAGGCCTACCACCTGTGCAAACAACTCGCCTAGTGTCGCGCTTCTCCAAGTGTCGGACACCCTCACCGCATTGCACAAACTCGCAGCGAACTACCGCCGTCTGATGCCCCCCGCCACCCGTGTCATCGCCGTCAGCGGCGCCAACGGGAAAACCACCACCAAGGAGATGATCGCCGCCGTTCTCGCGCAGCGATTCCGGGTGGTCAAGACGCACGCCAACGACAACAACCAGATCGGCGTGCCCCAGACGGTCATCCGCCTGGCTGAGGAACGCGGCGACTTCGGCGTGATCGAGCTTGGCTCCAATCACCCCGGCGAGATGCGCCGGCTCGCGGAGATCGTCCAGCCCGACGTGTGCGTCGTCACCAACATCGGCCCGGCGCACGTCGAATTCTTCGGCGACGAGGCCGGCGTGGCGAAAGAGGAGGGGACGCCCCTCGAATTCTTGTCCTGCGACGGCCAGAGCTACGCAGTGCTCAACGCCGATGACCGCTGGGTCAACGAACTTCGCGGCCGCACCCGGGCCACCATCGTCAGTGTCGGCATTGAGCATTTTGCCGACATTCGCGCGAGCGATATTCGCGCCAATGGCGACATCAAATTCCGGTTGGGCATCGCGAAGAAACGCGAGGATGTCATTGTGCGGTTGAAGACGCTCGGTCGTCACCAGATTTACAACGCGCTCCAGGCGGCGGCGATTGGTTACATGCAAGGCATGGACCTCGACGAGATTCGCGAAGGGCTGGAGAGCGTTCAGTATCCGCCGATGCGCATGGAATTGAAGAAGGTTGGCGGCATTTTTTTTCTGAATGACAGCTACAATGCCAACCCGGCCTCGATGCGGGCGGCGCTGCAAACGTTGCGCGAGGCGCCCTGCGCGGGCCGGAAGATCGCGGTGCTCGGCGACATGCTCGAACTCGGCGCGCACACGCAACGCGCTCATCTCGACATCGGGGCGGTGGTCGCGAACTGCGGATTGTCGGCGCTGATCACCGTGGGGCAGGCGGCGCGGTGGATCGCCGAGGGCGCCGTCGAGGCCGGCATGGATTTGCGGCGGGTGATGCCGATGTTCAGCGTGACGGAAGTGGTGGAGGCGCTTCGCACGTTTGCGGGCGAGGGTGACATGGTGTTGTTGAAGGCGTCGCGCCGGGTTGGATTGGAAAAGGTTTTGGGGTTGCAGTCAGCGCAACAGTGAAATACAAACAACAACGGACCGGTGAGGAACCAAGGAGCCTCGCCGGGCCAACAAGGAGGAGATGTTCTACTATCTGAGTGAGTGGACGGCGCTATGGTCGCCGTTGCGTGTGTTTCAGTACACGACGTTCCGCGCCGTGATGGCGGCGGTGACGGCGCTGCTCATTTGCATCATCTCCGGCCCGTGGATCATCCGCCAATTGACGGCACTGAAATGCAAGCAACCGGTTCGCGGCGAGGATGACCTGCGCGAACTGGCGGCCAAACACGGAAAAAAGGCCTGCCCCACCATGGGGGGGATTCTCATCATCTGGGCCGTGGTGGACGCGACGCTGCTCTGGGCGCGCCCGACGAATACGCTGGTGCTGCTGAGCCTGATGACGCTGTTGTGGCTGGGGCTGGTCGGGTTTCTCGATGACTCGGCCAAGGTGCGCGAGCAGAAATCCAAGGGCATCCGGCCGCGGACGAAGCTGCTGTATCAAGCCGGGTGGGGATTGTTCCTAGGCGGGTATCTGCTGCTCGACCCGCAGCACAGCGAGATGTTCCAGCGGATCTACGTGCCGTTCCTGAAAACGCCCCTGGCTGCCGGTCTGGGATTGTTGGCGCTGCTCTGGGTGGTGTTGGTGATTGTCAGTTCCTCCAACGCGGTCAACCTGACCGATGGCCTTGATGGATTGGCCATCGGCACGACGCTGACCGTGGCGCTGACCTACACAGTGATGACTTTTATCGCGGGCAACAAAAACCTCGCCGCGTATCTCGACGTGCCGCACGTGGCGGGCGCGGCGGAGTTGACGGTGGTGTGCGCGGCGCTGATCGGCGCGTGCCTCGGTTTTTTGTGGTTCAACTGTCATCCCGCGCAGGTGTTCATGGGCGACACCGGTTCGCTGGCGCTCGGCGGCCTGCTCGGCGCCATCGCGCTGATGATCAAACAGGAACTCGTGCTCATCATCGTGGGCGGCGTGTTCGTGATGGAAGCCGGCTCGGTCGTGTTGCAGGTCGCCAGCTACAAGCTGCGCGGCGGCAAACGCATCTTCCGCATGTCGCCGTTGCATCATCATTTCGAACTCGGCGGCTGGCCGGAGACGAAAGTCACGGCGCGCTTCTGGATTTTGTCGGTGATATTCGCGTTGCTCGGACTGGCAACGCTCAAACTCAGGTAAGGAGAAACCAATGCAAACCACAGAACTCAAAGACAAAAACGTGCTGGTGCTCGGACTCGGGCGCAGCGGTATGGCGGCCGCCGCCTTGTTGTCGCGCGACGGCGCGCGCGTGGTCGTGCGCGACGAGGAGGACGGCGACGCGCTCCGGGAACGCGCCAGCCAACTTCGGCAGCTTGGCGTCCACGTCGAACTGGGCAACCGTTTCGACACGAACGCCCGGTTCGATCTCGCCATTCTCAGTCCCGGCATCCGGCCCGAACGCCCCATCGTGCAGGAACTGGCCAGGAAGAAAACGCCGGTGCTCAGCGAACTGGAACTGGCCTACCGTTTCTGTCTCTGCCCGATTCTGGCCGTGACCGGCACCAACGGCAAGACGACCACCACCGAGTTGATCACCGCGATGTTGCAGACCTGCGAGAAGCGCGTCATCTCCGCCGGCAACATCGGTTACGCGCTTTCCGACGCCGCCGAGCAAAGCGCGGGACTCGATGCGCTCGTCGTCGAGGTCAGTTCGTTCCAGTTGGAGAAGATCGAACGGTTCAAGCCGGACATCGGCATTTGGCTCAACCTCACGCCCGATCATCTTGACCGGCACGGCTCGCTGGAGGAATACGCCCGCGCGAAGGCGCGGCTGTTCATGAACCAGACTTCGCAGAACACCGCCATCGTCAGCACGCAGGCGCTCGCGTGGGCGCGGAAGGTCGGCTGCCAATTCCGCGGCCGGCTCATCACCATCAGCGCCGACGGCCACCAAGCCGATCTCTGGCTCGAAGCCGAGGACGGCCAGACCATCTGGAGCTGGCTGCCGGAGTGCCGCGGCATTGTCATGCGCATGGATGAAACCACCCTGCGCGGCGCCCACAACGCCGAAAACATCATGGCCGCCATCGCCACCGGCATCGCGATGGGATTGCCGGTGCGCGGCATCCGCGAAGCCATCATGTCGTATTGCCCGCCGGCGCATCGTTGCGAACTGGTCGCCGAAATCGGCGGCGTCGCCTACATCAACGATTCCAAGGCCACTAACACCGATGCCGTTCAGAAGGCGCTCGAATCGCTGCCCGGCCATGTCATCCTGATCGCCGGGGGGCGCGACAAGGCGATGGATTTCTCCGCCATCCGCGACGTCATCACCCGCAAAGTCAAGTGCGCCGTCCTGATCGGCGAAACGCAGGACAAACTGTTCGCTTCGTGGAGCGACATCGTGCCGTGTGTGCGCGCCAATTCGATGGCCGGCGCCGTTGCCACCGCAGCGGACCTGGCTCACAAAGGCGACACCGTCCTCCTTTCGCCCGCGTGCGCCAGCTTCGACATGTTCCAAAGCTACGAACATCGTGGAGACGAATTCAAACGCTGCGTCCTGGGGTTGCTCCCGGACGCCGCCTGACAATGACCAGCAACCAACAACCAACAACCGCAAGGAGATAGTCAAATGAAAGTATCAAAAGTCGTATTAGTCGTCGTAGCACTGCACGTGCTCGTCATCGGAGGCATCTTTGTCTTCGAGGGCTGCTCGCGGGCCAAGTCGCCCGGTCCGCAACTCGCCGACAACGAGACCCAGCCCGGCATGGCCACACCCGCGCCCGCACCTGCGCCGGCGCCCGTTGCTGAAAACAACCTGACGCCTGCCGTGCCTGTTCCCGCCCCGGTGCCGGCTCCCGCGCCGGTCGCGCCGGCTCCGGTTCCGTCCAAGACCTACGTCGTCAAGAAAGGCGATTCGCTGTACAAGATCGCCAAGGCCGAGAAAGTGACCATCGAACAGCTTGCCAAGGCCAACAACCTCAGCAAGACCAGCAAACTCCAGATTGACCAGAAACTGGTCATCCCAACCGTCGTTGCCAAAACGGAACCGCTGCCTGAGCCGACGAACGTCGTGAGCGCACCGATTCCCGCGGCCGGCGGCGACAACAAGTACGAGGTCAAGGCCGGGGATTCGCTTTGGAAGATTGCGAAGAACAATGGCGTCACCGTTGCCACGCTCAAGCAAGCCAACAACCTCACCAAGGACACGCTCCGGGTTGGCCAGAGACTGGTGATCCCGGCAAAAGTGTCGGCGGCCACCCCTGTCACGAACACCGTGCTGACAACCGACCCGAAACAACCGGTCTATCTCGTCGGCGAAGGCGACACGGTGGCCAGCATTGCCCTGAAACATGGCGTGAAAGTCGAGGACTTGATGCGCGTGAACAAGCTGAATGGCGCGACGCGGCTGTCCGTCGGTCGGAAGTTGAACATCCCGCAAGCGTCGTTGACGCCTCCGAGCGCGGGACCGGCGGTCATCGCACCGAGTCTGATCGCGAACTGACGATTTACACACGGCACGCTCATGCAGAAAACGGCGGTCATCCTGCTGCTAGCGACGTTGCTGCTGGTGACGATTGGCGTCGTCATGCTGTTCAGCACCAGTTCGCTGTACGCGCGCGAGAGGTATGGTGACCCGAACTATCTCCTGAAACGCCAACTGGTCTGGCTGGCCATCGGCGCGGCGGGTTGCGTGGCGGCGGCTTCGACGCCCTATCCGCAGCTTCGCAAGTGGTGCGTGCCGTTGTTGGTGCTTACGGCGGTGTTGCTGGTGTTGGTGCTGGTGCCGGGCGTAGGCCGCCGGATCGGCGGGGCGCGGAGATGGTTGAGTTGGGGCGGTTTTCAGTTGCAACCGTCGGAGTTTGCCAAGCTGGCGTTGATCATCTGGCTGGCGCATTACCTGTCGAAAGAGAAACGACGCATCGAAAAATTCGGGCGCGGTTTTCTCCTTCCGATGACGGTGACGGGCGCGTTTCTCGGGCTGATTCTCCTCGAGCCGGACTTTGGCACGACGGCGCTGCTCGGCATGGTGGCGTTTGCGATGTTGTTCATTGCCGGTGTGCGGCTGGCGTATTTGTTGCCGACGGCGCTGGCCGGTGTGAGCGCGTTTGGCGTGTTGATCTGGCAGGACCCGATTCGCGCCGAGCGGATGCTGGCGTATCTCGATCTCGAAAAATACAAGGCCGGCAAAGGCTACCAGGTCTGGCAGGCCATGCTCGCCTTCGGCTCCGGCGGCGTCAACGGCCTCGGCCTCGGCAACAGCCGCCAAAAAATGTTCTGGCTGCCGGAGGCGCACACTGATTGCATCGCCGCAATCGTCGGCGAGGAACTCGGCTTGATCGGGATGGTGGCGTTGCTGGCGTTGTTCCTGACGCTGCTGGTGTGCGGCGTCATCATCGCCATGAAAACGCCGGACCTCAACGGCCAGTATCTCGCGCTCGGCATCACGATGCTGATCGCGTTGCAGATGCTCATCAACATCGGCGTCGTGACGGCGTGGCTGCCGACCAAGGGGTTGCCGCTGCCCTTCATCAGCTACGGTGGGTCGAGTTTGATGATGAACCTTGTCGCCGTCGGCATGTTGCTCAGCATTGTCCGCCACGGCGCGGACCAGCCGGCGAACGAGACGCAGGAATTTTTCGCGCAACAACAGGAGCCGCTCCCGATATGAGGATCATCATCGCTTGCGGCGGCACCGGCGGCCATCTCTTTCCGGGAGTGGCCGTGGCGGAGGCGTTGCTGTCGCGCCGGCACGAAGTGCGGTTGCTCGTTTCCGAGAAGGCCGTGGACGAGACCGCGTTGCGTTCGCTCACCGTTCGCGGGGGCAGCGCGCTCAGCGTGCGCTCCTTGCCGGCGGTCGGCTACAACGGCGCGCGGCAGGCGCTCCGGTTCGGCGCCGGGCTGGCGCGCGCCACGCGGCAGTGCGCGGCGCTTTGCCGGGAGTTCGCCCCGCACGCGGTGCTCGGGATGGGCGGTTTTACCAGCGCGCCGGCCGTGCTGGCGGCACGCTGGAAAGGCGCGCCGTCGCTCATCCACGAATCCAACGCCATCCCGGGAAAGGCGAACCGCTGGGCGTCCTTCCTCGTCGGGCACATTGCCGTGGGTCTCGCGGAGTGCGCTCGTTTCTTCGGGCGGAAACCGGTCACCATCACCGGCACGCCGATCCGATCCTGCTTGCGCAAGGGGAAAATCGCCGGCGCCCGTGAACAACTCGGCCTTGATCCATCGCGCGCGACCGTTCTCGTGGTCGGCGGGAGCCAGGGCGCGCGCGCCATCAACGAAGCCATCGCCTGCGCGCTGCCGTGGCTCGACGGCTGGACGGAGCGCGCGCAATTCATCCACCTCAGCGGCGCGCGCGACGAAGCGTTCCTGCGCGACGCGTACGGGGCCAACGGTTTCACCGCGAACGTCATGGGATTTTGCGACCGGATGGAACTGGCCTACAGCGCCGCCGACGTGGTCATCAGCCGGGCCGGCGCGGGCACGCTGAGTGAGATCGCGGCGTTCGGCCTGCCGTCCATTTTGATTCCGTATCCATTCGCCGCAGCCGATCATCAGGCGCACAACGCGCAGGTGTTTGAACGCGCCGGCGCGGCGCGGATGATCCGCCAGTCGCAACTCGGCGGCCATCATGCGGAAAAAGGCGAACGGCTCGGCGACGCCATCGCGTCGTTGCTCGGCGACGAGGCGCAGCGCCGGCGCATGGGCGAGGCCGCCCGGTCGCTCGCGGTCCTCGATGCGGAACAGCGCATTGCCAATTTGATCGAACAGCATGCCCACCAAACAACAACTCATTGACCTGCTGGCCGCCAAGCCGCGCCGCGTCCATTTTGTCGGGATCGGCGGCGTCGGAATGAGCGGTCTGGCGCGGCTGCTTCTCCAGCAAGGCCACACGGTCAGCGGCTCCGATGCCGCGCCCAACGGCCTTGCCGACAATCTCCGCCAACTCGGCGCCACCGTTTACGCCGGCCATGATGCCGCGTTTGTTCCTGCCGACGCCGAGTTGGTCATTTTCACCCCTGCGATTGCCGAGACCAATCCGGAACTGCGCGCCGCCGCCGAACGCGGCCTGCCGTGCGTCACGCGCGGCCTGTTGCTGCCGGCGTTGATGAATCACCGCTACAACGTCGCCGTCGCCGGCACGCACGGCAAGACGACCACCAGCTCGATGATCGCGCAGATTCTCTCGCGCAGCGACAGCGCGCCGAGTTTTTGCGTCGGCGCCCACGTGCCGTCGCTCGGCGCCAACGCGCAGCTTGGCGCCGGGAAATATTTCGTCGCGGAAGCCTGTGAAAGCGACGGCACGCTCATTCATTACACCCCGGAATACGCCGTCTGCCTCAATATCGAGGCCGAACATCTTGACCATCACGGCACGATGGAACATTTGGTGGCCACGTTTGAGACGCTGTTCGTGAGCACGCGCAGCGCGGTGTTTTACTGCGCCGATTGCCCGAACTGCGCGGCCCTTGCGCCGAGGGCGCGGCAGGCGATTTCCTTCGGGCTGGGCGAGAGCGCGGATTACCGGGCGCTCGGCATCCAGCCGACCCCGCGCGGCAGCCGGTTCACCGTCGCGTGCCGCGGCGAAAAAATCTGCACCATCGAACTCGTCATTCCCGGCCGCCAGAACGTCGTCAACGCCCTTGCCGCCGTCGCCGTTGCCGATCAACTCGGCCTGCCGCTCGACAAGATCGCCGGCGCGCTGGCCGCGTTCACCGGGGCGAAACGCCGGTTCGAGCGCAAGCACGACGCCGACGGCATCGTCGTGGTGGACGACTACGCGCATCACCCGACTGAAATCCGCGCGACCATCGCCGCGGCGCGGACGCTCGGGTTCCGTCGCATTGTCGTCGCCTTCCAGCCGCACCGCTACACGCGCACGCAGGCGTTGCGCAACGAATTTGCGACCGCCTTCCAGGACGCGGACAAACTTTTCCTGACCGACGTGTACGCCGCCAGTGAACCGCCGATTCCCGGTGTGACCGGGAGAACGATTTGTGACGCCGTCGTTGGCGCGGGGCAGGGGAACGTTGTGTACGAACCCGCTCTTGCCACACTGGCGCAGCAACTCATGGCCGAGGCGCAGCCGGGCGACTTGGTGTTGGTGATGGGGGCGGGCGACATCACCAAGGTCGCGGCCGCCGTTGCGGAAGGACTTCGAAAACCCATGCCATCGAAAATGCGAAACCTGGAAGCGGACTTGCGCGCGTTGTTGTCCGAGGACGCAAGGCTCCGTCAGAACGAACCGATGTCGAAGCACACCTCCATGCGCGTTGGCGGCCCGGCCGAATGGTTTGTGGAGCCGCGCGACGAACACGACCTGGCGAAGCTGCTTCACTATTGCCACGTCCGGGAGATTCCCGTCACCGTGATCGGGCGCGGCACGAACCTGGTGGTGCGCGACGGCGGGATTGCGGGCGTGGTGGTGCACCTGGAAGGCCCTGAGTTCACGAAGATCGAGGCGGACGGCGAACAGATCATCGCGCGCGGCGGCGCGAGCCTGAAGTTGATCGTCAACGAGGCGAAAAAGCGCGAGATTGGCGGCTTGGAGTTTTTGAATGGCATCCCCGGCTCGCTCGGCGGCGCGTTGCGGATGAACGCCGGCGCGATGGGGCGGCAATTGTTTGATGTCCTCGATTCGGTGCGCTATATCACTTTCAGCGGTGAGGTGCGCACTGCCGGGGCGCGGACGTTGCCGGTGACGTACCGGAACTGTTCCGTCTTCCAAAACCACATTGCGCTGTCGGCGATCCTGCGCGGCCAGCGCGCGCCGCGCGCCGTGATTGAGGCGGCGCTGCGACAGTTCGATGAGCGGCGGTGGGCGACACAGCCGCGGCAGCACAGCGCCGGCTGCGTCTTCAAGAATCCCGATGCCATTTCCGCCGGCAAGTTGATTGACGAACTGGGACTGAAGGGCGCGCGGGTCGGCGGCGCCCGCGTTTCCGACAAACACGCCAATTTCATCGTGAACGACGGCGGCGCCACCGCAACCGATGTGCTGGAGTTGATCGGCATGGTGCGCGACCGCGCGCGCCGCGAGCGCGGCATCGAACTGGAACCGGAAGTGATGATTGTAGGAAGGGAGCCATGAACAAACTGCACGTCGCCGTCTTGATGGGCGGCCCATCCACCGAGCACAAGATTTCGAAAAAAACCGGCGAAGCCGCCGTGCGCGCGCTGCACGCGGCCGGCATGCGCGTCAGCCCGGTGAACATGCACGGGGAGGACTTCGAGTTGCCGGCGGGCACGGACGTGGTGTTCAATGCGTTGCACGGCACCTTCGGCGAGGACGGGCAGGTGCAGCGGATCCTGGAACTGCGCGGCGTGCCGTACACCGGTTCCGACGCCGGGGCGAGCGCGCGCGCGTTCGACAAGGCCGCCGCGAAGAACATTTTCGTGCGCGCCGGCGTGCCGACGCCCGGCCACATCGTCGTGGAGCGGGACGTGCGCCCCTTGGCGGCGATGAAACCGCCGGTCGTGGTGAAACCGGCCCGGCAAGGATCGAGCTACGGCGTCACGATCGTGACGGATGCGGCGAAATTGGAACAGGCGATTGTGCAGGCGTGGCATTACGACCAGAAGCTGCTGGTCGAACAGTTTGTGAAGGGGCGCGAGTTTACCGTCGGCATCCTCGACGGGTGCGCGTTGCCGGTCATCGAGATCCGGACGAACCGGGAATTTTTCGATTACGAGGCGAAGTACAACGGCGAGAGCGAGGAGATCGTGCCGGCGGAGATTGACGCGTTGACGGCGCAGCGCATCCAGGACGCGGCGTTGCGGGCGCACGAGTGCCTGGGGTGCCGCGATTACTCGCGCGTGGACGTGATGCTTGGCGCGGACGGTGAATTGTTTGTGCTGGAGGTGAACACGTTGCCCGGCTTGACGGAGCAAAGCCTCTTGCCCAAGGCGGCGTGCGCGGCGGAAATCAGCATGGAACAACTCTGCTCGCGCCTGGTCGAGATGGCGATGGAACGACGCGTGGAGGCTGTCGCGGCATGAGATTCGGCAACACACGCAAGCGCCGCAACCAATACTTGTTGGATGTGAAGGTGCACACCGAGGCGCGCAATCGCGCCCGCGTGCGCTGGGTCGGTTCGTGGCTTGCCGCAGCCGTGGTGATTTCCCTGACCAGCTATGGCCTGTACCGGATGGGCGGCTACGGGTTGAACCGGTTGTTGTTTGAAAACCCGCGTTTTGCCATCACGCGCATCAACGTTGAGACTGACGGCGCGCTCACGCCGCAACAGGTCATGCGGTTTGCCGGGGTGCGGGTCGGGCAGAATATTTTCACCGTGAACCTCCGCGAGGCGCAGCGGAATCTCACGTTGATCCCGCAGGTCAAGAGCGTGGAGATCCGCCGTGAATTGCCGCGGCGGCTTGTCATCCGCCTCCAGGAACGCGCCGCCGTGGCCCGCCTCCAGCCGTCGAGCCGGCAGTTGGACGCCAGCGTCTTCTACGTGGACCGGGCCGGCGTCGTGATGAAACCGATTCATTTCAACGACGGCACTGTCATTCAACCGTTGATGGCACACTCGTTGCCCGTGTTGACCGGGGCGGCGCTCGCCGATGTGCGGGTCGGGCGCGCTGTCGAGTCCGAGCAGGTGTACCGCGCGCTGGCGTTGCTGGACGCCCTGGAACAGACCGGCGCGGGCGTGACCCTGGAGGTTGGGCAGATTGATTTGTCCAGGCCGCGCCACCTGACGTTGACCACCAAACAACAGATGAGCGTGCGGTTTGACACGGAGAATTACCGTGTGCAACTGCGACGGTTGAAGGCGATCCTCGCCTGGGCACAGCAACAACATCGCACCGTCGCCAGCGTGGACCTCACGGTCAGCCGCGGCGTCCCCGTCACGTTCGCAGACGATGCGCGCGCGCCGCGGACCACCCCAACCCGGAGAACGTAAACCGCCATGACAAACACCGAACAGATCATTGTCGGCCTCGAAGTGGGCACCTCCAAGACCTGCGCCGTTGTCGGTGAAGTTCTCGATGCCGACAACCTTCAGGTCATCGGCCTTGGCCAGGCCGCTTCGCGCGGCGTCCGCAAAGGCGAGATCGTGGACATGGAAGCCGCCGGGCAGAGCATCCACGACGCCATTGCCGAGGCGGAGGACAGCGCCAGCGTCGAGATTCACAACGTGTACGCCAGCGTCACCGGCGGACACGTTCGATGTTTCAACAATCGCGGCAGCGTGGTGGTTGCCAACGACGACGGCGAGATCACCGACGAAGAAGTCCGCAGCGTGCTCCGCAACGCCAAGGCGGTCAACATCCCGCACGACCACGTCATCATCCATTCCATCCGGCAGCATTTCTTCGTGGACGGGCATGACGGCATCCAGAATCCCATCGGCATGATGGGCGCGCGGCTCGACGCTGACGTTCACATCATTCACGGCATCCGCACCCGCCTCCAAAACACCATCCGCTGCATCAAGGAAGTGCCGCTCGACCTCGCCAACATTGCCGTCAGCAGTTTCGCTTCCTCGCTGGCCGTGCTCACCACCGAAGACCAGCAACACGGCGCCCTCGTCCTCGACATGGGCGGCGGCACCACGGATTACATCGCCTTCACCAACGGCGCCATCCGTCACAGCGGCGTCCTCGCCGTGGGCGGCGACCACATCACCAATGACATCGCCGTCGGCCTGCGCCTGCCGATTCCGCGCGCCGAAAAAATCAAGATCGATCACGGCTCCGTCCAATGGCCCGTGGACGAGGAGATCATCACCCTCAAGGCTGATCTCGGTCTTCCCGACCGCCAGATTTCCAGGGAACAACTCTGCCACATCATGAATCTCCGCGTCGAAGAGACGTTGACGCTGGTGAAACAAGAGCTGGAGAAAGCCGGCTTCCTTCCGTACCTCCGCGCCGGCGTCTTCATCACCGGCGGCTGCGCCCGCCTTCGCGGGCTTCAGGCGCTGGCCGAGGAAATCTTCGGCCTGCCCGTCCACATCAGCCACAGCCAGATCGTCAGCGGCCCCACGTCCGCCATCGAAAGCCCCGAATACTCGACGGCCATCGGCCTCATCCGATTCGCCATCGGCAACCAGCGCGACCAACATCAACCACCCAGCATCGGACACAAGATCGGCCAGACGTTCCACAGCCTTCTCCAACGTGCCCGCTCCCTGTTCATGTGAGCCGGAGAAACCCATGACCACACCCCGCAAACCTGCCACCGCCAAGAACGACGCAGACGCTGCGCCGCGCCGGTTCCGACTCAAACTCATCGGCGTCGGCGGCGCCGGCGGCAACTGCATCCACCAGATTGCCGCCACCACCGGCGCGCTTGATGGCGTCGAATTGCTCGCCGTCAACACCGATCTCCAGGCGCTCGACGCCGTTGAGGGCGCCGACAAACTCCAGATCGGCGCCACCGTCACGCGCGGCCTCGGCACCGGCGGCGATCCCGATGTCGGCGCTGCCGCAGCGCAGCAGGATGCCGAACAACTCGAAGCCGCCCTCCGGCACGCTGACGTCGTGTTCCTCACCGCCGGCCTCGGCGGCGGCACCGGCACCGGCGCCAGCCCGATCCTTGCCAAACTCGCCAAGGAACAGGGCGCGCTCGTCCTCGCCTTCGTGGCGCTGCCGTTTGCCTTCGAGGGCGCGCGCCGCCGTCATCAGGCGGATGCCGGCCTCGAACAACTGAAAGCGCAGGCCGACGCCGTCATCTGTATTCCCAACGACCGCCTCACGCGCATCATCGGCGAGAACGCGCCCGTCACCGAAGCGTTCAAGCGCGGCAACGAGATCGTCGCCAGCGGCGTGCGCGCCGTCTGGCAATTGCTCTCCCGCAAAGGGCTGATCAACCTCGATTTCGCCGACCTCCGCGCCACGCTCGGCGGCAAACACGGCGAAGGCGTCTTCAGTCACGCCGAGGCCAGCGGCCCCGACCGCCTGCGCGATGCCATGAAATGCCTCATGGACAATCCGTTGTTTGACGGCAGCGACACGCTCGCCCGCGCCGACGGCATTTTGGTGAGCATTCTCGGCGGCCCCGACCTCACGCTTGCCGATGTCCAGCGAGCCACCGAACCGATTTCCCGCGTCGCCCAGCGCGCTCATGTCATCATGGGCGCTGCCATTGACGAGGACTACGTTAATCGCCTGGGCATCACCATTATTGCGGCACAGAGCGTCGTCGCCAAACGCACCGCCCCCGGCGTTGCCATCCGCGCGCCGGCCCGTCCGCAATCGCCACCCGTCGCTTCTCCTAAACCCGCATCCTCCGGCGAACCGGGCAAACCGGTGCAAGAGACGCTTCCGCTCGAAGGTGTCACGCGCGGCACCTTCACCGCCGGCGAACCGACGATCTACAACGGCGAAGACCTCGACTATCCAACGTTCCTCCGCCGCGGTGTTAGTTTGAAGAGGTAGCGTTCGTAGGCAGTCACGAAGAGTCTCAACGCTGTAAAGTGCAAACCCGGCCCATCAGAGCTTGAAACCTGAAAAACCGAGAGGTCAATCCAATCAATGGCGTATGTGAATTGGGGAGGGGCCGAAGGGCGTCACTCTGTAACCTGTAAATCCGCGCATTCGGAACAAAATCAGAACACGGTTCAAGGAGGGAGCAGGCAGTGGTCTGTTGTTGCCAAGCGACCTTCATTGTGCGGCCAGTCGCGGAATTCTGTTATAATTATAACAAAAGTCCGCGACTCTGGGAGGCGAGTGGCCAAGTTGGCGCGCACAGCAATAAGACGATTGCGAATCGCAGGGGACGGTGTAGTCTGGCGGTGATGAAAAACGGAACTCGCATTTTGAAATCGTTGTTGATCGTCCCCGTGGGCATGGCACTTTGCGGATGCGGTTCGGAGAAGGTGGAACCGCAGGCCGAAGGGCAGCCGGGGCGGCCGGATACGAAGGCGGTGGAGGCGGCGCGGATCGTTGGCTACGACGGCAAACAGATGCGCAAGACCGTTGACAACGCGCTCAACAAGACCGAGGAACGCAACAGGGAACTTGAGAACGTGACCAAGGAGTGATGTCGCATTGCGCGTGTTGCAGGTCAATTCCCGGTTCGACGGCGGCGGCGTTGACAACCAGACGCTCGATTTGGTTCTCGGCCTGCAACGAGCCGGCGATGACGTCTGGCTCGCGGTTGCGGCCGGGAGCCGCTGGGAGGCAAAGGCGCGCGGACTTGGCCTGCGCGTGGAAACCTACCGACGCCGAAGCCTTCTCAAAGGTCCCCGCATCCGGCGCTGGATCGGGTTGATTCGTCGGCACCGGATTGAGATCATTCACGCGCATCACGACACCGATTATTGGCCGGCGATTGTGGCGGCGCGTTTGGCCGGTCGGGGGACGCGGGTGGTGATTACCCGGCATCTCGCGTACGCTCCCCGACGGTTGGGACGGTGGTGTTTCTTGCGATTGGCGGATGTGGTGGCGGTGTCGCGGGCGGTTGAGAATGCGCTCCGCAGCGGGATGCGCGGTCCCCAAGAACGAGTGCACCAGATTCATTGCGGGATTGATGTTCATCGGTTTTCAACGGAGCGAAGTCCGTCGGCGTGGGAGTACCGTCGCCGGCGCGGATGGCGGGACGAGGAGGTTGTGTTTGGCGTGGTCGGCAGTTTCAACGGGTTGCGCGGGAAAGGCCAGGTTCTGTTCCTTGAAGCGGCGGCGCGCTTGCGACAAGAAAAAACGGCGGCTCGTTTCGTGTTGGTGGGTGAAGGGACGATGAAACCATCGCTGGAAGAACTCATCCGTTCACGCGGACTGGAAACCGTGGCGACCATGATTTCGTTTACCGAGGAGATTCCGCTGGTGATGAGCGCCCTCGATGTGTTGGTGCATCCGGCGGTTGGGAGGGATGCGTTTCCCTTGGTGATTCTGGAGGCGTTCGCGTCCGGCAAACCGGTCATCGGTTCCCGTCTCGATGGAATTCCGGAGTCCGTGCTCCATGACATCAATGGTCTGTTGGTGCCTCCCGGCGATGTGCAGTTGCTGGTCGCAGCCATGAAGAAGCTGTTGGAATCGCCGGAGTTGCGCCGTCGCATGGGGGAAGCGGGACGCCTTCGTGTTTGCGAACATTTTTCCACCGAACAGCTTGTCCGTCGCACCCGGCAGTTGTACGTGGAGGCGCTTGCCCATGACTGATGGAACGGTCGCCATGCGGCGTTACTACTATTCGTTGAAGCCCTTCCGGGAAGTGTTCCGCACCGGCGTGCCGGTCCTGACGTATCATAAACTGGGGCCGAGTCCGCGAGGCGTGCGGTTGCGCAAGCTGTATGCCGGTGCGGACTTGTTTGCCCGGCAACTGGCGGAACTGCGCGAGGCCGGTTACAAGACCATCGCGTTGGGTCAGGTGAGGGGCGCGTGGTCGAACCCGCAACAGCGATTGGCGTTGACCTTCGATGACGGGTTTTACAACGTGCTGCAACACGCGCTGCCGGTTCTTGCGGCGAACGGGTTTTGCGCGACGCAGTTTCTCGTGGCCGGTTTGTTGGGGCGCGCCAACGAATGGGAGTTGCGCGAAAGTGAGGCGCGCGAGTTGTTGATGGACGAGGCGCAAGTGCGGGAGTGGCTCGCAGCCGGGCAATGCATCGGCTCGCACAGTTGCACCCATCCGCGCCTGACGAGGATTCCGCTGGGGGAAGCGCGGCGGGAGATCGCCGACAGCAAGAAGGCGCTCGAAGACCGGTTCGGCGTGGCCGTGGAACATTTTTGCTATCCGTACGGCGACTGGAACGAGGCGGTTCGCGACGCGGTGGCGGAAGCGGGTTATCGGACTGCCTGCACCACTGACGTGGGCATCAATCGACCGGGTCTTTCTCCATTTGCACTGAAACGGCTCTCTGCGCGGTATATTCCGCGCACGTTGAAGACGTTGCTACACCGCTTTGGGGGATGATGTCCCGGTGCGCATGGAGTGTTCGAGGTCGCCATAGAAGCGCAGGTCGTTGGCGTTCACCGTGCGCCTGTCGGCCCTCTTCATGTCGAGGATGTGAAGTGGATTGGGGATGTTGAGAACCAGGCCGGAGGAGAGCGTTTTGCGCGTGATGGGGAAGAACCGCTCCTTCGGGAACCGGAAGTCATAATGAGGCGCGTCCACAAACCCGGAGTTCGGCACGTACACAAAGACATCGAGGAAAGAGTCTCGGCGGGAGAACATGAACGGGCGCAGGTTGCGGATGGCTCGGATATGTTTGGATGTGCCAGTCTTTTGTGCTGAGACCTTGCGGACAATGCTGACATCGTACTGGGACGAGACGTGCCCCGTGGCAATCCGCTCCGCAATGGTGAACCCATTTCGTTTCGCCAGCGCGTGGAATCGGGGGATGTCCGTCTCAAAAACCGCCAAGTCAATGTCGGCGTGCAGCCGGTAGTACTCGCCGGCGTGCAGGGCCAAGGCGATGCCGCCGACGAGCAGGACGAAATCGTTGTCCAGCAAGCCGGTGCTGTGCAGGTCCTTTTCCAACAGCGCAATCTGCGCTGCCGACGGTTTGCGGTAGAGCTTGAACCTGCGCGGATGAATGATGACAGCCATGCGGCACGGATAGTACAGGCTTCCGTCAACTTGTCCATTTCCTCTTTGCCATCAGGCTGGACGCGCAACAGGGGAGGGCGTATGCTGTTGGCACGAAATGGAGGATTGATATGAAAAAGATCGTTTCGTGGTTGAGTCTTGCTGTTGTGGCGATGCTGTTGGTCGCGGGAGCGTCAGCCCGTCCTGACGAGGGCGACCGCCGGTTGATGGAGCGTTTGGAGCGGATGGAACAACAGGTGCAACGGTTGTCGGCGATGCAGGACCGCTCGCCGGGCCGGATCGGACGACCGGACGGGCCGCGCGGCCCCCTGTGCCCACCCGCGATGCAAGCGTCCCGCCCGATGCCCCCGTCGGGGCCGGCGTGTCCAGTCACGCCGAGGCACATGCAGAAAATCGGATGCGCCGTGCGGACGCTGATATTCCTGGCCATCGTCGTCAACATCATCCTGGCCGTGTGGGTGTACAGCGATACCCGCAAACAAAGCGAAAGCCGGGGAATCTTCATTGTGCTGGTGTTGCTCGCCGGCCTGCCGGCGGCGATCCTGTATGCGTTGATTCGACTGGGTGATCGCGTGGGCCAGAAGCCGTCCTGATGGCCTGTATCGCTGAGGAACTCGCCAAGCTGACTGCGCCGGGTGAATTGTGCGAGAAGCTCGGCGAAGGAAAAGTCCGGTGCGTGGCGTGCGGACACCGCTGCGTCATTCCGGACGGACGCGATGGCGTGTGTCGCGTCCGTTTCAACCGGGGCGGCACGTTGTTTGTGCCGCACGGCTACGTCTCCGGCGCGCACGCCGATCCCATCGAGAAAAAGCCGTTCTTCCACGCCTTGCCCGGCAGCGTTGCAATGAGTTTCGGAATGCTCGGCTGCGATTTTCATTGTGACTACTGCCAGAACTGGCTCACCTCGCAGACGCTACGCGATCCACAGAGCATCGCGCCCGTGTCGCGAGTCACGCCGGAGCGGTTTGTGGCGCTGGCGGTCGAGGCGGGCGCAGCGTCGGTGTGCAGCACCTACAACGAACCGCTCATCACCAGCGAATGGGCGGTGGCGATTTTCAAGGAAGCGCGCACACACGGGCTGCGGACCTGTTGTGTTTCCAATGGCCATGGCACCGACGAGGCGCTCGATTACCTGCAACCGTGGGTGGACTGGTTCAAGGTTGACCTCAAGAGTTTCGACGACCGCAGCTACCGCCAGCTCGGCGGCAAACTCGACGCGGTGCTGCGAACCATCGAGGGATTGTGGCGGCGAAAAATCTGGGTCGAGGTCGTCACACTGGTTGTGCCGGGGTTCAACGACAGCGACGCCGAGTTGCGTGACATCGCGAAGTTTGTGGCCGGTGTTTCGACGGATATTCCGTGGCACGTCACGGCGTTTCATCTGGATTACCGGATGGAAGATCGTGGCGCGACGAGCGCCCGACAACTGTTGCGCGCCTGCGAAATCGGCGTCGAATCGGGATTGCATTACGTTTATGCCGGCAATCTGCCCGGCATGACGCGCGAGTGGGAGAACACGCGCTGCCCGAATTGCCGGGAGACGTTGATCGAGCGGCGCGGGTTCACCGTGCTGGCGAATCGGTTGACGCCGACAGGCGGTTGTCCGAAGTGCGCCGCCGCAATTGCAGGACGGTGGCGGTGACGATTCACAGAGACGATTTGAGGGTGATCCTCGACGGACCGGCCACGATCATGGGCATCCGTCGGTCGCTGGCAGCGGGCCGGTGGCCTGTGGAGAAGCTCCGCGCTCATCAGGAGAGCCGGCTCCGCTGGTTGCTGAACCACGCCTATCAGAACGTGCCGCTGTATCGGGCGTTGTATGATGAGGTAGGTTTCCGGCCCGAACATTTCCGCACGCTTGCGGACCTGAATCGTGTGCCGATGTTGACGAAGACGCGCGTTCGGTCGGCGGCGACGGCGGAGTGCCTGGCTCGCGGCACAGATCCGAGCCGTTGTTACGAGATCCGCACCAGCGGCAGCACGGGGTCGCCGCTGCGGATCCTGCTTTCCCGTCACGATGACAGGTGGCAACGTGTGACGGCGTGGCGGATTCTGTTTGAGCACGGATACCGGCTCACGGACCGGACGCTGCAAATTGATTCCACGCCGGCGCGACAGTTTGCCGTGCAACGTCTCGGTGTGGCGCGGAAACAGTGGCTCTCCACCGGCGATTCACCGGAAACATGGATGGCCGCCCTTCAGCAGTATCGTCCGCACGTGCTGGTGGCGACAGCGTCGGTGCTGCATCTGTTGGCCGAGAACCTTTTGTCCAAAGGCATCATCGCGCATTCGCCGCGATTGGTGGTCAGCGACGACGAGAGCCTCACGCCGGCTACGCGGGCACTCGTGTCCCGTGTTCTCGGGCGCGACCCGGTGGATGTGTACGGCCTTTGCGAAGTTTCCAATTTTGCATGGCAATGCGAACAGCGCGACGGACATCATGTCAGCGCCGATAGCCACGTGGTTGAGGTGTTGGCTTCGCCGGGAGAAGCCGGGCCGATTGTGGTCACGGCGTTGGGAATGACCGGGATGCCGTTCATCCGCTATGAAACCGGCGACGTGGCTGTCGCAGAAGACAGCCCCTGCAAGTGTGGACGCACCTTGCCGCGTCTGCGCCATTTGTACGGAAGGGCGGTGGACTCGGTGGTGTTGCCGTCGGGGCGGCGATTGCTCTGGCCGTTCTTCTATCATTTCTTCAATCGCTATCCGGGGTTGCGCCGGTGGCGGGTGTTGCAGGACGAACCGGGCCGGTTGGGTGTCGAAGTGGTCGGGATGGAGGGTGAGACAAATGCGTTGGCGAACGCTCTGCGCGAAGCGCTGCCCGAGCCGATGGCCGTGACTGTGGTTTGCGTGGGCGAAATCACCCTCCGACCGCGTGAGAAAGTGCGCATGGTGGTCTCGCGCGTTGGCGGGTCCATTGCGGGGGCGTCATGATCGAGACACTCCGCACGGCGATGTTGTTGCGGCATTTGTGTGCCAATGTGCGCCGTGATCCTGTCATCCTTGCAGCCGAGCAGGACCGGTTGTTGCGACACACGGTGGAACACGCCTGGCGGCATGTTCCGTTTTATCGGCGTTACTGGTTGGACGCCGGGTTCGATCCGAAGAAGTTCGGTGGCCTTGCCGACCTCGAACGGATTCCGATTGTGTCGCGCGCGACACTCGATCCCGCGGCTCGCGCCGGTGAGTTGCTGGCCACCGGGGTGGATCGTGAACAATGCACGTGGCTGGACACAACGGGAACGGGCGGGATGCCGTTGCGCATTTACAAGCAACGGCGCGAAGAACGTGTCCGTCGCGCCGTTGGGTTGCGCATCTGGCTGGAACACGGTTTCTCGTGGCGCGATGCAACGGTGGACTTCCAGCGCGACGCCGGGCCGTCGCATCCTCTTCAGCGATTCGGCATCGCTCCCAAGGAGTTCATTCTCTGCGATGTCCCGGCGGAGCAACGGTTGTCCCGGTTCCTTGCGATGAAGCCCGCCGTGGTTGTCGGCACGGCAACGGCGTTGCGCCGCATCGCGCGCGACGTCCAGCGCGCCGGTGTCGCGGTGCGACGTCCCCGCGTGGTGTTCTGCGCCGGTGAATACGCCGACACGTTTACGCGCCGGCTGGTGAAGAGCGTGTTCGGCACCGAGCCGGTGGGAGTCTATGGACAGAGCGAAGTTGGCTACATCGGGTGGCAGTGCGAACAGCGGGGCGCGTTCCACCTCAATGCGGACACGCATCTGGTCGAAGTCCGGCGCGACGGACGCGCGGCGCGCCCCGGCGAGCTTGGCCGGCTGATTGTGACCGACCTGTATGCGCGCACCATGCCGTTTCTCCGGTACGATGCCGGTGACTTGGCCATTGCCGGCGGGGAAACGTGTTCGTGCGGGCGCACATTGCCGGTGGTGCAGTCAATGGAAGGGCGGGTCTCCGGTGTTCTTGTTGCGGCGGATGGCCGTCCTGTGACAGCCTGCGCCGTAGTCGAGGCGCTCTGCGAACACATCCTACTCGAAGACGTCCAAGTCGTGCAGCACGCCACCGGCGAGATCGAGCTTGTTGTGGTGGAGACAGCGGCGACTCAGGACAACATCGCTGCTATTGTTGCCGCGCTGGAACAGTTGTTGGGCCGGTCAGCGGTCGTCTCGACCAAACCGCAGTGGGCATCGCCGCGCGATTGGAAGACGCGCAGCGTCGTGTCGCATTTCTTCACCGCGCGTGACAGTGGTGATCGGTAGGAGCCACTGCTGCGCGTCTGGGTAGAGTGGAGTTACAGATCGAGTTCTGTGAGTAATTGCTCGACGCTCAAGCCATGATGAGCAGCGACGGTTTTGAGGATGCCGTGCAATGTGCCGACTTTCAGCGGGTGATGAGTCGGAACCGTTTCGTGGTGTTCGCCGCTGCGTTGTGTGGTGACGCGAATGTGGGAGCCGGTTTGACGGGTGACTGCGTATCCCAATCGCCGCAAGGCCGAGACCAATTCAGGACCAGTCACGTCGCGGGGAATCTTCATCAGGCCAGCACTTCGTCCCGGACAAAATGCAGGCGGATGATGCGTGGGCGATCAGGATCGTTTTCGTCGAAATGGCAATTCACGGCATCTTTAATCATGCTGCGCAATTCGTCGAGCGTGTCGCCCTGCGTGTGGATGGCATAGCCAAGTGCATGGGCGTGGTAACCGCCGTCCACTTCGTCTTCTTGTACCTCGAAGATGATCTCTTTCATTTCGAAATCACTGTAGCGGATGACCGGTGCGAGCGCAAAGTTCAACCAGGTTGGCCGTTTCGCGCCATGGCTGCAGAAAGGGCGCGCCCGGTGACGAACGCGGGGAGCGACGGGCCGAGGCGGATGTTCTTGATGCCGAGGTAGAGCAGCGTCAGCAGGATGCAGACGGCTTTCTGCTCGTACCACGAGAGGATCAACGAGAGCGGCAAGTCGTGAGCGGCAAGTCGTTGACGCCGCAGTTGAACTCGGCTACATCCGGAAACCGTTTTACGACGACCTCCCGTTCGGCCCGGATGCCTGCGCCGAGTAACAAGCTGGTGCTCCGTCAACCTTCATCTGGAGGGCCACGCTCTGTCGTGGCCGACTGTCGGAAATGGACGCGACGAAGCGCGTCCCTCCAGACAGCCCTTCTATCGAGCTTCGCAAGTTCTCTTTCGGTTGGCTTGACCGTGAACCCGATTTCCGGCAAGATGCGCCCCCGAAAGGAATGGAAATGCAACGAGAGGAAAATTTCGCAAGCGTCGCCGACGCTTCGGCCGGTCAGGAGAGGTTCGGGACTCCTCCCTTAACCCCAATACCGATTAGATTTTTCGTTCTTTGCTGGGGATGATTTCATATTGGATTGCGCCCTGCCATTCTTGGCGACGTAACAACCGGGGCCAACTTCCCACGGGTTGGCGCACCGCTCGTGGACAACTC